>Ga0137418_10000009_pt1 | contig 123855 bp, 92 predicted proteins | sample CZODoug3_1_2_16f_FD_122242 | JGI IMG/M metagenome (GOLD analysis project Ga0137418, IMG submission 122242) | Vadose zone soil fungal communities from Angelo Coast Range Reserve, California, USA - CZODoug3_1_2_16fungal (Hybrid Assembly) | ecosystem: Environmental > Terrestrial > Soil > Vadose...
GGACCGCACGGGAAATTCGACCTACCACGCCATGCAGATGCAGCTGAACCGTCGCTTTGCGCAGGGCCTGAGTTTCCTGGTGTCGTATACCGTGTCGAAAAACATCACCGACGCCGATTCAGCAGGACCAGGCGTCTCGGGATTCATCGGCACCAACAGTTTCATTGGCGAGAACTCGTACAACCGGGCGCCAGAAAAAGCCGTAAGCCAGCTCGACACACCGCAGAGCTTGGTGACGAGTTTCTTCTATGAGTTGCCGGTCGGGCACGGAAAGCGCTATCTGAATAGCGGGGGCGGCCTGGACCGTCTGGTCGGCGGCTGGTACGTCTCGGGGATTGCCTCCTACCATTCGGGAACTCCGATGGAAGTGTACGGGCCCTGCGGTGGAACAGCCGGAGACGTGCTGTTCGCGGGATGCCACTTGACGGGTATAGCTCGCGTCAATGTCGTCCCCGGGGTAAACCAGACCAACAAGGACCGTTTCAATGTGGCGAGCACGCCATTCTTCAACCCGAACGCATTCACCCTCGCAGCACCTTTAACCTTTGGGAACGAGCGGCGGTCGCTGGATCATGCGCGTACCTTTGGAGGCCGAAACGAGGACTTTACGTTAGGCAAAAGAACTCGGCTGTTCGGTGAAAAGGCAAACATTGATTTCCGGGCGGAGTTCTTCAATATCTTCAACCGGCACATCTACCAGGCGCCGGGCGGGTTCGCACCGAATCTGGGCACCCCCTTTGTGCCAGCCGGAGGCCCGGGCTGTACCGGACCGCTTGCCTGCGGATTTGGCGCGGTCACCGATGCCAGCGGGCCGCGCACCATCCAGTTCGGGTTGAAAATCGAATATTAAGAGTGGGTGGCCTGTGCGGCAGAGCATCGCGCACAGGCCTCTTTGCCAGTGCGATACTCAGCCACATGAGTCTTTTCAGCCGCCGTGGCTTCATGAAAACTCTGTTATTCACCGCTGCGAGTCCCTCGCCATTGTGGGCAAATTCCTCCTTGGCGAGCCGTTGGGCGAAGGTGAGCGAACTTACTACACCTTCTACGACGCTCGAGCACGGAGATCAGCACCTGCGGGTGTCCTCCGCAGGAGAACCATTCGCCTTCCAGAATTTTTTGCGTATCGCAGGCGAGTGGAAGCCTGCCACTTTGCCTGGCAATCTGCTGGTGACTGGCCCTTCGTTCCCGCTGGTGACTTCACGAGTGTCCAGCGAAAAGTCGGGGTTGGTCTGCGAAGGCACGGCGAGCGCTGAGGGTCTCGATGGCAAGCAGGTCTCGTATCGTTGGAGCGCCGACATCGCGCATCATGGCAGCGGCGATGAACCAGCGTGGTTGCGGTTTCGAACCACCCTCCACTTGCCAGAACCGATTCGTCTTCGCCAGCAAAGTCAGGTCGAACCTCAGATTGTGCTTTGGCTGAACTCGAACTCCACTCTGATGGAAGGCCAGTCGGGGAGTTGGCGGCGGGTTTTGCTCGAGCAGCCCACCCGGAACTCCCTGGGAGCTTGGGGCAACGATCTCCCAGCGGTGTATTTGCTGGACCAGAATGTCGGCGTTGAAACGATGATGTACTTCGACGTGGGCGACATGGATTGGATGTCGATCGAAAACCTGCCGCGTTTCCTGGTCTACCGCTGCTCGAGTCTTTCGCGAATTGAACGGGATGGAACGCAGCGGTTGGGTGTCGGCCTGATCGCGGACCAAGCGACGGGGAACGTTCTTCCCGCGGGAGAGGTGCGGTTCAAGTACTGGTTGCTGCAGCGTGCAGTCAATTCTTTGCTGACCGAACAACAAGCAACCACGCGCTGGATACAGGCGTTGCTGCCCCTGTTTGAAGAAAAGCTCATATGGCCGCGGTGTGCGGGCACATGGAAAGAGTTTGCGATGGGTACCGTTGCAAACCTGGAAAACAAAACGCAAACCCAAGTTGAGGTCAACGGCCATACGGGGCTTCGCGCCTACGTGAAGGAAACGTCGAAACTTTGGAAACAAACGGCTGACAATTTCGAATTGATGACAGTCGCTGATGTCTTGTGGCCTTCACTCCTATATCAACAGCTGCATCCGTCGCCGACTCTCGAGCGCGAATGCAAGGACTTGATCGCCGACCTTCCCGGCTTCTACCACACCGACACGCACAGCGTGAGCAACGACTACATACGCCCCGCAAATGAAAGGGCGGACTCGTGGTATCCGTTTGAAAACAGCTTGATCAAGTATCCGATGATCGGGAGTTTGGCCGCATCGGGGGAAATCAGGACTTGTTTTCTGGACGCATTCCAGACAGCAAAGAAGATGACGCATCAGTACGACTATCTTTTCCCGATCTACTACGAAGTGTCGGACCTGCGGGCCCAAGGAGCGGGCACGAACTATGCCGTGGGCGGACTCTACGCGTGGGCGGCCATCATCGCACATCGGCTAACAGGCGAGGCGGCTTACCTCGAAGAGGCGCGGCGGGCAATCCGGGTTCTGAATACGGTGCCGGCGGAAAGACTGTTTCATGAACCCCAGGAGCTTGCTTACGGGGCGTTGGCCGCAGCCGAACTTGGCATGCAGGAGGAAGCGACCTATCTGCTTTGCGAGCAACTACGGATGTTTTACTGGTACTCCGATCCCACTCAAAAGACGCACGACATCCGCGGCATGGTGCAAGCAGCCGCGTCCATTCTTTATCCAGCGTTCAAGGAGAACGTAGAAGCCATCCTGCCCTGGACGGGAGTGATGAAACGCGGAATCGTGCCCGAGGGCCTGCTGCGGTTTATGGACCAGCAGCGCCGCAACAATTTCTCGTTCTTTGAGAATTGTTCGGGGGACCGCGGGAAGGTCGAAATGGCTTTCATCCCTTATGAAAACCTCGGGACGTTGGAACTGGGTGGGCAGACGGGAAACGTTGGAAAAGAAATCTACGGAGCGGGCGAGTGTCTCTGGCTGTACCTGATGTTCGAAGCGCTGGGGCAGGTCAAAGACCGCGAGTTGATGATGGTGAACCTTGATCTGCTCGATGTGTCCGATGTGAAGCAGTTTCCGCCGCGTCCACTTAACTTCATACTCTACAACCCCACCGCGGAGACACGGGCGGCGACGATTGCGATTCCTGCGGTGCAAGGCGAGCACGTCAGCCTAAGCGCCAACGAAAAACGCGTCCCGACAACGTTCGATGTGCCGGCACGAAGCTTCCTGCGGCTGCGTGCAGAGTTCGGGTAGGAAAGTTATACGAGAGCGCCGCTGAACGATTTGACTGCAAAAGTTCGACGGGCGGAAGCGGAATTGGAAAGAGGAGTGAGCTTTCATGCGAAATAGAACGAGTCGCCAGCGGCGGTTCTGCGTTGCGTTGTTGCTGATGCTAGCGGTGGCAGCCACGGCCGGCCCTGTGCAGACGAAGCTGCCGTTTGGCGCATGGAGCCGGGCCTCCAAGGATCCCGTCATTTCTCCACAAGGGGAAGGGTTCGAGTCGGCGGGCACTTTCAATCCATCAGCGGTTAGGAAAGATGGCAAATTCGTAATACTCTATCGCGCACAGGACCGGAAGGGGACATCGTCCCTTGGGTACGCGAGCAGCGAGGATGGTGTTCACTTTGTGCGGCGCGCTGAGCCGGTTATGGTCGCGGAGACGCCGTATGAACAGGGTGGAGGAGTCGAGGATCCCAGGCTTGTGAAGATCGGAGAGACCTTTTACCTCACTTATACGGGCTACAACAATGTCACGGGCACGGGGCCGCAGCACGGCGATGCACAGCTCTGCATGGCGACATCGACAGATCTCATCCATTGGAAGCGGCTGGGCGTCATCATGCCCGCCTATAAAGGAAAGTGGAACCTGGGATGGACGAAATCTGGCGCAATTCTGCCGGAGAAGATCAACGGCAAGTACTGGATGTACTATCTGGCGGACGCCGCTGGACAGCCTACGCAGATGTCGGTCGCCTCCTCCAGCGATCTGGAGCATTGGACCGAGGCGCTGGATCATCCAGTGGTATCGAGCCGCCCGCACACTTTCGATTCCACCGTGGTGGAACCGGGCCCTGCGCCGTTCATGACGGAAAAAGGCATTTTCCTGATCTATAACGGGGCGGACGACAAGAGTGTATATCGGGCTGGGTGGGTGGTGTTCGACAAAAACGATCCAACCAAGGTGATTGCACGCTCCGACGAGCCGCTCTTCGAGCCCACTCTCGGATGGGAAAAAGTCGGGCAGGTGCCCAATGTGGTGTTCGTAGAAGGACTGGTGCGCGATGGCAAGCGATGGCTCTTCTATTACGGCGGAGCAGACAAGTACGTGGGGATCGCGTCTGCTCCAGCAATGTGATAGAACACTGCGGCCGAGAGGTGCGGAGGCCCGCAACGAGCGTGATCGCCAGGCAGAGACCGTTGATCACGAATCAGGAGTAGCAAAGGGCCATCGCCTCAAAAGTCCCTCCGATTCTGAGCCATGTCCAGTACCGGGTTTTCACGCCGCCAGTTCATCCTGAGTTCAGTCGCCACCGGCATCGCCGGAGTTATCTCTCGACCTGCCTTATCGGCTGTCGCCGCTTCCCCGTCAACTGACAGTCAGAATCAGTTGCTGACGTTCGAAGTGATCGGCGACCGCGACCGCGGATACGGGGTGGACATACTCTTTAAAAGGGATCGAGTAGCACGTCACAACGCGGGAGGAGAGTTTTCCGCCGTTTTTCAGAATACCGACCGCAGTCGGGAAGATCGGATCGAGAGTTGGAAGGCTTCTTCGTGGAAGGGAGATCACCGCCACTTATACCTGCAGGGCGAATTCCAGCTGCCGAATCTCAACACCACGGTGGGTGTGCAGGTAGAGTACGAGGCGGTTAACGGTAACGTGGCGCGAAAGCGAATTCGTTTTCACCAAGCGGACAGCTACGTGCTGCTGTATCAGCTCACGAACTCTCTGGAGTCGCTGGATGCACCGGCAAGATTCTGGAGCTTCGACCAGTTGGATTGTGGAGGCGGCGCTCTGCATGAATATTTCCCGGCCGCGGGGTTTCGCACGCCAAGTGGAGTGGCCGTGGGCCTGCTAACCGACGCAGGCTATCGCAACAACTGGAGCCGCATCATCCGGCGCGATGGAAAGCCGCTTAAATCTGCGCCTTGGGAAATCCCGGATGTCCGGCTCTATTCCGCCCGCCGCAGCGAAGAGCGCAGCAACGGCACGTTCTCGATTCAGCAGACATTCGGCGAAGCGCTCGTGCGCCTGAGCCATCAAGACTCCGAAACTCATGTGCCTTTGCCGCCCAGCCATCAGTGGCAGAAACGAGGCGATGCAAGGCTGGAGGAGAACAACGGGGCGACCGTGCTATCGCTGGACAGTTCCGAGGCTGGCGTGGTCATTCCCTTCGCGGCGACAGACGTCGAAATCTATGGGGTTCGCTTCCGTTATCGTGCCAAGCAAGCGTTTTCTGTGCAGGTGTGGGACGTGGATGAGCGGTTAAATCAACTTGCCAACACCTCTTTATATAACGATCGGATTCCGGAATCACCCACCGAATGGGCCGAATTCCGGACCGAGGTGTTTTTCTACTCGCGGCGCGGGAGCGGGGGAGCCCTGTCTGTTTCATTGCCTGAGTCGGAACAGGCCAATAGGACCACCCCCTCGCCCGCCGCGGTACGGATTGAGCTGCAAGATCTGGAAATTTGTCAGATATCCACGCATCTTCAGCCCTATCACCGCCTCGAAATGGACCATCCCGGGCAGAGCACCAGCTTTATCTTTGTCGACGACCGGACCTTGGACACTCTGCGCGGGTATCGTCTCGCATCCCAGCAATATCTGGCGGATGGACTTGGCTTCAAGGGAGGCGAAACGGAGAAGGTTCTCTACGCCGATCTGATGATGCTTTCCTGGGCCGCGAGTCCTGATTACCTGAAACCGATGGTGGCACCCAGCATCTGGTACTCGGCCGCGGGTGAAATGTATCTGCGCGACAGCTTCTTCGCGCTGAACGGAATTCATAATCGAAAACTGAACGAAGGAGTCTTTGAACTCTGGGGTGCGAACCAAGGTTCTGATGGAGCGATCAACACTCTGGTGGAACCAAGCATCGCCAACCTGGAGCGCAAGGCAAATGACTCAACGCCGCTCTGGCTGATGTGGGCGCTCCGCAATCGCGCGCGCTTCGGCAGCACTCTTGCCATGGACAAGGTTCACAGAGCTGCGGAATATTTCTTGCGCACCTACGACCGCCATCACAATGGAACCTGCTGGGCCCAGTTCGTGATGGGCCAGCTGGACGTCATTGATTATCCCGAGGGCACCACAGACATTTGCGAAAACCAAGGCATGTTCGCGGTGACGCTGCGCGTGATCAAGGAACTCAGGATTGCCGGTGTGAGCAATCGGATCTCGGATGATTACATTGAAAAGGCTGAGGCGGCGTACCGCTCCTACTACGATTCAGAGCGAAACATCGTTTGCCCGGCTCGCCAGGTTACCGACGCCATCGGCTTCGGCGAAATCTTCCCGGAATTTCTCTCGTTGTGGCTATTCGGGCGCAAGATTCTGACTAACGAGATGGTGGTCAATCATCTCGATCGCATTCCCGCGCTGCTGCCCAACAAGGGTTGCCCCTACCCTGAGGCCGGCGGCACGGTGCGGCCCATCTTCATTGGCCTGAGGCCGGGTGGCGAGGGTTGGGGCTACTTCACCGACAAGTGGCACCCAATGATCAGTTCGGCACACGCCGCCAATTACGCGAATCACAATATGGATGGCATCTACTACAACGGCAGCAGCTGGATGCGAATTGAAATCTGCGGGTATGTTGCTGGCAGGCTGCACGGCTGGAGCAAAGCGGACCACGCCATCGCCAACCGTTTGTGGGCGGAAGTGAATACTTCTCCTGATTTCCCCACTAGCCAAGAATATCTGGCAACCGATCCCGCCCATCCTTTTTTTGGATACCATCGCGTATTTGCATGGAATTCGTTTGTACTCTCGGCTCTGGAGTTGGCAGGGCTTCGCCGGGCCGACATGGATCCGGACCACTCGACCCGCCCGAACAGATAAATCCTGGGCAGGCGTGCCCACCGGCCGCTTGCCCTTCCTGAATTCCGGAGCATGCCATGAATAAGAGAACATTTATGAAGCTTGGCTCCGCGTTATTAGTGAGCCCCGTGGTGCGGCCGTTGCTTGCCTGGGCCGGAACCGAGAAACTCAAGAACTGGGCAGGCAACGTCGAATACGGCACCGAGGAACTGTACTCCGCGAACTCACTCGACGAGGTGCGCGGATTTGTTAGAAAGCACAATAAGCTGAAAGTTCTGGGCACGCACACCGATGACGAATCGGAGCGCGAGGCAGCGCTGGCCCTGGAAAGAGCGATCTGGCTGAATTGCTGAAGCGTGCCGCGGCATAGGCAACCAGATTGTCCGACGAGAAAGAAGTTTCGTCTCTAGCGGGTTGCTCATACCTCATTATCTACACAAGTGATTAACGCCGTAGAGCGCAAAATCGGTGGAAAGCTGCGCTCTGCGACAGGGCGCATAACGGCAAGTTGATGACACTCAAGAAGATGAATCTCTCACGCCTCCCCGCCTAGCTGGATGTTCCACCCACGATGAAGGGCGATTTGTGCTTCGAGAAAGGTTTAACAATGTTCGCCAGTCGGGCTGGTTCTAACGTCTGTAAGTGCTTGTGACATCTGAGCTTCCAGCAAAACTCTTGACATCAGCAAGCGCAGCTGGTACAAGCCAAACAAACTTAGGACCGATGGCTGAACCGTACCCAAAGGCGATTCTGCTATTCGCGTGCCGGCCCACCTGCGCATGAGAGAGGCTGTTCATCACATGAAAGCCGCTAAAGGGGCGCTGATGGCCGGAACCGTGGGTTCATACAGGATGCGCTTCGACTTGATGGGGGAGCACACCGGCATTCCCGCGCTGCAGGTCGCAATCAATGGCCATCGCGGGCGCTTCTACCAGCACCCGGCACTCAATTGCAAGATGGGCGACGCACCCGCAGCGTGGTTCCCCACCTACTCGACCCCAACCATCACCTTTACGTTTCCAGCGTCTTATCTGAAGCTGGGACAGAACCGGATTGAGCTGACTGCAGTAGACGACCGGCTGGCGGGCCGACTAACGCCGGATCCTCCGTCCTGGGCAGGCGACTCCGGCATCGTCTATGACGCCATCTCTCTCGAGCATGTAGCGTCAGATGAATACGCTCCGGACGAGACAACGGCGCAGATCCTTCCTTCTATTTTCTATCACCGAAATGACGATGGAAGACTTCGACTGTTTGATCGGCAAAAGAAAATCGAGATTACGTTCAACCTGAAAAAACAGGAGATCTTTCGCAAAGAGGGAGTTTACTTCGCATTCCCGCGGGCGCTGAAAACACCAAAGTTCCGGTACGAGCTTCAAACGAGGTCGATTGGCCCATCGCGCGACATGTTAGCCGGCGCAGGACTGGAGACGTTTTCTGTCCAGCACTGGATCAACGCGGCTGAAAACGGAATTAGCGCGACGGTCTTTCCCGTCGATGCGCCCATGGTCGCGTTGGGCGACTTTGTGCGGGGCACATTTCCGACGGAGTTTGGCCGGCGCAACTGCAGTCTCTTTTCTTTCCTGATGAGCAATTACCACTATGATAACTGGCCCGGTTCGCAGGGAGGAGAATTTAGATTCCGCTACGCCTTTACCAGCAGTCCCGAGACCGACGCAAGCGCCCTCACTCGGATGGGCTGGGAAGAAGCAACTCCGCTGGAGATCAACGAGGTCACCACGCAGGACAAAGCGGTCGATATTCCACGTTGCTTGCCTGCCAGCATGAGCTTTGCGGAAATCGATCGCTCCGACATTCTCCTGCAAACTTGGAAGGTTGCTGAAGATGGGAATGGAACCATTCTGCGTTTTCTGAATTTCGGAGATGAGCAAGAAACCGTAAGTGTAAGCCTTCCGTTCATGAAAGCGACGTCTGCCTGGCTGTGCTCGGCGCTTGAGCACAACCGAAGTGAGATACCTCTGAAAGATATGCAACACCTTTTCTTTGAAATTCGGCCGCATGAAATAACGACTGCGCGGCTCACGTCGATAGCCGAAGCCGAGCGATGAATGAGTTGGGTGTAATGTTCTGGGAGGCTGAGACATGGAAGCTATGAATCGGCGCGGTTTCTTGGGGTCACTCGGTGCGGCAGGCGTAGCGGCGAAGGCCCTGGCGCGAGGAGCGTGGCAACAAGCCGGCCGGATTCCGCCTCAAGCCCATGCGGATGTTCAGTCCCCTGTTCGCGCCGAAGTCCTCGAAAATAGCAAGGTGCGTATCGAGGTGAGTCCTGCCAACGGAAACTTCGTGACCCTCGCTAACAAAGTCACGGGCCGGAGCTATATCAGTCATCCACAATATGCTCGCAGCTTCCGCCTGGTGTATTGGAGCACAGACCGGCTCTCCGAGACGTTCAACGGGCGGTTTGAACATGCCATCGAATCCTCGCAGCAGAACGCTCCGCAAGTGAACCGCACTCACTCGGATGGCATCGAGCAGATCGAGGTGTTTCATCCCCAGCTGCTTGCCTATGGGAAAGAATTGCCGATTTCCTTCTGGTATCGGGTGTTTCTCAGGCCAGACAGCGATGAAGTGAACTACGAATGCCGCCTCGTGAACAAATCACCCTATATGGTGACGCAGGCTTTCTTCCCCTGGATCAGCGGCATCGAATACGTCGAAAACCGCGAGGACGATCGCATTGTATTCTGCAACCAGAAGCTCAAGGTCAGAGACACCCTTGCACAGGGCTCCTACTTCGGTTGGCTACCCGGAAAATTTGCGATCAGCTATCCCGATTATCCCTCGAGCGGGTACCACTTCCAGGTGCCGTGGGTGCACTACGGGGGCGATCACGAAGGACTCTATGTAGCCAGCAAAGATCACTCCGGTGAGCGCCACCGCTTCTACATGCAGAACGAATACGAAATGAAGTCGTTCGACACGAACCGCATGATCTATTCGGTGGCATGGAATTTCTGCCCTTACTTGCGAAGTGGCGAGTGGAAGAGTCCCGAGCTCGTACTGTCTCCACATCAGGGAGACTGGCATGTCGCGGCCGACAAATTCCGGGAAACTCTGAAAACTTGGTACCAAGCACCCGAAACACCTAGGAGTTTTAAGGAATCGATCGGGTCTGCCAATCTCATTTTCCGCAAGGACTTCAACGAGTTGCTGGAAATGGCGCAGGACGCAAAACAGTTTGGCATAAACGATGTAAACACCTGGCAGCAGGACGTTCTGTATCCAAGGCCTTTAACGAAGGATGACCCCGCCAACTACCGTGTGGGGATTGTGGAGGAGGCCTGGGGCGGATTGGAGCGCTTGCGGTCCTGCAATGAAGCGATTCGCGCGATGGGCATGACCACTTACGTCATCTTCAATTCGTTGCTCTTCATCGTGGCCTCACTCGAAGAGGGACTGCGGCAAAAGGCCGATGAATGGGCTCTCCACGGATGGGACGGAACCGCCCGCGGCGGACCGCTGGTGGATCACACCCTGTGGAGTTGCGTCGGCGCGAGCCCGGTGCCCTACATCGACAATCCATTCGAATTCAGCATGGGGATGTTGCAGATGTGCCCGGCGGTTGAGGAGTACAAGAAATTCACGCTCGACAATATTACGGACGCTATTGCCAAGACGAAATATCAAGGCCATTTCTTTGACATGGCCTCTACCGACCCCGTGTGTTTCAACCCTGGACATCAGCACCCCTCCCCGAAAGCGCCCTCGGAGCAGATGCCATTAATGATGAAAGAGCTGAAAGCGCGCATGCGCCAAAACGATTCGCAGGCTCTGTTGATCGGCGAAGGCGCGGAGATGAGAGCCACGCAGCACTACGATCTCTGCTGGCTGTGGAATGTCTGGGGATTGGATGCCACCTTTGACTATCCCATCGAAATACTGCGCTATAGCCTGCCGTGGGTACGGGTCGCCATCGCCATCGACGACAACATCGGCCTTGCCAATCGCTTATTTGTCTTGGGAATCTATCTGGCCCTGTTCAACCGGAACTGGCATTGCGAAACCGCCAAGTTGAGTGACTGGCCCGAATTCGCGCAACACATTAAAAAGCTTGCCGGCTTGCGCAAGGTACTCCTCGAATTTCTACTCGATGGCCGATTCATGGACGATCTCGGACTGCGAGCCGAAGGGGGATATGCCCGGGTTTATGAACGGCTTGACCGAGTCGCAGTCGTAGTTGCTGAGACAGAAGGCAAGGCCCGACGGGCGACCATTGAACTCGATGCGTCTCGCTACCGCATCAACCCGGCTTCTGCGAATTGCCAATTTGTTGACTTTTCGGGTCAACCGCGGCCGCTCGGCGCCAAGCGCAGCAGAACTGGGCAGCTAAGGGCTGAAATCGATCTCGGAGCTTGGCAGATCGGTGCATTGGTTTTTACGCGTGGTCAAGAAGTTGCGTGATTCATCGCGCACACGCTGGGTACATGAGAATACGAATACTTAGGAGGAAGTGTTGAAGGCAGCACTTGTAGAAACTGGCGACACAGCCAGGGCCGTGCCCGGGTGGGTTCGAGCTGCGCTGGCCGAGGTGGATGTCGAGTTCATCGAGCAGCCTTGTAAGGACCGAAAGGATCTGCAGGCTTGCGCGGCGGATAGCGAGGTGGTGTGGGTTTGGGGCAGCCGCGTGATTACCACGGAGTCGCTGGCTGTGCTGACCCAATGCGGCGCGATATTGCGTTCCGGAAGCGGCACCGATAATGTGCCCGTAGCGTATGCCACCAGGAATCGAATTCTGGTAGCGAATACACCGCAAGCGGTTGCGGAAGAGGTCGCGGATCATGCCATCGCGCTGCTGCTAGCGGTCGTACGCCAGATTGTCGCGCAGGATCGTCTGCTGCGTTCTGGCGTCTGGGACTTTCGCCGGGAGAACAATCGCTGGCACATGCGTGGCTCAACCCTCGGTCTCGTGGGATTCGGACGCATTGCTCAGCTTGCCGCGCAGAAAATGAAGGGTTTCGGAGTTCGTATGCTGGCCTATGACCCCTGGATGTCCTCTCAGCAGGCGCGTATCCGGGGAGTCGAGGCGGTCGATTTTGATGCGCTGCTGAAGCAGTCCGATTTCATTTCCATTCACTGCCCTCTGACTGCGGAAACCCACCATCTTATTGGGGAACCCGAGATCCGGAAGATGAAAGCGCACGCCATCATTGTTAATACGTCTCGTGGGCCGCTGATCGACGAGATCGCCCTGGTCGAGGCGCTACGGCAAAAACGCATCGGCGCCGCGGCGCTCGATGTCTTCGAAGAGGAACCCCTACCGCCTTCCAGTCCGCTGTTGAAGCTGGAAAATGTGGTTCTGACGCCGCACATCGCAGGATATTCCGATTTATTTCTCGATTCCTTCTGGCGCTATTCCGTGGAAACTTTGATCGCGCTCGCCCAGGGATACTGGCCGCGCTCGGTGGTGAATCCCGAAGTCATTCCGAAGTGGAAGCTCGCCAAGAAGGAATGGCCGGTTGAGCCGGAAGGCAGCGAACAATTTGCAGAAGAGGGCGACCCGGCAGGTACCTCGCGCTAAACCAGGCAGAACCCAAAAGTAACCTCACCGGCGACGAGGGGAAAGAGACCCATGAGATTGGGAGCGACCATCAATTCGTATTTTGACGACAGTGATCCGCAATCCTATGTTGCGGAATGTCAAAGGTGGGGTTACCGGGCGGCCCCTTGCCCGCGTGTCTCGATGAAAGACGTCGAAAGGTTACGAGAGATTCGACAGGCCTTCTATACGGCGGGCGTGCTCATCGGAGAGGTACAGGCCTGGGTCAGCGCGCTCGATCCGAGACCAGACGTCAAAAAGAAACACGAGCAAATCATTGCTGAGGCACTTGCTATCGCCGATGAATTGAACGCGGTGTGTTGTGTGACCGTGGCCGGCAGTCTCGATCCTCAGGATGGCGACGCCTCCGACATGCCCCATCCGGATAATTTTAAGGAGCACACGTTTGTGGCGGTCGTCGATTGGGTAAAACGGGTTTTAAAAGAAGTAGCTCCGCGGCGCACGAAATTGGGCCTGGAAATGTCTCCCTGGACGCCCCTCGATGGGGCCGAGGCGTACCTGAAGGTGATCAAGGCCGTCAATCATCCGGCGCTGGGAGTGCACCTGGATCCATGCAACGCCGTACTTACGCCTCGCATGTTGTATTCGACAACTGAGGTCATCAATCACTGCTTCGATACTTTGGGGCCCTGGATCATCTCCTGCCACGCCAAGGATATTGATCATGGATCGGTGATTCACCTGCGGCATGTGAATTTTGTCGAGGTAATTCCCGGGCGGGGAGTGCTCGACTATCACACGTTTTTGAAGCGCGCCGAGCAAATATCGCCGAATTTGCCAGTCATGATGGAGCACCTCCCGAAAGCGGAAGACTATGCTGAGGGCGCGAAACATATTCGCCGGGTGGCGCGGGAAGTCGGCGTGACCCTGTAAGTTGAAGCAAGATGGTAGATGGCGCGCTATGGGATTGACGGTTGGATTTTTGGGATTGGGCAATATGGGCGCCCTCATGGCCGCGAATCTTGCCCGCGCCGGGTTTGGCCTGTGGGTCTACAACCGTACCCGCGCCAAGGCCGAGGCTCTGGCGGCACACACCAGTGCACTGGTAGCTTCGTCGCCCGCGCAAGTCGCGAGCCGCTGCAACGTGGTGTTGACGATGGTCGCCGACGCGGCTGCTCTGCACCAGTTGTATTTTGGACCTGAGGGCGTCATTCAGCATTTATCGGCTGGAACCTTCTGCATTGACATGAGTACGGTAGGGCCACAAGCCGTTCAGGAACTGAACAATCGGTTGCGGCCGTACCAGATCCGAGTGCTTGATGCTCCAGTCTCGGGAAGCCTGGCATTGGCCAGGGATGCGAAACTTACGATCATGGTGGGCGGTGACCCCGCCGATCTTGCGGTTATCCGGCCTGTGCTGGAAGCAATGGGGTCCCGAATCTTTCACGTTGGTCCGCTCGGCGCAGGCGCTGCAATGAAGCTGGCGGTGAATTCGGTGATCTACGGGCTGAATCAGGCTGTGGCGGAAGGATTGGTCTTAGCCGAACTCTCTGGGGTAGCGCGAGATGTGGCCTACGAGCTCTTCGAGAATAGTGCGGCCGCAGCCCCTTTTGTCCACTATCGCAAAGATGCTTTTCTGCGGCAGCACGAAGTTCCAGTAGGCTTTTCGCTGGAATTGGCAAACAAGGATCTGGGCTTAATCGAAGATTTGGCAAGCGCGGTTCATGCCCGTATGCCGCAAAGTGAGATTAATCGAAAGACGATTGAGCGAGCCATAAAAGAAGGCCACGGCCAGCAGGATGTCACGGCCGTTGCCGAACATCTGCGGTACTCAGGCAACGATGGATCAGTGTAGGAGATATCGAGACAAGGTTGGGGCCGCGAGTTCCGGCAATCGCATGCGACGCTTCTATCGCGTAATCGGCTCGGCCGTTTGCTTGCTCACGATGGTTTGCGCCGGACGCATGGACGCACAGACTCCGCTGGAGGACTCCTCCAACACTCTGGCCGACGGCAGAGCCGCTTTGAGACGCGGCGATCTTCCCAGGGCACAGAGGCTGCTTGAACAGGCGGTACAGCAGAATCCGAATTCCCCCGATGCCTCCTTTCTGCTCGGTGTTGCCTACCTCAGACTTGGCCAAATCGTTAGCGCCGAACTGCAGCTCCAGAGGGCGGTTGTCTTGCGCCCGAATTATCCCGAAGCCTACACCAATCTGGGCATTTTGTATGACCAACAGGGCCAGTATGAGCAATCCGGCGCCGCTTTCCGGCAGGCGCTTAAGCTGAAGCCAACGGATGAAAATGCCCTGTACAATCTGGGCCTCAGCTACCTACGTCAGAAGGAGCCCGCCGACGCTTTGCAGGTTTTCACGGGGTTGGTTCGCCTCGACCCATTGTATTCGCGCGCCTACTTGCAATCGGGTGTGGCGGCGTCGGACTTGGGACGCTTCGCGGATGCAGAGAACCTGCTGAAACGTTACACGAGCATCAGTTCGCAGGATGCCGACGGATACTTGAAGCTCGGAGAGGTCTTTTATAGCCAAGGCAAGTATCGGGAGGCGGTGGGTGCGTTTCAGCGAGCGACGGAACTGAATACCACGATGTCGCGCGCTTACTCCCAGTTGGGCTACACCTTTTACAACCTGGGGGAGTTTCCGGAGGCGGGCACTGCATTGCGCAAGGCGATTGCGTTAGAGCCCAGAAGCGTCGATGCCAATTTGTATATGGGAATGTTATTAATCGACTCGGGCGACCGGGACAATGCTCTGGGATACATCCAGAAAGTATTGGAGCTGCAGCCCGAGAATGCAACCGCAATCTACTACGAGGGCTACATTGCACTCCTGGCTGGACGTTTGCCGGAGGCACTCGGGCATCTCGAGGACGCGGCACATCGCGTGCCCAATGACGCGAAAATCTATTACGCCCTCGCTCTGGCCTACAGCCGCATGAAGAAAACAAAGGAGTCGGAAGCGGCGCTAGGCAAATTTCATGAGCTGCAGGCGGCACAGGCGCGCACAAGCAAGAATGGCGAATATCTCAGCCCGGCGGCGCTGCCGGCCTCGAATTCTGCGATACATCCCTGAGGCCAAACAGAGCCATGCAAAATCGATCGATTGGACAATCTGGAATTCAGGCATCGGTGGTCGCCCTCGGAGGAGCGCCCATCAGCGGATGGCCGTGGGGAGAATCGGACGAACGACAAGCGGTGGCGGCGATTCACCAGTGCCTGGAGCAAGGCATCAACCTGATCGATACCGCTCCAGTGTATGGAATCGGCAGGTCCGAAGAACTGATCGGAAAAGCGATTGCCGGCAGGCGAGACCAGGTCGTTTTAGCCACGAAATGCGGTTTGGTATGGCACGTCTGCGACGGCACTCCGTTCCATCAGAAGCTGTGCGGAAAGTCCATTTATAGGTACCTGGGAGGGGAATCAATTCGTTATGAAATAGAACAGAGCTTACGGCGGCTGAACACTGACTACATCGATTTGTACCAGACCCACTGGCAAGACTCGACGACGCCCATCTCCGAAACCATGGAAGTCCTCCTGCAACTCAAGCAGGAGGGGAAAATTCGCGCGATCGGAGTTTCGAATTGCTCGCTTGACCAACTGAAGCGATATTGCGCATCAGGTTCGATCGATTCCACGCAGGAGAAGTACAACATGCTGCATCGTGAAGTCGAAACAGATCTGGCGCCCTTCTGCGCACGCGAAGGAATCACTTTGATGGCATATACCCCTCTAGCGAATGGGCTGCTGACAGGCAAAGTGGGAGCTACACGAACATTTGCTTCCCAAGATTTGCGCCGCGATCACCCTCAATTCGCACCAGAAATCAGGTGCCGGGTTCAGGAGCTGCTCCACGAGATGCGTCCGATCGCGGAAAGCTATGGCGCCACACTCGGCCAATTGGCCATCGCCTGGACGGTTGCACAACCTGGGGTGACCTATGCGCTAGTTGGTACTCGGACCGCAGAACAGGCTTGTGAGAATGCGCGGGCTGGTTTCATTCGGCTGCGTCCCCGCGACCTTACGATCCTTGACGAGATCCTGATCAGGCACGGTATAACCGCGATTGAACTATAAGTTCGCTGATTGGTTCATGCCATTTCATCGCCCCAAGACGGCCGCTAGGAGCGAAGCCTCAATGTGCCCGCCGCGGTTGAAGTCGCTGGCGCGGCTGTGCCTTTCTATCTGTCTTTGCGGAACCATGTGGGCGCAGTCGGTGGTGGAATTGGCCTCACGCGCTGACGATGCGATGCGATCCGGCGACTACGCGGAAGCCGAAAGGCTGTTTTCCAAACTCATTGTCGCCGAACCCGGGCTGGCTGAGGTGTACAGCAACCTGGGGCTTGCCCAATATTACGAGCAAAAGGCAGAAGCCGCGAGGAAGTCATTTGCCACGGCTTTATCGCTGAAACCGGGCTTATTCGTTCCCAATTTCTACCTGGCTAAGATCGACTGCGAAGAAGGCAAATACACACAAGCTCTGCCACTCATTCGCAAGGCCGTCTCCTTGCAGCCCAAGGAGCCGGCCAGCCACGTCTTGCTGGCTGAGGTATTGTCCGAGACAGGCTTTGGGGTGGAGGCAATCGCCCAATACCAGGAACTGCGGAAGCAGCAGCCGCAAGACACGGCGATTCAGTACCAATTAGCTCATAGTTATCTCGAGGAATCGCGTCGTTTGGCGGTGCGGCTCAAAAGCACTCAACCCGCATTTGCAACTCTGCTCAAAGCTGAATCCGATGCGGTGCTTCCAGACTGGCAAGCCGCCGCACTGGAAGAATGGAAAAAGGCCCTGGCGGATTTACCTGCGATCCCCGGACTTCGCATTGGGTATGCGGATTTTCTGCTGCGCGCTCACCGCTTACCAGAAGCGGAAGCACTCCTGCGAGAAGAATTGACCATTGACCCTTTCAGCTACAAAGGAGAATTTGGGTTGGGCGAAGTGAGCATACTGAGAGGCGATGCCGGTGCGGCCGTCGAACATTTCAACCAATCGGCAAGAGTACGGCCCGGGTTCTATGATCCCCTCCCACACCTTTCCCTGTTGCCAGATCATCCCGAACAGAGCCTTGCCGCACTGAAAACCCGGCCAGGCGAGAATGATTTCGGACGGGCTTTTCTGCTGACGGAACTCGGCGGCCAAGTGGGCGCTGCAGATGAAGTCGGCCGATGGAGAAAAACTGCCGAGGCAACGCGGGATGCAAATCAGGTCAAGCTCCGGTCACACGTTTGCGAGACAACTCCCTCTACCCTGTCGGAGCGCCGGCTTCTCGGGATGAAGTGCCTCCGGGAAAAGCGACTGGAGGAAGGCGTGCGCCTGCTTGCACCAATCGCAAAGCAGCGTCCGGCAGATTCCGAGTTAAGAACCAGTATAGCCCGCGCACTTTTTGAGGCTGGCCAGTACGAACAAGTTGGAATGTTGCTTGGCAGTTCGTCGACCCCGGCGCCCGAGAGCTTGTACCTTCTCGTGTCTAGCTATAAGACGCTGGCTGGCCGGGAACTGGAGAATCTCGCCAAGAATGATCCACAATCGGTCGACCTGCAAAAGCTGGTCGCCGAATCGTTTTCCGATCGGAAAATGTATAAGGAGGCGGCGGAACAATATCGCGCTGCATTGAAGGTGCAGCCCAACGATCCTGCGCTATATTTTGGCTTGGGCGAAGCCTGCTTCGATCAAATGGAGTTTGAGGATGCGGAACAAGCCTACGCGCACGCCCTCGAACTTCGTCCGACCGATGCGGCATCGCAGGTGATGCGCGCCAGTGCTTTGGTCGAGTTAAAGCGGCCGGAAGAGGCGATTTCTGCAGCCACAAGAGCTTTGGAACTGAATCCCAATTTATTGCAGGCCCACGTAAGTCTGGGCCGGGCGCTCGCGTTGACAGGACGAGATGAGGAGGCGGCCCGGGAACTCGAGAAGGCTGCCAGCACTGACACGGATGGAATGCTTCATTACGGCCTATTCAAGCTTTACAAGAATCTTGGTCGTACCGACGATGCGAAGCGCGCTCTTCAAGTGTCGCAAGAATTAAGACGTCGCGCCGCATCTTCGGAGCCAGGTTCTTCACCCAAGCCTTCCGAGAACCAGCTACAAGAATAGGGGTTACCGACCGCGACAGTTTTTGTGCGCGCAACATTTATGCTTTGGCGCGCACCGTCTTCGCCGCCGCCAGCGCCTGGCCGAGTGCGCCAAGTAGTAGCGAAAAGTCCGATCCAAGTGCGATCCAGCGCATTCCCTTTTCAATCCATTCCGCCACCACCTGAGGATCAGCAGCACTGCCAATTCCCACCGGCACACCGCGACGTCCCGCACTCGCAAGCACGAGCTCAATCGAGCGACTCACCTCGGGGTGACGCGGTTCGCCCATATAGCCGAGAGACCCGGCCAGGTCGTTGGGACCAATCACTAAGCTGGTGACGCCGGGCACAGCTGCAATGGGGTCGATATTCTTGATCGCATCGGCATGCTCAATCTGGAGGATACAGATCATGTCGCGGTTCTGTTTCTGGCAGAATTCCGGTCCTCCAAGGCGGCCGTACATCGAAGGCCGGCGCGGGCCGAATCCGCGAATGCCCTCCGGAGGATACAGGCAGGCTGCCACCGCCTCACGGGCATCCTCAGCGGTGCGGACCATGGGCACAACGATTCCCTCCGCACCAGAGTCGAGCACAGGCTTGATCAAGACGTGATTGTTCCACGGGACGCGCACCAGTGCTGTCGAGCCCGACGCACGGGCCGCCATAATGTGTCCCTGGACGGTTTGCAGGGTTTGGGGACTATGCTCCGTGTCGATCCAGACGAAGTCCAGATCCTCGGCCAAGAGTTCGGTAACAGTAGAGTCTGCGAATGAAACAACCGTTCCGAATGCAATCTCTTTTTTGGCCAACTTCTCGGTAAATCTCGTGCCTTTCTCCATAGCGATGTTTTCTCTCCTCAGGCTTTATTACACGGCAACTGATTGCTTCACTTCTTCTTTCTCTCGGGCGTGCGTAGCCGATGGAAGCGGAAAGCTTTTGTGCTTTACGACGGTAAAAGTCGGGTCGAACTCCTTGATTTGAATAAATATATCGACCGGCACCGCGCGAAAAATTTGCCTGGTTTTGCTCGCTGGCCACCACACTTCGATTTTGGATACCTCCTCAGCCTTACCGACTCCGATGTGCTGCTGCAGTGGAGACGATCCAAAAGATCCGCCGCTGCTCACCCATCGAAAGATGTCGCGTGTTTGGCCACGCTCCTCGATGGTGAGTTTCAATCGAGCTCCAATCGCGGCCCGGTTGGTTTTCACGCCGACGAGCTTAATTGTGAGCCAGTGATTTCCGTGATTGCCGGGATTCTTGAACACCGCGCTGAAATAGCGATCACCCGGTGTAGCTCCGCCAATTTCCGCGATGATTTCCTCATCGCCGTCATTATTAATGTCAGCACAGGCGACAGCGTGTCCCTTCTGCAGATGGCCGGTTCCGGAGGATGTCGTGATATCGACGAAGCGGCGGCCTTTGTCATTTCTGAAAAGCACATTGGGAACCAGAGAACCATAGGATGGGCCACCGGTTCCCAGGTAGAAATCGAGAAAGCCATCGTTGTCGATGTCGCCGAAGTTTGAGCCCATTGGCATGAAAACGCGGTCGAGGCCTACTTCTTTTGTGACATCATGGAAGGTACCGTTGCCCAGGTTTTTGTAAAGCTTGAGCGTTTCGGATCGCACGGGATGCCGCAGATAGCTGTTCACCACTTCCTCAGTCGAAAACGAATAGCTTCCTACGAACAGATCCAGAGCTCCGTCGTTGTCGTAGTCGAAGAACCACGTTGGAAAACTCCAAGTGGGAGAAGCTACGTTTAGTTGTTTCGCAACTTCCGTAAATGTTCCGTTGCCGTTGTTGTGAAAGAGAAAATTCTCCTGGCCCAAATTTGAGACGTAAATATCGGGTAAGCCGTCTCCGTCGTAGTCCCCGACCGTAACTCCTTTTGCGGTTGCGACCAGGTCTACGCCAGCGCGCCGCGACACGTCGGTGAAGGTTCCGTCACCGTTGTTGTGAAAAAGTTGGTTGGGCGAATTTTCGTGTCCGAGGAAAAGATCGAGATATCCGTCATTGTCAAAATCGGCCCAGGCTCCGCTCAAAGTCTGGAAGGCGGGTTCCGCCAAGCCGGCTTGCCGGGTTACGTCGGTAAAGGTCCCATCGCCGTTGTTTCTTAGAAGTGAATTGCGAATTGGAAGTTCCCAGGCACCGCGCATCACGAAGATATCCAGCAGGCCGTCATTGTTGTAATCAGTCTGCATGATGTTCAGGCCGCCAAACTGATCGGACAACCCGGCCTTTGCAGTCCAGTCGCCGAAGGTTCCGTCGCCATTGTTATGAAAGTAGCGCAGGGAGGCACAAGCATCAAAACTCGAGGTAACGACATCGAGAAAGCCGTCGTTGTCGAAGTCGTCCACAATAAGTCCGCCCGCCATCTGGAAAACGTCTAGCCCGAGTGCGGGAGCCACGTCTACAAAGCGGCCGATGTCCTGCTCGGAGGCGAAGATTTCAGGTGACAGCAGATGCCCGGGCGGAACGCCTTGCGGATATTTCCCCAACGTCATCGAGACAATGTTAAGCAGCCACTTGACTTCGAGATCGTCGGGCGCCGATTGCAAGTAAGCGAGAAAATGCTGAATGGCCCGTTCTGAGCCGCTGGGCATTTTGTGCTGGGCCGCAGATTGGATGGGGAAGATGCAGCTCACCGCCCCGTGCCCATGCACGCAATTTTCGAGCTCGGCTCGGCGCATTTCGGCAATTCCAAGAGACTCTCTCAACCGCAGAAGATCAGGACCGGTCAGTTGATGGTCCGCTGCCAGGTTGTAGGCTGCCTGAAACTGGTCGATGGCACTGCTCATTTCTCCCTGATAACTCCGAAACTGGGCCAGGGTTTCATGGGCGCGCATCAAGTCTTTGTAGACTGCTCCGAGATCAACGTTGCTAAGATAGCTTTCCAGAAACTTAAACTGGGTCGCGAGAGCCTCCTGCCGCCTCTGGCACGTCGCCTGGAGATCCTGATCATCTCCCAGTTTGTGAAAGCGCCTGAAGAGCTGAATGGCCTTGAAAAAACCGCCGACTTCGGTGGTGTAGCGGATGTCCTGACCGCTCTGGTATTGCGGCGGAACTGGCGAATCATTGCGCTCACTAGAAGACTGTGCGAGCGCTGGCCATGAAAAGAAGGCTGGGAGTCGAACTGCCGCTGCCGCGTAGGCAGCCCAGGCGAACGATCTGAGGAAGCTTCTGCGGGAGGTCACCGCGCCGCCAGCCCCGTTGGAGAAGCCGGCACCCCTTCAGTACCGCCAGCGGCCAGCATCAGCAAGTTCTGCCAAAGATCATCCGGGATCGGAATGCCATCACGTTCCCTCACCGCGCGCGCCCGCATCTCCGGATCGCCGGGCACGCTTACTTGCGTGAATCCTGGCGCCGGCGGCACGGACCGCACTCGCTCCCGTAGTTCGGACGCGCGTTCGAGATAGCTTTCCATCGGCTGGAACAAGTCCGCTTTCAACGCAACGATGGTCACGCCCTGATGAGAGAATGGCACGCCGCCCATGGGAGCCTTTACGCAAGCGTCGGCTCCAGAAAAGATTCGGCCCAAGACTTCAACCGCAAACATCAAGGAATAACCCTTGTGACCGCCGAATGGGATTTGCCCTCCTCCCGCTCGTACTTGTTGGGGATCGGTCGTGGGCGCTCCTGTTTTGTCGACGATTACACCTGGGAGGAGAGCCGCGCCTTTCCGGATGGCCTCAATGATCTTCACACCGGAAGTTGCCGAAGTGGCGAAATCGATGACGATCGGCGATTGACCCGGCACCGGCAAACCAATTCCCAATGGATTCGTGCCAAAGACCGTAGTCCTGCCGCCGTAGGGCACTACATCGGCTTTTTCTTCGCCCAATCCCGACGCCCAGATCATCGAAATGAGACCATCGCCCGCGGCTCGTTCCGCATATTCGCCGAGCCGTCCCATGTGATGACTTTGTACGATTCCGGCGATTGCGATTCCGCAGACCTGTGCTCTCCGTGTTACCTGCTCAAGGGCCGCGAGCGCCGCCACCTGTCCAAAGCCCCAGTTGCCCGTGACCAGCACCGCGGCGGGTTGATCGAGCAACAAGGCGGGAGTCGCTCGGGGCAACAATTCTCCTCGCTCAATAGCGGCGACATACCCGGGCAATTGCCAGACCCCATGAGTATCCACACCAGCCAGATTCGCATTTGCCAGGTGAGCTGCCACGCAATCGGCATTTGCAGCGCTAGCTCCGGCACGGGTCAGTATCTGGTCTGCGACGTTTTTAAGTTCCGTGACTGAAGCGATCATTTATTTCGTGTCCGCCTGTGAAGATTCTGCCTCACCGCTCGACATCAATGATTGACGTCAGTCCGCCATCCACGATTAACGACGTGCCTGTGATGTACGAGGACATGTCCGAGGCAAAGAACAGAGCTGCCTGAGCCACGTCCTCGGGCGTGCCATTTCGGCGAAGTGGAGGAATTGCGGCGAGCCGTTCCTTTTCCGCCTCGGAAACTCCCTGCCACATTCCGGTTACGATGGCCCCCGGCAGAATGGTATTTACGCGAATGGTAGGCGCGAAGTCGGCCGCTAGCGAGCGCGTAAGCGAAAGAAGTCCACCTTTCGCTGCCTGGTAGGCCGCGTAGCGAGCGTAACCGCGCACGGCATGCACCGACCCGGTAACTACGATCGATCCGCCGCCGTGCTCCAACATGCGCGGTACGGCGCACTTGGCGATCATCCAGGCGGCCTTGAGACACACGGCGTGAGTCCGGTCCCAATCCTCTTCACTGATCTCTATGGCGCTTCCGGAAACGTGGGCAGCCGCGTTGCTCAGGATTACGTCTAAGCGGTTGAACCTCGCGAAGCAGCGATCCACCATTTGACTGACCTCAGCCATCTTGCCGATGTCAGTACGGACAAATTCGGCCTCAGAGGACTGGCGGCGGATCGCGTCCACCGTTTCCTGCCCTCCCGCCTCATTGATATCCGCGACCAGGACGCGAGCGCCATTCTGCGCAAAGAGCAGCGCCGTGGCGCGCCCGATGCCCGATCCTCCGCCGGTAACCAGAGCTACTTTTTCTTTCAGCATTGGTCTTCGCTCGCAAATCGCAGCATGGGCGCACCACCCCAATGAACCGTCATCATGCGGCTGCATTCGATTGGAACATCAATTTGAGCGATTTGCTGCTTCGCAATCCAGGTTCGCGTTTGGGATGTCGGAGGATCGGCGCTCTTCTGCGGAATGGGAAAGAAGATAGGATCATCGTCACGCCATGGTGCACGGCATCCTTCGCCGTGCTCATAGTGTGCCAGGGTTTCTCGTAAGTTATCGACTTTCGCACCAGGACTTTCCCGTTCAACCGACTCGATCACCGAACGTTGAATGCCCGCGGCCTTTTCGAACTGGCCAGCTTCGGCAAGTGCCATGGCAGCCGTCTCGGCCTGCTCGGAATCGAGCGATCCTTCGCTCTTGATGACCTGCTGCATGAGTTCCAGTGCGCGTTGCCCGTCGCGAATGCTGCTGTCCGGAGCCGCTGCCAGCAGGCGTGCCAACGCGTTGTTGACATCGAAATTCGAGGGCGCCGCCGCATGGGCTTGCTCGAGCACAGACCGGGCTTCCTTGTAGCGCTCCAAGCGCACCAGGGCCATGGCCTGCATTACCGCGGCAAAGGCATTGCGGGAATCGCTTTCTACGGCGCGCTTGTACTCGGATGCAGCCTCATCGTAACGGCGAGTCCGCATCAGTACGTTCGCCAGCTGAAAATGCACCTCGGGAAATTGTGGGTCGCGCTCCATGGTGGCACGAAAATGCACGATTGCCTGCTCGTCGTTGTCCAGGGTGGCCAGCACCACCCCGAGGCAATAATGGGTCTCAGCATTGTTCGGCGAAATGCGCAACGCCTCAGTGAACTGTTGAACGGCTTCCTGCGTCTTTCCGGCGCGCGCCAGAGCGGTTCCGAGATAGGTCCTGGCGGTAGCATCCTGGCTGTTGCTTTCGACCAGCTTGCGGTAGCTGGCAATCGCCTCTGATAGATTGTTCGCGGCCATCTGCTGCGATGCCTTCGTCCAAAGATCTGCCTTGCCGACCCTGATCTCCTGAACCTCTCCCAAGTAGCGGTCAGTCAATTCAGGAGCGGCTGGGCCATGCTGGCCTAGTTCCTCTTGCGCCTTTTCCAGATTGCCTTCGCCGCGATATGCCATTCCAAGCGGGTAATGAAGGTAGGCGGCCTGGGGATCGATGGTTAAGGCCTGACTCAAATAGTCGATCGCCTTTTCAAACTGGCGTCGCTCCAGCGCCACTCTTCCCAGACCATCAAGGGCCGCCACACTTTTGGCATCGCGCGAGAGCTCCTGCTGATAGAGTCGTTCGGCTTCATCGAGCTGGTTCAGGCTCAGGTTTGCGCTTGCCATGCGGTGAATCGTGATCTCATCCCCTGCGCGCAATTGGAGCGCCGCCCGATAGTTCGAGAGTGCCTGCTGCAGATCACCTTTGGTCTGCAAGAGATAGCCCAGGTAATAGGGCCACTTGAATTCCTCCGGCTGAAGAGCGTGAGCGTTGTCATAGCACGCGATCGCCGCGTCGTTGAGGCCGTAGGCCTGATAGATTTCGCCGAGCCGGCCGTAAGCGCCGGCGAGTTCTTTTTCGTGCAGGTCTTTCCTGGCCACTCCAGACTGCGCCTCACGGATTTGCCGCTGAACCTCGGGATCCATTGCATTGAGGTCTGGAGACGGAACTGCCTGCAAGCTGGAGCTGTCCCCGGGCTGACGATGTGAAGTGGCTTCTTTACCGTTCGACTGAACATTCACCTGGGAGCGCGAGTTCAATGAGCACGCAAGCAGCAGTACAATGGTTAAGCTCTCCAGACCCCATGAGGCTCGATGGTAGCTGTTCATGATTCCCAATTGCTAATTCGGATCGATCTCGGGCGCCTTTAATTGGCCGCCCGGTCGAGCAGTCCCATTCTTTCCAGAAAATGAAATACTGCCTCGTGCGCCGTGAGATTCTGTTCAGGAGTCCAAGCAAAAGGAGGAGACGCGCCATGCCCACCTCCCTGCACAGTAACCAGCTGGTTTTGCACGCCGGCGCGATCCATGGCCGCATGCAGGCGGACAGCCTGTTCGTGCGGCACATATGGATCTTTATCCCCGTGCACGGTGATGACGGGAGGCGTGTCTTTGCCAGCATACGTCAAGGGCGAAAGCCGCGCGGCAAGCTCGGCCTGCGCCGCCGGCGAGAGGTCGCCCAGCCAGCGCAATACGAAATTTCTTGGCATGGGAAGAACTTCGGGACCCAGACTCATCTTGGCGGGCTGGAGATACTCGTTAAGATCCACCAAACCAAAAAAATTTACGATGGCTGCAACCTTGATTTCTTTGGGACCGTCGAGTTGCCAGTCTTCAAAGGGCACTTCGCACGCGTTGTCGAAGCCCGCCTTCGCGCTTAGCATTCCGGTCATCAAAGCCAGATGGCCGCCCGCCGAACTCCCGGCAACGACGATCTTGGCCACGTCGAAGCCGTATTCTTTGGCGTGCCGCGCTACCCAATGTAATGCGCACCGTGCATCTTCGACCGCCGCCGGCGCCAAGGCCTGCGACGCCAAACGATAGTCCACGTCTACAAAGTCCATACCCCGTGCCAGGAAGGGCAGGCCTTCGAGTAATGATCCCTCTTTGTTGCCGCTCACGAAACCGCCGCCGTGAAGCCAAATGAGAACGGGCCGCGGTCCCGGACGCTTACCGCCTGCGGTGATTACATCCAGCTTCAACTCCAGATCGCCGGCCTTTTGATAGACGACGTTGCTGCGGATACCCGAGGTGTAGGAGGCGTTGGTCGCCCACTCCGTGATGAGATCGAGGCGTTGTCCGGATGCGATCCCTACAGTGCTCCCTGAAACGAGAAGAAGTACAAAAGCCACTGCGGATTGTCTTATGAAGGATATCGGAGATTGCCGCAGGCGTTCTGCGAAAGGGCCACCCATCACTGTTCCTCGTAAACTTGGCTGTTTCAATTTTTGACGGCGTCGCGCTCCCACATCCGCCGGCAAGCAATCATTTTGGCGGAAGTTGTTCGCTGAAAAGCACTCCACCTCGGGACTTCTGCGTCTTGGGAGCCTCAATGATCTGCACCACAACATAGTCAGCTGGAACGGAAAAAATCCTTACCACGGAGTCGGTAATCTCTTTTACCAATTGACTCTTTTGGTCGAGAGTTCGCCCTTCCGCCGCGTAGACGTGAATCTCTGGCATGGCTACTGTCCTTGAAACTTCAGAAGTTGGGATCGACCTGCGCATTGGTCCGGCAGCTCGGCCTTTGGTATGATACTGGCGCTCTTTGGTATGGTCAACCTTTGTTCGATCATTCCACGGGACATTTTTCAATCGGAGAATTCCTAACCATGGCAAATCTTGGATTCATTGGACTCGGCATCATGGGACGCCCGATGGCGGGACATCTACTGGCGGCAGGCCACCGTTTATTCGCGCATAGTCGCTCCTCAGTCCCGGACGAGCTGGTGAAAAAAAGCGCAATCCCCTGCAGATCAAGCGCCGAGGTAACGAGCCAAGCTGAAACCATATTCACCATGTTGCCCGATACTCCGGATGTGGAATCCGTGCTGTTTGGAGCCGGGGGCGTCGCAGAGGGCTTGAAGCCCGGCAAGACGGTGGTCGACATGAGTTCTATTTCTCCGCTAGCGACCAAAGACTTCGCGCAAAGAATTAATAAGTTGGGCTGCGGGTACCTGGATGCTCCGGTTTCTGGCGGCGAGGTGGGGGCAAAGGCTGCTACCCTCACCATCATGGTCGGCGGACCGGCGGAGACTTTCGAACGGGTCCGTCCTCTGTTCGAGCTAATGGGAAAAAACATTACTCTCATCGGGGGCAACGGAGACGGCCAGACTGCCAAGGTCGCGAATCAAATCATTGTGGGCTTGACCATCGAGGCCGTCGGGGAAGCGCTCCTGTTTGCGTCAAAGGCAGGCGCCGACCCCGCCAAGGTCCAGCAGGCGTTAATGGGTGGGTTCGCTTCTTCGAAGATTTTAGAGGTCCATGGGGAGCGCATGATCAAACGGACCTTCGATCCCGGCTTCCGAATCGAACTGCACCGCAAGGATCTGACTCTGGCAACCGACGGCGCCCGTAAACTAAACCTTTCTTTGCCCCATACCGCAGCCTGTCAGGAGTTGATGAACTCCGCTGTAGCGCTGGGCGGCGGGCGGTGGGATCATTCCGGACTGGTGCGGGTGTTGGAAAAGATGGCAGACCACGAAATTGGCCAGAAACAGTAGTTCACCATCCTCCACTGCCCATTCTCCGGAGTAAACACCTGGTTGTGGAATCTGATCGTCCATGGAACTCGATATCGAAGACTTCGATGCGCTACGAAAGTATCTAGCGCTGCAAGTACTGGGGCAAGAACCGGCCTTGATCAAGACATTGCCAGGTGGAATATCGAACCGGACGGTTCAGGTGACATGGAACGACGGCCGGGCGTGGGTGCTGAAACAGGCCCTGGAGAGGTTGCGCGTAAAAGAGGATTGGTTCAGCAGTCCGGAAAGAATTCACGTAGAGGCGAGAGCGCTGCGTTGGCTAAACCGCCTGGCTCCTCCTGGAATGACTCCGACTATTCTTTTTGAGGATGTGCCCAATCATCTGCTGGCCATGGAAGCAGTTCCTGAGGGGCACGAAAACTGGAAGGCGATGTTACTCTCCGGCCGCATTAGCCCAGAGCACTGTGAGCATTTTGGCGCTTTGCTCGGGAGCATTCATCGCAAGTCTTCCGAGGCAGGTGCTGAGTTGAGCCGGGCTTTCGCGGATACCGGATACTTCGAGTCCCTTCGCTTGGATCCCTACTACGGGAACACAGCACGCAAAGTACCGTCTGCCGCGGGTTTTCTCACTACTCTGAGTCGGGAGACCTTGCGCCACAAATTGAGCCTCGTTCATGGAGATTTCAGCCCGAAGAACGTGCTCGTTTATCAGGACAAATTGATCTTGCTGGACTACGAGGTGGTGCACTTTGGAGATCCGGCATTCGATTTGGGCTTCGCGCTGACGCACTTTCTCAGCAAAGCCAATCATCTGCGTCCTTACAGGGCCGCCTTCGGGGAGGCCGCTTCCCTGTTCTGGCAGTCCTACGCGCGGGAGGTTGCGCTTCTCCATTGGGAAGATCTCCAGTCCCGGGCTGTTCGACATACACTGGCTTGCTTGCTGGCCCGCGTTATGGGCAAATCGCCTCTTGAGTATTTGACCAACCACGAGGCAGCACGCCAGCGTGATGTCGTGATAAAGCTGATGGCTCAGCCGCCCTTGTACGTCAGTGATCTGATCGCAGAATTCCTTCGGCAGATTGAGGCCCATGTCGAAAATTAAGAAGCTGGTTGGAAGAGAAATCCTCGACAGCCGGGGTAATCCCACGGTTCTGGCAGTGTGTGAACTGGACGACGGAGTATCGGCTTCGGCCTCGGTTCCTTCAGGCGCCTCCACGGGAACGGCCGAGGCGTGCGAACTCCGGGATGGAGATCCCAAACGCTATCGCGGGCAGGGATGTCAGAGGGCGGCGGCGAACATCAGCGGCGTTTTGAGTCAAGCGGTCATGGGCCGTGAGTTCTCCGATCAGTCTGAGCTCGACGAGATGATGATCGCGCTCGATGGAACTCCGAAAAAGGCGCGCCTCGGCGCTAACGCAATCCTGGCGGTCTCGGTGGCATTTGCGCGCGCCTGCGCCATAGAGCGCCAAGTTCCACTTTACCAACACTTCGCCCACATGATCGGTGTTTCTCCAGATGCGCTCCCGCGGCTCACCATCAATCTTTTTAGCGGTGGCAAACATGCCGGCCAGCAGATCTCCATTCAGGACGTTCTCCTGGTCCCGATGTCTGCGCGGACCCTGGACGCCGCTCTAGTCGCAACCGCCGATGTGTATCGCGCGGCGGCAGAACTGGTGTTCCACAAATATGGAATGCGTTCTCTGGTAGCGGATGAAGGAGGGCTGGCGCCGGCCTTCGAGAGTGTAGGCGACATGCTTACCTTGGCGGTCAAGGCGATTGAACAGGCCGGCTACGCGCCTGGAAAAGATATTTCTGTCGGCGTGGACGTCGCCTCCTCTCATTTTTATGCGAATAAGCACTATGCCCTGGATTCTCAGCTCCTGGATTCGTACGGCATGGTTCGTGCGATTTCAGGGTGGTTCGAGCGCTTTCCCATCATCAGCGTGGAAGACGGTCTGGCAGAAGACGACTGGGAGCATTGGCCGAATCTACGCCTGGCAATCGCGGGAAGAGCGCTTACCTTGGGAGACGACCTTTTATGCACCAATCCCGACCGCATACGCCGGGCTATTGAGCTGAATGCCTGCGACGCGTTATTGCTGAAGGTAAATCAGATTGGGACGCTCACCGAAGCCGCGGCGGCCTACCAACAAGCTCGTGCGGCGGGTTGGTCGATCACGTTGAGCGTCCGCAGCGGAGAGACGGAAGATGACTGGGCCGCCGATCTGGCTGTGGGATGGAAGGCTGACCAGTTCAAGAATGGATCGATCCGCCGGTCCGAGCGGCTGGCCAAGTACAACCGTCTTTTAGAAATTGCCGAGACCACCGGCTGGCAATTCACCAATTGGCCAATCCGCGTATGACGACGGCCATTAGGCTACACATTGGCGCGCCATCTCAAATTCTGTTGCTGCAACACTGCTGGATTCACGATGTTCTGCGGCCGCCGGCCGGATAGCACGTCGGCCATCTGACGCGCCGTGGTCTCGCGCAAATCCCGTAGTGATTCTTCGGAGTTGAAAGCAGCGTGCGGTGTGATCACGGTTCTCGGATGGGCGACCAGACAATCTCCCGCCGCTGGCGGCTCCTGGGAGAGTACATCCAGGCCTGCTGCAGTGATGAGCCCCTCGTCGAGCGCGGCAAGCAGCCCGGCAGGATCGATCAGGTCGCCTCGTGAGGTATTCACAATGATCGCTGTGGGTTTCATCTTTTGAAACGCCTGGTAGTTGAACAAGTGTCTGGTCTGGGGCGAAAGCGGGACATGCACTGAGATGAAATCGCTTCGCTCGAGTAATTCTGCAAAAGAGACCCTCTCCGCCCCGGCTATCGCCACGCTGGCGGCGTCTACGTTCGGGTCGTGGGTGATGACATTCAGGCCGAAAGCTTGAGCCTTGCCGGCAACTGCGCGGCCGATCTTTCCAAAACCGGCTATTCCCAGGGTCTTCCCCCGAATGCGGTAGAGCGGCGGCCCGGCCTGTAGATCGTATGTGCCTGCTTTTAGGTTGCGGTCATAGAAGGCGGTCTTGCGCGCGCACGTCAGGATCAATGCCATGGCGTGGTCGGAGACTTCATCCACGCAATAGGCAGGTACATTGGTCACGATGATTCCGGCTTGGGTGGCGCCAGCCACATCGATGTTGTCGAGACCAATACCAAAGCGGCCGATCGACAGGCAGCGGTTCGCCGCCCGGATAACACTGCCACTCACCGGCTTCCAACAGGTAAGGATGCCGTCCACGGCAGGTACGGTCTCGATCAGCTCGGCCTCCTCAGTCGTTTTCGTAACCAGGATTTCGGCTTTCGCACCGCAAAGAATCTCTCGTTCGATTTGCAAATCTTTCCAGGCGTAGTCGGTTACCAGAACACGGTGCACGTTATCTACCTCACGTTGGTGAAAACCATTGGACAGAAACACGCGTCGAGCAAAATTGGCGAAAACTGTTGACGAAGACAGGGTACAAGGGTATTTTGGCACGATGGCTGGGCCATTGGGCAGAGTTTATGGCCTTATTTTTTCACGATTGGGGACGCGTCAGGCAGGAGCTATTCCCTTTGGGGGACGGGTTCCCTCGCCGCAGCGTGCCGGGTTCATGAATCCCGCGAGAATTATCGGCTTCGCATCGATCTTTGGGCAGCCAGCAATGTTTTTCAAAGCCGGGCACCGTATTCGTCTGGAAATTTCGAGCAGCAACTTTCCCCGGTTTAAGCGCAACCTCGACACCAGTGAAAACCTCGGACTGAGCGCCCGAATGACAAAAGCAAGCAACACCATATATCGCGACCGCGATCACCCTTCGGCGATGGTTCTGCCAGCTATGCAGGGTCAAGCGGCGCACTAAGAGGCTTTCTTCGTAATTCCATTAATGACGCAGTTCTTATGGAAAAGAAAAGCACGGTCGCTGCAATATTCGCGGACCCTCAATTCTGGGTGCCGGTCATTGCACTGGTCTTCGGAATTGTGTTGCTGGCGATCTACCACTAAGGACTCACCATGGCGGAGCAGACGATTGATATGGCAACCCCGGTCAGCGCGTCCCGGTCGCTCCACATGCTGGGCGTGCTAACCGGCTTCGCCGCGGGCGTCTGGATGGGAGCGGCGGAAGCTCCCACCAAATTCGTGGCCGCCGGCTTCTCTCCAGTGCTGCTCTCCCTCGCGATGGTGACCGGAGTCTTTACCGGCCGCTGGACCATCCCCACTTTGCTGAAGGGGACGGGATATGTGTTTCACGATTTGAGGGAAAAGAAACATTTAATTATTTGGGCGCTGCTGGGCGGGGCTTTGTGGGCGGTCGCGAACACGCTGGGCACCGTGGCGGTGCGAGATGTCGGCCTGTCGATTGCTTTTCCGCTTTGGAATACCGATAGCCTGGTGGGCTTACTGTGGGGCTGGCTTTTCTTCCACGAGCTTAGGGGAGCGGGCAGCTCGGTTCTGACTAAGGTATTGGGTGGCACTACTGCAATTCTGATCGGCGCCGTAATCCTTGGCTATGCCTCTTCTCTGCGTGCGGCCACCGGGGCCCATCACAGCGGTGCTGGAATTCTCGTAGCCATTGGAGCCGCTGTACTTTGGGGCACCATGTTTCTGCCGTATCGTAAAGCGTACATCAGCGGCATGAACCCCTTGTCGTTCGTGACCGTATTCACCATCGGCGAACTGGTTACGATGACGGCCCTGGCACTGGCCTTTGAAGGTGGACCTCGAGAGCTGGGGCACAAGATCGCGCTGGCTCGGCCCGCCCTGTTCTGGATGTTCCTGGGTGGCTTCTGCTGGGTAGTGGGAGACCTCTTCGCGCAATACGCGGCAAAATACGTCGGCATCGGCCGCGCCGCGCCGCTCATGAACACCAATCAACTGTGGGGCCTGGCCTGGGGAGCGTTGGTCTTTGGAGAATTCGCCGGCCAGAGCCTGCTCATACGCATTCTTGTAAGCGGCGCTTCCCTGATCATGATCGCGGGCGCATTGGCAATTAGTTTTGCCGCCGCCCCGCATGAAGAGCACCTGTCGCGCTCGGTCGCCAGCAAACGCGAATGCGAGCGTTACGGAATGGACCATACGCAGGTGGAGGCTTCCCTCGCTGGAGAAGATCCATTGGCCAGCACGGCTCCCAGCCGACGCTGGTGGGATTTCATCATCGTGATACTCGCGGTGGCCGTGTTTGTGGTTCTAGCGAAGGACAGCTCGCGCGTACCGTTCCCTATCGACTCGCGCTGGGTGGCCGTCATGGTCCTTGCCATGATGGGCTCGTTGGCTGGATGCGGATATTTGTTATGGAAACGCACGCGATTCTCGTGAGCGATAGCGGGCCGGTACAATAGCTGCGGCCCAATGATCCAGGCGATGAACTGCATCTCGCGCTCGAAATCTGACGGAGCCACGAGGATTCGCCGAGGATTCGAGTGATTCCCATCAGCCGGCGCGATTTCGTGAAGCTTGGCGCCGCGGCCACGCTGGCCAGGCAAACAAAACGTCTGCTCGGCGTCGCTTCGTCGAACTCTGAAATCTTCTCCGACCGCGCCAGGGAGGCCGGAATTGACTTCGTCCATTTTAACGGCATGTCGGGCGAGCATTTTTATCCTGAAATCGTCGGCTCCGGAGTCGCTCTCTTCGACTACGACAACGATGGTGATCTGGACATTTTTCTCGTCCAGGGCTGCATGTTAGGACCGGAGAAGAAGCTCAGCCAGGCGCTATTCCCTCCGCACACACCGCTCCGGGGCCGCCTATTCCGCAATGATTCCATCCGCCACGCCGACGGGACCTGCACCCTGAGGTTTACCGACGTTACAGAACAATGCGGGATTGATGCGCGAGGTTACGGAATGGGCGTCACTGCCGCCGACTTCAATAACGACGGCTGGGTGGATCTCTATATCACAAATTTCGGCCACAACCAGCTATGGCGGAATAATGGAGATGGAACCTTCGCCGACGTTACTCGCGAGAGTGGCACCGATGTCCCGGGCTGGAGTTGCAGCGCGGCATTTCTCGACTACGACCAGGACGGTTGGCTGGATCTCTTCGTAGGCAGCTATCTGGACTTTCGCTTCGCCAACGCCAAGCCATGTCTTTCGTCAACCGGAGCTCCCGACTATTGTGGGCCTCTCTCCTTTGATCCATTGCCGAACCGGCTGTTTCGCAACCGGCGAGATGGTACTTTCGAAGACGTCACTGCGAAGGCGCTGATCGGCAATGAATCATACGGCGCTCTGGGGGTGGTTTGCGCCGACTTCAACAGCGATGGGTGGATGGATCTTTTCGTGGCCAACGACCAGCGGCCGAACCAATTATGGATCAATCAGAAGAATGGAACCTTCAAGAACACCGCCATGCTGGCGGGATGCGCCCTCGATCGCAACGGCGCGCCACAATCCAGCATGGGAGTGGAAGCCGGCGACCTCTGGGGACGAGGCAGAGAAGACCTCGTCGTGACCAACCTCTCCGGAGAATACACCGATTTCTATTCAAACGACGGCAGCGGGCTTTTTGACGACACATCTTTTGAAAGTGGGGTCGCTCTATCGACTCGTCCCTATACCGGCTTTGGTACGGGAATGTTCGACTACGACAATGACGGACGCCTGGATCTCCTGATTGTGAACGGCGCAGTCAAGACCATCGAAGAGCAGGTGCGCCAAGGGAACCACTACCCGCTGGGCCAGCCGAATCTCTTGCTGCACAATCTGGGGAATGGCAAGTTCGCGGATGTAAGCCGGCAGGGTGGAGCAGCATTTTCAACTCTGGAGGTAGGGCGAGGCGCGGCATTCGGGGATATCGACAACGATGGCGACGTGGATGTGGTGATCGCGAACAACAGCGGTCCGGCTCGCCTGCTCATCAATAATGTTGGTCACAAGAAGCCCTGGATTGGGTTTCGCATGGTTGGCAGCAACTTTCATCGCGACATGCTGGGTTCCCGCGTCGCCCTGTTCCGCCGCAATGGGCCCACGTTATGGCGGCGCGTCCACAGCGATGGCAGCTACTGTTCGTCTGGCGATCCGCGCGTGCTCTTCGGTCTGGGAGACGATCCTGCAGTGACCAAGGTTCGCGCCTATTGGGTGGGCGGACGAGTGGAAGAGTGGAACCAGCTCTCGCTCGGCAAATACACAACTTTACGGGAGGGCAGCGGCACTGTCGTCAAAGAATAAGCGCGCTTACTTGGGTTCGGTGATTTCTAACGTCTGATTCTCCCGGAGATTCTTAGCGATCGTCTGCCGGCGCCCCGACGGCCATTGCACTTCGATACGATCGATCTTCGTTGCTTCCCCCAGCCCGAAATACGTGGGCAGAACACTCTGGGAGAGATAGCCCGATTTCCCGTCGTTGTATTTTGTGTACGTTTGTCCACCAGCATAGACCCGCACGGTGGCGCCGAGACCGTTTCTATTCGACTTTGTGCCAACCAGCAACACCTTTAGCCAATGGATGGTCTTTCGATCGGTTAGGTCGCTAATCAATACCTGCGGCTCGGAATTGAAGTCATTGGTGACGATGTCGAGATCGCCATCGTTGTCGAGATCAAATATCACCGAAGACCGGCTGGCTTTGGGTGCGCTCACCATAATCTTCTGGTCTTGTCCCTGGCAGAACGCCTTCCCAATGGGACCTAAGTCTTCATGATTCCCGGTGCAATCCATGACAAACCAGGGAGTATAGGGCTGCGTCCGCGGTTCAACCCCCAGCAGGAATTCCGAATCGAGAAACTTCTCCCCTCGATTGTTCAGCAGCACCGAATTTATCCCGTAGTGAAAAAGGAGATTCATTCCCGCCGTGACGAACACATCGTCCCACCCATCGGCATTCAAATCGCCAGTGCTAACTCCCCAGGGCCAATACGTCTCCACGCCGAGTTGATCCGACACTTCCGTAAACTTGCCTTTTCCCAGATTGTGATAAAACGCGTTCCCGAAAATGAATTTGCCCGCAGGCGCGCCCAGAAAGTGCTCTGCACGAGGCTTTGTAATCTTGTCCTTCTCATGGAACGGATCAAGATCCTGCATCATGTCGGAATGCATATCGGTAATAAAAAGATCCATGCGCCCGTCGTTGTCGAAATCGAAGAACTTCACTCCCATGCTTCCCCAGGGGGTCCGGGGGAAGAACTGGTCCGTTTTATCGACGAACCGCTTTCCTCCTACGTTTTCGAAATAGTGATCCGCTCCCTGCATATTCAGGATGAACAGGTCAGGCCAGCCATCGCCGTTTACGTCGGCGAAAGTCGCGTCGCCGCTCCATGACTCCGGCTTGAGGCCAACCTCGGCGGTTACGTCTTTGAAGCGGTAATTGCCCATGTTCTTGTAAAGGACGGGATGTTCGAAGCGTTCAGGGTGCAGGTGACCGGCAAAGGCGTCAGGCAGACCGACATAGGAACCATCGGAGGCTTTCTCGTCCGTTGTGTATCTGCCTACATTGCAGACGAGCAGATCGACAAGGCCATCGTTGTCGTAATCGATGAACACAGCGCCGGAAGAATGCGAAACCAGGTCCAGTCCGGCGGCTTTGCTCACGTCTGTAAAGTGTCCGTGACCATCGTTCTTAAAAAAGACATTGCCACCCAAGACGGTGGTGACAAAGAGATCAGGATGTCCCGAATTATTCACGTCGGCGAACGAGGCGCCTACGCTGACACGATCCGTGAGACCGACTCCAGCCTCCTCGGTAATATTCCTGAACTTACCGCCTCCCAAATTCTTCCACAGCTCATTTCCGCCGACCTGGTTCACAAAATAGATGTCGTACAGGCCGTCTCCGTCGACGTCGGCAACGGCAAGCCCGGTTCCGTGGTCATAGTGAATAGGCAGGTATTGGGAACTGGCATACACTGTCACGTGGTTCACGAAGGTGAAGCCGCTCTCTTTGAGCTTGTCCTTAAAGTGAAAGTCGTAAAACACCTTGAATTGTGCGGCCGATTCTAACTGCGCCTTCTGCCGCTCCGGCATTGCTTCCAACCCGATGTCGATCCCCGGATATCGCACCTTGGGAGGCGCCGGCTCCTGCGCGCAAAGCGACGGCGCAGTCAGGAGCACCAGAAAAGCGGCCGCGGACAATCTGACCCAGGACAACAGGTATTTCTCAGGAGAGGAAGCACATCTGAGTCGTTCCATCATCAAGACCGCCTTCGCGACATCGCTTGAGGAAAAAGACTTAATTAAAGTTCGGGCTTAATGGATTGGCGTCAAGATCCCATGGGCTTCAAGAAACCTGAAGACCTCACTCTGGGCGCGAATCTTTTCACTGTCCGGATAAACACCGTGACCGCCGTTTGGAATGGTGACCAGTTCGTTCGGCACTCCCACCTTGTCCAGGGCATTGTGCAGGCGCACCGATTGTTCATAGGGCACCCCGTTGTCGGATGTGCCATGGACCATGATGGTGGGAGGTAAATTCGGGCGAACGTACGTAAGTGGCGATACCCGGCGCGCGAGTTCCTCGCGATTGGGAACCCCGGCGAACCATTCTATCGCCCATGAGCGCTGGTCCGGCCCGGGTTGTAACTGCTGCGCAACATCGGTGATGCCAAAAAAATCGACAATGGCCGCGACCTTAACGGGCGCCTGCCCGATGCTGAATGCGCATGCATCATCGAATCCGGCCTTCTCATCGACCATTCCTGTCATGAGAGCCAGATGGCCGCCAGCCGACCCTCCGGCCACGACAATGCGCTCGGTATCGAAGCCATATTCCTTTGCGTGCTTGAAAACCCAGTGCAGTGCGCAACGGCAATCCTCGACCGCCGCAGGCGCGCGAGCTTCGTTCGCCTGTCGATAATCCACGTTGACAACATCCATGCCTCGCGCCAGATACGGCAGTATGGAGAAAATCAAGTTGTCTTTGGTGTAATGCACCCAACCGCCGCCATGAATCGAGATCACTGTTGGCCGTACGACAGTAGGCGGGCCGGGGGTGATCACCCCGACCCTGAGATCCACGTTTCCCGCGCGGTAGTAAACCAGGCCGGGGGGATCGAGCGGGTGCAGTTCCGGATCGGGGTACACACGAATCTGGTAAGCAGCGATGGTTGCCCAGGCGGTGGCGGGGTCTAGATTGCTTGCGGCGGGATTCTGACTGCGAGCACTGACTAGTCCTAGTTGAACTGCAATACAGATGAGTAAGGTGGTTCGCTTCACAAAGACCTCTCCGATATAACGCAGGGCCAAAATGATTCACTCGACGCGATTCGCGTCCGCTGATCCGAGCCTTCGGAACCCTGGTTGTTCTACCCAGCGAAAAATGGATGCGCCCGCTCCTGCGGCACCAGCTCGCGGGCGCCTTGTGCAGTCACCACGAACGTTTTTTCAACTTGTAGTGCTCCCGCAGTCGGCATGAACAGAGGGGCCTCGAGGTTGATTACCATCCCTTCTTCCAGAGGCAAGTCCGACTCGACGGCAATACACTCGTCACGAATCTGCAAGCCATTGGCAGGAACCAGGATCGGGTAGTCACGAATTTCCAAACCCATCCCGTGGCCATGAGGAAACGAATTCGTAAGTCCAGCTTCCCGCGCCACCTGAGCCATTGCTTTCTGTACGGACGACGATTGAACCCCCGGCCGCATTGCCCGCGCTCCCGCCTCTACGCACGCATGCATGGCCGAGTGGCGCCGGGACATCTCCGGCTGCAGCTTAGCGAATGCCAGCGTAGTTCCGGTATCGGAGAAATAGGAGGAGACAACGCAACCGTAGTCGATAAACAGAACGTCCTGTGAACGGAACACATAATCGGGCTCACTGCATATTCCCAGCCCGCTCAAGCTGAAAGAGAAATGGTCGAAGGCAGCCCCCTGCTCTCCCACGCGTGACTGAAAGGAGCGGACCATATCTTTGGCGTATCCGCCGACTCGAGCCTTTGCGAGAGCTTCTTTGGCAGCTTGTTCGGCAACTTCCGCGGCCTGGGCCAGGATTGCGACTTCGGCCGGCGTCTTTACAGCCCGGATTAGGCGGATCAGATTGGTGCAATCGCGGAGCCGCGCTCTTGGAAACGCGCGGATCATGTCAGCCTTTACTCCGGCGGAAAGCCCCTCCATCTCGATGCCGAGGTTCGCATCGGTCAGCTCTCGATCGCGGAGGGCGGCGGCCAAAGCAGCTATCGCCGTCGTGTCCGCCGGAGTGTCGCGCAACAGGGTCAAGAATCTTGCTTCCTCATCGGTGGTCGGAGAGGAAAGCAAGCTGTAATCGACGCCGGAATCACCGTATACGCGGATGTCTTGAATGCCCAGATCCGCCGCGTCGGCCGACATTAGCGATTTGGCAATCAGAGTTAATTCGCCTTCCCGTGGAAAGACGGCATAAGATCGCTGGTTGAGCTCGCTGGGGCCGCCCGGGCTCATCATGTATTCCTTAAACAGCGGATCGAGCCAGCATGCGTAGCCAGTGAAATAGCGAACGTTGACCGCCGATGTCGCGATCAGGACATCGAGGCCGCTTTCACGCATGTATTGTCTTGCTCGAGGTGAATTGATCAGGCCTGGCATGCAGCTAAGACCTCATTACCGTTTCCTTAAACGCTGAAGCAGCGACGCGCTTAAACATCAACCCGGGCCAACGGCTCTAATCCATCGGCCACGCGGTCGATATTGGCGGCGGCGAACTCCGCACGCCGGCGCGACGTGCCATTGGTGATCCCTGCTATGTGGGGAGTGGCGACCACGTTGGGCATCGTCAAAAATGGATTGTTGGGATCCAGAGGCTCGGATCCGAAAACGTCGAGGCCCGCCCCGGCAATTCGCCCCTCCTGCAGAGCCTTAAGCAAGGCAGCTTCATCGACCAACGATCCGCGAGCGACATTGATCAAGTATGCGGTAGGCTTCATCAGCGCGATGCGGCGAGCGTCGATCGTGTGATGCGTTTCTTTATTCAAATGCAAATGGATCGAGATACAGTCGCTTTCGCCTATCACCTCGTCGATGTCTTCGGGTCGTCCAACGAATTCCAGGCTGAACTCCTTCGCCTCGGCAGGGGAAATGTCCCGGATGTCGATCGCTGAGACCCGCATTTCGAAGGGACGCACTTTGACCGCAAACTCCCGCGCGCTGGCGCCAAACCCGATGAGCCCAAGGCGAAGTCCTTTCAGCTCCTGGCAAACCGGGTTGTAAAGATTGCCCTCCCGCAACTCGGCCTGACTTTCGTGCCAGCGCCGCGCCAGCATCAATAGAAACATAAGAGCGCAGTCCCCAAGTGGAGGAGCGCTGAGATATCCGGGACAATTTGACACCGGAATGCGCTTGGACTTGAAGTACGAAAGATCGAAATGATCGAAGCCGGTACCCAGAATCTGCCATAGCCGAACACGGCCGGCTGCCACATCCGCCATTTCGCGCGTGCCTAGTTTGCCGCCGAAGTCGATCACCGCATCGACTTCATGAAATTGGGTCTTCAGATCCCGCTTGCAATCGAAGACTAGTAACGAGTGTCGCGAGCTCACCGAGCTGACCACATCGTTGAACCATGGTTTAGTTTGCAAAGGTCCTGGGGGTAAGAACAGGACTCGCAGCCCCTTGCTCATTCGAATCGCCTCCCGCTGGTTTTATCCAGCTACCGCGATTGCGCCCGCCGATAAGCTATTTATCTGCAGGAAAAAATATCTGTCCGTCTTCAACACGCAACGAATAGGTCGGCAGCCGCCGGCCGGGATAAGCGACGCACTCGCCGGTGGTGACGTTGAACTCCAGAGAGTGCCAGGGACAGACGACAATCTCGCCCTCCTGCACCCACTCCAGCTTCCATGATGTCTGCTCATCGGCCCGGACTGTCCCACTGACTGCGCCTTTACAGAGAGGGCCATTCTGGTGAAAGCACACGTTGGGAATCGCGTACAATTCGCCGCGCACGTTGAAAATTCCGATTTCCCTCGATCCCACTTGAACAATTTTGTGAGAGCCCTCCGGCAACTCGGCCACGGTCGCAACCATGATTTCCTTCTTCATCGTTTGGCTACCTCCAGGTTCAACAGCCGCAAGGCGTTCGTCCCAAGTATTTTTCGCCGGCCTTCCTCGGAGACCGGAATCTGAAGCACCTTGCTGGGATGATCGAAGTCATGGTGCGGCCAGTCGGAAGAAAAAATGACCGAGTTCTCGCCGTCGAACAGAGATATCAACGCCGCCAAATCGCGTAGATTAGCCGGCTCCTCGATAGGCTGGGTGGAAAAGAACATTTTCTTGATGTGTTCGCTGGGCCGGCCTTTGTAGAATGGCAGATCACGCCGGCGCTCGTTGTACTCCTTGTCGATACGCATCATGAGCCACGGCACCCAACCGATTCCAGCCTCAGTAAAGGCCACTCTCAAATTCGGGAACCGAACCGGCACGCCGGTTTCCAGCATGCTGAGCAGGTTCGCAATGCAAGAAAAGGGATGAGCCATCACGTGAGCGGAAAATAGCGTGCTGAAGCCGTGCATGTTGAATGGAAAAGTAGGATGAATACAGGTGACGCTATGAAAGAAAACCGGCAGGTTAGTTTCCTGCGCCGCTTCATAAACCGGGTCGTAGCGGCGATGCCCATAGAAAGGATCGACCATCGCGGTGGGAAGATAGATGGCTTTAACGTGCTCGTGCTTAGCGTATTTCCTGATTTCGGCGGCTGCCACGACTGGATCGTGGTGGGGCGCCATCACTGCGCCTTTCAATCCGTTATCTTCTCCGAGCCACTCCTCCACCAGCCACCGGTTGTAAGCTTTCGCCAGCGCAATGGCATAGTCCGCCTGTTGTAACGCGGCGTGAAACAGGAAGAAGTCAGGGAACAGAATTCCGATATCGATCCCAAGGTCATCCAGGTCCTTTCTCATTTCCTTGGCGCAGGTCACAGTTTTCCGGCGTCTTCCCGAACCGTCGGGAAACATGGGCCACGGGGCTTGAGCTTGCGCATAGCCAGGAATATTCAAATAGCCCTGGGGGACCTCGCGAAGTGCCTCCAGCGATTTGCGCCACGGCATTTCGCAATAAGGGGCAATGGCCTGAGGAGTTTCATTGACGTGGACGTCCACATCCACCACCAGTATGTCTTTCAGCTGCGTGCTGGAAGGATGATCTGCCAGTGTGCTGTCGGTTATCGTAGGATTCATATGCTCCCGTACCTCTGTTCTTTTCCGTGATCCCGCTCAGTCGCCTGCGACTGCCGGCGCGTGCCGCAGCCCCGCTCTGCGCACCAGCCAATCGAAGGTTGCGGCAAATAAAATTAGCCCGCCGGTGGCTACGTCTTTCCATTGTTGCGAAAGGCCCATCAAAACCAGGCCGCTACTCAGCATGCCGATGATGACGGCGCCTACCAGGCTGCCGTAAATGGACCCTTGCCCACCTTGCAGAGCCGCGCCGCCAAGAATCACTGCTGCGATCACGCTGAATTCCAGCCCCGTACCGGTGATCGGGGCAGCGACTTGTAACCATCCGAAGAGCAGCGCGCCGCTCAATCCACACAGCGCGCCCATCAACATGAAACACAGAACTTTTTTGCGTCCGACGTTAATGCCCCAGTTGCGGGCGGCGTCGCAGTCTCCGCCGGTGGCAAAAACGTGATAGCCGAATTTCGTTTTCGCGAGCAAAATGCCACCAACGACGATAGATACGATCATCCACACCGCGAGCCACGGCAGAGCGCCTCCGATGTACCCTCCGCTAATGGTGTAAAACGATCCTGTTCCTCCGGCTATCGACGGCTTCTCAGCGGATGCCAAAAGCGCGGCGCTCCGATAAGCAACCAGTTCTGCCAAAGTTGCGACGAAAGATGGAATCCCCGCCTTGGTGACGATCCATCCCGTGTTGGCTCCAATAATTGTGCCCAGGGCGATCACAGTCAGCATTCCCAACCATGGATTCCACCCCCGCCTGCCCACCAGAATTCCCATGATCACCGTCAGGAACCCATAAATGGAACCAATAGAGATGTCGATTTCTCCCACTACGAACAGGAATGTCATCCCTACGCCCAGGATGCCGAGCAGTGAGACCTGGCGAAGCATGTTCAGCAGATTCTCAGCCGTCAGAAAGCGATCGACCGCGATGCTGAAAGCGACGAATACGAGAATTCCCACCAGAGTGATTACATAGGTCCGGTTCATCAGAATCCGGCGCAGCCGGTTTGACCAACGAATTGTCGCTTCCCCCGAGTTCACTGGCGTTTCACTCGCCCGACGCCGGACCGGCGTGGGGTTGGATGGGGGCATCACTCCCCACGATCATGGAGACCACCTCATCGTGTGTGGTCTCGCTCTTGCGGCGTAGACCGGCCACCGTCCCTCTCCTCAAGACCATGATGCGGTCGGCCACTGAAAAAACATGGTGCATGTTATGGCTGATAATAACTACGCCGCGGCCTGCAGCCCGCAACCGAAGAATCAATTCCAAAACGTGCGCCGACTCCTTTACGCCCAGGGCCGCGGTCGGCTCGTCCATGATGATGATCCGGCTGTACTGAGAAGTGGCGCGCGCGATGGCGACGCACTGCCGCTGGCCACCCGACAAGTCCCCAGCCTCCACCGCAAGCGACGGAATGTTCACTCCCAACTCGGCCAGTGCGATGCGGGCTTCCCGCATCATTTTTTTTCTATCCACGAAAATCCGAGCGACGGTCGGCTCTCGTCCGAGAAAGAGGTTGCAAGCGACATCCCGGCAGTTCACCAGGGCCAGGTTCTGAAATACTGTCGCGACTCCGAGATCATGAGCTTTCCGGGCGTTGCCGATCCGGACTTTTTGCTGACGTATGTAAAGATCTCCCCGATCGGGCTGCAGCACCCCGCTCAGTATTTTTGTCAGCGTCGATTTACCGGCGCCGTTGTCGCCCACGATCGCAAGTACTTCGCTCTCAAAGATGTCCACATCGATTCCGTGCAGGGCGCGAACATGCCCAAAGCTTTTCGAAATCCCACGCCCCCGAAGATAAGGAATAGCAGCCGCGCCATTCGAGGACGCCTTCGCCCGGCCCGCCGCTGCTTCGGAATGGACTTCAGGCCTCAATGAGGTTCAACTCCTTCGCCTTGGACAGCCATGCCGTGGTTCTTGATCGCACGTGATCAATGTCTTCTTTTCGCACTACCTCCCCGGGCGTATGCATGCTCCAATACGGATACCCGGCTTCGATCTGTAACCAGGCCGAGGCCGCGGAAAGGAATCCCATGACCAGGAAGTCCTGATCGACGCCCCATTGCAGGTAGCCTTCCTCTATCCCGGTTTGCTGGTCCGGGAAGATGTCGGGGGAGCCGGCAGCAAGCTGCTTTCCCGGAGGGATGGCGCGTTCTTTAAGCGTCTTCCAAATCGCTATCGCGCTCGCGCCACCCAGGCCAGTCAGCGCGACCAGACTGTCCCCCTTCTGATCGATGTGAGCACCATATTTCGACATGCTGGTAGCAATGTCATCAAAGGCGCTGTCGGCGAAGACTTCGGTTGTAAAGCCCGTACCGTGCTCCTGGTTGTAGCCGGCAATTCCCTCCTGCGTGGCACTTTGCAGCGCATCAATCAGCGCCGAACCAGGATTCCCGTTGCCGATAAGGATCACTCCGCCCTTCTTGCCGGAGATTTTCTCGGCCCACATCGCCGCTTGCATCCCGTTCATTCTGCCCATGGAGCGAGGATCCTGACTGATCACCCCCAACCCGAGTTTTTCCGCCTCTTCTGCAACCGCCTGGTCGATGATGACGATCGCGATGCCCGCGTCCAGAGCGCGTTTGAAACCGCTCACCATGCCGCGGCTCTCCAACTCGGTGACAATGACATCGGGTCTTGCCGAAATCGCGTCGTTCAGCTGATCCAGATGGTTCTGCACCGAATAAATGGGATTGCCGATGTGCTGGTAGTCCCATCCGACCATGCGGCAGAATTCCAAGTGCCCGACGCGGATGGGGACCTCCCAATCTCCCGCGGCCTGCGGAATCCAAACCAGCTTGCGGCGGCGCCCACCCACGTTGCCGGGCTGATTCGACGAGCTTGCTACCCCCGCAGGTTTGTGACATCCCGCGAGGGAACCGAACAATGGAAAGGCTGCCATCGCTGCCGCGAAGCGTAGTGCTCCTCGGCGGCTCAGCAGGCTCTGCGCGACCGGGCCTTCATCAGAGAAAATCTTTTCCATCGTGTACCTGGCAGACTCGACATCAGTCCACTCCTGTGGCTGATGTTTAGGCCTCAGAGACCTCGGCAAAGCGCACCGCGCTGCGCCGGACAAAGAGATCCAGTGCCGCCACTACGAGAATCAGCGCTCCCGCCGCCACCCCGTCCCAGAATTGGCGAACGCCCATCAAGATGAGGCCATTGGTCAGCATCCCCAGTAGCAACGCACCCACAAAAGTTCCGAAAATCGTTCCTCGTCCACCAAACAATCCGGTGCCCCCTACCACGGCCGCCGCAATGACCCGCAATTCAAAACCGGTGCCGGTGTTGTAAGGCGCCAGGCCAATCCAGCCGAAAAGCAGGACGGCGATCAGTCCGCACAATCCCCCAGTCAGGGCAAAACAAGCGAGCTTGACCATCGCTGTATTGATTCCACTGAAACGGGCGGCCTCTTCGTTTCCGCCAGTGGCGTAGAGCTCATAGCCGAAGCGAGTCTTCGCCAGCACTATCCCCCCGACTAAGAGAATCAAAAGCATTAGCAAGGTGAGATTGGGAAGCCGGCCGAGCCACCGTCCTCCGATTGCGTGATAAAAAAACGAATTCTCATTGCGGGCCGAGATCGGATATCCGCCGGAAACAATGTTGGCTGCACCCCGCAGTACGGCCATCGATCCCAACGTGGCGATGAAGGACTGCAGTTTGACTTGAGTAACCAGCAGGCCGTTCACCACTCCGACGCTGACCCCCAGGAGAATGACCAGAAATCCAGCGAGCCAGGGACTGAAACCGCGCAAGACAATTAGAAATGCCAGCACGGTCACGAGAAATCCGTAGTTCGCTCCAACCGAAAGGTCGAATTCACCACCGATCAGCAGGTACGTCATACCGACGGCTAAAATGCACAATAGAGAAGCCTCGCGCAGGATGCCGACCAGATTTTGGGTGCTGAAAAAGCGCGGCGCCGCGAGTGAAAAGCAGAGGAAGGCCAACCCGGTTACGAGCACGATTCCCAGCTCGCGTGTCCCCAGCAGTCGACTCAGCAGTACCGATCGCCTGAATCGCTTCTCCGCGACAAATTCTTCATCTTTTGCTCGGTCAGGCGTCGCCTGCGGCCTTTCACTCTCCAGCGGCAAGATAGTTCCCGTGTTCGGCAGGTCTCTCTTTCACCAAGCGACCGGCTCATCCGCTACAAAGCGTTGCAACTTTCGCCATTGCACATCGCCGTTAAAACGCTCCCGGTCCGCATAGAGCGGACCGTTCTTTCCCACCGGATCGATCGAGATGACGGTGCTTCCCTTCATTCCCAGCGTGTATTTCTCCGGACCAATTCTTTCGGTGACCGTCCGCCTGGAAATGGGGAATGTCAAGACCAGCGTCTGCCCAGGCTGCGCCGCTCCCAGCGAAAGATAGCGGCCTTGCCATTGCGGAGTTCTCGTCGCGCCGTTTACCGTGCAAGCCACCTCGGAGCTTCCGCTGGCGACCCACTCCGGGGCCCGCACCAGAACGCTCTTGCAGGACGCTTTCATCTTCAGGTCCACCCTGCCGGCATACGGCACATAGCTGTATACGTCGGCCCACTGCGATGCCCGGTTCAGCAGCAGATTGACCTTGAGCTCTCCGGCGGTATTTTGAAGAATTCCCTGCCAGGCGTAATAGATCGCGCGCGTAGCATTGCCCGTGCAGCAGTGCATAATCCCGCCGTTTACTACCCAGTCGTTTCCGCTGGACCAGCCTGCGAAGGCACCCACATTCCTCTCGGGAGTCTGTTCGGAAACGGAGTGAGGAGGAATCGCCTCCTTTGGCAGACTTTCGGTTGAGTGATAGATCCAATCCGGGCTGGTGAGCTGTTGTTCGGCAAAGTCGTTCCGAACCCAGCGATCCACTTCATCCCAGTAGTCGCTGATTCCCGCCGAACTTAGTTTCACGGCAAGTGCCACCATGTCGGCGGCCATGCAGCCTTCGCAGCTCGGATATTCGGGGTAATACCACTCCGGAAACCAACCCACTAGCGTCGAAACGCCGAACGGCGATGCTTGCTGGCTCTTTGCCCATTCGAAGCTGGTTTTGACGAATTGAGCCGTCTCCTTGTCGCCCGCAGCCGTGGCGTATTCCAACATGGAGAGAAGCCCGATGGCGCGCCCATGCGCATGGCCTCCGATCACCTCGTACTTCGCGTTGTATCCCCAGCCGAGCGAGCCACGATCCGAATCGGCCCAGACAAAGCGCCCCTGTTCGTCGAATGTGCCCGAGTGCGCGCGGAAGAAAGTGGCCAACTGCCTGGCCAACACCAATGCCGGTTCGTAACCGCTCGCCCGATAGAACTGCGAAAGCCCCTGCGGAAGACGACCATCCATCTCAATGGCATCGAGTCCCATGGGCATCTGCGCGGCGGCCCCGAATTTTGCATTCGGTTCCAAGGATCCATTTGGGAGGTAGCAGTAGTCGTCTTTGCGGACGGCCAGAGCGGAAAGCCGCTGAACCATGCGCTCGCAAGCCTGTTTCCAGATGGGATTTTGATCTCGCTGAAAATACACTGTCATCGTTCCCAGGCAGCGCGCGCTCAACTGGGTGGACGACATTTGGCTGACCGACAAGTCTCCTGCGCTGGTCGTGGTTCCGTCAGCCCGCCATACTCCTCCCCCTTGCGACGGTCTTGGCCGTTCCCAGGGTCCCCCTACCATGGGCAGATAGAACATTCCGTCCGGACCGAGGCACTTGAGAAAATTGGTCATCCATGCCTGGTCAACGTGGCTATTCAAATCGGAACCACTCGCTACGCGGAGCAGAGGCAAGGCTTCGAGGAACCCTTCCACCACTTGCACGTGGTAATCATCAAACTGGTGCTGCATGATCGGGGGATTCTGGCGAAGGTTAACCGCCCAGTAGATTTGGTAGTCGGCGGCGGGATCCGTAATGGAAGTAAGAGCGTGAATCCCCAGCTTGGCACGTTCAGCGATATCAAGCGTGTCAGGTACCAGATCCTCATACATCTTTCCCCGGTAGGCTGGAATCTCAAACCCTGGTATGTCATTTCGAATGTATTTGATGGGGGAAGGGGATGCCGCCGGCGATCTGTCGGAAGCCAATGCCGTCCAGCCGTTCGGAACAGCCGATGCCGCGAGCACGCCAGCGGTACCCAGCATCGATCGGCGGACGAAGTGCCTTCGGTTCATATTCACTTTCACTCTCGTGTGTCCGGGCTCGGGAACTTCTTACCCCCCGCTATATAGGCCGGATGGTTGGACCAAGAACAGCAGTCCTGATTTATCAGTTGGCTTTTGCGATGTCAAGCTGAAACGAGAAAACTGCAGCATCAACCTTCGAATTCGGTTGACATGCTGCGAAGGCTTAAGCTATAAGCTCCGACTGATTGGCTGGTTGGTCGGTCCAAACAAAAAACCGACCCTGCCTTCTGGTTTTGCGAACGCGTCGAGGAGGCGAAGTCGTGAACAGAAGAGATTTCGTCGAGCGTGGCGTTATGGGACTGGCGGGCGTTTGGGCCGCCAGCCATTTTAATTGTGCCGGCCTTCATGCAGAAACTTCCGCCGGCGCTGGCATGAAGATTCCCTACGTGCGCGAAGCGATCCCTGAATTCCAGGTTCCGGCGTATCGCGGCGACACGTACAACGACATGATTCCCGACACCCTGGATTTGGCTGAGCGCTTACGTTTAGCGGTTCACGCTTCCACTTCCATTGCCGATCCCCGCGCCGATGACGAAGTGTTTTGGATCGTCGATTTCCTCCGCAACCCTCCCGCGATGACCCACGACTTCAACGACTGGGTGCTGCAGTTAGAGGGGCTTCTGGAGGGGGTGCCCCTGGGACGAACTGCCTGCGGGACCAGCGAAAACGAATCGGTGGATCAAGCCTGGATGGCGAACTGGGTCCTCCGAGGCATTGGGCCGGATGGTTTGCTTTATATCCCCATGGGTGGACGGCCCTGGAGCCGCATGGCAGTGCTCATGCCCGGCCAGAAGGTTTATCGGCCGGATGGCAGCAGTGTAGCGGTAGACGACCCGTCGGTCAGCCAGATCGCCAGCGCCTACACCTGCCAGCGTGTGATGCCCGCCATGACGCTGTACTACATGCGGGATCAAAACCCCATGTGGAAGGCGGCGATTGAGAAGATGATCCAGCGCCTTGCTCAACTGGCGATTACGCGCGACGACTACGCTTTTTATCCTGATGGGGTGCTGGAGGCAAACAGCAATTACGGTTCACACACCGAAATGCCGACAGGAATTTCCTGTATCGAGTGGGGTGGCAACGGCCGGCTCATTCAGCCACTGGCGCAATACTATTCTGTTACCGGCTACGAACCCGCTATCGAACTCGCTGCGAAGCTGACGAAGTATGTTCGTCTGCATGCTGACTACTACACACCGGAAGGCGGCTGGCTGATCAGCGATCTGGAAAAGAGTTGGCTGACGAAGAACTTCGATCTGAAGACCCTCAAGCAAGGCGGCCACGGGCACGCGCATGCCGTCGGTTTGTTGGCGGTTCTTGAGTACGGACTGGCAGCCCATGACAAGGATGCCATCGCTTTCGCCCGCGGCGGGTATGAATGGGGCCGGGCAAACGGTGTCTCTCTCACCGGATTCTTCCCGGAGTTCTATGTCCCAGGATACCGGACCTGCGAAACCGATACCATCTCCGACATGCTCGGATTGGCCGTCAAGATGAGCGCGGCCGGGGTCGCTGACTACTGGGACGACGTCGACCGCTGGGTGCGGAATCAGTTTACCGAACAACAGCTGACCAGTACGGACTGGATCCAAAAAGCGGCCGCGCGCTCACCCCACAAGGAATTGAAGCCCAACGAAACCGCCGATAAAGTGGCCGAGCGCAATATTGGCGGCTTTGCCGGTTGGGCCGCTCCCAACGACTTCACCCACCGTTACCTGGGATATGAGTCTTCGATCATGCACTGTTGCATGGGAAACGGCACCCGCGCGATGTATTACGTGTGGGAACACATCGTGGATCATCGAGACGACGAACTGCGCGTGAATCTGGTGTTGAATCGCGCCTCGCCCTGGGCCGACGTTTACAGCCACGTGCCCTACGAGGGAAAGGTCGAGATCAAGGCAAAGAAGCAATGCCGGGACCTCGCGATCCGCATACCCGAGTGGATTGAAAGTGGGAGCCCGCAGGTCAAGGCCATGCGTGGCGGCAGCGCGGTCCCGATTACCTGGGGAGGGCGCTATGTCCGAACTGGTCCCGTCAATCCAGGAGACCGGATTGCCATTACTTTTCCCATTGAAACTCAGACCCTCAAACAAACCATCGCCGGCACCGCTTACACCCTGGAAATCAAAGGGAACACGGTGGTTTCCATTTCACCCCGAGGCGAGAATGGTCCCCTGTATCGTCGCGAAGCCATGCGAGCGGACAAAGCGCCGACGACTCAGGTAAAGCGCTTTGTAGCTGAGCAGCCGCTTCTGTGGTGAACCCTAAATGACCAAATTGCAGATTCCTTACGCCCGAACCACCGTGCCGGCATTCGATATTCCCGCTTATAGTGGGGAATGGTATGAAGACACCATTCCCGATACGCTCGACCTCACGGAGCGCCTACGCCTTGCGGTTCATGCAGCCACTTCGATCGCCGATCCGGCCGCTGATGGTGAGGTTTACTGGCTCGTCGACTTCCACCGCAACCCGGTTGTTATGCGGCATGACTTCAATGACTGGGTCCTGCAACTGGAAGGAATTTTGGAAGGCGTACCGCTTGCCCGCACTGCGTGTGGGAGCACGGAAAATGAGGAGATCGATCATGCCTGGATGGCCAACTGGGTGCTGAAAGGCATTGGGGACGACGGGCTTTTGTATATTCCGATGGATGGGCGCCCCTGGTCTCGGATGTCCTTCCTCATGCCAGGTCAAAGAGCGTATCGCCCCGACGGAACCAGCGTTCCGGTCGATGATCCGTCTGTTTCTCAGATCGCCAGCGCCTATACCTGCCAGCGCGTCCTGTCCGCGATTACCATCTACTACCTGCGCGACGGGAATCCGATGTGGAGGGCAGCGGCCGAGAAGATGATCCAGCGGCTCTCGCAACTGGCGATTCGCCGTGGCGACTACGCATACTTTCCCGATGGAGTGCTCGAGCCCAACAGCAGCTACGGTTCCCACACCGACATGCCCACCGGAGTTGCGTCCGTCGAGTGGGGCGGCAACGGCCGGCTCATTCAATCTCTGGGGCAATATTACCGGGCTACCGGATACGAACCAGCCGCCACACTTGCAGCCGAACTCACGAGATACCTTCGCTTTCAGTCCCAGTTCTATGCGCGTGACGGCGCCTGGTTGATCAGTGATCTGGAAAAGAGTTGGCTGGAGAAAAACTTCGATCTGAAAACTCTGAAACAAGGCGGCCACTCCACCCACGCCACGGGAGGATTCAGCGTGCTGGAGTACGGACTTGCGATCCGCGACCGCGACTCCATCGACTTTGCGCGCGGAGTTTTCGACTGGGCCCGGGCAAGTGGAGTGAGGCTGATCGGATTTTTTCCTGAGTTTGTAGTTCCCGGCTATCACACCTGCGAAACCTGCATGGTGGCCGACATGTTGACCCTGGCGGTGAAATTGACCACCGGCGGTGCGGGCGATTACTGGGATGATGTGGATCGCTGGGTGCGGAATCAATTCACCGAGCAACAGTTGACCAGCAGCGACTGGGTATATGCCATGGCCGAACGCCAGCCGCGAAAGCCGGTCGCGGCCAACGAAACTGCGGATCACGTAGCCGAACGCAATGTGGGAGCCTTCGCCGGCTGGGCGGCTCCGAATGATTTCACTCGCCGCTATCTGGGATACGAAGCTACGTTCATGCATTGCTGCATGGGCAATGGCACGCGCGCGATGTACTACGTTTGGGAGCACATTCTCGACCATAGCGATGACGAACTGCGAGTGAATCTGCTGCTGAATCGGGCTTCCCCTTGGACCGACATTTACAGCCATATTCCTTATCAGGGCCGGGTTGAGATCAAGCTAAAGAAGTTGTGCCGTAATGTGGTGGTACGCGTACCGGAGTGGATTGAGAGCGGCAGCCAGCAGGTTAAGGTGACAAGGAACGCCCAGGCGCTGCCGATCACCTGGGCCGGACGGTATGTGCAAACGGGTTCGGCGCATCCGGGCGACCGGATCGTCATTACCTTCCCCATTGAGACGCAGACCGTGAAGCAGACCATTGCGGGTACAGCCTACACATTGGAAATTAAGGGAAATACGGTGATCTCGATTTCGCCCGGCGGAGAGAATGGCCCGTTATATCGTCGCGAATACATGAGAGCGGACAATGCGCCTCCGCTCAAGGTAAAGCGGTTTGTGGCGGAACAAGCTCTGCTCTGGTAGAGGGGAACGGACTGGGAGCTGCGATTTAGAAATTGTTTGACAGAGCCCTCGGAATTGGAATATAAGTTTGGCGCTGGGAGGCCTGGACCAGCCATTGGACCATATTCGGCATGGACTTTGGCTCCGCAACTTCGTCCTCCCAGAACATCGGCTCGAGGCACTCATCAACCGCACCAAAACCATCCTCGGGACAGGTCAGGACCGGAATTCGTGACACACACAATTCACTCCAGCGCCCGCCGCGAGGCGGAAATCCTCGGTTCATTACAACCGGATCGCGCTCTGCACCTTTACCGGCAGATGGTACGGATTCGTCTGTTCGAGGAGCAGGTGAATGAGTTGTACACCACGGCTCGGATGCCGGGTCTGGCCCACCTGTATACAGGCGAGGAAGCGGTCGCGGTTGGGGTTTGCGAGGCTTTGACCAACGAGGACTACATCACCAGCACCCACCGCGGGCACGGTCACTGCCTGGCCAAGGGCGGAGCCGTTGATCGCATGTTTGCCGAACTGCTGGGCAAAGAAGCGGGCTATTGCCGCGGCAAGGGCGGCTCCATGCACATTGCCGACCCGGCGAAAGGCAACCTGGGAGCGAATGCGATAGTAGGCGGCAGCGCCGGCATCGCCACCGGCGCCGCGCTCTCGGCTAAGATGCGCAAGTCCGGACAGGTGGCGGTCTGCTTTTTCGGAGAGGGCGCGCTGGGGCAGGGCTTGCTGTACGAAGTGATGAACATGGCTTCACTCTGGTCACTCCCGGTGATCTACGTTTGCGAAAACAACATGTACAACGAATACACCCACTATCGGGAAACCACCGCCGGTGAGATCAAGGCAAGGCCTGAAGCTTTTGGGATCCTCGCCGAGGTTGTCGATGGTCAAAATGTGCGCGAGGTGTACGGCACAGCAACCCAACTGGTGGAGCGCGCGCGGCGCGGTGGTGGACCGGCGTTTCTGCAATGCGACACTTACCGTTATCACGGGCACTACGTCGGCGATATCGATCGCGCCTACTACCGGTCCAAGGAAGAGGAGCAACAGTGGATCACTCAGAGGGATCCACTGTTGCTGCACTCGGCCTGGCTCCTCGAACAGGGCATGGTGGAAGACGCCGACCTGCAGGAGATTCGCCAGGAAGTGCAGGCTGAGATTTTGAGCGGCGTCCAATTCGCGATTAACGCACCTTACCCTGCTGCGGCCGAGGTCGATGAGAATGTCTACAGCTGAACCCCGCGAGCTGACATTCGCCGAGGCGGTGCGCGAGGCGCTGACGGAAGAGATGCGCCGTGATCTGAGTGTCTTCGTTATCGGAGAGGACGTGGCCGAAGCGGGAACGCCCTTCAAAGTTCTTTCCGGTTTGGCAAAAGAGTTTGGGCTGGAGCGGGTCATTGACACACCTATCTCCGAACCTGGTTTCACGGGCATCGCCGTAGGCGCGGCCATGACCGGGATGCGGCCGGTCGTCGACATCATGTTCGGCGACTTCATCACTTTGGTGATGGACCAGATGGCGAATCAGGCCGCCAAGATTCATTACATGTCCGGCGGCCACTTCAAGGTCCCCCTGGTCATGCGAACGACGCTGGGCGCAACCCGGCGTTCCGGCGCACAGCACTCGCAGTCTTTGCATGCGTTATTCAGTCACATTCCGGGACTGAAAGTCGTGGTGCCTTCCACGCCATACGAGGCCAAGGGCCTGCTCAAGTCGGCCATTCGGGACGACAATCCTGTCGCTTTTTTCGAAGACAAAATGATGTTCAGGATGAAGGGGCCTGTGCCCGCGGATGACTACACCATCCCTCTAGGCGTGGCTGATATCAAGCGGATCGGAACCGACATCACGTTGGTGGGGACCAGCAGCATGGTGCAAGTGGCGTTGGCAGCGGCTGACCAACTTGCGAAAGACGGAATCAGCGCAGAAGTGGTCGACCCCAGAACAACGTTTCCGCTCGACAAAATAACGCTCATTGAGTCGGCGAAGAAAACAGGCAGGGCCATCGTCATCGACGAAGGCTACTGCCGCTATGGCGTGACAGCGGAGATTGCGTCGGTCATCGCCGAAGGCGCCTTCTACTATCTCGACGCCCCCGTGCAACGCATGGGAGCGATGGACGTGCCCATACCTTTTTCACCGGCTCTTGAGGACTTGACCGTCCCAACTCCGGAAACAGTTGCGGCAGCTGCGAAATCACTCTGTACACAGAATTGATTTTCCAAAAGACTTCTTAAAAGGGAGGATTCATTATGGCGCTTCGGACATTCGGTCAAATGCAGGTCGACTGGGAAGAAAGAATCAACATAGATCGCCTGCGCAAGGAGCGTTTGGCGAAGGCCAAGGCCCAACTCAAGAAGTCCGGAGTCGGGGCTTTGCTGTGCTTCGACATGAACAATATCCGCTATATCACCTCCACTCACATTGGGACGTGGGCGCAGGATAAGCTGGTGCGGTTTTGCCTGCTGCCACAGAATGATGAACCCATTATGTGGGACTTCGGATCCGCAGCCCGGCATCATACCATGTTCTGCCCGTGGCTCGGTGAGGGACGTTCGCGCGCGGGCATTTCGACTCTGCGCGGCGCCATGGCGCCGGAGATGGGTAGAGCCGAAGACGTGGCCCGCAAGATTCGGGTCGAGCTCGAAGAGCGCAAGCTGATGAATGAGCCGTTGGCCGTGGACGTGGTGGAACTTCCCGTGTTATTCGCCTTGCAAAAAGAGGGCATCAAGATCGTGGACGGGCAACAGATCATGCAGAACGCCCGCATCCTTAAGACGTTCGATGAGATCACGATGCTCAACACCGCCTGCATGATGGTGGACGTTGCTTACGAGCATCTCTACGAAGCGATGAGGCCGGGAATCCGTGAGAGCGAATGCGTCGGCCTGGCCAGCAAAGTATTATTCGATCTGGGTTCGGAGCAAGTCGAGGGTGTGAACGCCATATCGGGCGAGCGCTGCAATCCTCATCCTCACGTTTTCACCGATCGCGTCATGCGGCCGGGAGATCCAGCATATTTTGATCTGGTCCACAGCTACATGGGCTACCGCACCTGCTATTACCGGACCTTTGCGATCGGCAGCGCCACCCGCCCCTTGATCGATGCCTACAAGAAATGCCGCGACATTCTTGACGCTGCGATTGACATGATTAAACCGGGCGTCAGCACTGCGGAAGTGGTCAAGCTTTGGCCGAAAGCCCAGGAATTTGGATTCCCCGATGAAGAGTCCTGTTTCGCTTTGCAGTACGGCCATGGCGTAGGCCTGTCGGTATGGGAAAAGCCGATTTTCAGCCGGATGGTTTCTTTCGGCCATCCGGAAATGATCGAGGAGAACATGGTGTTTGCTCTCGAAACGTTCTGGCCTTCATCTGATGGATGGTCCGCGGCCCGCATCGAAGAGGAACTGGTGGTCACCAAGACGGGATGCGAAGTGTTGACCCGCTTCCCGGCTGAAAACTTACCGATCGCCGGCAAACGAGTCTTCACGGCTGGGGGGCCGCTGGAACCGGAACGCGAAATTCAGTCTCATTTGAACAATCCATCGCATGAGCGGGAGTTGGTAGCCGGCGACTAAGGCAGCTATATCGTCGGTCATCGGCGAGTCGCGGCTGTAAACGAGGTATATCGGCATGGTCAATGGCCTCTGGCACTTCAGCTTCACGGTGAGCGATCTACAAAGGTCCATTGAATTCTATTGCGGTCTTCTCGGGATGCAGCTGCGGCTCTGCCAGGACCAGAATAACGAGTACACCCGAAAACTGGTCGGCTATGCAGACGCCAACCTGAAGGTCGCGCAGCTCTCCCTGGCGGGCACATCCATCGGCCCGTCCGGACATGTCCTTGAACTGGTGCAGTTCCTGCATCCGATCTTCCCACCGAATCCGCCAGGAACCGGACGTCCTAACTCAGCCCACATGGCATTTACGGTGGAGGACATTCACGCCGAATACAAGCGCTTGAGCGCCGCCGGGGTGAAGTTCCGTTCGGAGCCGATTCCCATTGCTGCAGGCGTGAATCGGGGCGGGGCGACGGTGTATTTTCTCGATCCGGACGGAGTGACTCTGGAACTGCTGCAACCGCCGCCCAAATCTTAGTTCCTGTGGCAAGCCGGCCATGAAGCCGGGCGCTTGAGAAAGGAGCATACGATCGTGGCCGAGGACATGCAGTGCGAGAAAATCCAGATTTGCGTAGTGGTAGAAAATCTGGATGAAGCGATGAAGCGCTATGCCGATTTGCTGGGAGTGGGGCCGTTTCTCATCTACTCCGTGGATGCAAAGGAACTGGGTGTAACCCGCGACGGTGTGCCCACGGACTACAAGGTACGAGTGGGAATGGCGAAGATGGGCGGCGCTGTTCTTGAGCTCCTAGAAACTCTGAAAGGCCAGACGATTTGGCAGGATTTCTACGACAAGCATGGTGAAGGCATGCATCACATCGGGCTTTTCGTAAAGAACTTTCCCGCAGCTCTTTCCGCCTTCGTTGATCGAGGTTTCAAGATCACAGTGGATGGTCCGATTGCTGGCAAAGATCGGACCGGCCGGTTCACGTATCTCGAGACCCAGGATCGAATGGGGACGACGTTCGAGCTCCTGGATTTCCCTGAAGACCTGATGAACGCCTTTCAGTAAGCGGTTGATCGTGCAGCAGAGCTCTTCCTTGCCGGACGGAATGCGGGGCGCATTCACAACTCAAAACACAGGACAGCACCTATGCCAGACATAGACCGCGGCGATCGCCTTTACGTTTCTTTGGTTTCGATAGTGGCTGCGGTCGGAGGGTTTCTCTTCGGCTACGATCTGGCGGTAGTATCGGGCGCCATTCTTTTTCTCCAGAGACAGTTTGCGCTGAACACTTACCAGGTGGGCTTTGCCATCGGCAGCGCGCAAATCGGATGCATATTTGCCCCGTTCTTTGCCGGTCCCGTCATCGATCGTTGGGGTCGGAAGAAGATACTGTTTGCAGCCGCATTATTGTTTGGAATTGCGGCAGTTGGCACTGCCCTGCCGCGGAACATGACGGAGTTCAACGCTTTCCGCATCATGACGGGAGTTGCGATCGGCCTGGCTTCGGTAGTCTCGCCCATGTACATCGCCGAGATCGCTCCTGCCGCCATTCGCGGGCGACTGGTGAGCATGAATCAGTTCGCGATTGTGATCGGCGCTATGTCGTCGTACGGCGTCAGCTACCTCTTTTCCTTTAGCGGCAACTGGCGAGCCATGTTTGCCTGCGCTGCCGTACCAACCTTGGCGTTGATGATTGGGCTATTGTTCATTCCGGAGAGCCCGCGCTGGTTGGCCGAGAAGGGGCATTACGATGACGCCATTCGCATTATGACAAGGATCGAGGGTCGGGGAAGCGCGGAACGGGAGATCAAGGCCATCCGGGAGACCGTCAACACCGAGACGGGATCCTGGGGCGAATTGCTTGGTCCCGGCGTGCGCATGGCCCTCCTCGTCGGTGTGGCACTCTGCTTTTTCCAGGGGTGGAGCGGCGGTACAGCCGTCAATTTTTACGCACCGTTGATTTTTCAGAAGGCTAGTTCGCTGGGAGCAAGTGGCGCCATCTTTCAAACTCTGATGCTGAATGTTTCTTCATTGATATTTACCACCGTCGCCCTATTCCTGGTGGATGTAGCGGGTAGAAGGCCGTTGCTTCTCATTGGCTCCGCCGGGATGGCTGCAACGCTCGGATTTTTGGGGCTTTGCCTGCACCGCGGATTGCCCGGGATTTACTCAGTGGTTACGGTGTTCGCATTCAACATGTTCTATCAGATCAGCGTCGCACCGCTCGCCTGGCTGATTCTTTCGGAGATCTTTCCCACGCGCCTTCGGGCTAAAGGCCAGTCTGTGGGCACGTTGGCGGTGTGGGTTTCCACTTATCTCTCCAATCAATTCCTGGGTCCCATGATGAGTTATTTCGAAAAATCTTTCGGGTCGGTGGGACCGGCTTTCTGGGTATTTGGAGTGATCTGCCTCCTTATATTGGTGTTTGGATGGAAGATGGTTCCGGAAACCAAACAAAAGACTCTCGAGGAAATCGCCGGTTGGTGGCAGCATCCGCAGCCCGCAACCACTTCCAGGTAGTCGTACTTCGCCACAGATTGCACGCCGCAGGAGGAGATGCCGTGTCGGATCTCGATCAAGGGGACCGCCGTTACGTAGTCCTAGTCTCGATGGTCGCCGCCATCGGCGGATTTCTCTTCGGTTACGACCTTGCAGTGGTCTCCGGCGCCATCATCTTTCTCCAAAAGCAATTTCATCTCGATGCCTATGCCGTAGGATTTGCGATCGGAAGCGCACAGATCGGTTGCATTCTCGCGCCGTTTTTCGCGGGATATCTGAGTGATCGCTTAGGGCGTAAGAGGACTCTTTTTGCCGCCGCTTTGCTCTTCGGACTCGCGGCTATGGGAACCGCCCTCCCCCGCAACATGGCGGAATTCAATGCTTTTCGCATCCTAGCTGGCGTTGCCATCGGCCTGGCATCGGTGGTTTCTCCCATGTACATCGCCGAAATCTCACCGGCACCGATTCGTGGCCGCCTGGTGAGCCTGAACCAATTCGCGATTGTGATCGGCGCGATGTCGTCCTACGGAGTGAGCTATCTGTTTTCATTTAGCGCCAACTGGCGCGCTATGTTTGCCTGCGCCGCGATCCCGACACTGGCGCTGATGATCGGTCTTTTGTTCATCCCGGAAAGCCCGCGCTGGCTGGCGGAAAAGTCGCGCTTTGAGGACGCCGCGCGCATCATGACCAGAATCGAAGGCCCGACGCACGCCGCCAGAGAAATTCAAGCAATCCGCGAGACGGTCGCCGCCGAAAACGGCACCTGGAGTGAGTTACTTTGGCCTGGTGCCCGCATGGCCCTGGTTGTCGGTGTCGCGCTCTGCTTTTTTCAGGGATGGAGTGGGGGCGCTGCGGTTAATTTTTATGCACCATTGATCTTCCAAAAGGCCAGCGCAGTCGGGGCGACCACCGCCATTCTCGAGACTTTGCTATTGAACGTTTCTTCCCTCGTGTTCACGACCATCTCCCTTTTTCTGCTGGACATCGTCGGCAGAAGGCCGATGTTGTTACTCGGGGCTGCGGGGATGGCCTTCTCCCACCTGTTTCTTGGCCTGACGCTCTACCGGGAGCTGCCGGGCATTTACACCGTCATTGCTGTGTTTGCTTTCAATATTTTCTTTCAGATCAGCATTGGTCCCATTGCGTGGTTGATCTTGTCGGAAATCTTTCCGGTGCGGCTCCGTGCAAAGGGACAATCGGCGGGAACCCTGGCGGTGTGGATTTCGACCTACTTGTCCAACCAGTTCATGGGCCCGCTGATGAGCTACTTCGAAAGAATCTTCGGGTCTGTGGGCCCTGTGTTCTGGGTGTTCGCGGTGGTCTGCGTTTGTCTGTTTTTCTTCGGTTGGAAGATGGTTCCAGAAACCAAGCAGCAAAGCCTCGAAGAAATCGCCGGATGGTGGCAGCACAGGGCACTCGCCGAATCCGAGAAGTAGGTCGGCAAGTTCACTCGAAACTGAAATGAAATGTCCTCACCGGTGACCTCTCTCGAAGACGGGATCAATGACCGCGAGGCCGCTCCCTCCGTGGTCGAACGGAGTGGGATCCGCAAAGCCAACCTGCGAATTTTGCCGCTGGTGTTCGTCATCTATCTAGTCGCATTTCTGGATCGCGCCAATGTGGCTTATGCCAAGCTCACGATGGCGGGCGATCTGGGCTTTTCGGAGAGAGTGTATGGCTTCGGCGCCGGCCTTTTTTTTATCGGATACCTGGTTCTAGAAATTCCAGGAGCGCTGATCGTCCAGCGTTGGGGCGCGCGCCGGTGGATTGCCCGCATTCTGGCAACCTGGGGAATCTGTACCGTGCTGGTGGGCTTTGTTCACACCGCCCGCCAATTCTATTTGGCTCGATTCTTTCTCGGCCTGGCGGAGGCCGGTCTGATACCGGGAGTCGTGGTGTACCTCCACGAGTGGTTTCCGGCGCGGTATCGCGCCCGGGCCCTTGGCAGGTTCTTCATCGCGAGTTCGGTTGCCTTGGCGATTGGAGGGCCGATTGCCGGACTTATCCTGCGGCTGAACTGGTCCAACCTCCCGGGATGGCGGTGGCTGTTTATTCTGGAAGGTATCCCGGCCGTCGCGCTGGCGGTCGTAACCATATTCGCAATGGCGGATCGTCCTCAGGCGGCTTCGTGGCTCACCGCCGCGGAGCGGCAGTGGATAGCCACAGCGCTCGCGGCGGAGAAGCAACGGAAACTCAGCTCGCAAGAGCTCTCGATATGGGCGACGTTTGGTGATCGTGATGTGATGTTGCTCTCGGCGGTAAGCTTTCTGGCGAATATCGGTATCTCCGGTTTCTTCCTCTGGCTTCCGACTACCCTGCGAAACGCCTCGACGCTGACGCCCTCTGCCGCGGCTGCACTTTCCGGCGTTCCCTTTGCCAGCGCTGTGGCGTCCGTGCTGTTTATGAGCTACTCGTCCGATCGTTCAGGGGAAAGGCGTCTGCACACCGCAATACCCTTGATCCTGGCGGCTTTTATCTTCCCCGTAACGACTTTGTCGAATCTTAGTTTCGCGGGGCTGGTGATCTGGCTATGCCTGTCGGCAGCGGCAATCTATGGGTTCGGGCCATCCTATTGGACGCTGCCGTCGCAGAAACTGGCGGATGCCTCTGGCGCTGCTGCATTTGGGTTGATGAATCTTGCTGGTGGGTTGGGAAGCTTTGTAGGCCCCTCGCTAGTGGGTTCCATGTTGACAGCCGGCATTCCGTTCTCGACCGCCGTGATGTCGCTTTCTGTCTGTTTCCTGCTGGCAGGCATCTGCACGCTTGCAGTGCGGTCACCAAGCTGACGTCATTGCTGACCTGTCACCAAGCAATCTCATCGCCTGCCAGAAAGCGTCTTACGGTCCTGCGCGGCGCGGCGCTTCCCCGGTACTGCGATCGCGCGTACATCGGACATTGCTCTCCCGCAGGATCCACAGAAATAACGGTGTTGCCTTTGACCACCAGAGCGTAGGTTCGGTTGCCAATTTTCTGATTGGAGACGGTTCGCTCGGAGATGGGAAATCGCAGGACGATGTCATCGCCGGGCCTCGCGGCGCCCGCATCGAGGTATCGACCTCGGAGTTGGCAATCTCTTGTCGTGCCATTCACCGTGCAAGTCATTTTCGACAGCGAAGGCTGATTTACCCATTCCGGCGCGCGCACTAGTACCTTTCGCGCTTGCTTCTTCATCTTGACGTCGAGACGGCCTTCGTAAGGGATATGGCTGTACAAATCGGCCCACGGAGAAGCCCGGTTCAGCAGCAGATTCACCCGTAGCTCCCCCTCTGAATATTCAAGCATCTGTTTCCATAGATAGAACACGGTTTGAGCGGCGTTCCCAGTGCAACAATGCATAATGCCGCCGCGGCCTTTGCGTCGCATCTCGTCGTCAAACCACTCATTCGCGCTGGCCCATCCGGCGAATGAGCCCATGTTTCGATCCACTACCCGGTCATCCGTGACGTAGAAACCATCCGCCGGCTGCGCGGGCAGCTTCAGGCGTTGGGACAAGCCCCTAATCTGGTCCGCTTTTTGCGGGGTGAGTTGATTTTCGACGAACTGATTCCTCAGCCAGCGATCGGCGTCGTCCCAGTAATCGCCGACACCCAACATTGTTAGCTTTAAGCTAAGGGCGATCATGTCGGCGATTTCACACGTCTCGCAACTGGGATAGTCAGGAATTGCCGACTCCGGGAAAAATCCCGTCAACGCATGGCCTTTGGACTTGAAACACTCGTAATTCCTCTGCACGTAGCCGATCAGTTCACGGTCATTCACGGCGGCTGCATAGTCGAGCATCACCACCAGAGAGACAGAATGAGAGTGAAAGTGGTTGGCCATGAAATCTGGTGCCAGGTCGAAGCAACCACCATTTTCGTCAAAATATTGGCCCTGATGGCGAAGATAGTTCACCAGCTTGCGTCCCAGTTCCTTGGCTGGGGGATAACCGGTCAACTGGTAGTACTTGCCGAGCCCATCCAGCAACCAGGTGCTGGAATTTACAGCCAACTGTCCGACCGGCATTTTCGCCGTGGGAGGAACTTTCGCATTCGGCTCGAACTCCGCCGCTGGCACGAAACAGTAGTCTTCTTTATGAACGGCCAGCTTCAAAATACCCTCAATCATGTTCTCGATTTGCTTTCTCCATATCGGATTTCCGTCGCGCAGGTAGTAAATCATCATGGTGCTGATGGCATACCCGGGATGGAAGGAATACATGTACTGAGTTACGGAGGGGTCATCCGGCGCGACGGTTGTCCCGTCGGCGGTGTAAATTCCATCCGGAATCGATTCCACGTAGCGATGCGCCCAAGGCCGGCCTCGGGTGGGAACGTAATAGAGCCCGTCAGGTCCGATAGACCTTAGCACGACATTCATCCAGACCTGGTCAATTTCGTGATTGAGGTCGCTGCCGGAAATATGGCGCATGAGCGGTAGAGCTTTCATCGAGCGCATCTGGCATTGGTCGCTCCAGTCGTGACCCATCACCGGCGGATTGCTGCCGAGGTTGGGACCAAAGTACTGCTCATAATCGGCGCGCGGATCATTGGGCCCTGTCAGCCCATTGACCAGGAGTTTTGCCATTTCGAAGAGGTCCGGCGTATCGGGCACGTTGTCGTCGTACCACGAACCACTGTGCAATGGATACGGGATGGAAGGAATGTTTTCTCGGATGTAAACCGGAGGTGTGTAGGCAGGCGACGTCGTTGCAAACAACGGATAGGAGCCTAGCACCTCATATGCGGCAAGACTGCCGGCGGCCGCCTGCTTCAGGAATGCCCTGCGGTCCATGTCATCTCTGCTCATTGCTGCCTCCCGCATTGGATTTGATCCGACTCCGCCAAGCAAAGTCTTTCTGCGCCGGGAAAGAATTGACCCTCAGATCGCGACTATCGGACTTGGCCGGCTTTGCTCGCCTTGCCAAGCTCTGCCATCAAGGATCGGATCTGTGGTCTTTCCGGCTGCAGTCCACGGCCCATCAACTCAATGATGATCTCTTCGAATAGCTCTTCGCTGGCGCCCTCTTCATTCGCGATTTGCTTCGCGGTTTTGCGAAACTGCCTGGCTTCAAGAATCGACCTCTCCGCCTGCCAGGTTCTCGCTGCATCGACCGGCTGGCAGCGGTTATCGATGGAGAGTCGAACGCGATCGGAGCGATTTGGAAGTGCCCAGTGCACCATCAGGTTATGAAATACCAACAAGTCGCCCGCGTGGTAGTCGGCAGTGAGCCAAGGCTGGGGGACCGTTTCTAGTGGAATGCCCATCTGCTTTCGGCCACGAAAGACGTAGGAGAATATTCGATCCGCTTCCACGTGATCGAGTAGACCTTTCCGGTGAATCCCCGGCGCAATCGCCAGGCCACCGACCTCTTCGTCGATATCCATCAGGGGGATCCAGAATGTACGAAATGCCTCGTTGATGCGGACGAAAAAATAATCCTGATGGGGCGGACTCACGTGTTCGCTGTCGTTCGGCAGAGCATAACGGACGGTCGGGCTGCGGAAGACGAAAACCGGTTCGCCGAAGATCTGTTCGAAGACTCGGAGATTGTGAGGCGATTCGAAAAGTTCGCGGCAGGAAGGAGCGCCATACAAGTCACCGTCGTCAATCTGTTCCAGTTTAGCGCCGGTCCAGATCGGCTCCGAAACCCCCGCCCGCACCGCTCCCTGCCTTTGCAGCGACCGGACAAATTCCTGCTTAACGCGATCGACGCCCTCGAGGACGCCGCGAAGGAAGAGATATCCGTCCTCGTCAAACATGGCTTGCAGGCGCTCATGATTGCCAAGGTACGCGGTGGCATCGCGGAATTGGCCGAGAGTGTGGGCACTCGCCATCGTAAGTTCCTTTCTTCAATCACAAAAACTGGGTCAACCGAGTTTGCTCCCTGGAACTGCGGCAAGCCCTACCGCGGCTGCAGCAGGTCTCGCCCCCGCAGCCAATTCGCCAACAGGGTGGGCCATACGCTCAGACCAGGATCACCCAATGCCAGTCCAACCCCATGCTGACCTTTCTCAAAGATGTGCATCTCCGCCGGCACTCCGGCTTTCCGCAACGCCAGATAAAACGCAACTGTGTTTTCCGGCGGCACGGCCGTATCCTCCCCGGTGCTGAACAAGAACGAAGGCGGCGAGTCGCGAGTGACATGCAATTCGTTGGAGAGTTCCTGGAGAAGTTTCGGATTCGGGTTTTCACCCAGCAGCGACACCACCGATCCATGATGCGTGTAAGGCTGAGTAAACGAGATGACAGGGTAAATAAGGATGGCAAAATCGGGACGGCAGCTCGCCCGATCAATTGGATCGGGAGCGGATTGATTCCCCTGGTCAAAGTGTGTGGCGAGGGTTGACGCAAGATGGCCGCCGGCCGAAAATCCCATCACGCCGATGTGCTCAGGGCGCAGGCCGAATTCTCCGGCGCGGGAGCGGACCAACCGCAGGGCACGCTGTGCATCCCCGAGCTCAATCGGATGATGATATTTCGGACCGATTCTGTACTTCAGGACAAACGCAGTGACCCCATTTGCGTTGAGCCAATTGGCAATCTGCCGCCCTTCGTGGTTCATCGCGACGAGCGAATAGCCGCCCCCCGGGGCAACGACGATGGCTGTTCCGCTGGGATTTACCGGCGGATAATAAGAAAGCGTTGGCTGATCGATGTCCGAGTTTCCCAGTGCTCCGGGGGCGCCATTTGGCCAAATTGGAAAAGTTTGAGGTTCGGCAATAATGGCCTGTTCGAACGAAGATGGCGTCTGAACTTTGGTCTGCTGCGCCAAAAGAGTGGATTCGCTCGTGAGAATCACTGTCAATACCCAAAAGAATTTCATCGGATCGGCGCTTGCAGAAACCTTTTGCTTATTCCCGGGTCCTTTTTTGCATTTTCTTAAAGCTATTGTGGAAGCGCTCCGTTGTTTTGCAGAAATTCAAACACCGTCTTGTAGGCGTCCCAGTTCTGTTCATTCGTCCAGGGAAACACCGAGTACCCACCATGCCCGCCACCCTTAATGGTCACCAGCTGATTTGTCGCGCCGGCACGATCCAATGCCTTATGAAGACGAGTCGCCTGGTCATAAGGCACAACCGGATCTTTATCGCCGTGCACAGAAATGATAGGCGGTGAGTTGTTGCGAACGTAAGTGATTGGGGAAAGCCGCTTGGCCAAATCTGCGCGATTTCCACCTAGCCAGCGAATCACGAAATTTGAGGGATCGGATGGCGGTAAAGACGTGGCCAGATCGGTGAGTCCGAAGAAGTTGACGACTGCCGCAACTTTCACCTCACCGGCCCCACCATGCCCGGACCACTTGTCTGGAGGCAGTTCGCAGGAGTCATCGAACCCATCGGCGGCGGTCAGCATTCCGGTCATCAGGGCCAAATGACCGCCAGCCGACTCCCCGGTGACGACTATCTTGCTGGGATCAAAGCCATAGTCCTTGGCATGATAGACCACCCAATGTAAAGCGCAGCGGCAATCCTCAACCGCCGCTGGGGCTTGCCCCTCATTGGCCAGGCGGTACTCCACGTTCACACCGTTCATGCCATGAGCCAGGTAGGGAAGCAACTTAAGCAAGTGGTTTTCTTTCTTGCCCTGCACCCAACCGCCGCCATGAAAAAAGATAACCACCGGGCGCGGTTGTGAACCCTTTGTAATCACATCGAGCTTCAGTTCCAGCCCATTTGCCTTCTGGTAGACGATATTCTGATAGAGCTGCGATCCGAACGATACGCTGGTCGCCCACTCGGCGACCGGGTCGGGCCTCTGCTCGGCAGCTGCCGGGACGGTGAGAAGGAGTATAAGGGCTAATGGAACGCCGAATTCTCTCAACCGGCGAATCGGGCAACTCTCAGCTGTCGCCATCCCGATGACGTCTTTTCGCAAGCCATCTGTCATTTGGAATTGGCACCCGCGTCGACGGGTACAAAGAGCGAGTCAGCCATCCTCTCGTACCCTTTTTTGTTCGGATGCAGCCCATCTCCCGGATCGTAGGCTGGATCGAGTCCCGACTGTGACGGAGCGGCGAGCAGCGAGTAGACGTCCTGGAATCTCACGCCCTCCTGCTGGCTGGCATCCCTCAGCAATGCATTCGTCTTCTTGATGCGGGCTTCCAAGTCGGGATGGACGTTTTGGGGTGTGATTGCCAATTGAAAAGGCACGATTCCGGCTCGCTTGAGCTCCAACCACATACTTCGGTAATTTCCTACAGTCTGCTCCGGCGGGAAATTCGTTCTGAATACATCGTTGGTCCCTCCCCCGATATAACAATATTTCGGTCGGATTTTCTCGATAATTGCGGGCAGCCGCGCCATCATCTCGGTGGTCAGGTTTCCGCCCTCGGCCTTGTTGATGACAAAGAACTCCGGCAGGCGCAGCTGGAGCTGGTACGGCCACGAATGCTCAATCTCGTCATTGCCCGGCAAGTAGTTCCAGAAATTGACGTACCGGCAGCAGCCCTGTCCGATGGAATCCCCTATCGTGACGATCCGTGGTCTCTGGCTAGACGCTCGAAGTTTGGCGCCCCTCAAATCGTCCCATACGGGGTCCCAATCCACTCTTATGAACTTGATGTGATGCTGGCCCGTCTCTGGAAGAATCGAACGGAGGGAGCCACCGGCCACATAAGTTGAAGGATTCGGATCCCGCTGGCCCGTTCCCTTCGCACAGCTCCGAATCACCGAGTCTCGAATGGTTAAATCCGATGTCTGTCCTTCGAGAGGCTCGAACGAAAATCCCCACGTGCTATGATGCGCGAAGAGATGATCGAATGTTCCGCGAACCCCGGCAAAAGTGAATGCTGGTTGGTCTCCGGCAAACTGCACGGAAACATCGCTTAGACCATGTCCTCTTCCTTCAACGCGGAGAGCAACGTTCACGAGAGAGACATGCTTCAATTCGGTTTTGGAGCCGGGCTCGAGCCGAAGTATGGGTTTGACAGTCGGATCAGCCGGTTCCGTCAACCATGGGATCGGCTGTCCCGGATCGCCTTCAATCAGTAACTGTGCGCCGGCTTCAACGGAAAAGGACGCATTGTGATCCGCTTGGAATACCACTTTAGGCAACCTCGGATGCGCCAATGGCCTGCCGGAGTAATCTTTGCTGGCGGAGAGAACAAGCATCTGACCAGCCCGCAGGACAGCGGGCCCGCTCACCACCACTGCGCCTGGTTGATCGCCGGCGTCGAAATCAATACCAGTGATTGCCGGGGCACTGGCAGATGAGGCGACGCTGCGATCGAAGGGGAAAAGTAGCGAGGCGCCGCATAGCGCGCCAAGAAGCAATGACACCGAACGGCATCGTGAACCGTTCATCGTCAAATTTCCACCGGTCCCCTTCAACGATGACTGCGGACTCTCTCGCAAAAGTGGGCGCCCAAGAAGGGCGCCCAATCTGATCGACGAAGCCAATCTTAGAACTCAATCCTCCCATAATATTGAAGGGTTCTGGGTGGACTCGCTCCGGAGATTGTGCCAAAGCCCGGATCGTGGATGCCGGTGTCAATTCCGGTCCAGTAGTGGCGATTGAACGCGTTGTTGAAGATCATGCCAATATGGAAGCGGGCTCGCTCGGTGATGGTTACAGACTTGTCGAGCGAGATATCCTCTTCCGCGCTGTAGCATGACCGCACGTTCTGCAATTGGCTTGTCGTGCCGAATGTGAACTGAGCCGGTTCGGTGAAGGCGGCGGCGTTCAGAAGACGGTTGTTTGAGCCAAAAGGATTGAGGTTGCCGCAACTGGCAAGCCTTATTGGATTGCCGGTGCGATCGACCCAAACGCCGCCCACCCCTGGAATGGATGAACTCCCGCTCACCGAGAGTGGCGTTCCGGCCTGGTAGGTTTGTATGGCGGACACGCGCCATCCCCCTACGATACGGTCCTCCAGTCCTCCGGAGTTCCCCAGAAACCGCTTGCCTCTTCCGATCGGAAGTTGATACACCCAGCTCAAGTTGACCACTTGCGGTCGGTTCAGAGCAGACAACTGTTTGGCTTCTGAATTCTTCAGGTCGGGGTGCTGGTAGCTGTTTGCGCCTCCATATCCCAGGTAGCCGTAGTAATTGCCATCGGTCAGCCATTTGGAGACGGTATAGTTCGCCAACATGGTCAGGCTGCCGAAGTGCTTCTGCACGTTGACCTGCAGAGCGTTGTAGGCGGAGTTGCCCCACTGATCGCTCAGCTTTGAGACCGAGCTATACTGCGGATACGCCGCCAACGCGTGCGCGACGCTTCCGTTGAATCCTGGGTAAGGTGACCGAATCCCCGCCGCGATTGCCTGGGGAGAGTTGATGTTGTCAAACAGCAAATTGCCCAGGCTGATATCGCTGATCGGTATGGCGTTGAGGTTCGGACCGTTCAGTGGCAGGCGATGAGCCAAAGTCCCCACGTAACCGATGTTCAGTACGAATTGCTTCGGGAGCTCGCGCTCGATTTGCACGCCGATGTTCTCGCCCATGGGTGGACGGTTCTGGCTGTGGTCAACCCACTGAGCGTTGCCGCCGTTGAGCTGGGAAGGATTTAAGTTCGGCAGCGGCGGGAATGTACCAGGGAATCCGTTATCCCAGTAGAAGGCCGGGAATAAGCCTCCATTCGAGGATTCGTTCACATTCACTGTCGAGCTGAAACCTTGTTGCTGGATCAAGGTGCCGCCAGATCCGATGAACTTGGTCCAGAAGGGAAAGTAGCTGATACCAAAGTTGGCACGGAAGACGGTCTTGCGGTCGATGGCGTAAGCGAACCCAACCTTGGGGGCAAGAGCCTTGAAGTAATAATCGGCAACCGACGTCAGGCCATTGCGTCCCGCACCATTGCCATAGAACGTAAGGGCGCCAGGGATGCCGCCGGCCGCGGGATTGGCTGCGCCCGGATCGAAGCTGGACATCGCGTTGTTCGTCATATGCCCGGGCATATAGATATCCCAGCGCATTCCATAGTTCACCGTCAGCCTCGGGGTCACGCGCCAGGTGTCCTGGCCGTAGAGAGCGAGGCCGCCGGAAGTGAACTTGTTCTTGTTCAGCGTTCCTACCTGCATGCTGTTGACCGCTCCGAGCAGGAAACTGGCCCAGCCCCATCCGGTATTGCCACCGCTGAAGCCCGGCAAACCGGTATCGCCGTTTGCGAAGCCCGTGATTCCGTTGGTCTGAGTGTTATCCACATAGGTGTAGGGGAGAATCTCGAAATCGGAACCGAACTTGATCAGGTGTTTGGACTTGGACCAGCTCCAACCCACTCGGAAGACATTTCTTTGTGAGTGAATCTGCTGGCCAGGACCAAAGCGCGGTCCGAATCCGTCGACGTTGTTGTAACCCTGGATGATCGTCCAGGGTGTCATCGGATTCAGCGTGCCGGTGAGGCCGGCGTCACTGGATCCGGTGTACTCCGGTCCAGTCAACGGCACCTGCACCTGATTCCGCTTCGGGTCGCGGGTCATGCCAGCGCTGAAGTTGAACAGGACAGTCGGGCTGATGGTGTAGGTCCAGTTAAACCGGACGCGATATTGCGAACGATCGTCAACGAATGTGCTGGAGTCAACCGCGGACAAGAACCCCGACGAGTTTTGGCTGGACGAGTGGCCGGATGCGCCGGCGATCGTACCCTTTGAGCTGCCCAGGAACCAGGGGACCACTGACTCCCAGGAGAAGTACAACCGGTGCTTGTCGCCGATGTTTTGGTCGACCTTGAACAGGAACTGGTCCTTGAAAGTATCTCCCGGGGGATTCGCAATACCGGCCCAGTTGTTGAAAATTCCGGAAGTGGTGGGCGGAGCATAACCGTTCTGGAAAAACTGAGAAACGGTACTGAGTCGAGCGGGATCAATTCCATTGAGGGTGCCGCCGAAGTTGAAGGGATCGCGCACCGGTCCACTGCTGACCGCCGTAAGTCCCGTGGTGGGGTCAACCTGGCCCGCGGTAGCAACACGAGTTGTGGTCGGGTCGTAGATCTCATTTTGCAAAACCGGTCTTCCCAGAGCATCCGTGCCGATTTGCGATCCCAGCACCTCACTGAAGTTGCCGCCGCGCATCAGCGTCGTCGGAATGGTGGCGATTTGAGTGGACGCGACAGCTTCTCGATAAACGTCGATGCTGGTGAAGAAGAAGGTTTTGTTTCTGCCATCGTACAAATGTGGAATGTAAACCGGCCCGCCGAAGGTGAAGCCCATCTCGTTCTCACGGGAGCGGTCAGGTATTTTTCCAAACCAGTTGCGTGCGTTCAGCTTGTCGTTTTCCCCGTAGTAATAGTAGGTGCCGTGGGGAACGTTGGTGCCCGACTTCATAGTGAACTCGGAAGCCACGCCGCCGTTAAAGCCGACCGAGGTATCCGTGTTCTGGGTGATGCGGGTTTCCTGCACCGTGTCGGGAGTGGGAGCGATGAAGTCCTCACCCGTTTCCGATTCCCCGGCGCCCGCGTCGACACCATCGATCATGTATCCGAAGAAAACGCCTGGCGTGCCGTTGATGGCGCCTCGGGAGAGTTGCATCCAGTCAGGCCCGTACCCCACCTGGGAAACACCTGCGATCGTCTTCAAGAAGCCGGAGGCTTCACGAGAACCGCTGCCCGCAATTCCAACAGGCAGCTCCTTCAGTTCCTGCTCGGTTCGGGTTGTACCCATGTTCACGGTCGTCGTGTCCACCGTGGGCGCGGCGCTAGTCACGGACACGGTCTCGTTGACCGTTCCGACGGCCAACTGGAAGTCGACCGTAAAGCTTTGACCGGAAATGACGGGAATACCTTTGTGTTGTGCGGTAACGAATCCGCTTTGCGTCACGGTAACTGTATAGGTTCCCACGGGCAAGAGAGTGAACACGTAGCCGCCACCGGTGTCGGTCTTCACTTCCTGCCTGAGAGTGGTTCCTTCATTTACGGCGACCACGTGCGCGCCGGTGACCAGGGCGGCGCCAGGGTCGCGGACGGTTCCTGAAATACCTCCCAGGTTCGCCTGCTGCGCCAGCAACAGGCCAGGCATCACCACCAAGAACACCAGCACGCTCCAGCGGAAAGCGCTCATCGCATCCCCCCTTGTGAATTCAATCTCGACCCACGCGGTCTTTCCTGCTCGCATCACTTGGCGGGCAGTTCACAGGAAAACATCCATCGGCCCGAAGCTTCGCCGCGAGCGGCCCTTAGCAAGCTAAGTAGAGGTCGAAACCGCGGCTGCAATCGGGCTGGATGGCTGGTCCAACAACGCGCGAAAACTACTATGAAAAATGCATATCTGTCAAGACTAAACATTTGATGCGATCGGAAAAGTGTGGTATAGCTTCGGCTGTCGGTAGAAATTTCTGTACGGAACTGGAAAGCCCGACGACGGTTCTTGCCACACTGCAGGCTTTCGTGGCCAATTTTCAGTTCTATCTCTTTTCAGTTCTATCTCTGCTAAGCAGAAAGGCGCCACCGCTATCCCCGACTCGGCCCATTTTGATCCCTTGAAGGAAGTTGCTCTAGGCTGTCTGCTGTTTGTTCCGGGCGACCAAACCGACAAAATCGATAAGGCGTGGCGGATGGGTCCGGACTGCGTCATTCTGGACCTCGAAGACGGTGTTGCGCAATCGCAAAAGGGGGTTGCGCGGCAGAATCTTCAGCGCATATTGGCGCAAACCCGTCCGCCTGCGCCTGCCGTCCTGGTGCGAATCAATCCTGGGTCCTCGCAACTCCGTGAAGATATCGAAGCGGCGGCTCATCCTGGGGTGCTGGGCATTGTGCTGCCCAAATGCGATAGCCGCAAGGAAGTGGTGAAGGTAGCGCGCGCACTGGGAGAAGTCGAGCGGCGCAAGGGCATGCCCGACCGGGCATTGAAGTTGTTCCTGCTAATTGAGAGCGCAGGCGGGCTGATGGAACTGCCATCGATTACAGGAGGAAGCGCACGGGTAGCCGGATTGATTTTTGGCGCCGAGGACTGGTGTCTCGACATGGGTATCGCTCGCACCGGGTGCGGCGAGGAACTCGCAATCGCGCGCTGGAATATCGCTATATGTGCGCACGCACGCGGGTTGATCGCGATCGACACCGTGTACACCGACTTTCAGGACGAAGAGGGATTGCGTCGCGATGCAGAGACTGCCAAGCGCATGGGGTTTAGCGGAAAGCTCGCAATTCATCCCAAGCAGATTGAGGTCATCCACTCCATCTTTGCCCCTGGTGAGAAGGAACTGGCCGAAGCCGAATTGCTGGTGGCGGCTTTCGATAGAGCCCTGGCGCAGGGTAAGGGTGCCATTGCCGTGAATGGAAAGATGGTTGACAGGCCAATCGCCGAACGCGCCCGGCTTCTTCTGTTGCGGTCAAACAGATCCAAATAAATTCGCAAGAGTTTCACACCCTCGTGAATAGCCCAGGTGCAAGGAGAGAGTGCGATCATGAATAGGCGAAATTTTGTGCGGACGGCAGCCAGCTTGTTCCCCGCGGCGGGATGGTTAAAGCAGCAAGCTCACAGCAACTCAAACTTCGAGATCAGCAAGGCGGCGCCGCACTCGGGGTGCCGCACCCTTGACGTGAGGGGCATTATGGCGATGTACGACTTGCCCGATCCTCGGCCCAAGTCGATTTGGCACAACTATCAGGATTTCTTTATGTTCGACGCCAGAAAAGGCCGGCGCTACGACGGCGATTTCTGGGACCAGTCCCGCTGGGACCACTATCTCTCACTCTGGAGCCGGGAAGGCTATAACGCCATCTTTTGGTACGGGCCGAATGAGCTCATGACGGGAGATCAGGTACTGGTGCGATTTAAAGAATTTCCCGAAGCCCGAGAAATTCCTGCCGACCTCAGCGAAAAGATTATCGGTCAGATTAAATGGCTTTTTCGCCGGGCCAAAGAGCTGGGCATGAAAAATTTCCTCTACGGTGATTTTGTCCACTACACGCGAACGTTCGAAGCCGCCCACGGCCTGGACAAGCCCATGGCCAAATCGCCCGAAGTTTACTGGGTGTATCGCGACCAGATGAATTACAACTGCGGAGTTCGCAATGAAACCACGAGGAAGTACACCGAAGCTCTCATCCACGAAATTTGCACGACGTATGAGGATCTCGATGGCTTCAACGCGCCGATGGGGGAATGTATGCCCGGCGAGCGCAGCACTTTCTACAAAGAGGCGGTGGTCCCTGGCTTAAAGCGCTCCGGCCGGAATTTGGTGTTTATGGTAATCGGCTGGCAGATGCCGCTGAACGATTTCCAGCAGAATGTCGCTCCCAAGGATGTTTACGAAAACACCTGGCTCGGCTGGCATGCCTATAACGCGGAACAAGTCACCGACGCCAAACCATATCCGAACCTGGTGGGTTGGGCGACGACGGTCGGCCTGCCTACGGTGGCGACTTTCTATCCTTCAAACCTCATGTGGTTTCCCTTCAACTCGCCACAATTCGGTTACGAAATGGCATTCGAGATGAAGCGCATCCCGAATTTTCGCGGATACATGCACTGGGAATATTCCGGCAGACAACTGTCTCCCTTGTTTCGCAAGGCGCTCGCCTACTATTCGAAAACCGATGAGCCTTACTCGGACGAGCCCTGGGTGAAAGTGCTGGCGGAGCAGTTTGGCGATCGTGACGCAGCCCGGCATTTTGTGAACGCCTACAACATCTCCGGTCGGATCGTTTCGGAAAAATCGGCTCTGGTATGGGATCCAGTGGGCTTTCCGCGAGGCGAACTGCACCTACCTTACGCGCTGATGACCGGCGATGTCTTCCAGTGGAGCTGGTTTGTCTCGCCGGTGCGCACCGAGCCGCTGCTGCCCATTTGGCACTATGCGGTCTGGGCTGCGAAGTACCCCAAGATCTTTCGCGATCAGAACGGCTCCGACTGGCGGACGCCGCACGACAGTCCGTTGGATTTTCACCAGGCCGTACTCTGGAGGACCGAGGGCGGGAGCTCTTACGACACGATCCCATCGGTGCATATGGCAAAAATCAAAAACATGGGAGAGCGCTCTCTGGCAGAGGCAGAGCAAGGTCTCGCCCTAGTGAAGAAAAACCGCGAAGAGGCCGAGCAGGCGGTGAAATTCATGAAGGGTTACCAATTGCTCTCCGCCTACTACGAAAAGAAAGTTGCAGCGGCGACGATTGGATTGATCTATTCCCATTCCCGTGTGGACGCCGACAAGCAGCAAGCCGAACTCCTCGCCGATGAAGCACTCGCCAGTTATGAATCAGTCGTCAAGTTTATCCACGAGGAACTGGATCCCGTCATGAAGGGCATGTACGGCATGCCGATGCAGGAAATGCGAGGGGCCTATCTGGGAGAAGCTTTGGGAGATATGCAGGGCCTTCTCGAATCGGAGAAGAAGGAGCGCGCTCAGTTTGCCGACCTGTTTTTTGAGGGCAAGAATCGCTATTCGAATAATTTCATCGGCTAATAAATCTCTGGGGTCATGGCTCAAACAATCTGGCTTTGACCTCAGTAGTTTTTCTTTCACCCGGCGCGAATGTCATGTGCGTCCCCGTTTTCTCCATTACCGTGGACAGGCCTTGGGCGGGATAGCTCGAGGTCGGCTCAATCGCCATCACGTAAGCCTCGCTGAAAAGGGGATAACCCGCACCACCCCCGGAATCCTGCCAGAAGGTGGCGTAAGGAAAAACCGCAGCATCCCAGGACAGCTCAACGCCTAATCCAATCGCGCGATTCACGAGCCGATAGTGAGGCTGCGTGAACTGTTTCAGGTACAGCACCCGTGTGTGTTGAGCCTCCCTCGGCGGCATTTTTGAAAGGTCCACATCTTCTCCACGTTTGTTTTTAACATGCGGCCACGGCCACGTCTGACCTGTGGGGAGATCGTTTCCTGGCACTGAATAGCCGTCGTCAGACTCGATGAGCTGCGCGCTGGTTTCGATTATGCAGTCACTCGAAACCAGCGGCGCGCCAAACGCGGGATGGTGAGCCCACATGCATTCCATCGCCTCCTGGCCTTGGTTGGTGATCGTTTCGCTGATAGAGAGTACGGGCTCTCCTGCCTTCAACGAGATGAGCCGCTTGATGTGGAATGGACTCCTCAGGAGTGCGACCTCCAACTCGACGCTGGCGCCAGCGGGGCTGCTTTCGATTTTTCCGAGAGACCAGGCTGCTCGCGCCGATTCTCCGTGGAATTCCAGCGGAGAGCCGCGATGCGTGACCGCCGGGCCGAAATTGGGGAATATGAGATTCCAACCGCCGCGGAAATATTCATTCCACAGGACGAAAGAATCGCCCGCCAGCGGCGGTCCAACACCCGGTTCTCGCGCAGCGCGCTTTGGCTTCCAAAGTACGTCAATCCCCAGCGGTTTAAAAACCAGGGTGTGAATATCGGCACCTTGGTCGACCAGAATTTGCGCGGAGATCCATTCGTTGGCGATGGTTACCGCTCTAAGAGCACGGCCAACTACGGACGGCACGACGGTTGGCACTTCTGCAGTGGGAGGAATCTTTGCCGGTGTCATGAGTCCCGTTCTTATAACACAGCCTGGAACGATTGGCTGATCAGCCGATATCGCCATCCCGCACTCAAATTGCACTATCGCGCATGACTCCCAACTGCATCGTTCAATTTGACTCTCCGGCGGCGTTTCGAGGACAGCTCTTGACAACAGGCGGGAAAGAGGAATAAAAGTGACAGCGGATCGTTGGACCAGCCATCCAATCATTGGGCCATATTTGTCACCTTTCGGAATCGATGAGCGCAAAAAAGCTGCAAGGTCGCGTGGCATTAGTGACCGGGGGAGGCCGCGGAATCGGACGTGCCATCGCCCTCGCCTATGCACGCGAGGGCGCCAAGCTCGCAATCACGGCCCGCACCCACGATGAGCTTGCGGCGGTCGCCGGCGAGATTCAGCAAGCCGGGAGTGAAGCGGTCTGTATCGATGCCGACCTGGGGGAGAGCTCATCTCCAGCGCGGGTTGTGCGCCAGACCCTTGAAGCCTTCGGCACCCTGGACATTCTCGTCAATAACGCTGGCGTTGTCAGTGCTTCCGATCCTCGTCCCGTCGTCGACTTTCGTGACGAGTTCTGGAATATGACGCTGGCGGTGAATCTCACCGCCCCTTATCTGCTCTGCAAAGCTTTTTTGCCCACCTTTCTGGCAAAGAAGAGCGGGCGGATCATCAACGTGGCTTCACTGGCCGGCAAGATGGGTCTGATCCATGGCTCGGCTTACGCAGCCTCGAAGCATGGGCTTCTCGGCTTGACTCGCTGTCTCGCTTTGGAAGTAGCGGATCAGGGAATCACGGTCAATGCAATTTGCCCGGGGCCGGTTCGCAGCGTTGCCAACGACAAACGGGTTCGCTACGACGCCGGACGTCTGGGAACCACATTTGAGGATCTCGAGCGTCGCATTACACCCATTGGTCGCAGGCTGGATCCTGAAGAGATGGCGCCACTGGCCGTTCTCCTGGCCAGTGACGAATCCGCGGCTATTACCGGCCAGGCATTCAACGTCTGCGGCGGAGCGTTAATGGTCTAAACACCACCATGGGAGCGGTGCCGTGTGGCGTCCTGGTGAGTGCAATTTTATTGGAGGCGCACTTCATGTCTTTAAACGGAAAGACTTGCATCGTCACGGGCGCGGGACGCGGTATCGGCAAAGCAATTGCGCTCACCATGGCAAAGGAAGGCGCCAATGTGGTCTTCGCCGACATCAATGAGGCAGGAGCCAAAGGCTCGGCGGAAGAAGCCCGCAAGGCCGGGGCCCAGGCCCTGGGAGCGCCGGTCGATGTCGCAAACCGCAAGCAGGTGAAAGAGCTGGTTGCGCGCACGGTCTCCGAATTTGGCAAACTCGATATCATTTTCAACAATGCGGGAATCAACAAGATCCAGCCGTTCATGGAGACTACGGAAGAAAACTGGAACAGTATTCTGCGGGTGAACTCTCTGGGCGTGCTGATCTGCATGCAGGAAGCTGCGCGCCAGATGATCTCTCAAGGCGGCGGAGGCAAGATCGTGAACACCGCTTCCATCGCCGGCCGCCAGGGATTTCCCAACATCGCTCCTTATTGCGCCAGCAAATTCGCGGTGATTTCTCTCACTCAGTCGGCCGCCCGCGAACTGGCCAAACATAAGATCACGGTCAACGGTTTTGCGCCGGGAGTGGTCGACACGCCTTTATGGGAACAGATCGACCGCGAGCACATTGAAATCGGGGAAACCAAGGAGAAGGGCGAGGCGATGCGGAACTTTGCCGCCGGCATTCTGCTTGGGCGCGTATCCACGCCTGCTGATATTACCGGTCTTGCGTTGTTCCTGGCCTCGCCGCAGTCGGACTATATTACCGGCCAAACGATTGTCGTCGATGGCGGCATGGTTCTTTTGTAGGGCGGATTGGTTCTTCGAAAATGTCGGCTAAGCGCGAATTCGGAGTCATGAAAGGCCAGAAGGTTCTCGTCACCGGAGCGGGCACTGGGATTGGCCGTGGTGTCGCCCTCGAATTCTCGCGCGCTGGCGCCGACGTCGTTTTGCATTACTCCGCGAGCTCGGAAGGAGCAGAGTCGGCGGCAGAGGCGATCAACAGCTCGGGAGGATGCGCGAAAGCGATTGGCGGAGACTTCCGGGACATTCAGGCGGTGAAGGAAACCGCCCGGCTGGCGATCGAGTTCCTGGGCGGAATCGATGTTCTGGTCAACAACGTGGGGCAGACGATTGTTTGTGATGGGGGCCAGACGTTGATCATGCCGCAAATCGGTGGCTTTCGTGGGCGCCGCTCCGAGAAATGGGGCGACCGCTATCTGAAGGCAGAGCGCGATTGGTCGGAGTCGAGAGCGGGTTAGTTCACGATGGCCGTGACAATACTTAGTTTCCGCAAAGCGAATTGAGGAACTTATGGGACGAGTGACCATCGTAGATTTCAGCTGCGCCTGGGTGATGAAGAATATTTTTCAAATTGAACGCTCCAAGCCCGGCTGGATGAGCCGGGAAGACGTGCTGAAGTTGTACGGCGAACTTAAGGCGGACGGCATCGAACTCATGCACGATTATTGGCATGATTGCTCGCCGGAATATCTGAAGGAAGTCACCAAAGACGCCGGCGTCCCTATTACCTGCTACGTGTTTTTCTCCGACCTGGCGGTTCCCAACGGAGACCGTCGTGGCCGGGTCGATGAAACCCGAAAATTATTGGATCGCACTGCCGCGATGGGCTCCACCCGCGCTATGATTGTTCCTGGTATTTTCAAGCCCGACTGTTCCCCTTCGGATCAGCAGGCGTGGATGATCGAGGGGTTGCGCGCTTGTGCAGAACATGCTCAATCAATTGGCGTGACATTGCTGGCGGAGAATATTGACTACCCCCCGGTGCGGCCGCTCATGGGTCGAGGCACGCAGTGCCGGGATATCTGCCAGGCGGTAGACTCTCCGGCTTTTCGTCTTATTTATGACGCCGGCTGTTCTTTGGCGGTGAATGAAGATCCGCTGGCAACTCTGCAGGTTATGGCTCCTTATCTGGCCCATGTGCACGTGAAAAATTCACGACTGCTGAAGCAGGGAGAGCAAGCTGAACGGTACCTTTGCTCAGACACCCACCAGACCTACGTGAGCACGCCCCTCAATCAGGGATTGGTCGATATGGATGCTGTGCTCACGGCATTAAGCCGTATTGGGTACAACGGACTCTTTCTTTTGGAATATCAGGGCGAAGCCCCTCTGACCGTGCTTCCAGATGATGTTTCGTACCTGCGCAAGTTCGACCGGTCGCTCGCGAGGCCTGCGTAGCCTGTCACTCTGAAACCTCGAAGCCGGTTACGAATCCAGGACGTTTTCGGTCCGGCCTTGAGACCGGAAGCGATAAATGTTATAAGGTTGGACCAAGCAGCGGAGTCTTGACCATACTATGAGAAGTCGCAATTCCCTATCTTCGGTCGATGGAATGGGTGGTTTTGGGGCTTTGCTTCTCGACCGTCAAAAGCTGAATGAGCAGATTGCGGAGATGATTCAGCAACAGATCACCCATGGCAAGCTGAAACCGGGAGACCGGTTGCCGCCGGAGAGGGACCTCGCGTCGCAGCTCAAGGTGAATCGCGCCACCGTACGCGAAGCAATTCACCTTTTAACCGAACGCGGTCTGGTGGAGCGAAAAAACGGACGTGGTACCCGCATCATGGCCATGGATCCCCGCAACGTGGGGGCGGCTATTCATCGCTTCTTTATTTCCAATAACTGCAGCCAGCGGGAGTTGCACGAATTTCGCAGTGTGTTTGAACCTAAAGTCGCGGCATTTGCTGCAACCAATGCACAACCGGAAGATATTAAAAAGCTAGGGTCCGTCTTGCGGGAACTGGAGGAAGCATGGGTGGGGCAGGATCCCCAGCAATTGGCTACCACCGACGCACAGTTCCATCTGGCGCTCGCCGCAGCGTCGCACAACACCCTAATGCTGGCCGTCGCCACCGGATTAAATATCGTCCTGGAGCGATCGATGAAGGTGAGTCATGCCTCAGCCCACAGCGAGGAAAGTTTCAGGACGCATCGGATCATCTACCGCGCAGTCGCTCATCATGAGCCTGCAAAAGCTGAACTGGCCATGAAAGAGCAGCTCGACTTGCAGCCAATCTCCGAAGTAACATTTAAATAGATGCGTCAAACAGCAGGGGCAATTAATTGTGTACCATATTTGGTCCGGCTATCGGTCCATTTAGAGGAATCGGCACCCCACTACTAAAAGGAGTGAGATTTTGCCGAAAAATGTCATCATGCCCGCACTCGGGGTCGCGCAGGAGACTGGCCGTGTCCTGAAATGGTTCAAGTCCGAAGGAGATCGGGTCAGCCAGGGAGAGATGCTACTGGAAGTCGAGACCGACAAAGCGACCGTGGAGCTTGAAGCCGTAGCGTCGGGCGTACTTCGCGACATCACGGCGGTCGCAGGGGACGAAGTCCCGGTTGGCACGGTCATTGCCGGGATCTGGGCGGACGGCGAAACCGAGGCGCACCCGGCGGAAGGCCCTTCTGCCGCGAACGGCAAATCCGCATCGTCGAAAATGACCGAGGCGGAAACAACTGCGAATTTGTCGCGACCGGCATCTCAACTCCCAAGCGCAAGCGAATCTGACCGTTCTCCGAGGCGCGCTCGGTCCTCGCCAAAAGCTCGCCGCCTGGCGGCGGAACGTGGCATTGCTCTCGATCGCATTTCAACAGGGAGCACGCCAGTCGTGGCCGCCGCCGTGCTCCAGTCGGAACGCGGCGCCAGTATAAAGGAATCCCCTGCGACGCCTGGTCGAATCTGGCGAATCATGGCGGAGCGGACCACCGAAGCCTGGACAAGTGTTCCGCACTTCTATTTGAACCGGCAAATTGATGTCAGCAATCTCGTCGCCTGGCGCGAGGAATTGCGTGCTTCCCTTCCCGAGGTTACGTATACCGATCTGTTGATTAGAAAGATCGCCGCCTGCCTGCGGCTGCACCCAGCACTCACGTCGGAGTGGCGTAACGGGAATATCCACTCTCATGCGGAGATCAACTTAGGGCTTGCGGTTGCTGTCGATGAAGGCCTTCTCGTGCCCGTCATCCGCAATGCGGATCGAACCACCGTCGCCGCTGTTTCTCTCGAACGGAAGCGGCTGGTGGAACGCGCTCGAGCCGGCAAATTAAGTCCTGACGATCTCTCTGGCGGGACCTTCACCATCAGCAATCTTGGCGCGTTCGGGGTGGATTTCTTTCAAGCCATCGTGAATCCACCGCAAGCGGCCATTCTGGCGGTTGGACGAATTACTCAACGCGTGATCGTCGTCAGCAATCAGCCGGCGGTGAAGCCCACGATGACGCTCAGTCTTTCATGCGACCACCGGGTGGTTGACGGCGCACGCGCAGCTCGCTTTCTGGGAGAGCTTGCAACCGCTCTCGAAACACTGTCGCCAGGCGAGGACTGAGAATCGCCTTTGGAACGCAATATCAAGCCGATAGGACACATTCATATGCAAACCATTGAGGAAATGATCGAACGGGCCCGCAGAGCCCAGGCCGAGTGGGAAAGAGCAGGACAGAAAAAGATCGATGCTGTGGTTCGCGAGATCGGCAAGACGGTCTACGACAACGCGGAAGCCCTCGCCAGACTGACCGTCGAGGAAACTCAAACCGGCAACTACGAAGACAACCTGCGGCAGGATAAGCGGAAGGCCTCCATCATATGGCAAAGCCTGAAAGGGCGTAAGTCGGTCGGAATCGTCAAGCGTGATAAGAAAACTGGTTTGGTAGAAATCGCAAAGCCCATCGGCGTAGTGGCCGCCATCCTGCCCGTGACCATTCCGGTCACGAATTTCATGAGCAATGCGATGTTTTCCGTCAAGAGCCGGAATGCCATCATCGCGGCCCCACATCCGAAGAGTATTCGGACGGTGTCGACAACAGTTTCACTGGTCCGGGCGGCGCTCGCCAGGTTTAATGTTCCGGAAGGATTGATTCAGTACTTGGAAGAGCCGTCTATCGATCTCACCAAGGAGCTGATGTCCAAGGCAGACGTGGTGGTTGCCACCGGTGGCATGCCCATGGTGAAATCCGCCTATTCCAGTGGAAAACCAGCTTTCGGTGTGGGTCCCGGCAACGTGCAGTGCATTGTCGATCGTGGAGTTGACATCGAAGACGTGGTTACGAAGATCGTGGACGGCCGCGCTTTCAATAATGGACTGCCTTGCGCGTGCGAGCAGGCAGTCATGGTCCATCAGGATGACGCTGGTACCATACTGCAGAGTTTCGCGCGAAACAAAGCCGTCTATATCGATGATCCTGAACAGATCCAGAAATTGGCCGATCTTCTCTATGTGGACGGCGTTCTGAACCGAGAGGCCATGGGAGTTCCGGCGCCACAACTTGCCGAAAAGATCGGGTTGTCCGTTCCCGGCGACACCCGGATTCTGCTGGTCAAAGCGGGAGCGGATACGGCCGTCGCTTTGCGCAAAGAAAAACTATCGCCGGTCACGCTGGTCTACACTTACGCGACGTTCGATGAAGCCTTGGGCATTGCCAAGTGCAATATCCTGCTGCAGGGCCGGGGCCATTCGGTGGCTATCCACTCTGACAATCAGAAGCATATCGAAACTCTGGCAATGGCGATTCCGGTTACCCGCGTAATCGTCAATCAATGCGCAACCACCAGCGCCGGCGGCAGCTTCATGAATGGCTTCGGAGCCACTACTACCTTGGGAACGGGATTTTGGGGCAATACCTCCCTCCAGGGAAATCTGGACTTCACACACTTGCTGAACTACACGAGAATCGGGTACCCACCAGCGGGCGCTCGCGTGCCATCCGACGAAGAGATCTGGGGAGAATAGCCCAGCTCCACGAAACGGGACCACGGGACTTGAACAGGCGCGATTTTCTACGGGCCGGGTGGCGGGGAGCTTCGCTCTCACTTCTCGCCGCTCTCCCTCATGATTCGTGGAGTGCAGACAGTACGCCGGCGCCGCCCGTGTTCAGGGATGTCACCGGCCAGGTAGGCATCCACTTCCATCACACCAACGCCGCCACCGGCCAGAAATTCCTGCTTGAAACCATGGGTCCCGGATGCGCTTTCTTTGACTACGACGGCGACGGATATCTCGATATTTACTTTGTGAACGGCGATGTACTGCCCGGCTTTACCCAGACCGAGCCGTTATCCAACGCGCTGTATCGAAATAATCATGACGGCACTTTTACCGACGTCACCGGGAAGGCCGGCGTGCGCGGCCATGGCTACGGCATGGGAGTGGTCGCAGGCGACTACAACAACGACGGACATCAGGACCTTTTTATTACTAACTTCGGCTCCTGCATCCTGTACAGAAATAACGGCGACGGCACCTTCACCGACGTAACCGACAAATCCGGCATCCGCAGTCATGGCTGGGGAAGCAGCGCCGCCTTTTTCGACTATGACAACGACGGCTGTCTCGACCTCTTCATATGCAATTACGTGGACTTCAGCCTCGACCACAACGTATCTTGCGGATCTCCGGAACGCGGCCGGGGATATTGCAGCCCGGAAAACTTCGAGGGAACGCCCTGCGCTCTCTACCACAACAATGGAGATGGCACTTTCACCGATGTTTCCGAGCGGAGTGGTATAGGGAAATACAAGTGCAAAGCGCTGGGCGTAGTCACGGCTGACCTCACGGGCAATGGTTATCAGGACATCTACGTCGCCAATGACCGCATTGGCAATTTGCTTTTCCTGAACAATGGAGATGGAACTTTTCGCGAAGGTGGCACTCTGGCCGGGGCCGCTTACACCGCCAGCGGGCGTGCGCAGTCCGGAATGGGCGTGGCGGCGGGCGACTATGACGCTGACGGCAAGCTCGACATCATCGTCACCAACCTGTCGATGGAAGGCTACTCGCTCTTTCACAACGATGGTGATGGGTTGTTCACGGAATCCGGCTTCCCTTCCGGTGTCGGCACGTCGAGTCTGATGCTCACCGGCTGGGGCGTCGAGTTTTTTGATTATGACAATGATGGCCGCAACGATCTGATTGCCGCCAACGGCCACGCCATGGACAACGTGGCGCTCGCCAGTCCCGATCTCGCCTACTATCAGCCGGCCCTCTTACTGCGCAATCTGGGCGGCCGCTTTGTCGACGTCACCAATTCGTGCGGCGAAGCATTGAAAGTGCCGCGGCCTTCCCGCGGCCTGGCGGTCGGCGACTACGACAACGACGGAAATGTCGATGCGCTGATCTGCAACTGCAATGGCGCGCCCGTACTCCTGCGAAACGAGAGCAAGGGCGCGAATCACTGGCTGAAGCTTCAACCCATAGGCCGCAAGAGCAATCGGGACGGGATTGGCATCAAGGTGTGGATCACGGCGGGCGGCACCACGCAAATGAAAGAGCTGACGGGCGGCGGCAGCTATTTGTCGTCCTCGGACCGCCGGCTTCATTTCGGTTTAGGAGCCAACGGCTACGCGGAAAAGATTCGGATTCTGTGGCCTAGCGGCATTCATCAGGAAACGCAACATGTGCAGGCGGATCGCATTCTCAAAGTTGAGGAACCTGCGAATACCAGCAAAACGCGCCGCAACTGAAGCTCAAAGCCGCGGCGAGGAGAGCGATATGGGAAGCAAGCCGCTCGATCGGCGTCGATTTATTGGTGCTGTTCTCGGCTCCACGGCAGGCGCGTGCGGCATCGCGACCGTGCTCTCGAAGGAGCTCTGGGCTCACCCCGCTCAGGCGATCTGGAATCAGAACGCAGACGAGGTCAACAGTCACATGCATCCTAACGCAAACAATGCGGATATCTGGGTGTTTTCGGGTCAATCGAACAGTCAAGGCTGGGGAATGCTCAAGGCCCCGGTCGAACCCGATCCGCGCATCCTGTTTTTCAATGCCGACAATCGCTGGGTAATCGCGCAGGAGCCGCTGAACCCGCGTTTCACCAACTGGGATCCCGACCCGGTCCAGCAGAACATTCAGCTACAACGAAATGGTATCGAATTTCCCGCCGGTCGGGATACGGAAAAGTTCATCGCGGAAATGATACAGCGCAATGTCGTGATGGGCGGAGTCGGACCTGGATTGGCTTTTGCCAAGCACATCGTGAAGTTTGCGGATCGTCCGCTTGGCTTGGTTTATTGCGGCGTAGGCGGCAGTCCAATCAAGTCGTGGGATTCCTCGCTTCCGGGTTCAAACTACGAAGCGATGATTCGCCGAATTGCGATGGTCGGCGGAAACATCAAGGGCCTTATCTGGTATCAGGGCGAAAGTGATGCCATGACCCCCGGAGCGGAAGATCTCTACGAAGCAGCGATCCTGAAACTAATCGACAGCGTCCGCCGCGACACGAACCTCCCGAATCTGCCGGTGCTGTGCGTTCAAATTGCGCGCTTTGTGTGGAACTATGACTCGCATGCCCACAGTTTCGAGAAAATTCGCGACATCCAGCGCCGGCTGAGCGCTTTACGCCCGAACGTTCACACGGTCAGCACACTCGATCTGCCCCTCGAAGATGCAGCCCACGTCAGTTTTGAGGGTCAACAGCGTTTGGGAAAACGATTGTCTGAGCTTGCATTGACCCATGCTTATCACCTGAAAGATCACGGAAGCGAGATCAATTTGAAAGAAATTGAGCTCTTACAGCCCGAAAACCGGCGTCCGATGATGAGAGTGAGGTTCAGTGGAGTCACCGGAAGGTTAACGTCGCTGGGACTGCCCACTGGGTTTGAATTGCGAAGCCGTTTGCCTGAGCAGGAACCGCAGGCGCCAGCGGCGGAAACTCCCATGCCCATCATCTACCGGATGGACTTCGATCCCGGCGATCCTTCATCGGTCATCCTGGGAGTGTTCGACAATGCCCTGATCAATTCCGGGGGCGCCAAATTCCATCCGCTGAAGGCGCCTTTTCGTTTGATCTATGGCGCCGGATCAAGTCCATACGTGAACATCGTCGATGACAAGGATATCCCGGTGCCGGCATTTGGCCCTGTCGATGTAGCGGATATCAGGACTACCTTCTAACCAAGAACCATTGATCAGAACCTGCTCTGCCAAGCCAAGCTGACTTCGGGAAGGATCAGTCTTTCCGCGGGCTGACGCAGGTGTTTGCTACTCGTCCCCGGCTTAGGCAGGCTTGGGCAGGTGGAGATTTTGGCATTTGGTTTAGGAGGAAACATTGGTCCAAAATAGAGTCCGCGTGACGGCGGAAAGCGGAGGTCTCTATTTAGGACGTAATTGTTCATTGGCCGAGGCACGTCGTGTTCAAAACAATCAGTACTGGTTGCATTCTTCTTTGCGCACGACGCTAAGGGATCACGCAAGAACAAGTTTACAGTTGTGGCTTGATAGTGTAGTTCCATTCGGGCAGAGTTTCGTGACGCTGCAATCGAAGTGAAGCAATTTGATCCGGTGTGGGTTTGAGGCCGCACGGATAGTGTCGGCGGTCGAGATAAGCAGTGACCCGAAGTCCGGTTTGGGTTTGGGTAGTGCGGGCATAGTTGAGGATCTTCTGGTAGGAATCCAGCGGTTCACCCGCCCAGTTTCGTGAGCTTCGGAGAAGAGACGATGCTCGATGGGATTCCATTTGGAAGCGCCGGTGGATAGTGAGCCACGGTTACGGCCAAGGCAAAGGAGTTAACCAGTTGGGACGGGAGCTCGGTTTTCCAGGCGTAATAGCGGCAACTGTTGCTGCCCCCGGTATCGGCCAGAATGAGCAGTTGGCGTGAGCCGTGATAGCGGGTAGAACCTTCCTGGTGCCACCAATGAGCGATGGCATGAGCGGCAAAGGCGGAGGTATCGTGGGAAACGCCGACCACCAGAGCACCGCGATTTTCCCTAACATCATAAATCCCGTAAGGAATGGCGACCCCGATGGAGTCGGTGCGGAAGTCGTGATCATAGACGCAACGCGGGGCAGATTCCCAACGACCGCCGCCAGGATTTTTGAAATTGCCGACGAGTTCGCGTTTTTTGCTGTCCACGATGACGATGGGCAGATGACGGCGCTGGAAGCGGTCGCGCAGCTCGGCAAGATATTCGAACTGAAGATTGCGATGGGGACTGCAACTGGTCGAGATCTGCTTTTGATTGACCCGCAAGGAATAGCCCATGTTCTGGAGCAGGCGGGCGACGGTATTGGGCGAGACGGCGATACCGAGTTTGGCCAGCTCTTCCGCGATGGTGGTGGCAGTGCGGCGAGACCAGCGTAAGCCAGTTATGGGGTCGCCCGCGGTATCGTGTTCGAGCAGGCAATGAAGCACCGCGATTACGTCTGGCGTTTTTTCCCCGTGGATGTACGACCGCCACCGGTGCGACGGGTTCGGCCGCTCAGCACATTCTGATCCAGCAGTTGCTGCCGACCGCGGGCAACGGTATGCACGTCCAAGTCCAGGAAATCGCCCAGCAGAGTGTCCCCGCCATGGCCCAGGCGGATGGACTCCAACCCGGCAAACAATCGGCGCTGTTGTTCATCCAGCAGGCCATAGAACAGTAAGGATGGCGGCCTTGAGTTCATCCGGAGAGGCCTGAAGGACGGCGGAATGGACGGCCACAGGAACAGCCTGAGTGCTGCGACGCGCCAGCATCTGTTTGCGGCGTGGGGTGGACTCGATGGCGGTATAGAGAAACTGGCCCTCCACCTCCATTCGTGCCAAGCGCTGCTGAATGAGATGACGCAGAGGCTGCTGCACTTCGGCGTGCAGCTCATCGGCCAACTCCTGGGCGTAGTAGCCATGGGGAGACTGGTTGACGAAAGCCTCGACGGTGGATAGTAGCGTGCCGTGACGGGAGAACCACAGAACCAGACACCTTCATGCGACCACAGCCCGTGATCGTCGAAGTGAACAATTTCAGACAGGGTGTAGAAACGCCCGCGATGGGTGTAGCTCGCGACGCAATCGAGCTGCTTCAGTTTACGAAACACGGTCAGATCAGTGTCTGTGCCGAGAACGCGTCTCAGCTCGGGCAGATCGGCGATTTTGTTACGTCGAAGATGCTGGCGAAGGACGGAGGGATCAAAGGAAGTGGGTCGCATAATGTTAGAGTTCTCACTCCTTGCGTGGGATAGTGAGAACTATAACATAATCCGATAACCCTGGTTGAGCACCAAATGTCGCGTCTTCTCACGCCTATTGATGCCCCTCAGGGCTCACCAGTTGGGCTGCCCTGGTTTTATTGTAGAGGCTCTAAATGTTATGGTTAACCTCGTTACTGTCAAGTTATTGTTGCGAGGTTCCTTAGTACTACGCAAAGATAATCGCGTGAATGAAGCATCAAAGAACCTTTATCAAAGCTATCCAAGTACCAGGGGGGCGGAGGTTCAAATCCTCTCTCTCCGACCATTTCAAAACACACGGCTTACGCACCGCTCGGTATGGGTACGGATAACTAGACCCCGGTTCCCTTTGGAATCAAGCGGTATCGCTCAGCCCCGCAAGTGAATGAGCATCTAAGTTTGGTATAGAGGCTTGCCCGACATGATGCTTATTGGCACCAACTTACGCAAGGTTAGTTTCGTAACTCTACTCTGTGCTCTCCCACAGGAACCCTAAATGTTGCTTTGCCGCCTTGTACCCCAATTCGCCCATCATTCTTGCCGTCGATCGTAAGCAGCACGCTTCCAGACGCGAACTCCCCGATAATCACGCCTACGTCTTTTGGACTGTTGATCGTAAAAGAAAGTTCTGACGCTCGCATGCTATAGTTGCGCACGACGACTCCGCGATCAGCCTGAAAAGACTCCGTGCCGTCTCGAATGACGCTGGTAAGAGTAGGCCCGACGGAAATGTCATAGACGTGACCTCGCCACCTGATATTGCGAAATTCGCCTGAGGTGGGAGGATCGAATACCCCGAATCGCAAGCCATCCCAATGATTTACGTCGATGTATTGTTCCAAGGCTATCAGAGGAAGCAAGGCACTCCACATGTAATGCGTCTCGCCACCGCCATTCCCTCCCGCGGCGCGATATTGCTCATCGTAGTTTTGGTTCTCCTTCCAATCACCCATGAAGAGGTTGTAGCTCTTATCGGCAAATTCGAAAGCAATCTTGTCAAAGTGGTAGCGATTCAGGCCTTGGTAGACCAGGTAATTGGTGGCTCCCCAGATGTCCCCGCGCCAATAGAACTGGTCGTCAAACGCGGGGTCACTGCGTGCGATCGTCGGCATCACGTACTTTCCCCAGAATTCCTTTGGATTGAGCAGGTGCCCCTTCACCATCTGCTCAGCCTGCTCAGGCGTGGCAATGCCGGCGAACAGTGGGTAGAAATTAGTAGGAGAAAGATGTTTGGAAAAACTTCCATCCCAATAGCGACTCTCATAGATGCCGTCAGTGGGATTCCATAGCTTCGTTGCCACCAACTGCTTCATACGAGCGTATTCGGCAGAAAACTGACGAGCATCTTCCTCCTTGCCCAGGGTTGCAGCCATCTTTGCCAGGCATTCCGCATCCACGGCATAGAGCGAGTTGAGACCCACGTCATCCAGGTTCATGGTGTAAGTGCGTGAGTCGTATTTCGCATCGTCCCACATCGGACTGTCGTCCATGCCGCTTTCCCATTTGGCAGCCTGCAGGAAGCCACGCCCTCCTACAGTTGGTGACGATCCCCGATCGCTGCCCCACTCAAGCAGGCCGTCCCGGTTGCCGTCGCGCGCGGGCTGGCCGTCTCCCCGATCAGCAAACCACCATTCGTGGTATTTCTTCAGGCGCGGGTAGGCCCACTCGAGCAGCTCGCGGTCTTGCCAACGTTCGTAGATCTTCCAAATGGAGTAGGCTCCGACCGGCGGATTCGAGCGATCCGTCGTGGTGGCGGTAGCCGATGTCATGTTGGGAACCATGCCGGTAGGCGTTTGACTCAGAAGAATGGCCTTCACATAAGCTTCTGTTTCAGCTGCGTCTTCCAGGCTGGTTAGAAATGCCGAGAAAAAATCCCATTCGCCAACAATCCACCCTCCCCAGGAGTGAGCGTCAAGGCGGCTATCACTTGGGAACGTAAGGTCTTTCGCGGGGGAATACAGAGTGTTCCAGAAGATGGAGTTGCCAATTGCCTCGGGCGCGCCCTCAAACAGTCCGGTTACGGCCGGCCGACGATGGGCATAGGCTTCGGACTTTTCCTGAAGAATCGTATCGATCCTTCCGGCCGCGAGTAGTCCCTGCGCGTCCGAGAGTAACTGGTCATGATTCCAGCCGATTGCCGCGACGAAATGCACGGCGCCGGAAGCGCCGCCGTTGAACTCCATCCCGGCTGCGCCCGCCGTCGGCTCGTCCGCCAGGGAAGAGACCAGACTCTGAGTGGCGCGCATATTTTCCCCCAGTTGCGCGAGAGAAGGATAGATTCCGCTTGCCAGCAGTGGCTGATCTGCCATTAATACAAAGCGCGCCGTAGGCCCAAAAATCTGATTGAAGAATTGCTCGCCCAGGATGGCTCGGTTGGTCGGATCGACGCTGAAGGATCCCGAGCTGTCGCCATTGATTTGGGAAGGAAAGTAGGTTTCAAGAACCAAGCGGAACCCGGCTTTGGCGGTCAAGCGGCCTACTACTGTTGTCTGATTGAGTCGCGACCATTCCAGGGTGATGAGCGATTCGCGCGGAACATTCCGCCATGCCATGCGGCAATAAGAGTTGTCGGGAGCATGTGGTCCAACTTCCCCGATATTATTATCGATGGCGGCGCCGTCAACAAACGTTCCGCCGGACTTTGCGGATTGCGATCCGACCCGAATCGCAAAACCTGCCGGTTGGTGGAACGCCTGGGCCAGAAAAACAATTCCATTCCACGCATCCGGGTCTAACGCGGCGATATCGACTCGGTCATAGGACGGGTTCGATTGGCAAAAGCATAAAGTCGCTGCCAGGAGGGCAATGAAAAGGGCCAACCCATGCCCGACCATCTTTCGATGGATTCGAATCCGGCGTTCGCCTCTCGGCCCCTTATTCGGTGATTTAGAGTGGCTTTTCAGCAAGGTTTTGAAGTTAGTTTCGCTCATGAATTGATCCCGATTTATCTCGACTGCCGCTGGTGATGCTTTCCAAGTTATTGGCTCTGCCTGGAGTCTTCATCTGTCCGGATTGGGCGGTAGATCATAACTTGCTAGAAGTCCTTGCTCCCGGAACCACTCTTCCAGCAAGGTCTTCCATACTTCGTGTTTTGGAGCTGCGGCGGTTAACCCCATCCCATGTCCGCCCTTCTCAAAAATATGTAACTCGGCGGGTACGCCGGCTTTGCGCAGGGCTTGATAGAAACCCATGGTGTTTTCCGGTGGAACAGTTGTGTCCTCGCCGGTAGAGAAGAGAAATGCCTGTGGGGTCTGCGGAATGACTTGCAGTTCCTCGGATAGTGCTTTCAGAAGGTTGGGGTCCGGGTGATCGCCGAGCAATGAGTTCACCGAACCATGATGCGAATACGGTTCAATCATCGAGATAACGGCGTAGCCCAGGACCAGGAAATCCGGGCGACAGCTTACGCGTTCGATCGGGTCGGAAGCATTGGGTTTGCCTGTGTCGAAGTGAGTGGCCGCAGTGGCTGCGAGATGGCCGCCGGCGGAGAAGCCCATGACCCCTATGTGGTTCGGCTGCAGCCGCAAATCTCCGGCCTGGGCTCGGACTTGCCTCATAGCGCGCTGCACATCCCACAATTCCACGGGATGGTGATATTTCGGACCTACTCTGTACTTCAGAACAAAGGCTGAAATTCCCAGGGAGTTCAGCCAGTTTGCGATTTGCCGGCCTTCATGGTTTGTGGCCACGAATGAATAACCGCCCCCTGGCGTGATAACAACTGCTGTACCAGTTGAATAAACCGGAGAATAGTAGGTGAGTGTGGGGCGATCACTCTCCTCGTTACCCAGAGCACCGGGAGCGGCGCCTTCCCATAGAGGAATCTCCTGCGGTCCCAAAGTCATTGCCTCTTGTGGCCGGGAAGGAGCCTGGAAAGTGGTGCGTTGCGCGAGTTCGGGAGTGACGCTCGCAAGCAACAACGCCGCGCACCAAATGCTTTGCCTCATGTGTCCCCTCGTGGTTGTGGAAAGCACGAACAATCAACCGAACAAGAAAGCCCCAAACGCAATAGTTATCCGATCAAGAATGAGCTGCTATCGGCAGAGTATTGATACGACACTATTCCATTCCAGATTCCTAATTCGAGATGGCGCCTGGTTTCCACCGACTGACGTAAGGTTTTAAAGCATCGACCAGGTGTGCGGCCGCCTTGCGCGACCCAGCCACGTTCGGGTGCGCGCCGTCAGTAAAATCACTCTCCTCCATCCAGCCAGTTGAGTCGATATAGATGATCGCCGGATCAGCCATTAGCTTTGCTATCTTGGCGACATCGTCGCCGTGGTAATGGTCCCCGTGAAATGGCCTCATGGCAAAAATTACGGTTCTAGGACAACGTTTGCGGATCTCCCGCACCAGCCTGATGTAAGCCTCAATGAACTCATCGGACGAGTAGGGCTGATCGTTCGAACCCAGGTTGATGAGGATAAAATCCGTTATCACAGAAAAATCGGCAGGGGATCCACTGAAGTTCCAGGCAAAAGATAGAGGGGCTGGCGGAACGTTTCCAGAGCCGCTCCGCAATACTCCTTGTCCTCCAAACGCAGTCTGAACGTGGGTGGTTCCCAGAGCCTCACCGGTCAGCCAAGCGTAGGTGGCTATCCCATCGCTGTTGATGACAGCGCCGCCATCCACATGCAATATTCCTTCGCCCTGAGTGATCGAATCACCAATAAACTGAAGAAACGGCCTTTGTCTGGACCGCGAACTGGGTTCGACCTTCGCTCCAGCGTCGAGTTCAAACCCTTCAAACACTATGGCGCTGCGGAGCGGGGGCAACCAGCGATCGCCGTTTCCATCGATGGCCTTGACCGCGATTTCGAGCTGATGCCGGCCTTCCGGAATGCCGGCCGGGAAGAACTCGATGCGGGAATGGTCAATTGTGAACAAGACCCAGTCGCCACCGTCCACCTTCACGTAGATTTGCGCCAGGTAGTCGATGCCACCCAGATTGAAGAGGCCGGCGACGTGTTGGCCGGTGAAGTTCAAGTAGATCTGGCAACTGCTGTTGATCGTCGCCATGGCGGTTTGACCAGGCAGCTCGATCGCTCCCCATCGGCCGACATACGAAACCGCGGAATCGGTCGCGGATACATGCACCGCCTCAGCCATCAGCCAGGGAACCGCCAGGGTGGAAATCAACAGGTAAAGACAAGCCAGCCTAAGCATGCTTCGTTGTCGTCCGGAGAACATCTTCCTCATTGCGCAAGCGCCTTTTCAATGGACGCTTCTGCGAGGGGGGCCATTAGTCCGTATCCGTTCGCATTGGGGTGCAGGCCGTCTTCGGAGTAGCCCTGTTTGAGAAACACCCTTTGATCAACTAATGCCGAGTAGTAGTCGCAATAAAGCGCTCCGGTTCGACCTGCATAGTCATGCAGCCACTTATTAAGCGCCACGATCTGTGCCGGCGGATGGCGGGGGGTCTGTGGTTGATTTGTGTAATTGCTCACGGGAAGCACGGAACAAAGGATGACCTTGATTCCATGCTTCTGGGAGAGCTCTGAAATGGCCTGAATGTTCTCCTCCACCATCTGCATGGTTTCGGGTCCATTGTTGGCGGCGATGTCGTTGGTGCCGGCCAAAATAATGACGACCGCTGGGTGAAGGTCAATCACATCAGGAAAAGTCCGGACCAGCATTTGGGATGTGGTTTGTCCGCTTACGCCGCGATTCACATAGGGCTTCCCCGGAAAGAACTCAGCAATCTTCCAGCCTTCCGTAATGGAATCTCCCAGGAAAACTACGCGATGCGGCTCGGCGGGTTGAGATTTCAGCAGCTCGTTCGCGGCGTGATAGTAGCCCAGTTGGTTGACATCCTGAAAGTGATCGGCCAGCCGTTGTGCGTCTATACGAGGGCAGCAATCCTCCTCCGGAGGACTGAACTGTTCAACCAGTTGAGCGTGAGTCCTCGGTGTGAGGCCCATGATTCCGAGTGTCAAAACAAATGCCCATAGCGTTCTTTGGCTCATCCCGTGTTCCCCGGCACTTTAGATAGGACGGTTTACCGTTCCAGCTAAATTTCCATTGTGGGTACATATTGAGGCCGCTGCCGCATCGGAGCCTTCGTTTGTTGTTTATAGAAGTCCCGCTGATATAGCGGATACCCTTTGGTGAATCCAAAGGTGGAACCAGCATCCGACACTCCTCGCGGTCTCAGCGGCAACGGAGAGCGGGGCGAGATATCGACCACCGTATTCCCCCTGAACCGGCACGTGTATTCCAGGCCTGAGGTTAATTCCTTGTACTTCTCCACCGTTTCGACCATGGGAAACGTAATCGTCACCCTGTCACCCTTTTGTAGCCGTTCCACAACCAGGTAGTCACCAAACCATGCCGCTGTCAGTTCCGCTTGATTGACGAAACCTCGCACGGCTTTTTTATTCGCCCATCGCGGAACTCGAACGTATACTCTGCGCGAGGTCTTGTTGTTCAGCACCACTTTGCCTTCGTAGGGCAGATAACTGGCGACATCCAATGCAGCCGAATTCCGATTGAATAAAAGATTCACCCGACTCACGTCCCCGGTGGTTTGTACCATCGTTTTCCAGGCCGAATAAAGGCCACCCAGTGCACAATTCGCATTGCAACACATGGTCCACCACGGCTCTCCGACGGTGGGATCGGCGCTTGACATGAACGCTCCCACATTTCTGGCGATCACATTGTCATCGGTCTCCGTAACCGGATCGATTTGATGAGCAGGGCTGCCGGCCACAATTTCCTCGAGTATGTCCTTATTAATCATCTGGTACTCAACCAGCTGATTGCGGACCCACTGATCGATATCCTCCCAATAGTCACCGAGTCCGGCGCTACTAAGATGAGCAGCGAGCCAGGTCATATCGCCAATATCACAACCCTCCATCATTACAGTCTTTGCTCCCCAGGATTTAAGGCAGTTGTCCTGGACTTCGTTGATCGGTCCCGCGAAGCAGGGGAACCATCCGATGCGCGAAATCCCAAAGTTGCGGCTGTACGTATAAAAATCAACCACAAACTGGGCGACCCGGGAATCGTTTGTCGCAAGCGCGTATTCCAGCAATCCAGCCATTCCCATGGAGTGAGAATGGTAGTGGCCTTTCCAGAGCCCATGAGCGGTCGCGTCCACGGTGGTGGGCCCTTCCCCATTCCCCCAGACTTCCGGCCTGAGCAGGAAGTTTGTCAGCCGCTGGGCCATATCCAGAGCTTTCTTATCGCCGCTCACCGCATACCATCGCGAGAAGGCGCGCAACGGATGGCCATCGGTGTAAATAAACCCTCCTCCGCCTGCGCCCGACGGATCCGGATCGCCATTCGGATCATGGCTCCCTGGCCAACCGGAACGGTGGTAGATGTAGTGGTACCAGGCAAGATCCTCATTACGCATGGCAATCTTCGCCAATCCATCCGACATCTTGTCGGCAAGGTCAAGCCACCGGGAGTCGCGATCGTACTTGCTCCAGCAATCCATGAGAGCGACCATCAGGCGCGCCTGTGCCTGGACACACACAATGTCCCGACCGCCTTCCGTGCCTCCAGGCTCGCCGGTACTCTTGGCGCGCCAGGGGCGGTTTTTGATACCGAGCCACCACAAGCCGTCGTCCTCGACCTCGTTCGTGCACGCTTCCAGCATCTTCAGGTCGTAGTCCCGATTCTGCTTGCTCCCACTCATGACACGAAGACAGGGCAGGGCGTGGACAGGCTTCGCGGCGCACATGCCATTCAAGTTACTCATGTTGGCAGGACGAAAAACGAGGTGTCCGCTGAGATATGTTTCGTAGTTTCGGTTAGGGTCTGCGGCGCCAGTCAAAGCGTTGATCGAAAGTGCGGCCCGATCTGCCAAATCCAGGGTATCCGGCACTAAATTATCGGATTTCGCATCATCGATTGCCGAAAGAGCCGGATTTTCCGTATTCATCAGACCCGCGGCTTTGCCAGATCGCGCAGCAAGCAAAGACCCGCCAACCGCTGTCACCGCTCTTTTTATGAAAGTTCGTCTGCGCATACGACAATATCCTCCAGCATTTGTCGAAGACCAAAATTGAATAAAGACCGCGACCACTCGTGAGCGACCCGAATTGAGCTGGGCTGCGGCTCAACAACACCGTTCAGCCCGCTCATGTTGGGTACAGCTCAACCACCAAGGCTCCTGCGTTGTTGTCGATTTCAACCTTAGTTCGCCGTGTCAGAGAGGCGTCGATCGAGGGCGCTCCCCGATCAGGTAGATAAAGTGTGTCGGCAGCGCCCGGCATGATCGTCTCGGCTGAACCTACCTCGTCGTCAATCCCGTGGGGACCGGAGGCGGTCACCGAGATTCCGCCCGGCGCCGGCCCAAGCCTCACGAACTCACGTCGATCCTCAGAAAGAGAACCTTAATGCGAGTTGGATATTACGGCCAGTATATGCACTCGTAATTAGATTTGTAGAGCAGGGGGCGCTCGCCGGGCAGATGGTGGCGCTTGGATTCCCAAAGTTCGGGTGGTTCAATATATTGGAACTGTCCATCCGGAACTCCATTTTTTTGGACTCTTTGTAGATTGGGAAATCCTTTTGAATTGACATGTCGAGTTGGACCCACCCAGGACCCATAATCACGTTCTGCGGGCAATTCCCATTCGTGTACGGAGCGGGAGTCCCAAAAGCAGACAGGTTGAACCAGGATTTAAGTGTTTTGGGGCCCGAATTCGGATTGCCGATGCAATTCGCATACTGGGCACCGGGAACGTTGCCCAAGTTGGGAGCTAGAGGTTGTCCAGTTTCTACATTAAGTATCGGGGCCACTCTCCAACCGCCCAACGCATACGACAAGGGCCCATGGTTCAGGAACCTTCTTCCTCTGCCCGCAGGCAGATCGTAGCTGCCCGCAAAAACGTAGTGGAGCGTGCGATCCGTGTACGAGAGCCCTCTCTTTCTAACGTAGAGATCCAAACCGGTGCCGGCAGAATAGTCATCTATCGTCTTGGCCCAGGTAAAGTGGGTTAAAAAGCTTAGTCCATTGCTGTAGTTACGTGAGGCCTTGAAGTAAAGGGCGTTGTATGCGCTGTTATAGTTGGAAGGGTTCAGCTCGCCCACAGCACTGAACTGCGGGAAGGGACGGTTTTTCTGCGTGGCCGTGGGCCCAAGCGCGAGTCTCTGAGCCGGTGACAGTGTATTTAGTTCCAGGTAACACCCGTATCCTCCGTTGCAGACCGCCAGTCGATGACCCATATTGCCCTGATAACCTAATTCCAGCACGCTATTCCAGGCTGCGCGCTGGACGCTGAAGGCAAAGTCTTCCTGATAACCCGATTTGTTGTTCCGCGGGATAAACGTCACGGCCTTCTTGGGCCTAAATTGTCCGTTGGCGTCGGGCGCAACGGCGCCAAAACCCGGGTTCAACACGCTGGGGCTAAAAGGAGTCGGCTGAGGTAAGCCGGTTGACAGGAAGTAGGGCGCAGTCACGCCGTTATCGGGCGTTGAAGCACTGACCGTAGTATTTACGTCCGGCCGATCCGCGGAGGGAATCGACCAGATGTCCAGTTGTTGAAACTCGTTGTAGAAGATCCCAAACCCGCCCCGGAACACCATTTTTCCTCCGCCCGGATTGTAAGACACGCCCAGGCGCGGTCCGAATTCGCTGTATTCGGGTCTGGTGAAACCATTGGTAGGAACATTGGAGAATTGGGAACTGGGGAAAGCAGAGGTTGGAAAGGTAATAACACCGGGAGTGTTAGAAACCGGGTTGATCGCCGTTGCATCAAAACCATTAATTCGGTTTTGCATTTCGGTCAATGGGGTATCAATCTCGTGGCGCAGCCCAATGTTCACAGTAAGATTGGGGCGAACCTTCCACTCATCTTGGACGAACCAGGCATAGTAGTTGGTCTTGAAACTTTGCTCATCACTGTCCGTCAGGCTGCCGCTGACCGGGAAATCGAGCAGTAACGAAGCCAAAGCATTGCCCGAATTTGGATCGAATGGATTGCTTGCTGTAGTGCTCGAGGAGAAGTTGTATCGTCCCGACGAGCCAGTCTTTATATACCTGGTAGCCTCAGAGTACTTGTAGTCGAAGCCTGCCTTAAACGAGTGCTTCCCCCGCAGCCACGAGATGGTTTCGATGAAATCCCAGCTGTTCAAATAGGGAACCGCCATCCCAGCGCCCGCATTCGCCCCAGGAAGGGTATAGGGTCCAGCCGAGAAACTGGGAAACGCATTGTTGGGGATGCCGAGCGATTTAATTGTCGGGTCCGGCAAAGTGGGTACCGGCAGTCCGATCAACCCCGCAAAACCGAGTCCCGCGCTGGGAGCCTGGTAGATATTGTTATCCGGGTGCGTGCCGAAGTGAAAATCGGAGACTAACGATTTGTTGATGGTCCTTGTCCATCCGACGGCGGCATTGCCATAAGAAACCTTGTTTACGTTTTCCGTGGGATCCGCCGGATTCATCGCATGGGTTGCAAATTTGATCTTGGACTGATTGAAATTAGCCAGAGCAGGCCAGGGACCGTATTGTTCGGTCAGGGTGGTGTCCCAGAGAAAACGGACAAAGATCTTATCCTTACCCGTCGGGTCCCAATCCACTTTTGCCGTCTGCTGATTTGAATGGTTCAGATTGTTCGTAACCCCGTAGGAATTATTTGTACCGCTTGGGTCAGCCGCAGCATGGTTTGGAAGTGGCTCGTAAGCCATCAGCGCGGCGGCAATCGGGCTGATCTGATTGGGGCAAATGACATTCAGCACGCCGTTGCATGACAGTTGGGTTCGGGTAATCGAACCATCTGGATGCACCACCGTGGAACGCGGATCGTAAATTGGGGTTAACACCCCAGCGGAGTTGAAGGTCTGCGAGAAGTCGCCAATCCTCTGCAGAGCGGTTGGAACAGTCTCAAAGGTGGCGCCGCCTCCGCCCCCTCCCGCCACTGTATTGGAGGCGTGGATTCTGATGCCTTCGTAGCTGTAAAAGAAGTGGAGCTTGTTCTTAATGATTGGCCCACCGATTTCTACTCCAAAATCATTGGACAGGTTGGGAGTTTTGCCCGTCGCAAAGTAGTTGCGGGCGTTTAAAGCCTCTGACTGGTAAAACTCAAACACTGAACCGTGGAATTCGTTGGTACCTGACTTGGTCTGCATCAGGACCACCGCACCGCCATTTTGCCCATACTCCGCGCCGAAGTTGTTTTCAGCGACCTTCACTTCGCTCATAATCTCCAAACTAGCCGGGCTGGTAAAATTCCCCGTCTGAACCCGGGTGTCAAGAGCGTCCGCGCCGTCCACAAAATAAGCGGTACTGCCGGGTATGCCGCCCGCAAAGGCGGGGTCGCCACTCGTTTTCCACGGCGTGCTGTACCCCATTGTGATGGGCAGCAGGGCATAGGCGTTTCTACTCAAGACCGGCAAATTGGAAATCATCTGCTGTGTGATCTCGCTCCCCACAGTTGCGGATGCGGTTTCCAACGCGGCAGCCTGTGCCGACACTTGCACGATTTCACTCGTCGCACCGACGTCCAGCTTTATGTTGACCGTCGCGATGTGAGCCGCACTTAGATCCGCCCGGCTCTCGAACGTCTTGAAGCCACCAATGGATGCTTCAATCGCATAAGGCCCCGGTTCGAGTTCCACGAATTGGTACACACCGGAATTGTTGGTGACGGTAGACCGTTTGACCCCCGTGAGTTGCTGCATCACGGTCACATTGACATTGCTCACCACCGCGCCGCTATTGTCAGAAGCCGTGCCGGTGAGTCCGGCGCTTCGTTGTGCCCAGCTAAATGTTGCGCTTGACAGCAACAAACCAAAACAGAAATACAGCGTGAGGCAGCCCCGAGTAGACATGACTCTCAGTCCTCCACTTTGAGTGTTGTTCATCCCCACACACGCACAACGAAAGGCACCAGCTCAATGGCTGGACCAGGACCTTAGTCCACCATTTATTGAGATGTCAAGAACATTTTGAAAATAGCTGAGATTTTTTTTGCAACCTGACAATTCAACGTCCCTGAATGGATGGTCCAGCAACGTCCGGCCCTGCAACGGAGCAAGAACCTCAGATGTTTCGATTCCAAGCGGATAAGATCCTTCTCTCTATATGGTCGTGCGGCCACGTGTTTGGATCTGGCCGGACCAGACGAAGAACGACTTATATTCATTAAGTATCGGGCATTTCATCTGCCATGCTTCTGCACTTGCTCCGGTTATGACCTTTGTGTAAATTGGTGGTTAGACCAGAAATGCCGTCCTCTAATGGGAGCGAATCCTTGAGGATCGCGCTGCTCATTAAGCTTGAGCATAAGCACGCCCAGAGCATCGGACAAGTCCGCAAAAACTAAAAGGGGGCAGAGAGTGAGAACCGCAGCTGTGGTATTTGAGCAGGTTCACCTGGTTAAGACTAAGTCCAGTGAACGGATTGCGACGGCTATTGAAAAAATGATGATGGCGGGGAAACTTAGGGCGGGCGATCGGTTGCCCCCGGAAAGACAGTTGGCGCGAGATTTCCGAGTTAATCGTGCCACTCTGCGCGAGGCGATTCATGTGTTACAGGAACGGGGACTTGTCGATCGAAAGAACCGTACAGGAACGAGGGTTGCAAGCGTAAAACCTTCTTCAGTTGGTGCAGCGATTGAGAGATTTTTCCTTCTAAACAACTGCCGACACACGGAAATGCATGAAGTGAGATGCGTTTTGGAGCCCCAATCCGCAGCTCTTGCGGCGAAAAATGCGAAAAGCGAAGATCTGCAGAAGCTCAAAGAATTGGTAATTGAACTCGAAGAATGTTGGTCCTTAGGAGATGCCCGTCGCCTGGCGTCAACCGACGTTCAGTTTCACCTCGCGTTGGCGGCAGCTTCGCACAACTCGCTGATAGGAGCGATATTCAGTGGTCTGACCCCCATTTTGGAGAAATTCCTCTACGTGCAGCATTCCCAATTACAGCGCCCCAAGAGTTTCGCCATGCATCGTGAAATATACGAGGCCGTGGTAGCGGGAGATTCTGTCCGAGCCGGAGAAACTATGGCGAGACACATGCAAACCACTCCAGCTTTCAAATGAATCCGCGGCCTCTGGGATCTGCCGTATGACAGCGATCTAGAAATCCCTCGGCCGAACAACGAGCTCATCACGCCCGATTGGGGCCTGCCATCCGCTACCGATCGGTAATTGTTATGTACCCGCGCTTCTAGTATTGACAACTTTACAACGTCAGTGTTAGTGTCTTCCGCGACATTTGGACCAGCCATCGGTCCCGTCAGCGAGGACGTCATTTTCTGGGGGGCAAACGACCAATGAACCCTACGGTGGGCTGCCATTAAGGACGATACATACTTTTATCAATGAAGAAACGAAAACTCTGCCGGGAAATACTTCGCAAGAAAGCGGTCCAAGCTCCAAGTGTATTGAACGAAGCATACAACTATCCTCGGCCAAGTTCTTTTTCGCGGGGAATCCGCCTTGATTTGGGAGAGTTTTCACTTCTCTTTATTTCCGGCACAGCCAGTTTGGACGAAAACGGCAATAGCATCAATATCGGCGACTTTCGGGCACAGACCCGGCGCACGTTTGCAAACATTTCCGCACTGCTTGCATCCGAAGGATTTACCTGGAAGGACATTCTGCGAACCACCTGTTATCTGAGAGACATGGAACGGGACTATGGTGCCTTCAACCAGGAACGAACCGCGTTCTACGAGTTAGAAGGACTAAGTCCGCTTCCAGCTTCAACAGCCGTTCAGGCGATTCTTTGTCGTCCCGAACTTTTGGTTGAGATCGAAGCGATAGCCGTGACTAAGATGGAGAATTCACGTGGGGAGCACGAGGGCTAATACAGCTCTGTTGGCGATTGCCTGCGGCGCCCTGGTGGCGATTTCGACCGCTGCGTCTCCTGGAAGGTCGAAGCTTGCGGAGATAGCCATCGACTATCCGTCGAACGGATCCATTTTCCCGCCCGAGCTTACTTCTCCGACCTTCATCTGGCGCGACGTTGCCAGTGAGGCCACCAAATGGCAGATCCGGATTGCGTTTGGCGACGGCTCTTCCAATATCCAGGTCGAATCGGGCGGCGCTCCGTGGGCTGCGGGTGAGATTGATTCACGTTGCGTCGCTCCGACCAACGAATTGCCCAAGCCCTCGGCGGAACAAGCCGTCGCACACACCTGGGTTCCGGATGCTCACACCTGGGAAACGATCAAGAGACACTCGGTTACACATCCAGTCGCTGTAACCATTGTCGGCATCGACAAGAGTGACCGAACACTTTCTAGTGGCAGTGTTGTGATTCGGACCTCCAGGGACCCCGTCGGTGCCCCGATTTTTTATCGCGATGTGCCCCTCATGCCCTCGGAGACGGAAAAGGGCATCATCAAGCCATTGGCGACAAATGCGATTCCGCTGATCCAGTGGCGGCTGCGCGATGTCGGCGCAGCAGAGAGCCGGGTGGTGCTGACCGGGATGCATACCTGCGCCAATTGCCACTCCTTCTCACTCGATGGCAAGACAATGGGTATGGACATGGATGGGCCGGCCAACGACAAGGGCCTTTACGCTCTGGCTGCCATCCAGCCACAAATGTCCATCGGTACCAAAGACATGGTTTCGTGGAACCCATCGCAGGATGGCCAATTTGCGTTCAACCGGGTGGGTTTCATGTCGCAAGTCAGTCCCGACGGGCAGTATGTGCTCACAACGGTTAGTCGCGCGGACCGCGCCCCTCAAAATAACTTCTACGTTGCGAATTTTAAGGACTATCGCTTTTTGCAGGTGTTTTATCCCACGCGCGGGATTCTGGCCTGGTACAGCCGCGGCACAGGCGAGCGGCATCCCCTGCCGGGCGCGGACGATCCTCGTTATGTACAAACGGACGGAGTATGGAGTCCGGATGGCAAATATGTTGTGTTCGCCAGAGCGGTGGCCAAAGAGCCTTACCCGCGTGACGGAAAGATGGCCAACTACTCGAACGATCCCAACGAAGTTCAGATTCAGTACGACTTATACCGGGTTCCGTTCAATGATGGAAAAGGGGGCAAGCCCGAACCAATTCCCGGCGCGTCCGCCAACCGCATGAGCAATACCTTCCCCAAGGTTTCACCCGACGGCCGGTGGATCGTGTTCGTGCAAAGTCGCAACGGTCAGCTGATGCGCCCAGACAGTCAGCTGTACATCGTGCCCGCCCAGGGAGGACAGGCGCGCCGCCTTAGCGCAAATGCGGCTCCCATGAATTCCTGGCACAGTTTTTCTCCGAACGGTCGATGGCTGGTGTTTTCGTCAAAGCGGCGTTCCCCTTACACGCAAATGTACCTGACGCATATTGACGAGGAGGGCAATGACAGTCCGGCGATTCTGATCGAGAATTCGACCGCCGCCAACCGGGCCGTAAATCTTCCAGAGTTTGTAAACATTCCTAAGGATGGCCTCGTGAAGATCAGCACGCCTGCAGTCGACATGTATAGGAAATTCGACGAGGCGGTGGAGCTCGGTAGAAACGGTCAGTACGATGCTGCAATCGCGGAATGGAAAGAGATCGCCGAAGCCGAACCAGCCGATGCCAGGATACAAAACAATCTGGGAAGCGCTCTCGCCTGGACCGGACGGTATGCAGAGGCAATCCCTCATTATGAGAAGGCGCTTGAGCTCAATCCGCAATACCATGCCATCCATAACCATCTAGGTCTCGCTTTTTCAGCGACAGGGCACATTGAGGAGGCAGTCCTGCAGTTCCGCAAGGGTCTTGAGTTCTACCCCGAATCGGCAGAACTGCACAATAGTCTTGGACGGACTCTCGCGGCCCAAGGGAAACTCGATGAGGCAACAGCACAGCTCAAGGCCGCGCTGGCTATCAATCCCGACTTAGGAGAAGCGCAGAGTAACCTCGGTCAGGTTTTCCAGGCGAGAGGACAACTCGACGAAGCCACCGCTCAGTTCGAAAAAGCCGTCGAACTCAACCCCAACCTCGCAGAAGCGCAAACCGACCTCGGTATTGCCCTGTTATCCGCGAGCAAACTCGAACAAGCCAAGCCGCATTTTGAGAAGGCGCTCCAGATTAATCCTCAACTTGCCGAGGCGCATTGCTATCTCGGGATCGTTCTGTACTATTCGCAAGGCGACGTTCAGAATGCGCTCCTCAACTGGCGAGAGGCGCTCAGGTTGCAGCCAAACAATGTGCTGGCCATGAACCAGACCGCTCACGCCCTGGCCGCCAGCCCGGACAGTTCTGAACGGAATGATGAAGAAGCGGTAAAACTAGCCGAAAGGGCCGTGCAATTGTCCGGCGGGAAGGATCCAACCTTCCTTGACACGCTGGGCATTGCCTACGCTGCTGCCGGAAGATTTCCGCAAGCCGACGAGACCGCCCATCGCGCCCTGCAAATTGCCGCTGAGCAACATCGGTCTCAGCTCGTGGGAGCGCTCAATGCCAGGATCAGGCTGTACCAGGCCAATCAGCCTTATCGGGATACATGGAATCAACCAAAGTAGATTTTCATCGTCAGCCCAGGGAGTCGCGATCACATAGTCCACTCGCACCCTGCGGGCTCTCGAACATCAACGATCACTAGATCTGAAATTTGCTTTTGCGAGGGTACATTGGTCCCAGAAAACGCGCAGACGGAAGGCCGGGCTTCTGCTTTATCGTCCGAAGATTACACCATGCTGTTTGCGGGCAGGCTGTCGGACCCATACCCTCTCTACCATCGTCTTCGCGCCGAAGACCCTGTGCATTGGAGCGAGCGTTTCAGCAGTTGGCTGCTTACTCGCTATGGGGATGTGGCGCTGGCCCTCAAGGATTCGCGTCTTTCGGCCAATCGAACTGGCGTCTTTATGCGACAACTTCCCGACGCGATGACGCAAACTCTCGAGCCTCTTCGCGAGCACTTAGCGACATGGTTGTCGCACTCCGATCCGCCTCATCACACTCGTCTTCGAGTACTGGTGAGTAAAGCCTTTACGCCGGGAATCGTTGAAGCCATGCGTGGCCACATTCAGGCAATCGTTGAAGATTTGCTTGAATCCATCCGGAGCAAGCACGAGATCGACATCATTCGCGACATCGCATATCCCCTGCCGGCGGCGGTCATCTCCGACATGTTAGGCGTTCCCCCGGAGGGCCGCGAACACTTCAAACAATGGGCCGAGGACATTATGGCCTTCACGGGGGGAGGTGCGCTTGCGCTGCCCAGGATCGCGGAGCAGGCGCAAAAGAGTCTCTTTGAAATGTACGACTACTTCGGGGAGCTTATGCGGGAACGCCGGCGTCAGCCACAAGCCGATCTGATCAGTGCTCTCACTCGTGTCGAAGAACAAGGCGACGTACTAAATGAGGAAGATCTGATCGGTCTCTGCGACCAGCTCCTCACTGCCGGTCACGATACCACCCGGAACCTGATCGGGAATGGAATTCTGGCTCTTCTGCAGAACCAGGACCAACTACAGAAGCTTTGGGAAGATCCCGGTTTGATTATCTCGGCGGTGGAAGAGCTACTGCGCTACGACAGTCCATTGCAGCGCCAGACCCGAGTTGCGAAAGAGGATTTTGAACTGGCGGGAAAGCACATATGTAAAGGACAGCCGGTATTGTCGATGCTAGGCGCCGCGAACCGGGATCCAGGTCAGTTTGCGGACCCAGACCGGCTCGATATCCGCCGCCGCAACAATGGTCATCTGGCTTTCGGCTCTGGCATTCACTATTGCCTGGGCGCGCCTCTCTCGCGCCTCGAGGGACAGATTGCCATTGGCACTATCGTGCAACGGTTTCCCGATATCCGGCTGGCAAACCCCGTGCAACAGTGGCGAGAGAACATGTCGGTTCGAGGCTTGGTGTCGCTGCCGTGTGTCGTTTAGCGCTGTTGGTTGAACATGTTTCTTGCGAAATGGCGGACGCTTGGGGTCCGTCCTGTTGGTGTTGGCAGCGGTGGCCAGAGTTCTTGGGAGAGATCGAACGGGCATGAACCACTTAGTGAAGGGCGCTGAACATCCAACGCCTGTTGGAGCTGTACCCATCAGACGCGAGCTCAATGCCGTGCCGACGCTTCAGGCTTATGCCGGAGGCGGGCGCTTTCGAACAACATTATGCATGCGTAAGAAGACGAGAAAACTCGTCGGCACTGCGTTTCTCATTCTTTCAACAGTCACTTGTGTCCATGGCCAGGAGCTCGACGCCGCTTCCCGATGGGCCACGATTGCTGCTTACCAATCGGAGGTTTCTCCCAATGTAGTTTACGGGGTAGCGAATGGTCATGAGCTCAAACTGGACGTGGTTACGGCAGGACCCCGTTCCCAGGTCAGGCCCACGCTGATTTACATCCACGGCGGCGGTTGGGCCGGAGGGAGTAAAGAGGAATATTCGTGGTTTCCTCTGCCTTTCGTCACCCGCGGGATGAACCTGGTCAATGTTGAATATCGCGTGTCCAGCGTGGCGCTGGCTCCAGCGGCGGTTGAAGATTGCCGGTGCGCACTGCGCTGGATCTACCAGCACTCCAAAGAATATGGATTCGACACGACGAAGCTGGTAGTGGATGGCCACTCGGCGGGCGGCCACCTGAGCCTCATGACCGGAATGCTCGACGCGGCTGCTGGATTCGATGATGAATGTCCCGGGAAGGAAGATCTGCACGTAGCCGCCATCGTCAACTACTTCGGAATTACCGACGTCCCGGATGTTCTGGCTGGTAAGAATCGACAGGATTGGGCCGTGAAATGGTTCGGCGACCTGGAGAATCGGGCGGAACTCGCGAAGCGGCTCTCTCCGATGACCCATGTCCGCAATGGCCTTCCTCCTATCATTACGATTCACGGTGATTTGGACCCCTTGGTCCCGTACCAGCAGGCGGTTCGATTGCATGAAGCCCTGAGTCACGCGGGTGTTCCGAACCAACTCGTCACAGTTCCTGGAGCGGGACACGGAAGCCAGTTTTGGAAGCCGGAAGAGAATCTAAAAGCGCAGAAAGAGATTTTCGATTTTCTTGAGAAGTACGGAATACTTTCTCGAGACAAACTCTAAGGTCCGGCTTCGCTGGAATCCGTCACCTTGCTGAGTTCTTGAATCGAGAGAGAACTATTAAGACAGATTGGAGTAGGTCATGAATCGTCGAAGTTTTCTGCAAAAATCCGTGAAGACCGCCGCTGCCGTCGCGTCCATCTCTGTGCTCCCGAAGGCCTCCCCGGCCTTGCTCTTGCCCCGTCCCAAAACGAATCGCCTCTGGGCTATCGAGTCTGAAGTCGCACTCAATGGCGAACACTATCAAGCAGAGGTCCCCGATACCTTAGACTTGGCGGAGCGCGCTCGTCTGGCGATTAATGGCCTGACCCGGGCGGTTGATGCGGAACACGACTATGAGCACTACTTTCTGATCTTGTATATGAAAAATCCCCCGGAGATGTGGCATACGGGCTCCGGGGACATGTCGTGCTGCAATCCAAAATGGTCTGAGTCCCTGCCCATGATGCGCGTCATGAGCGGGAGCAACTTCAATGTGGCGATCGAACAAAAAATGATGGACGCCATGGTAGGCATGATCGATGCCGATGGCCTCTATTCGGTCCCGCCTACAAAGAATCACGAAGCAGAACCATGGCGCCCAGCGGGTACCTCCTCAACTTGCGCTTTCGGCAATGGCCGCATGATGTTGGCCATGATCGCGTGGTACGAGCGAAGCAAAGATCCTATTTGGCTGGAGAGGATCCGCAAGATGGGGCAAGGACTCTCCAAAACCGCAGTTCACAAAGACGGATACGCATTTTTCCCTTGCATGGGCGGTGCCGGCGAGGAAGCAGAAGAGAACATATTGAAATCTTTCGATGGGCCGGTCTGCCAGGGCCAGCCCATTCGCGCGTTGGCCCGCTATTACGAAATCTCGGGTGACAAGGAAGCGCTCCACTTTGCCGGAGAGTTGGTAAATTTCACCATGAAGGAACAGCTCTGGAGCGCGCGCGAGCAAAAGGAGTGGAAGTGGATCAACTCCTCTGAACACGGTCACTATCAGGGTCAACCACATTCTTACACCCTCGGACTTCGCAGCATTCTCGAGTATGCCTACGGCACCAACGACGCGACCTTAAAAGAATTCGTCAAGAATGGATACGAATGGCAGCGGTCCTGGGGCATTTCTGAGATCGGATGTTTTGGCGATCACGTCTGGGGCGCTGACACCGAACCATGCCTGATCGCGGATATGACCGCCCTCGCAATCAGGCTCAGCGACTATGGCGTCGGCGACTACTGGGACGATGTTGACCAGTATGTGCGCAATCACCTGACGGAGTCACAACTTCTGCGCGCTGCTCTTCTAGAGGGAGTGTCGAAAGGCTCGGTCGAGTTCCCTGATGCCTACAAGAAGTACCCTTCCGGGCCGGAGGGTATGCAGGGTATAGCGGATATTGGGATCAGCCACGATGGTCTCCCCTGGACGCCGGCCATGCAGCAACGCGAACTCAAAACCGTCGCTCCTGAAAAACCGGAAACCAAAGATGTAATACCGCGCACCATCGGGCTAATGTCCGGCATGATTGAAGTCACCACTATGCCCTATACCATTCAGGGCGGTTGCTGCTCCGGCAACGGAACGCAGGCCATGTATTACGCCTGGCACAGCACCGTTCGTTACAAGGATGCAGTTGCAACTGTCAATCTATTGCTCAACCGCGCGTCGCCGTGGATGGACGTAAGCAGCTACTTACCTTACGAAGGTAAGGTCGTTCTCAAGAACAAGCAGGCTCGCCGTGCGGCCGTCCGTATTCCGCGCTGGGTGGACCGGGCCGCGATCCAGACTCGAGTGAATGGGAAGTCCGCTGCTACCTCGTGGATTGGAAACTATTTGGTCGTGGACGGCCTTCGCCCAAAGGACGTCATTGTTCTGGACTTCCCCACTGTCGAAAGGACCGCGAAATATTCGATGGCTTTTGACCGTCCGTACACCTTCCAGTTCAAGGGGAATACTGTGGTGGACGTCTCTCCACGCGACACAAATCCAACGGGCTACCCTGTCTATCTCAGGGATCATTACCACCAAAGCCAGGCCCCAACGAAAAAAGTAGACCAGTACGTTGCACCAGTCATTCTGAATTTCTAACAAGAACTATCAAACACACGGAGAACTGGGATGAAGTTGAACCTGCATGGGGGACTGGCTGTCTTTATCGCCTGCCTTACTGCCATTCGTTCTCAGGCAGAAGTGAGAGTGCCAACTCTTATCGGTGACCACATGGTCATTCAACGCGACCAGCCGGTTCACATCTGGGGCGATGCCGACCCGGATGAGTCGATTACTGTGTCTTTTCAGGGGGCATCCGCCAGCACCAAGCCGGATGAGTACGGACGCTGGAGCGTTTACCTTCCTCCGGCAAAAGTAGGCGGGCCCTACGAGCTGGAAATTCGCGGAACCAATACGATTCATATCAAAGACATTCTGGTTGGAGACATTTGGGTCGGGTCGGGACAATCCAACATGGGGTTCAACGTGGCGCGGGTCGATCACGCAACCACAGAGCTTGCCGCCGCCGATCAACCCAAAATTCGCCTATTTCATGTGCAGCAAAAAGCTTCCGATTATCCGTTGGACGACGCCGCTGGCGCTTCCTGGGCGGTTTGTTCTCCCGAAAGTGTGAAGGATTTTTCCGCCGTCGCGTATTTCTTTGGGCGCAAGATCCAGGATGATCAAAAAGTTCCCATCGGCTTAGTGGAAGCCGCGTTTGGCGGACCCGCGGAAGCCTGGACCAGTTTGAGAGCCTTGGGCGACGACGCTTCTCTCATGCCACTCTTTGAGGCACGAGCCAAATTGACGGAAGATGAGACCGCCCTCGTTCTCCGAGACGATATCTGGCAGCATCGTTCCGATGTGGCCAAGGCGGCGGGCAAGCCTATACCGCCCGCTCCTCCCCCGCGCGCCGGTCTCGCCCTTTTCGGACCAGCGAATCTGTTTAACGCAATGATTGCGCCATTAACCCCAATGCGAATTCGCGGGGTTATCTGGTATCAGGGCGAAAGCAGCTCTGATCCAGTACGGGCGCCATATTATGGCCGCGTCTTGCAAACCCTGATCTCCGACTGGCGGGCGCATTGGGGAGAAGGGGATATTCCGTTCGTCGTCGTCCAGCTTGCCAATTTTGGTGGCGGAGATCCCAACGCGTGGGGTCTGGTACGGAATGCCCAATTACGAAGCGTCTCCGTACGCAATACCGGCTTGGCGGTCACCAATGACATTGGGAACCCCGACGATGTTCATCCCACGAACAAACAGGATGTGGGCGCACGCGCCGCACTGGTGGCTCTCGCCATCGCCTATCGGGAACAGGTGAAATATTCCGGCCCTCTCTTTACTTCTGCGACGTTGCTCCAGAATCGGGTGCGCCTCACCTTCGATCACACAGAGGGTGGACTGGTCTTCCGTGATCACAGACCAAATGATTTTGAGATCGCTGGATCGGACGGCGTCTTTTTGCCCGCGGAAGTAAAGGTAGAGGGCGATGAACTGTTTTTATCGAATCCCAAAGTCACCACGCCGCTGCGGGTGCGGTACGGCGGATATCACGGCCTGCCGGGCGATCTCTACAACGGTGAAGGATTGCCAGCAGCGGCTTTCATTGCAGACATTAAGAACTAAGGAATCTTTGAACGAAATCCGTGATGCGAATCAATCGTCTTCTACTTCTGTTCGCGATCGCCATCGTTTTCACGATGGGGCTGGCTTTTGGTGCTGACCAAAACCCCATCATTGTGGAACGTGACGTAGCCGCCAAAATGCGCGACGGTGTCATTCTGCGCGCCGACATCTACCGTCCGAACGCCGAGGGAAAATTCCCCGTCATCCTTCAGCGCCGGTACTACGACAAACGCACGATTGTGGACTTCGGTTATACGGCAGCCGCAAGAGGCTATATTGCGATCATTCAGGACACTCGTGGCCGCTTTGCCTCGGGGGGTGAATTCTATCCGTTCCGGGATGAAGCCAATGATGGTTACGACACGGTGGAGTGGGCGGCGGCGTTGCCCTATTCCAACGGCAAGGTTGGCATGTGGGGCGCTTCGTATGTGGGCGTTTCCCAGTTATTGGCCGCGGTTGCCCATCCCCCGCATCTTGCCGGCATTTGCCCGGTGGTGACAGGCAGCAACTACCACGACGGGTGGACTTACCAAGGCGGCGCCTTTGAGCAGGCGTTCAACGAAGCCTGGACCTCAGGCATGGCACAAGATACCTTCAGCCATTTCGTTCAGAGGAATACCGACCCGCGCCTTCAACAGTGGACTCTTCCTCTCGACAACCATGTGCTCTTCAATCTGTCGCCTTTCCCGGCGGACCACGCTTTAAGCCAGGTGATTGCTCCCTATTTTTACGATTGGCTGGCGCACCCCAGCTACGACGACTATTGGAAGCGTTGGTCTGTCCCAGATCACTTTGCTGACATCAACGTCCCCGCTCTTCATGTAGCCGCCTGGTACGACATTTTCCAAGGTGGTTCTTTGCAGAACTACATTGGGATCAAGGCGCATGGCGGTCCGGCCGCGCGTGCCGACCAGCAACTCATCGTGATTATCGGCGGGCATTCCGGTGGCGGACGCAAAATTGGGGACGTCGACTTCGGACCGGCCGCCGACGACTGGGACGAAACCGCTGTGGTGCTGGGCTGGTACGATCACTTGTTCAAAGGCATTCGGAACCGATTCGCTGACCACAAGCCAGTGAGACTATTTGTGATGGGCGCAAATACCTGGCGCGAGGAGGACGACTGGCCGCTCCCTCAGGCCCGCGCAACCAGGTATTTCTTGCACTCCGGCGGCAAGGCTAATTCCCTGCGCGGCGACGGCGCCCTCTCGACCAGCCCTCCGCAATCGGAATCTTCCGATCAATATGTCTATGATCCGGTGAATCCCACGCCAACGATCGGCGGCCCGATATTGGCCAATATTCCCGCCGGTCCGCGCGATCAGCGCCCGGCCGAATCGCGCGACGACGTTCTCGTCTATTCGACTCCGGCTTTTTCCCAAGATACCGAAGTCACCGGCCCGGTCAGCTTGGAACTCTATGTGTCTTCATCCGCAGTCGACACCGATTTCACCGGCAAACTGGTTGACGTCGCACCGGACGGGTTCGCGCAAGATCTGACGGAAGGAATCCTACGGGCTCGCTATCGCGATTCGCCGGAGACGCCGGTCTTCATGAATCCTGGGCAAACCTACAAACTCATGATCGACTTGTGGTCAACGAGCAACGTATTCCGAAAAGCACATATCCTGCGCCTGGAGGTCGCGAGCAGCAACTTTCCCCGCTTCGATCGCAACATGAATACCGGCGAGGAACAGGCTACCGCCCGGAAATCGGTGCCGGCTACCAATACCGTTTATCACGACGCAGCCCATCCCTCGGCGGTCGTCCTCCCTCTCGTGCAGAACCAATGAATTGCGCTACATGTTTTCGGATCTGCTTTACGCCAAGCACGAGCCATTTAGTGGTCCAACCAGTGACCCCACGCGATTTGCTCTCGATGATGGTCTCCTTGCCTCTGCCAAGACCATGGCATTTCACGATTGGCAGGCAGTGATCCCGACAGGCGTCTAGACATAAGCCCGGCACGTACAGGCGTAGTATTTCGGTGATCTCTCTCTTGAACTTACTTGACATCGTTTATAAACGGAGCTAGAGTCGCGATCTGGTCCGGCCATTTCATGGAACAGTTTGGAATCGGTGACAGTGGCCCTGGTTGGCCGCTCGCTCGCGACAACGAAACCCTCAACCCAAGGGACGGAACAGAACCAATGACGCGAAAGCTTGTTTGGTCTTTCCTGATGGTCTGTGGGTTAATGACAACGGCCTTGAGGGCGGAAGTTGCCCATGTGCTGGCAACCGACTCGGCAATTTCGTACGTGGGCCGTTGGGGCGCAGTGGAGAAGGGCGGCCAAAGTTCGATGGTCACGGTCAATGGCAGTTCCCAGATCTACTTGAACTTTACTGGCCAAAATGTTTCCGGCCTGTTTGATCTGGATGGAATCGATTGCCTGGAACAGGTTGATGTCAGGGTCGATGGCGGCGCTTGGAGCTTATTTACGATCGACCGCCCCCGAATCCAATTTTTTCCCACTGGCCTTACCAGAGGCCGACACCGCCTTGAAGTCGCAGTGAAAGCCGTGGATAGCAAAGCGGGGCGCTGGTTACTGCCGCTGCGCAGCGCGGTAGTTTTTCGGGGATTCGAAATCGATTCGGGAGCGCCGCTTGAGGATAGTTCGCCATCAAAGCGGCGGCCTGTGTTGCAATTCGTTGGCGACTCGATCACCCAGGGCGACGGGATATTGCGCCCAACCAGCGCCGCAGTCATGAACAGCGACGCGCTCGCTTCGTACGCATGGCTGGCCGGCGAGGCACTGGGCACAACGCATGCCCAGATCGCGTTTGCAGGACAGGGCGTGATCAGCAGCGACTCGCGCGAGGTTCCTCCCGCTATGCTCTCTTTCGCGTGGAACTTCACCGGGTCCGCTGCTGACTTTTCTCGCGCCCCAGACTTTCTCGTCATCAACCTGGGGTCGAACGACGAATCCGCTGCCTCGAACGAGTTCGTTCAGGCCTACATCGCTCTGCTGCAGGAAATCCGAAAGCACTGTCCTCGGACCGTCCTTTTCGCTCTTCGTCCATTCCATGGCGATCGATATCACGGAGACGATGTAGCTCAGGCTGTAAAAATGATGGCCGATCCCGCGGTCCACTACGTCGATTCGACCGACTGGTTGGATGACAGAGATTTTACCGATGGCACGCACCCCAACATTCCCGGATCCCGAAAGGCGGCCGCGCGACTGGAAGAAGTGTTGAAGCCTTACGTGAGCAACTGGAAACCACGACACGAATAGAACCATGCGAACCTATTTTCGGAAGCGGGTCACGTCTTCGGTGAGGCGCCGAGCCAGAATTCTGGTTTGCGCTCTGGTATTGGCTTTCAGCGGCTTTCACGCCACCTACTGTCTGCCGATGTCGCCGGCCCAGACTCGTGGTCGGCACTGGGTATCGACGTGGACGACCGCGATGCAACCCACCGATTCCGGCTTCAACAATCAAACGATTCGGATGATTGTGCGGATTACACTGGGAGGTGAGCAAGTACGAATCCGCATTTCCAATTTGTATGGAACGGAAGCTCTGTCGGTGGGAGAGGTCTACATAGGTTTGCAGCAGCAAGGCCCTGCGATCGTCCCAGCCACTAACCGGAAGCTTACCTTCAGTGGGCAGTCCTCGACCAGAATTCCACCGGGGGCTTACGCGATTAGCGATCCGGTTGGCTTACAAGTTCCTCAGCTCGCTCGCCTGGCAATCACTGTCTTCGTCCCGGAATCTACCGGGTTGGCCACGGGTCAAGGCGTCGGACTCCAGACGACTTACATTTCCCCCGCGGGCAATTTCGCTCGCGAGGCGAAGATGCCCGTTAACTCTACGGCGGCCGCATATTATTGGCTGGCTGAGGTCTACGTTGCCCGTAGTGCTCCCGCATCGTTGGTAGTGGCCTTCGGAGACTCCATAACCAACGGTTACAAATCCACGACGGATGCAAACAGGAATTGGCCCAGCGTTCTCGGCGCACTCTTGCTGAACCGGTCGGCGACAGTCGACATTTCCGTAGTCAACGAGGGAGTTGGCGGTAACCGGATTTTGCTTCCTTCGCATGATTCCCGGGCCTCCAATGCTCTTGCCCGTTTTGATAGGGACGCTCTCGATCATCCCGCCGTAAGCACAGTTATCTTCCTTGAGGGTATCAATGACATTGGAAGTGACCCAGGTCCTGATGGCAAATCTGTGAGCGCCGCCGATCTAGAAGCTGCCGCACAACAGATTGTTGGGCGATGCCATCTCCAAGGGGTCAAGATCATCGGGGGTACATTGACACCTTATAAAGGAGCACCGTACTTCTCTGTGAATGGAGAAGTGACGCGTAAGGCGTTCAATCAGTGGATTCGAAATAGCGGCGCGTTCGATGCGGTGATCGATTTCGACCAAGCGGTCCAAGATCCGCAACAGACGGATCGATTTCTGCCCGCTTACGACAGCGGCGACCACCTGCATCCGAGCGACGCTGGATATGAGGCGATGGCTGAAGCTGCGGCGAGGGCGCTCGCGAAGTAAATCGATCGGGTAGCGCAGACCGCGGCGGCTCCCCAGGACTTGGGGCGCTGAAACGACGTCAACATTGACGGAGCCATCTCTTTCGGGTTGCATATGAAAGAGAAGTTCATCACGCGTCGAGACTTCGTCAGCGCCGCGGCCTCGTTGGGGCTGTACCTGGCGTGGGAACCCCATCCGCTCAGCGCTTCCCCGTACCCACAGAATACCCCCACACCGCTGCAACCGGCTCCATTCCCCGTGCATTTTCGTCAGCAGCCGCAGTACGAATCACTCGTGCCCTACATCGATCCCGGCCATGACGGATTTCCGATGGAAAAGGAAGCAGCTGATATCACTTTCCATCTTAAGCGGCTCGTGGAAACCCGGACGCTCCCCCTGGCCGACTCCTTCCACGGTTACTCGCCGGTGCCAGCGCAATACCATAAGGTGACAGAAGGGACCTTCCGTGCAGAGTTCGACCACAATCGATTGATCAGCGACTCCCTCATTTACCAGAAAGCACTCTTGGACTGGCTGGATCTGTTCGGCTCAATTCGGCGCGCGCAGTTCTTCGTGCTTCCGAACAATCGAGTGCGCTATGAAATCTCAAGCGAGGATTCTACCGGACTTCACCATCGTGTTGGCCTGTTCGAGCAGGTTTGGAGGGAAGGGCGCCTGGCACGCTCCGTGCCCATCCTCGAAGACCACACAACGTCTCCAAAGGCTCTCTTTCAGGAAGTAACACAATCTCTGTTCGGAGGTACCGATTCGTTCCAGCAGCAGTTGTTGAAGGGTGTGCCCTTCTGGCGCGCTCGCCTGGATTCTGCCAGCGGGATCGATGTCTATGGAGAAAATGGTGTCTCGGTGGCCGATATTGATGGAGACGGCTGCGATGAAATCTACATTTGCCAACCGGCTGGCCTGCCCAATCGCCTATACAAACATCTCCGCGGAAAGGGAATGGTGGACATCACAGACCATGCGGGAGTGGGGGTTCTGGATGATTCGTCCTGCGCTCTGTTTGTCGATTTTCGTAATCGCGGCGTTCAGGATCTGATTGTTCTGACCAACTACAGTCCTTTGCTGTTTCTGAATAACGGGGACGGCACGTTCGTTTTCAAGCCGCGAGCTTTTCGTTTTGCTTCCAAGCCGCAAGGCGCATTTAGTGGCATGGCCGCAGCCGACTACGACTTGGATGGACGCGTCGACCTTTATCTATGCACTTATGTCTATTTCCAAAGTGAAGACCAATATCGCTACCCGATGCCTTATCACGACGCAGAGAACGGACCGCCCAATTTCATGTTTCACAATGACCTGACGCCCGACGGCGAAGGCGTTTTCGCGGATGTGACGGAAGCTGTTGGCCTCAATCAGAACAACAACCGTTACAGTTTCGCGCCCGCCTGGTGCGACTATAACGGCGACGGCTGGCCGGATCTTTACGTGGCCAACGATTTCGGGCGCAAGAATCTCTACAAGAACGATCATGGGCGGTTTACAGACGTAGCGGCGGAAGCCGGCGTGGAAGATATCGGACCGGGCATGAGCGCCTCCTGGTTCGACTACGACGGCGATGGGCTTCCCGATCTTTACGTCAGCAATATGTGGACAGCGGCCGGACAACGGGTGGTTGAATCTCCGAACTTTACTCCCACCGCCGACGGAGAACTGCGCGAAGCTTATCGGCGGCATACCAAGGGTAATTCACTGTATCGGAATCGGGGAGATGGAACTTTCGAAGAAACCGGGGCCAGTGAAGGAGTTGAGATGGGACGTTGGGCCTGGTGCTCTGACGGTGTGGATTTTGACAATGACGGCTCGCCGGAAATATTCGTCACGACCGGTATGTTCACCAATTCATCCGAGAGGGATCTCGAGAGTTTTTTCTGGCGCCAGGTAGTTTCCAAATCCCCAAAACAAAAAGCCTTCGCTCCTAAGTACGAACAAGGATGGGACGCGGTAAACGAACTCATCCGCGAAGGCTTTAACCAGAACAGCCGTGAACCCAATTTGCTGTATGGCAGACGCGGAGATAGATTCTATGATTTTTCGGGCGTTTCCGGACTGAACTATCCTGAAGACAGCCGCTCTTTCGCAGCGGTGGATTTCGATGGCGACGGCAACCTGGATCTGCTGTTGAAAAGCCGCCTCGGCTCACAGATCCGTGCATTCCGCAATGACTGGGGCATAAAGCGGGCGGTGCTCGCAGTTCACCTGCGCGGAACGCATTCAAATCGCGATGCCATCGGTGCCTCCGTCGAATTGACCAGCGGCACTTTGCGAAATTGGCAATTCGTCCGCGCTGGCTCCGGATACATTTCCCAGCACACGAAGACTCTCCATTTTGGTTTGCGAGATAAGACCGCCGCTGAAATCTTGCGGGTCAAGTGGCCGTCGGGGTTGGTGCAGGAATTTCACGACCTGCCTGCGGGCTTTAAGTACTCGATCGTCGAGGGGAGCAACGAGGTCACTCGCCAGCCTTTCTTGCCTAGAGAGTCGTACCCGGCTCTGCCTGCCGTCGTTGGCGACAATCAGGCATCGTTTGCGGCTACCTGGTTGCTGGATCCCGTGCCCTTGCCACAGCGGCGAAAAGGACCGGGCTTTCTGTGCCTGATCAATGGCAACAAGCCCGAGTCACCATCAAATGTGCCGATCGAGTTTCTCGATCTGGCGGCCGAGCCCCCGGATATCGCGGCTTCCTATGCGCTTTTTCGCAAATACCTTCTTGACTACCGAAGCGATTTGCTTCTTCCCCTGCTGATCTTGACTGACGAAAAAGGATTCGCCCACAAACTTTACCCAGCAATTCCCTGCGCTGAAGTCCTGCGTCAGGATCTCCACCGAATCCAGGACTCGGGACGACTTGCTCTCGCTTTGCCGTTTGCCGGAAAGTACTATACGACGCCAGCTCGAAACTACTTTCGCATGGGAGCCGCGTTCCTTTGGGCGGGGTATCCGGAACAAGCGATCGTTTATCTCGATGAAGTAGTTCGCCGCACGCCGGACAATTTCTACGCACACCTGTGTTTGGGACAAATCCATTTGGGAGCTGGGCGGATTGACGCCGCACGCAAGCATCTGGAACAGGCCACTGCACTGAACGACCAATCGGCCGGCGCCTGGAATGACCTCGGCGGCGTAGAAATGAGACAGGGTAATTTCGCCGCAGCCTTAGCTGACTTGCAGAAGGCGCTTGCCCTGGATCCAAACGATTCCTCGGCGCTCATCAATTGCGGATTGGTAGAGGCGAACTTAGGACATCCAGAGGCCGCCGAAGAAATGTTTCGCCGTGCCGTCAATCTCGATCCAACGGATGCCGAGGCCAACGGCCAGTTGGGCTCTCTACTTTCCAGCCAAGGCCGATTCGAAGACGCTCGTAGATACTTACAGCAGGCCATTGCCGCCCGGAGAGACGACGATTTTGCCATCAACAACCTGGGTGTCGTTTACATGCAGATGCATCAATTCGATGATGCCATTGCTGCTTTTCAGTATGGTTTGAAATTCGCTCCCGATAATGAAACCTTGTATCTCAATCTCGCGCGGGCGTACGTCGACACGGGAGACCGACCTCGGGCGCGGGACGTCCTGCAACGCCTGCTGGCGCGAAAGGACAGCACAGTCGCGCAGAGATTTCTGCAGGAAATAGGAGGGCGGTAAACGGCGAGGGTCGGGCTATCTTCCGTCACCGTCCTCGCAAGATGTAGCTGCGCTTGAAAGGCCAACCCGATGCAGCAAATTGCACCATAACCCTGTGATGAAGGACAGTCGCAGTTCGGGCTCATCGGGCGAAGGTATCCCCGCCTTCCGGTTATTAGTGCTGGATCGTCGCAAACTCAACGATAAAATCGCTGGCGTCATTCAGCGCCAAATACTTCACGGTAAGCTCAAGGCGGGCGATTATCTGCCTCCCGAGAGGGCACTTGCTGCTCTGCTCGGGGTCAACCGAGCTACCGTTCGCGAGGCGATTCCCCTGCTTTGTGAGCGGGGATTGGTGGAAAAGAGGAGCGGCAACCGTCTCCGCATTAAGGCCATTCAGCCTGGGAACATCGCGACAGTCCTGCGTCACATCGTTATCTCTAATAATTGTAGCCACAAGGAACTTCATCAATTTCGAGGTGTTTTTGAACCTAAGGTGGCGGCACTCGCCGCCAAAAATGCGCATGCGGATGATCTCGAGAAGTTGGCTCAGGTATTGCAAGCTCTTGAGGCGGCATGGGTCAACAAGGAAGTACAACTGCTCGCCGCAATGGACGCACAGTTTCATCTCGACTTGAGTGCTGCGTCGCATAATGCATTGATGCTGGCCGTGGGCATCGGACTCAATGTGATACTAGAGCGCTTCATGAAAATTACCCACGCGTTGGTTCGTAGCGAAGTAAGCTTCCGGACGCATAGGTTAATCTATCAAGCGATAGTCCGCCGTAATCCAGCTGAAGCCGAGGAGGCGATGCAGGAACAGTTAGCTGCCCAGCCAATACTTGAAGCTGAAGCCTGACTGCAACAAGTCGCCATGTCAGGCGTTTCCAGGCGCCCGGCACAATCTCGGCTATCAGTGTCCCATGGGCTCGCGAAGTGTCAGCATTCGATTCACCGGCAGCCGGGTTTGGACCTCGTGAGCGCCGCTCGGCCAATTGATTTCGAGGCGGTCGATGACGGCGGCTTTTCCCAGACCAAAATGCAGCCGCAAATCATTCTGTGATAGGTAGCTTCCTCCGCTTCGCACTTCGTCACTTTGAACCCGGTCGCCGGTTGCGACCCGCACCCGCGTCCCGATAGCGCTGCGGTTCGAGCGCGTTCCTTCCAGGCGAAGAATGATCCAGTTACCCTGTGGCTGGTGGCTCAGTTTGAGCAGGGAGGGCGGCTCGTTCTGGTTATTGATCACGATTTCGACCGAACCGTCATTGTCATAATCGCCGAACGCCGCGCCTCGCGAAGAATGCCGTTCTTCGAACGCGGGGCCTGCAAGTGCCGACAGGTTCACAAAGTTTCCATTTCCCGTATTCCTGTAGAGAATTGGGTGATCTCGGTAATGGATGTCTGTTTTTAGCCGCTCGACTTCGGGAAAGATGTGCCCACTTACCCAAAACAGGTCCGTCCAGCCATCATTATCAAAATCAAAGAACCCAGCGCCCCAGCTGACGAAGCTGGTGCTGCCGCCGAGTCCGGCCGGAAGGGTGGCATCGTCAAACGCTCCATCCCGTCTGTTGTGGTAAAGACTGACGTGTTCGTCAGAGAAATTGGTTCGAAAAATGTCGAGCCAGCTGTCGGCGTCGTAATCACCAGCCGCAACCCCCATGCCGGAAAGGGCGTTTCCCTCCTCGTCCAACGCTACGCCGCGGAGCAGCGCTTCCTCAGTAAACTGTCCGTTGTGCTGGTTGACATAAAGCAACGATGCGGTTCGGTCGCAAGCTACGTAAATATCCGGCCATCCGTCATTATTGAAATCGCCTGTAAGCACTCCCAACGAATAATTCTGGTGCGCCTTTGAGATTCCGGAAGCTTGCGAAACATCCACAAATGTTCCTTTGCCAGTGTTCCTGTAAAGCAAATTTGTTTCAAAAGGCAGTCCTCGGGGTCCGCATGCGACTGGCAGGCCTCGATACCAGCAATAGGGGTTTTGTCCGGGCTTCGGGCTGGCAGAAAAGTCGAAACGCAAGTAATTCGCAACAAACAGGTCCAGATTGCCGTCGCGGTCATAATCCACAAAGGCGCAGCCGGTGTTATAGCGGGTCCGGTCCTGGCTTAATCCCACCTGCATGGTAACGTCTTCGAACCGCCGACCGCCAACATTGTGATAGAGAATATTCTGTCCCCAATACGTTACAAACAGATCTACAAAACCATCATTGTCGTAGTCGCCCGCGCAAACTCCTTGCCCCCAACCAGAGTGTTCCAAGCCCATTTGCCCGGTGACGTCAATAAAGTGCCCTTTCTGATCGTTGTGATAGAGCCGGTTGCTTCCGCCAGGACCGGAAACTACAAAAATATCCAGAAAACCGTCGTTGTCATAATCGAGGAAGGCAATCCCGCTCCCAGTGGTTTCTACAATGTAGGTCTTTGATTCGACTCCCCCATTGGGGAAAGAGCGGATCAGACCCGATTCTGCGGCTATGTTTCGAAAATCGGTAAGCGGCGGACTCTCGCTTTTGTCGGTCTGCGTGCTGCGCCCTGCGTCCACCGTCGAAGAACCGCGAATGAGCGTTGGTGCCTGCCAGACGAGCACAAGAACTGCCCCCAGCACAAGCGGTGAATGCGACGGTTTCACTGTTGGGGAACCTTGTCGCCGAGTTTCTTCAGAAATTCTGTGAACTCGCCTTCCGGGGGCTTCTGCAGTTTCTCGAGTTCGGCCTTTTGTCGAAGAGAATCTTCGTTGCGGCCTACGTTGCGATACGCCATCATAAGGCTGTAGTGCGCTGCCTCGCTATTGGGGACGAGGTGGACTGCCCCCTCAAGCAAGCCGATTGCTTCGTCATTCTGCTTTGCTTCGAGCTTAAGCTTTGCCAAAGCGATGAGGGCCTCAGGAAATTGCCCGCTGAGTCGGACGGCGCGCTCCAGGTGAGGCAGAGCTTCGACCGACTTCTGCTGTGTTGTTAGGATTTGGCCGATTTCGTATTCGGCCACCGCATCCCTGGGGTTCAGTGCCAGTTCGGCCTCGAACTCACGCTGCGCTTGCACCAAAGTATCTACCGAATGAGAACTCATAAGGAGCGCCCGCCCCATCCGGAAATGCAGGTCTAACGCCTTTGGATTCTTTACGATCGCTTCCTGAAATTGTTGGACCGCTTCCGCGTACTTTCCCTGACTTTCAAAGATTTCTCCCGATAGCTGATTCACCCGAAAAGAAGCAGGGGTTTCCTGGAACATCTTCTGAACCGTTCCGTTCCAGGCCTTCATGTACACTCGCGCCGTCTCGTAGAGGACGTCCGCATCCGACGGGTAAAGCTTCTGGAGTTCCACCAGCACTCTTGTCGCATCCGGGAAACGGCTCCCGGATGCATAACATTGTGCTAACCCTAGTCCGCTAAGACGACGGAGCTGAGCATCGGTGAGGGTTGCAAACTGCTTCTCCAACTCTGCAATCGCGCGATCGCATCGCCCGTTGGCGACGCGAGCCAGGGCCAGGAAGGCACGGGCGCGCGGCTCGCTTCGCGTTTGTACGGCTCGTTCAAGAAGGGATTCGGCCGCTACATACTCACCGCGCTGAAAGTGGGCGATGCCGTCTAATAGTGGGTCTGATTGCGGCGCTAAGAACGCGAGGAAAAGGCCGAGACACCAAATGTTAGTGGCCGGCATCGTCCACCACCAGGTCGAGTCGCCCCAGCCGGTATCGAGCCTGCCGGTCAAGAGAGCGAAAACTGAGCACTGGCGCTAGCCCCGGAGCAATCTCAGGCGGCGGATCTAGGCGATCCGATGGGCGGTCCGCGATTTCGAGAATTTGACCCGACTCGCTGATCTGCTGAACGAGTGCCCCCACCACGTCGCTTTGCCTGCCAGACTTGGCGGCGGGGGCGGCAAATGGCTTTTTCTCGTTCAATGCTGTTCCCTGCACCGGGGCACTTTGTGCGCAAACCATCATGGGAGAACACATCACGCTAATAAACAAAGGGAGGCTGCTCAGTTTCGTGAGTCGACAGCCAAGCCTAGGGAAAAGAGTCTTGCTAGCTATCACGTGTATTGCCTCGATTCCAACTGGATCCAGACACCAGCAAGCCACGCGACAATGGCTTGCTATTGCGTGCACAGCGTCGGCCAATGGCTGGACCAACAACAGCAGAGTTGATTTACCACCTGAATTATTGATTGTCAAGGTGGAATACGAACTACCTACGGCGTCGCTGTTAAGGCGCCCCGCTTCGCATCGTGGCTCAACGGCTACCCCGGGAGACTCGATTAGCGGCAAATGTTACGCCCGGCGATACTTGGCACAAATACTGCGGACGGAATCGGGCGCGCCCCTCGTGGAATCAACGACGGCAGAGATAGTTGACATGATCAGCCACGTGACCAGCAGCATGTGCTAGTTGAACCAGAGATGTGTGTAGGCATTCATCGATCAGAAGCTTCACTGTCACCCTGCGAGGGCACGGCCATGCCGGGTTACAAGAACCGGTTTTCGTTTTGCCCAGGGGCGGGAAGCCGGACGCCCGCGGCGCGGAAAGGCTTGGACATACAGCGGAGCAAGCTCGACTCTCTCTCTATCAAGAGCTGGGTAGCCCTCCAGGATCTCTTCTGGCTTCGCTCCTTGGATCAACATGTCGGCAATCAGTTCGACTGGAATGCGCGTCCCACGATACACGGGGGTACCGCGCATGATTTCAGGATCGGAAACAATCATCTTCTCTGCACGTTGAAGTCTCTTGAGGTCCTTGTCGAGTTCCAGGCGCACCGACTTCACCTGAATTATCAGGGCTGAACCCTCCGTAAGAATTACGGTGTCAATTTCGGGAGACGATTCAATCTTCTTAGCGATTGCGCGACGAGCGGCGATCGGCAACAGCCGCACCCCCTCTGCTTCGAGGCGTAAATATAACACCTGCTCGCGGCTCAGCATTCGTTGTATCGAACGGCCAGTGCGGAGCCGTCGCGGTCGAATGAGGCGACGTTCGATAAGCTTATGAACGGCAGGAAGCGGGAGATTCGCAACCGCCGACGCCTGCGCCGGAGTATATTCTGTGGTTTCCATTTAATTATCCTACCCCAAAAGGGATAGAATTAATAGTGTTTGCCCGATTCGATGTTGTGCGGTGTGTTTAGCGTCGGGTACTGTAATTTGCGAATCCTGGCTTTGCTTCGCCTGGCTTGGGCTATGGGAAAATTTTCACCCCGCCCATACTTTTTACGGGATTTCTTGTAAGGCCGACAGTCTGGACGGGGAATCCGAAGGTTCGGCGTAGCTCGGCCAATGCGGACGCGGGTTCCCAATCCGCAAACCCGTCGAAGACGAGCAAGTATGCTGTTTCGTTGTCCATAAAATCTTCGTGTATCCCGAGAAGAAGGGCGCTTTTCTCATTGTCTCACTGGGGTCAGACGGCCAGATGACGGGCCTTCCCCGATCCGGTTAGGGAAGGGTGGCCGACGATCCACTCGGTAGCTGAGAGCGGCGGTCTCTCCGACGAACGATGTTTCCCGCCAATCGGCCGTTCTGCCAGCCAGTGCTGCCGGCCGGTCAACGATGACAATTTGACGG
>Ga0137418_10000010_pt1 | contig 118447 bp, 90 predicted proteins | sample CZODoug3_1_2_16f_FD_122242 | JGI IMG/M metagenome (GOLD analysis project Ga0137418, IMG submission 122242) | Vadose zone soil fungal communities from Angelo Coast Range Reserve, California, USA - CZODoug3_1_2_16fungal (Hybrid Assembly) | ecosystem: Environmental > Terrestrial > Soil > Vadose...
AGCGATATGTATCCACGTATGTCGTAGGCCGAATCTACGCGGCCCTGAACGAAAAAGAGGAAGCTCTTCGTTGGCTGGAAACCGCATACGAGGAGCACGCGGCGTGGATGCCATTCCTCAAAATCGATCCCAGGCTCGATAGCCTGCGCTCTGAACCGCGCTTCCAGGATCTGATGCGCCGTATGAACTTTCCGCCGTAGGCCCATACCGACCTCACGGATTCGGCTCCAGCAAGAGGGAGGTTTTGTTAGAAGCTCTTAGACAAAGTAAGAACATTTTATTGCTTCACTCCGATCGAATTCTGTTCTTCCTGGTTGCTCCCGAGAAATTCGGCGCTAGTCTGGCAACATACAAAGTCCTCGCCGAAACACAACCTCAGGAGAAGTTCCGTGAATATGCCTGATTCGTCGAAGAAGTAAAATCCCAAAAGGGTGTGAGCTACCGGGCCTTCCCGCAGACACAAATCAGAACTAATTCTCAAACGTCTACACCGGCGTAGCCGTCTTCCGTGCCGGATTAAAGAACGGCAGCGTCGTCACGGTCACATTCGTCTTGAGCCGAATCGCTTCGATCGTAATCTCCATCTGCAGCTTAGTGCCCGGCTTCGAATATTCGCCTTCTACGCTGGCCAGCGCGATCAGCTTCTTCAAAATGGGCGACCAGCTGGTAGTCGTGGCCTTACCAATGTGTCTCTCATCCGAGTAAACAGGGACAGCTACTCGTGACGCCTGAGTAGGTGCCGCCGGCGTCAGGCCATATCGCTCATAAAGAGCCTCAACGTCCGTCCAATCCACTTCCAGCCCGACCAACTGCCGTGGAACTCCATTCTTCTGATCGCGTGCCAGCGCCTGCTTGCCGATGAAGTTGTCTTTCTCCAGATGGACCATCTTGGCGAAGCCCAACTCATACGGAGAATATTTCTGCGACGCTATCAGCGCCTTCTTGCTGCTGGTGTAGTCGACTTCAATCAGAAGCAGTCCTGCCTCGACCCGCGCCACATCGAGCGCCAGCATGCCCGCAGCGTGAAGATCGAACTGCCTGCCCTTCTCGGTTAACGCATCCCACACTTTCACCGCATCGTTCCACGGGATCCAGATTTCGTACCCGAGGTCGCCGGTATAGCCGGTGCGGGAAATGTCGAGGGGAACCCCCGCGATCTTGCCGCGCGTCACACGAAAATATTTCAGGTTCGCGATGTCAGCCTCGGCCACCGTCTGGAGCAGCTTTGCCGATGTGGGCCCCTGCAACGCCAGCGCAGCAACTTTTTCTGAAATGTCTTCGATCTGAACATCCATGTTCAGACCGTTTTGCCGGAACCAGCGCAGGCTCGGATCGGCAGCGGTCCAGCGATACACATTTTCTTCCAGCCGCGAAATCGTGCCATCGTCAATCACTTTGCCCTGCTCATCGCACCAGCAGCAGTAGATCACCTGACCCCCTTTCACCTTGTTGATGTCACGCGTGATGATGCGATTCACCAGCTTGGTGGCATCTTTGCCAGTGATCAGATATTTATAGAGCGGAGAAATATCAATCAGCGCCGCCGCATTGCGGATAGCGTTGTATTCATGCTCGTGGTGCACTTCATACACGCTGACGGTGTAATAACCCGACCACTCGCGATAATTCAGGCTGTGGCAAAGCGGAAATGTTCTTTCGTGAAACGCGGTTCCAATGGGCAAAGTGTTTTTCCTTGGGCTTGACTCAAGAAACAGGCGACCTTGGATTATATGATCCGTATGCCCGGCCCGGCAACACTTCGCGAATCATGCGCGATCACAGTGGTCTCGCAGGCCGGAATCTTGCCTGAAGGCGGATTGACACACAGGCCCCGAGACAAAACACTCAGTTCTCGATAGAATTAGCGAGTCACTTTTCTACGCACATGCAGCCAATCCTGTCATCGTCGTTGAGCACTTTGCGAAGCTGGACCGTCCTTCCCAGCGGGCTCTAGCCTGACGGTTTCTTGGCCTTCCTGCTCTTTCATCGCAGACCCGAGCATTCCGTGATGGAAAGCTCCGAAGACAATATATTTCGAACCTTGATTCGTGGCCGCACCTGCTACAATCCCTGCGGTTTTTAGCGAACACCGGGAAGTAAGAGGTAAATATGGCAGCCTCCAACCGATCCAAATCAAAATACGACGTGGTCGTCATCGGCGGAGGCCACAACGGCCTCGTCAATGCTGCCTACCTGGCGAAAGCGGGCAAGAAAGTGCTGGTGCTGGAACGCCGCCACATCGTGGGCGGAGCCGCAGTCACAGAAGAAATCTACCCAGGATTTAAGTTTTCGGTCTGCTCTTACGTGGTCTCGCTGCTGCGGCCGGAAATTATTCGCGACCTCGACCTTCCCCGCCATGGCCTAGAGATTCTCCCGCTCGACGGAACATTCACGCCCATGCCGAACGGCGATCACCTGTGGCGAGTGAACGACCATGGCAAGACGCACCGCGAAATTGCCCGCCACTCGCGCGTGGACGCGGAAGCCTACGACGAGTTCGGTAAAGCCATGCAGGCCATGTGCCGCTTCGTGAAACCCATTCTCAGCATGGTGCCGCCCGATCCAGCCACGCTGAATCCGCGCGAAGTGATGAAGCTGCTTTTCATCGGACGCCGCTTCCAAGCGCTCTCCGGCGAGGATAAATACAACCAGGTACAGCTCATGACCATGAGCGCCATTGATTTTCTCGATCAATGGTTTGAGACCGACGTGCTCAAGGCCACCATGTCGGCCTCGGGAATCATCGGCACATTTCTCGGGGTGCGCTCGCCGGGAACAGCGTACGTGCTGCTGCACCACTACATGGGCGAAATCGACGGCGCTTTTCGTGCCTGGGGATTCGCGCGCGGAGGCACTGGTGCCATTTCGAACGCCATCGCCGATGCTGCGAAAGAAGTGGGCGTTGAGATTCGCACCCAGTCGGGCATCGTGAGCATCATCGTCAAGGGCGGCCGCGCCAAGGGAGTCGTGCTCGGCAACGGCGATGAAATCTATGCGGATGTGATTTCTTCCAGCGTCGATCCGCGTCTCACCTTTACGAAGTTCATAGAACCCGAGCATCTCCCCGGCGACTTTCTCGAAGAAGTAAACCGCTACAAGTATCGCGGCTCGTCCGGCAAAGTAAACATGGCCCTCGATGCACTGCCGAATTTCAAATGCATGCCTGGTCCCGGCGCACACCTGCGTGGAGCGATTTCAATTTCGCCCAGCGTGGAATACATGGAGCGCGCCTACGACGACGCGAAGTACGGAAATTTTTCGCGCCGCCCATACATCGATATGGTCATCCCCAGCCTCACCGATCCTTCAGTCGCGCCCCCCGGCAAGCACGTGATGTCCTGCTTCGTACAGTACGCTCCCTACAAGCTACGCGCCGGTCTTAACTGGGACGATCAGAAAGAAGCATTCGGCGACAACGTCGTCAACACCATTGCCGAGTACGTACCCAATATCAAAGACATCATCCTGCACAAGCAGGTGGTGACGCCGCTTGATCTCGAGCGCGAGTTCGGGCTCAGCGAAGGAAACATTTTTCAGGGTGAGCTTTCGCTCGAACAACTGTTCTTCCTCCGCCCCGTTGCAGGGTGGGCGCAGTTCCGGACGCCGATCAAGAACCTCTACATTTGCGGCTCGGCGGCGCATCCGGGCGGCGGAATCATGGGCGCGCCGGGACGTTTGGCGGCGCTCGAAATCCTCAAAGACGTGAAGGGAGCCGCTTAAGCATGCCCGGCAAGGACACCGCCAACCAGCGCGATATCGTCATCATAGGCGGCGGACACAATGGGCTGGTCACCGCCTTCTACCTGGCGAAGGCAGGATACAAACCGCTGCTTCTCGAGCGGCGCCCTCAGGTCGGCGGCGCCGCCATTACAGATGAATTTCATCCCGGTTTTCGTTGCTCAACGCTCGCACACACCGCAGGCCCAATCCGCCCCGACATCGTTCGCGACCTGAAGCTCGAAAAGCATGGCTTGCAGTTAATCACTCCGGAAGTCAGTGTCACCGCTTTAACCCCCGATGGACGAGCGCTTTCGCTTTACCGGGACGCCAGAAAATCCGCGCAGGAAGTCGCCGCCTTCTCCCAGAAAGACGCAGCCAAGTATCCCGAGTTTCAGGAATCACTCGGCAAGATGGGCCGCGTCATTGGCGAAGCGCTCGCCACGCCGCCGCCCAACATTGACCACCCCAGCGGCGGTGATCTCTGGGGCATGCTGAAGACCGGGCGCGCCATCCGCAATCTCGGCAAGAAAGATATGTACCGCCTGCTGCGTTGGGGACCGATGGCGGTCGCCGATCTCGCGGCTGAATATTTCGAGACCGAACTCCTTCGCGCCGTCGTGGCTGCTCGCGGCCTGTTCGGAACCTTTCTGGGCCCATGGTCGGCAGGCAGCGCCCTGGTGCTTCTGATTCGTGCAGCCGGAGACGCGCATCCCGCGGGTTCTGCATTCTTTGCCGCAGGCGGCATGGGTGCGCTCACCCAGGCAATGGCTTCAGCCGCGCAGGCTGCGGGGGCGGAAATCCGCAGCGGCGCGGAAGTCATAGAAATTCGCGTGAAAGACGGGGCGGCCAGCGGCGTGATTCTTTCCACTGGGGAAGAGATCGATGCGAGGGCTGTCATTTCCAACGCCGATCCCAAACGCACGCTGCTTAAGCTGACCGATCCCACGCACCTTACTCCCGACTTCGTGCAGAAGCTTCAGCACTATCGTGGCAACGGAACCGTGGCGAAGGTTAACCTCGCACTCTCAGGTCTGCCCAGCTTCACGGCTTTAAAAAACCGCGATGCCGCCGCGTTGACCGGACGCATTCACATCGGGAATGAGATCGATTACCTGGAGCGGGCGTTCGACGCCTCCAAGTACGGCAATTTCTCGCCGCATCCCTATCTCGAGGTCACGATTCCGTCGTTGACCGATCCCACGCTGGCGCCCGAAGGCAAACATGTGATGTCAATTTACGTGCAGTACGCACCCTACAAATTGAACGGCGATTGGGAAACTCAACGCAAGCCGCTGGGACAGACCGTGGTTAAGACTCTCGCGCAATACACTCCCAACCTGCCCGAGCTGATTCTGACGCACCAGATCATCACTCCGCAGGACTTGGAAGACACCTACGGCCTTACTGGCGGACAGATCTTCCACGGCGATTTGGCTCTCGACCAATTTTTCACCATGCGGCCGCTGCTGGATTGGGCGCGTTACCGAACGCCGATTGAGAATCTGTATTTGTGCGGAAGTGGCACGCATCCCGGCGCGGGCTTGACGGGCGGCTCGGGGGCCAATGCCGCACGCGAGATCTTGAAGGATCTGAAGAAGTAGTGACAAAACCCAGGCGCAAGAACTGCGTCTCGACGAACAATATCGTAGAGACGGTGCTGGCAACGTCTTGCCAGCATCACGGGCGCCGGGACTACGGCACCCCATGAAGAACTCCGCCATCCTCCTCGTAGCCTGCCCCGACCGCAAAGGCGAAGTAGCATCCATCGCGGACTTCGTCTACCGGCACAACGGCAACATTCTGCACGCCGACGAACACGCCGACGAAGAGTCTGGCCTCTTCCTGATGCGGGTCGAGTTCGATGCCAAAGATTTCGACCTCGACCTCGCCGACTTCGGCAAACTCTTCGCGCCGGTTGCCGAGACCTTTCAGATGAAGTGGCGTCTGGCGCAGTCGTCCCAGCGCCCACGTATGATTATTTTTGTCTCAAAGTATGACCATTGTCTGATCGATCTTCTGTATCGGCACCAGAGCGGTGAACTCGCCTGCGACATTCCGCTGATCATCTCCAACCACCCCGACAATCAACCGCTCGCCGATTTCTACAAAATTCCTTACGCAGTCATCGCCATCACCAAAGACAACAAGAACCAGGCAGAGGAACGAATTCAGGCCCTGATCACTGCGCACAAAGCGGACTTCATAGTTCTGGCCCGCTACATGCAAATTCTTTCGAACAATTTCGTAAACCGCTATCCGCAGCGGATCATCAATATCCATCATTCATTCTTGCCTGCGTTCGTGGGCGCCCGCCCCTACCATCAAGCGTTCGAACGCGGTGTAAAGCTGATTGGCGCCACCAGCCACTACGTCACCGAAGTGCTCGACGACGGCCCCATCATTGAGCAAGACGTTGTCCGCGTCTCACACCGCGATACGGTCGAAGATCTCATTCGCAAGGGTCGCGATCTGGAAAAAGTTGTCCTCTCCCGCGCCGTCCGCCTGCATATCGAAAGCCGAGTCCTCGTGTACGGCAATAAAACTGTCGTTTTCTGATGGCTCACGTTCACGCTCACCCGGAAGTTCATGTACCGCGGTCACCAGAATACCTGGCGTGACAGTGTCGCTCCGCCGGTAACTTGCGACCAAAGTGACTTTCGTCTTTACTTAGACATTAGTAAAGAATTCCTAATAAGACGGGGGAAATCCCGCTCTCAGGAGCCTGTTTGGCCGAGGACCTTAAGTTTGAGCTGAGTATTCTGGCGACAGTCCAGGGTTTCTACCAGAAGCTCATGTGGACAACTCTGGGCGGCGACGTGCCCATTCCCGCAGGCCTCGACGAGGACTCGCTGCGCCATTCCGAGCGCGATCTTCCCACGACTCTTTCCCGCATGTATCGCTGGCTGCACTTGCTGGATATGGCGATCACCCCCGCCATGCTGCGCCAGGCACTCACTCCTGAAACCGATTCCGAAGTCGCCGAGGCCTTACTCCGATACTTTGTGCGCCGCCGCGAGCCCGGCTATATCAACCGCGACAAAACTGATTTGATCGCCACTTTTCTCTATCGCCATCCTCGGGTTCAGGGCCAGTGGGAGCGACGCGGCTATGGCCTTGATGGCGCGCTGCCGCTCTCTCCTTTCGAGATTGCGTTGATTGAAATCCTGGCTGACACCGATGTTCCCTCCCTCCCTGAAGAGCACGTGCAGTTGCTGCGGCGCTTCGATCCTCTGCGCGAGGAGATTGGCCGTTTTCGTGACTTCAACACGCTGATCGACTCCGGAATCATTTCGCGGGTGCGCGAACTGAAACAATGGCTCGATTCTTCTTTCTATCATCCCGGCGTGTTGGCCACGGTCTCGGCCTACAACGCCGCTTTCGGTGCAAGATTCGATGAGTTATTCGCCAAGGCGTTGGGCGAGATTAAAGTGTTCGCGCGTGCCCTGGACGATATGGGTGGCAGCATCCTCAGCACGGTGGATGGCGTAGAGGTCACGGTTGAACACGTGGCCGCGATTGAAGAAGGAGAAATGTTGCAGAGCGATTATGGCAGCGCGCTGGAAAAATTCCGGCGCGTGTCCAAGCTCAAGAAGGAACTCGACCGGCGCCCCCCCATTCGCAAATCGCTGTTGACGTCATCCGGCGACCGAAACTCCCGGCCCTCGGGCGGTGCAGGCGCAGCCGCGAAACCGACGCGCACTTCGGCCAAAATACCCATTCCAGCGGTGGTGTTTCGACCCCCGTCCATAACGCCGCAACAGATTTCGATGGAAGAAGGCAAGCTGCGCCGGGTGGAAGAATCCATCCGCGTCTTCGTCCGCGTGGCGGATCCGAAATATCGTCAGGTAGTGCCGATGCGGTTCTTCAACCTGACCCTCACAACCGAAGAAGCCGACGCCTACAACGCCAGCTATCTTGAGGAAAAGAGTTTGCGCGCCGACCTGGCTCGCACCTTAATACAACTGGTTTCAATTTCCGCCCGTATCATCACTGAAATGGAAGAGCTCAAGCGGTGTCAAAGCATGTCTTCTTTGTGGAAGCTTCACGCCGACGCTCTGGTCGTTCTCCTCGACATCGCCAGCACTGTCACCGAAGATGCCGGCAGCTCGGCGAAACTGGCCGAGCAAAGCGATGCGGCTGCGATGGCAAAAACCATCTATGGATCGGTGCAGAAGTTACGCGCTTACTCTGACGCGGCCGTCAAAGCCATGGCACAATCGGGAAGCTAGCATTGTTGGCCTAGTTGATGTCGAACTGCTCCTGATGCAGTGCCGGATCGCTTTTCACGATGATGGTGCGCTTGGTGAGTTCTTCCATCTCGTTCAGCAAGCGGCCGTTGTTCGACTTCAATTCCTTCGCCACGTCCGGGTTCACGCGCAGCATCACGTCTTCGTGTTCCAGGTGTTTGGCAATCTTGCGCATCTCCACATAAATCTCGTTGCAGACCGTTGTCACCGATTTCACATAGCCCGTCGACTGGCAATATGGGCAGGGCGCGCCGATGGTGCGCTCCAGCGACTGCTTCACTCGCTTGCGGGTAATGGCGACCAGGCCGAAGTCGTTAAACTGCAGGACTTTCGATGGAGCGCGGTCATGACGCAGCTCTTCTTCCAAAGCTTGCATCACGCGCTGGCGGTTGCGGCGCTCATCCATGTCAATGAAGTCGATGATGATGATCCCGCCCAGATCACGCAGGCGAATCTGACGGACGATTTCCTTGATGGCGTCCACGTTGGTCTTTACGATCGTGTCTTCCAGACGCGCGGTCTTACCTACGTATTTTCCGGTGTTGATGTCGACGGCCACCAGCGCCTCAGTCTGGTTGATTACGATGTATCCACCGCTTTTCAGCCACACTTTCGACTTGAGGGCCTTGTTCATTTCTTCTGCAAGCCCAAACTGCTCAAACAGCGGCGTCTCCTTCGTGTAGAGCTTCACGCGCTTCACCAACCCCGGCTGAAAGCGGTTGAAGAAACGCAGAATGCGCTCGTACTCGGGCTCGGTGTCAACCCAAATCACGGAGAAATCTGACGTTACCTGGTCGCGCAATACGCGCTCCACTACGTTCAAATCGTGATAGATCAGCGCCGGGGATTTGCCATTTTCGGCGCGAGTCTTGATTTCGTTCCACAGCCCCTTCAGAAATCGAATGTCGGCTCGCAGCTCGTCTTCACTGGCGCTCTGCGCGGCAGTGCGCACGATGAAGCCGCCATGGCCATTTTCGCGCTCACTCATCACAATGCGTTTCAGCCGCAGGCGTTCTTCCTCGGAAGCGATCTTGCGCGAGACCCCGCCGTGGTTCACCGTCGGCATGTAGACGAGGAAGCGTCCCGGCAACGCGATGTGACTGGTGATGCGCGCACCTTTCTTGCCGATGGGCTCTTTGGCAATCTGGACCAGAATTTCCTGGCCTTCCTTGAGTAGCTCGCTGATCTGCGGCACCGGCTGCGAGGGACGCCGGAATCGGCGTCCACCGCCTCGACGGCCGCGCGGCCCGCCTTGGCGGTCAAAGCCGGGCCTGGGACGCTGCGCGCGCTGCGTATAACTGGCGGTTGCGGCCGGAGCTCTAACTTCCACCCGGGCATCCACCGCGCCATTGCTCCGGGCCTCGGCATCCAGTAGAGCCTCGGCTTCAGCTTGCGCCTCCTCGAGCTCCAGTTCCTGGGTGTCCTCCTCTTCGGCGTCTTCCGCAGTCTCTGCAGCTCCAGTTTCCTTCACGACGTCCGCGGATACGGATTCCTGAATTTCAGTGACTGACTCTACGGTCGTCGACATCTCCTGCCCAGCAGTCCCGGACACTTGCTCCGCGGCGGCACGAGTCTCCTCTTCGAACTCGTCGAAGGTCCCGTCATCGCCGGTTTCTTCGCCGTAGTGAATGGCTTCGGCTTCCTCTTCATCGATGGTTTCTTCTTCCACCGTTCCACTGGACCTGGCGAATGCAGCTGTATCCGCCTCCACCACGCGAGCGCGACGCTCGACCGCCTCATCCATGGACGAGGGCTCGTGGGCAGCCTTCTCTTCCTTGTGTGCGTCCGATTCCACATCCGAGCGGGCGGGAGCGGCCGCCGATGCTGTGCTCACGGAATCTCCAACGGGTTCCGGCCGGCGAAATTCGCGATTCCAGTCCACGGAAGTCGCTGCCGTCTCAAGGGTTTCGTCGTGCTCGGCACGCAAATCGTCATGTTGTTCATGCAGCGGCTCTGCAACGGTTGATGCCGAGGCGAAGAATGGCTCGTCTTCCGGAAAAATTGCCGCGCTCGGTACGGGAGAGTCCACAGAAGCTGCAGAAACCGATTCGTTGACCGCCGTTCTTCGCGAAGGTTGATCCTGCCCCGGTTGGCTCCGGCGTTGGTACTTCGAAATGGATTCTCCCGGTAGCAGGATTGGCTGATAACCCGGCGGCGGACCGGACTGCTGAGCACGGCCCGGCTCACGTCTGAAACTCGACTCTCGGGGGCGACTTGATTCCTGGATGGGTGCCGCAGTCTCGGGCATTTGCGGCGTAGGACGCGCGAAACGAGGCTCAGGCCCGCGATCGCGGCCGTCTCGTCCTCGACCTCCACGCCGCCGCCTGCGACCGCGCCAGTTGCCGCGATCCTCAGGGGCGTTTGATGAAACCGGCTCAGCGCCACCCGTCGCCAACGATTGCCTCCCGGTATCACTTCGTTCGTGATCGGAGGCCTGCTCAACCTCGCCTGCCGATTCATTGATCTCTCCGGCCGATGTTGCCTCAGCACTTTTTGCTTGCCCTTCGGTTCGCGGAGCCTGAGGCCGCATGTCGGGCACGGCACGATTGGCGGGCACGACATCAGTCACATCTTCGTCGTGCTCCTCCAGTTCCATGAAGTCGGAAACGTAGAGGAACGCGTCGCGCTCCAGCCCAATGTCGACAAAGGCAGATTGCATGCCGGGCAGCACGCGGGTCACACGGCCCTTGTAAATGGATCCAGCTAGAGTGTATTCGTTCTCGCGTTCGAGGTAGATCTCCGCGAGTAGGTCGTCTTCCACCAGGCCCACCTTGGTTTCGTGGGGGGTCGAAGAGACAAATAGTTCCTTGTTCATTCGCACTCCGGTCCCGCCACTAACAAAGGGCGGGCTTCACCGGGACCAAAGCGGGAGGAGATCGGGAGGATCGAGCGGTGCGACAATGGCCCCGGGTAGGGGACGGCTAGGTCTGTGGAGTTCCCTCCATGACCGAATCCGTTGCTCAAGGTTGGGAATCTTTTGCACTGATCGCTTTTTGTCCGCCGGGGTTGTGACCGCTCTCTCAGACCGTTTCCGGTCGGGGGGGCCGTTCCCTGCCCAGCAGCGTTCTTGCTTCAATCCTGCCCGGCCTCACATCGCTGTTCTGGCCGGTAAAAATACCCTCTTTACGCGAGGGCGATCGAGATTTTTTCTGGCCGCGCCTGGCTAGCGCGGCGTTTGCTTCCTGTCATCTTCCCTATTCCTAGTTCACAAAACGGCGCATACGGACGTTCATCACCATGCCCAGCGCCATGAACATAAATAGAACGGAAGACCCGCCATAACTCATTAGCGGCAAGGGTATTCCGGTGACTGGCATAAAACCAACCACCATGCCGACGTTGACCAGGATATGGAAGCTAAGCACAGCCACCACACCCATCACCACGAAAGTGCCAGCGCGGTCGGGCGCCGTTTGCGCGTTCTGGGTCAAACGCATTAGCACTATGAAGTATAACAGCAGAACGCCCAGAGCTCCTACGAATCCGTGCTCTTCGGCAAAGGCCGCGAAAATGAAGTCGGTCTGGGGCACGGGGAGGAAAGCCCCGTGGGTTTGCGAGCCTTTACCGCCCCACAGGCCTCCCGAACCCACCGCAATCAGGGATTGCGTAACTTGGTACCCCGACCCCTGGGGGTCGGCGTCAGGCTCCAGGAAACTGGTCAGCCGTTGTTTCTGGTAGGTCTTCAGCACGTGAACCCGCGGGGTAAAGAAAACGGCGCCGACGGCCACTGCCGCGAGCAAGCCCACGGCAAGCGCCTGCCGCAGCTGCAGGCCTCCCAAAAATACGCCCATGATGGCGATGGGCAAATAGGTGAGGGCCGTGCCCAAGTCGGGCTGAGCCAGAACCAACAGCATGGGCAATCCGACGATGGCCCCGGCCTTCAGGAAATCGGGCCAGGAAAGCTCCCGCTGCTGCAGGTCGGCAAAATATTTGGCCACAGCCAAAATGAGAATGAGTTTCACCCATTCCGAAGGTTGGAAATGGTTACCACCGGGCATCTTGATCCAGCGCCGCGCCCCGAGATATTTCTGGCCGAAAATTATGACCGCCATCAGTGAGGCGACGCCGGCAATATAGAACCAGTGGATCCTGTCCAACAGCGCCTGATAATTCACCAGACTAACCAAAAACATCGCGCCCACGCCTCCCAACACCCAGTAGACTTGCTTGATGTGGGAGCCGGCAAACTTCGTATGTACAGTCGCGCTCTGAATCTCCATGACGCCCAAGCCGCAGATGATGAGCACGAAGCCCAGCAGCAGCCAGTCAAAATCGCGAAATGAAACGTAGCGTGCCATCAGTTATTAGTTCTTAGTTCTGTCATCCTGAGCAACGCCAAGGACCCTTGCCCGCGAGCACTATCACAAGCCTGTAAGGGAGTTCTCGTCCAGACTGCCTTTCGTGTCTTAACTCCGGAAACATAGGTTTCAATGCAGCCCCGGCGCCACGGTCGCAATCGGCAGTGACTTCCTCGGCAGAGACGCGAGGAACCGCCCACCATCCAGGACTTCCTTATCTCCGTCGGCGTCAGGTGCGGTCCACACTCCTCCGATTTCTACTTTGCCGCCAACCTTTGGCTTCTCCGCCATCTTCGTCGGCGTGCGGCGTTGTTTGTCCACGTAAGCCTTGATGACCTGCGTCGCCAGACGCGCCGCCAACCTCCCATGCTCGCCCCCTTCGAACAGCACGACCACAATGATGTCCGGATTACGCCTCGGGGTGAATCCCACGAACCATCCATTCTGGTTGAGAGTCTCGTCGTGAGCATGCTTCGCCCTTGTGGCAAGGGAGACCACCTGCGCCGAGCCAGTCTTGCCGGCTATATCAATCCCAGGAATGTGCGCCGATGGGGCTGTGCCCTCGGGTAGGACTACGCGTCCCATAGCGTCGGTGATGAGGTTCCACCCGTCCGCGGCAATGGGAATGTTCTTCACATCCGTGTAGTGATTGACCTCAACATATCCCTGCGGAAGTCCGGTAGGGTCTACGACGTGCGGCACAACCATTCGACCACCCATCGAGATTGCGGCGATAGCACGCATGAGCTGCACTGGCGTGATCGCGACGGCACCCTGGCCGATGCCGACGGAAATCGTTTCCCCGGCAAACCACTTCTGCTTGAAGTTGCGGATCTTCCACTCTTCCGAAGGCATCACACCGCTCACTTCATTCGGCAGATCGATACCCGTTTTCTGCCCCAGTCCCAGAGCGGTTGCGTATCTTGCGATGCGGTCGATGCCAAGCTTTTCCGCCAAAGTGTAAAAAAAGACATCGCACGACTGATAGATCGCTTTGGTCAGATCCACTGAGCCGTGGCCGCTTTTCACCCAGCAGCCGAATCGGCGGCCATAAAACTCGCCGCCACCCGTGCAGTTCACATGCAGAGCCTGCGCAATTCCTTCCTGCCAGCCCGCCACCGACATGATGATCTTGAATGTCGAACCGGGGGCGAGCTGCGCCTGGATTGCCTTGTTCAGAAGCGGTTTATCAGGATCGTTCACCAGCTTGTTCCACTGATCGCGGGAGACGCGAACCGCAAAATCATTTGGATCGAAGGTGGGCCGGCTTGCCATAGCGAGGATTTCACCGGTCCGCGGATCCATCGCCACGATGGCGCCGTTTTTGCCTTCCAGCGCCTGTTCCGCTGCAATCTGCAAATCAATGTCCACGGTCAGCTTTAGCTGCTTGCCGGCCACTGCATCCTTTGTATCCAGCTGACCCACTTCACGCCCGTGGCTGTTCACCAAGGCGCGCCGCGATCCGTTCTGCCCCATCAGCATGTTGTTGTATTGCCGTTCGGCACCGGAAATACCTACGACGTCACCGGGGTTGTAGAGCTCGAACTGGGGATGGTTGAGCATGTCCTCTGTAACGTCGCCTACGTATCCGATCAAATGCGCCATGAACCCGTTGCGCGGATACAGGCGGCGATGCGCCACGATCGTGTCCAACTCCGGCAATTCGTTGCGGTGAGCCTCGATGAAGGAGAGCTCGTCGGGCGTGATGTCATCTTTCAGAAAGATTGGCTGGTACTGCGGCAGGGCTGAGAAGTGACGCAAACGCTCGCGCACCTCTTTCGCGTCCATGTGCAAACCAGCCCCAATCAGATCAGCGTCGGCGTTAAGGTCACGCGACGAGTCGCGCAGCAGTAGCGCCGAAAACGAAGGATAGTTGTCGACGATAACGCGGCCTTCGCGGTCCACGATCTTCCCGCGCGGGGCGAGAATGGGGACGTTACGAATGCGGTTCTTTTCCGCTGCCAGGGAGTAATACTCGCTCTGCATCACCTGCAGCCGCCACAGTCCATACGCTAGCACCAGGAAGATGCCGAGGATGATGTACTGCGCCGCCGTCAGGCGGAGCGCCGATACTTTTTCGTCACGGCCAAACATCAGGCGTCGGGCTTCAGGCGTCGGGCTTCAGAGGCCCGGCCACATATAATTGTCGTGGACCCCACCTTGGCTCATCCTTTCGGGTAGTTATCCCATTGTATTCCGGCGCATGCGACACCAGGTCAGCGATTCGGTAACCAAGGTCACGGGGCGCTAAATCTCAACTCACATTGAGCGCGGACCTTTTTGCTGGCCAATCCTGAGCCTGCATCTACGTTCTCTGTTTGAACCTGTCCAGCACGAAATACAGCGCCACACCGACCGCCGCATTCGCCAGTCCTGCCAGCACCCCGCGGCTCCAGCTCCAATCCAGCGTCAAGCTCACCATTCCCCGCGCCACCGTGAAATACACTGCGGAATGCACTAGGTAAAATCCCAGCGTAAGCAAGAAACGCGCGCCGGCGTTTTCTACATCCAGCTTCGCCCCCAATGACGAAGCCCCAAATCCAACTACAGTCTTGGCAATGCCATAAAGACCTATCGCGCGGTGAGTAAGTGCGTCCTGGATCAGCCCAATGAGGGCACCAGTGAGAAGGCCAGAAACGGGATTGCGTCGCGCCATGGCAAAGAAAATCGTCACCAGCAAAGGCAGATCGAAGACGGAAAAAAAGGGAAACCTCAGAGGCACGAAAGCTTGCAGAAAAAGCGCCAGCAATGGCACGCCCACCGTCACCGGCACGCGAAACCGGTAAACTTCGACTTGTTCGCCAGATGTGTAAGTAATGGGCACGCTAGTGGGAGTCGTCTTCGCTGGCGGGCGTGGTAGTTGCGGGGCCTACAGTTTTCGGTGGAAAGATTGCCCGCTTGCCGGGCGCGGTCATAGTCCCTGGAGCCGCAGACGTTACCCCGGCTGCGGGGTTTGTTGCTGCCTTGTTCAAAACGCCGGTCATCGAGACCGATCCCTGCGGTTTCGTGGTATCGCTTTCCGCTGGCTTCGGCCTAACTGACGGCGCCGACGTCTGCGGCTTCGCGCCAGTTTGGGACTGTGGCTTCACCGTGGTAGTTTTGGCCGCTCCATCATTCGCAGCAGTCCCAGGAACACCGGTACCTGTACCGCCGGCGCTCACCGCCGGCTTATCGGGCACTGACGGCAAACGCTGGGCCATGATATCGACCGTCCGTACCCTGCCGGTGCCTTCTGCGGTCGCCTGGTGCTCTTGCTTCGCGAGGACGACCAAAACCTCTTCCAAGCGCCCCAGATTTGCCGCCGGCTTTACCTTGACGTTGAGAAACAAGCCGGAATCCGCGCCCGCAACTTTCGCCACCCGGCCCAGGGGCAAGCCTTTGGGAAAAATCTGGTCTCCGCCGCTCGTTAGTAATGTCTCGCCCGGCGCCACCTGCTCGTCGCTCATTACTCGCTCGAGCATTACTTCGCCGTTCGGGGTCCCTCGCAGCACTCCTTGCAGGCGAGACTTTTCCAGAATGGCCCCTACGCCACTACTCTGATCGTTAATCAGCAACACCAGTGAAGTGGAAGGAAACACGCTCAGCACTTTACCGACCACCCCGTCCGCGGTAATCACCGCCATACCTTGCTCGATACCGTCGCTGACTCCCTTATCGATGTAAACGGAGCGGGATTGATCGCTGCCGCTGGAGCCAATGACTTGTGCCGCCACGGTCTTGGAGATGTACCGTTCCTTGAAGGAAAGCAGCGCCTGCAAACGATGCGCCTGTTCCGCATCTTGGTTGAGCCGTACTTGTTCGAGGCGCAGTTGGTCGATTTGTTCTTTAAGCTGACGATTCTCCGCCCGTGCCCCGCGCAGATAAAAATAGTTATGCCAGAGATTGCCGCTATAGGTCTGGCCCCAGACCAGGCTACGTTCCAGCGGAGTAATTGCGCCCACCGCCCACACACGAATCAGCCGTGTCGATTCGGCATCGCTGGTGCGCTTGACCTGCACCGCTAACCCAAGCGCCTGCAGAAACAACACGCCCACCAGAATGATCAGGTTGCGGTAACGGCCGAGGACGGTTTCCATAACATCAGCGGTTCGTGGCCAGTGATCAGTGGCCAGTTGGCAATGGTCTGTCGGAACCGAAGGGAAATCTCTGTTCCGTTTCGACCCGCCACTGACCACTAGCCACGAACCACTGTTATTCGATCGAAATTTTTCTCAGCAGCTTGAAATCGCTGAGCATCTTCCCCGTGCCCAGGACCACGCTGCACAGCGGATCGTCCGCGATAGAGACCGGCAATCCGGTCTCCTCACGGATCCGCTTGTCGAGATTCTTAATCAGCGCGCCTCCGCCGGTCAGCACGATGCCACGGTCGCTGATGTCGGCCGAAAGCTCAGGAGGCGTGCGCTCCAGCGCAACGCGAATGGCATTCATGATGGTGGAAACGCACTCACTGAGGGCCTCGCGAATTTCGCCATCATCAACGGTGATCGTCTTCGGCACACCCTCAATCAGGTTGCGGCCCTTGATCTCCATGGTCATCGGCTTATCCAGCTGGTGCGCCGATCCGATTTCCATCTTGATCTGCTCGGCCGTACGCTCACCGATCAGCAGGTTATATTTCCGCTTCAGATAATTCATGATGGCTTCGTCCATCTGGTTGCCGGCCATACGCACGGAACGCGAATAAACGATGCCGCTCAGGGAAATGACTGCAATATCCGTGGTCCCACCGCCGATGTCGACCACCATGTTTCCACTGGGTTCGGTAATCGGAAGGCCCGCTCCGATCGCCGCGACCATGGCTTGCTCCACCAGATGCACCTCGCTGGCCTTGGCCCGGTACGCCGAATCCATGACTGCGCGTTTTTCCACCTGTGTGATTTCCGAAGGCACGCCAATTACGATGCGCGGATGCACCAGCATCTTGCGGTTGTGCGCCTTCTGAATGAAGTAATTCAGCATCTTCTCAGTGACTTTAAAATCGGCGATGACGCCATCTTTCATGGGCTTGATGGCGACAATGTTGCCCGGTGTGCGGCCCAGCATCTCCTTGGCTTCTTTGCCTACGGCCTCTACTTCGCCGGTGTTCTTGTTGATCGCGACAATAGAGGGCTCGTTCACCACAATGCCCTTGCCGCGGGCGTAAACCAGGGTGTTGGCTGTGCCTAAATCGATGGCCAGATCACTGGAGAAGATACTGAACAGCGACCTGAGATTGTGCGAGCGCGATGAGCCGGAATGGAAGCCGTTGGTTGACATGAAGAAACTCTTTCCCGATTTTTCCTGCTACCGCCGTGCTACCGGGGCAAACCCCGGTTTATTTCCTGTGCCACGGGATGCGGGTTATGCTTCAATCTTATGAGATACTCCACAACTCCGTACTAACCGAAAGTTCCTGTCCGCCCGGTTTCGGGCTAAATCCCGAACGGGTTTCTGCCTCCCCACAGCCTACCGCTACTGAAGGATGATCTTCTTCTGCTGGGTGTTCACCCCGCCCTGTGCTGTCTGCGCCGTAACCGTGATCACGCTTTCGCCGGTTGGCAGCGGGGGCGTAAAAAAATGGAACGTGCCATCCGGCCCAATCATGGGCACTTCCCGGCCATTGACCATCACCCGCGCTCCAGTCTGGGTCTTACCTGTCACTTCGATCACATGTCCATGCTGAACAAACGGATCCAACTCCAGATCAATGGCCACCGTCTGTTTACCCTTGGGAATGATGGTGAATCGGTTCTTTTCGCTCTCCACCGACTCCTTGGCCCCTGCATCGTAGGACTGGACCATCCAGTAATAAGCCCCTTCTCCCAGACTGGTGACGGTTACGTCTGCAGTGTTAACTCTTTTGTCAACCAGCGTAGAGGAAAAGTACGGATTTCTGGAAATGCGCAGGCGGTAGCCAGCAGCGTTAGCCATCGGCGTCCAGGAGAACTCCACGTCTTTTGTGCCTCCTCCAGAAACGAAAATAGGCATCATGTTGGCTGGAGAAATAGGTGTAGGCGGCCCGATTTCCTTCGCCTTCGCCATGTGTACCTCCTGGGCTTGGAAGGTTACTTTCTCCCAGTCTGCCAGGCGGACGGTTTCCCCATTTCGGGTGACTTCGCCAGTTCCTTTTTTCAGCAGGATTTCGTGCTGATCGCCTTTGGGATCATTGTGCACCTGCGCCGCCGACTCTGGCGCCAACGAGGCCGTGGCCCCGGCCACTATTACCTGCGACTTCGAACCTTGAACGAACGTTGCGGTCGAAAGATCCACGGTTCCCGTACTCACTGCAACCGCGATGTTGGTCTGCTGCTGATCGTTGGCTGAGTTCTCTTCGATCACGATCAGTGAATCCTGCTTCACCGTATAGCTGGTGCCGTCGTTGAACACAACCTTGGCCATGCCTTCCGAACCGGTCTGAACCACATCGCCTTTTTCCAAGGGAACGTTGTAGTCGGCGTTCACCCAACTGTTCCCGGTACTCTTCTTCACGCGCACGGTCCCATCCAATGCAGTAAAGTGAGCCTGTTGGGCAGTGGAAGTCCCCGTCCCAACCTGCGGAGCCATACCCGCCACCCGCTCCAAAACGCGGCCAGCTATACCGTCGGCAGCCTGAATGGCGCTTGCAGTGAATTGCGGAAAGGCTAGTCGCACGGCGCCTAGAAACACCAGTACGCCAGCCAGAACCAGTAGGGCTACGCTCCGGTATGTGACCGTTTTCCACGCAACGTGGATTCCGGATTTGCGATTTGACGAAGACACTTTCGCCGAAAACCCTGCTAAACCTCAGTGACTATGCGGTAAGACCAACCTTATCACAAGCCTATCGGCGCAAAAACAGGTAATCAACTAGGCTCGTTACCTTCGTGTTGGCATCGTTTTGCGCCCCAACCGCAGCCATCGACGACGAAAATAACTCCGAACCCCCGGTCAGATGGCAGTTCTTTTCCTGGGGTAACGGCCACTTTTTTGACTCGCTCCGCGAACCCCTCCCTCTGCGGTCTCTTCCTGGTAATTGCCATGTCACCTTTTCCTCACTTCGGCTATTCTTTACTTCTTTATGGCCACTATCGCGCCGGCGCTTTCGACCCCAACTCGCCGCCCTGGGTCCTTCCTGGTCGAAGGCATGTTGGTGGTCATTGCCATCACTCTCGCCAAACTTCTCTTCCACATCTACTTCAACAACCGCTACGGATACTTCCGCGACGAATTCGACTACCTGGCGTGCGCCAATCACCTCTCATGGGGATACGTCGATCAGCCTCCACTCATTCCCCTCCTCGCCAGAATCAGTCGCATGCTGCTCGGAGATTCCCTCCGCAGCATTCGCTTCCTTCCCGCCCTCGCCTCCTCGGTACTGGTGATACAAACTGCCGTGATCGCCCGCGAACTCGGCGGCCGGCGCTTCGCTCTCCTTCTCAGCGCAGTCACGATACTGGTCGCACCGCAATACCTCTCGAACGGCAGCCTGCTGGGCACGAACTGCCTCGAACCCAATCTGTGGATGGGTTGTGCTTACTTCGCGATTCTCGCCATCAAACGCAACGATCCCCGCTACTGGCTCTGGTTCGGCGTGGTCGCCGGTTTGGGCATGGAAGAAAAGTATTCCATCGCCCTCTTCGGCTTCGGAATCGTCATCGGATTGTTGCTGACCGAACAGCGGCGCGTCTCCGGTAACAAATGGATCTGGCTCGGAGGTCTGGCCGCCTTCCTCGTGTTTGTGCCCAACCTTCTCTGGAACATTCACAACCATTGGCCCTTCCTCGAATTAATGCGCAACATCAAAGCCGAAGGCCGCGATGTAGTGCTGGGACCGTTTCAATACTTGTTCCAGCAGATTCTGCTGGTTCATCCGCTAACCGCGCCCATCTGGATGACCGGCCTGTTGGCCTTGTTTTTCTCGTCGCGACTCAAACCTTACCGCTTTCTCGGCTGGGGCTATCTGGTTTGTTACGCAGTGTTGTTCGCGCTCCACGGCAAGAATTACTACCTCGCCCCGATCTATCCCATGCTGCTGGCCGCGGGAGCGGTCGTGATCGAGTCTGCGGTTGAGCAGCCACGGCGCACTTGGCTTAAGCCCGCCATGATCATCATCCTGATCGCCGGTGGCGCTCATCTCATGCCTGTCGTGATCCCGGTTCTTTCCCCGGACGGTTTCATTGCATACATGAAGTATCTTCCCTTCAAGCTTCCAGTCATGGAACACAGCCACGCCCGCGCAGCTCTGCCGCAGTGGTACTCCGACCAATTCGGTTGGCAGGAGATCGTCGCTGAAACCGCTCAAGCCTGGAATCGGATTCCCGCAGGCGAGCGCCACGATTGCGGCATTTTCGCTCAGGACTACGGACAGGCCGGCGCCATCGACTTCTTCGGCCCCCGCTACGGTCTGCCTCGCGCTCTCAGTGGCCATCAGACTTACTATCTCTGGGGACCGCAGGGCTACTCCGGAAACTGCATGATCGTCCTGGATGACGAGAGGGAAGTTCTAGAACGAGTCTGGGAGCACGTCGAATATGTGGGCAGATCGGCGGACAATCCGTATGCCCTGGAAAAAGAAATCCCCGTCTTCATCTGCAAGGGAGCCAAGTTCGGTTCACTCACTCAGCTGTGGCCCAAAGTGAAGAAGTGGCGCTAGAAAATTGCCGTCCAGCTCAAACTTTTGATCTCCCGCATCTTCCCCTGATAGGTTATTCATCCCGAACCGACACCCTCTTCGTCATCGTCATCACCGCTGAAGTCCTGCGGTGAATCTCCCTGCAGTGGTACGATTGAACCCCTCATCGTCGGGACGATTCAAGTCGCGGAGCTCGCCTGAAGGAGGAATGCATGCCCGCTCTTTTCGCACGTCGTGAGTTCCTGTCAAGATTAGGTGCGATAGCAGCCGCTACCGTAACGGCTTCCCCGCTCGGTTTTGCTTTGCGGAAACCCGAGTCGCTCGCTCGGGCCGCGACCGCCTCCGGGGGCGATCAGCAGCGACAATCTTCAAACACGGTTGAAGCAAAGTCTCTGAAGTCGCCGTTCCGAGTTTCCGTCATCAATGACGAAATCTCCCAGGACTTTGGCCGCGCTTGCGAAGTTGCGTCGCGCGAATTCGGCATGGAGTGGATCGAGCTGCGCAGCATGTGGAAAAAAAACGTCGTCAATCTGGACGCGAAGGAAGTTGCGGAAGCGCGACGCATACTCCAGAAATACAACTTACGCGTGACCGACATCGCCAGTCCGCTTTTCAAAGTGGACTGGAAGGGCGCTCCGCGATCGAAATTCAGCACAGCGCACGATTTCCGCGCGGACTTCACCTTCGATCAGCAGGACGAAGTTCTGGAGCGCGCCATCGAAATGGCGAAAGCCTTCGGCACTGAGCGCGTGCGCTGCTTCGACTTCTGGCGGCTGGAGGATCAAGTTCCATATCGTGCAGCTATAAATGAAAAGTTGCTGGACGCCGCCGACAAAGGGGGCAAGAAAGGTATTATCTTGCTTCTGGAAAATGATTCCGGTCTCAATACCGCCACCGGGGCCGAAGCTGCCAAGGTTTTGAATGCAGTGAAGTCTCCCTATCTCATGCTCAACTGGGACCCGGGAAACGCCGCGGCCAGCGGGGAGACGCCGTATCCCGACGGCTACAATCTTTTGCCCAAGGACCGCATCGGTCACTGCCACTGCAAGGATGCGGTAAAGAAGGACAAAGGATACGATTGGGCGGCCATGGGAAAAGGCATCGTCGATTGGACAGGGCAGTACAAAGCGCTCAAGCGCGCTGGCTACCAGTTCGCGGTGAGTCTGGAAACTCACTGGAACGGCGGTGGGACGCCAGAAGAGTCATCGCGTCAGAGTTGGGCGGGTATGAAAAAACTTTTGCAGGATGCCGGGGCGTTGTGACCGGTTCTTTTCGAGGGACTCCATCATGACAGACAACACGAGACGGGATTTTCTCAAGCAGGCGGCTTTGGGCACAGCGGCCTTCGTTGCTTATCCGACTTCGCCAGTACTCGGCGCAAATGATCGTATCCGCGTTGGGATGATCGGCGTAGGAAACCGCGGGCAAGAATTGCTCAAGCAAGTTATCTCGGTTCCCCACACTCAACTCGTGGCCATCGCCGATGTCTACACTCGACGCCACGACGAAGCCAAGAAGATGGCACCCGGCATTCAGACGTTCGACGATCATCGGCGCCTGCTCGACATGAAAGACCTCGACGCTGTCATCGTGGCCAGCCCGTTGCACACCCACGCCCGGCACTTTCTCGACACTCTGGCCGCCGGCAAAGACCTCTATTCCGAGAAAACCATGACATGGTCAATTCCAGAAGCTGAACAATGCCTCGCGGCGGTAAAGAGTTCCGACCGTGTAGTCCAAATCGGCTTGCAGTGGGAGAGTGCGGGTGCATTAGTGGACGCGAAAACGTGGATCAAGGACGGAATCGTCGGGAAAGTGACGCAGGTGAATTCGTGGATGAGCCGCAACACGCCTCACGGCAAGGGCCAGTGGGTGCGTCCTGTTCCTTCCGACTGCACTCAGCAAAATGTGAACTGGAGCGCCTTCCTCAATGGCCGGCCAGACCGGCCTTTCGATCCATATCGGCTGATCAACTGGCGCTTATTTTGGGAGTTCGCCGGCGGCAACGTCGCCGAGAACGGAGTGCATCAGTTCGCCTGGATCATGAGCGCGATGGATCTGCCGCTACCCACCGCGGCCTACATGTCTGGCGGAATATTCTCAGAAAAGGATGGACGCGAGGTGCCCGACACCATCGCGGTCACTCTCGATTTTCCCCAAGACATTGTCGTGACTTGGCAATCCACTTTCAGCAACAGCCACTACGGACTGGGCGAGCACATCCTGGGCAGTGACGGAACCATCGAGCACACTTTAGGAGAATCCGACATGGTGAAGGCAGAATCCGGTGAGCACATTCGCTACTTCCCGGAGAAAGTCAATCGTCCGCAGGGCACAGCGCTCCTTGGGAAGACGCCGGATCAGAACCACATGGGCAATTGGATTGACTGCATCCGCACGCGCAAGACGCCGAATGCGTCGGCTGAGCTTGGCTACCGATCAGCGATCGCCGTGCACATGGCCAATCTGGCCTTCAAGCACAAACAACGTGTCACCCTTGCGGCGGCGAAGTCGATGCCGGTGGAGATCTAGACCGCAACACAGATTCCCCACCCTGTCGCGTTCTCTGCGACAGGGTTTTACTACGCCCCCATGGTCAGCACAACCCGAAATCTCGCTCGACCGCTGATCATCTGATCGTAAGCATCCGCAGCCTTGTCCAGCGGATAGCGCTCAATCATCGGTCGCACGCCCGTCAGCGAACCGAATCGCACGTGTCTTCCGAGTCCTTGGCCGTTCCAGAAGGCCATCCCTGGATCGCCTTGCGTCTGCCAATAAGCTGCAGCGGAGTCGCGGTAAGAGATTCCATACCCGCGCCCACAAACAGTAGCTTCCCATTTCCCGCGAGCCCATCCACCAAAGCGGAAATCGATTTCGAATCCGGAGCAGTCGCTAGGATCAGCCGCGCCCCGCCGAGTTTTTGTAGGGCTTCGGCAGGAGCGCCCGCACTCGTGTCCACGTATTCATGCGCCCCCAGCTTTTTGGCCAGCGCCTGCTTGTCTTTACCGCGTCCAGCGGCTACAGTCCGGAATCCCATCTGTCGCGCATACTGAATCCCCAAATGTCCCAGGCCGCCAATGCCTTGCACTGCGACCAGGTCGCCCGCGCGCGCTCCCGAATTACGCAGCGAGTTGAAAAGCGTAATCCCGGCACAAAGCAGCGGAGCGGCCGCCGCCGCGGGCAAATCGTCCGGCATTGCCGCCACTGCTTCCGCCGGCACAACCATATACTCCGCATACCCTCCATCAAAGCTGATAGCGGTAATCTTTTCGGCCTGGCACAGAATGAAGTCGCCCCGCCGGCACGCGTCGCACACAAAGCAGTGTCCACCGTGCCATCCCACGCCCCACACGCTGACCTGGCTTCCACATCGTGACGTCAGCGCCAATTGCGTCCACGCGCCCGGCAATCTCGTGCCCCGGCACTCGTGGATACTGAAGCCCCGGCCAGTGTCCTTCTTTCACCAGCGCATCACTGTGACAAATGCCGCACGCTTCCACCTTGATGCGTATCTGCCCCCGCGCCGGCTCCGGAATCGGCCGCTCCACCACTTCAAAATTTCCACCCGGCTTGCTGACTTGTACCGCTTTCACAGAAGACCTCGCCCCAATCGTTTAAGAAATATGACCGGGACACATAAAACTCAAATTTTGAACTGAGAGCGCCGATATCAAAATGTTGAAACCACGGTCACGTCATAACGCTTTGGGAAGGGCACGGCTTCCGACCGGCTGCCGAAAAATTCGACCTAGGAGTCTGTCTTGAGAGGCTGCGGCTTCCAGCCGCGCCGCCACCGGTTAACAACTACGCGGGCTTTAGCCCCCGAGGGAACCTCACTTTCCCTCCCCAAGCTATAGATAAAAACGCGGATCCGATGGATGCAACAAATCCCAGCCCCGAAGCGGCCTGACGTGATAACCCGGCACCCGAAGTGCATTGTGAAGTGGAAGGGCCGAGCGAGTCCCGAAGGGGACAACACGGTTCTCACACCCGCTGATTGAGAGCGGAGCCAGAAATCCAAACCTCAGGTTTCAAACAGTCTTACTGCGGCGTGCAGTCGTTCACCGGCGGCTGCGCCTGTCCTACGGCCGTGTTCAACGACGGAGAATGAGTAAAGTCGAACATGCTCTCCAAGTCGTTGGCGCTCGCATCGCGTTTTGTGAGGTGAAGCGGCGTCCCGCTGGAGTTCAGAAAACGCTTCTCAATCAACGCCAGCAGCGAGGTATGGTCTCCCACGGTGTGCGAAACATAACTTGGTTTCGAGAACGGTGAGACCGCAATCAACGGAATCCGGACCCCGAGCTGATCGAAGCTGGCGCAACTCGCCGGAAACGGTCCCGTGGGATTCGCGGCCAACGCAGGACAGAGCGCCTCAGCGTCGAGCACCGTCGTATCGGTCGTGCTGACAAAGTTCCACGAACACTCCGCTCCTTGCCCGGGCTGCTCGCTGTAAGGAGGAAGTGAAAGGTCTTCGCACTGCCCCGGATTGATTTCGTCAGGAGTGCGGCTGCCTTTCTGCTGAGCTGCCGGCGGCTTGGCGTGATCGTAGAAGCCACCATGCTCGTCGTACAGGATGAAGATGATCGAATCCTTCCAGAAAGGCCCGTTGCGAACCGCATTCACGACCTTCGAGACGTGGTACTGCCCGCGCTGAATGTCGGTGGGCGGGTGCTCGTCATCCTCAAGCGCGTGGCCTTCGAGGCCGAAATCCGGATCGACCAATGAAACCTGAGGCAGAGATCCCACCCCCGCGGCCTGCAGATAAAACGTCGAAAGCGGGAGGTTGTGAGAATCCGCCGGACGAAAACTCCCTGACTGCGGAGCGTCTTCAAAGTAATCGCCCCAGGACACGCCATTCTGGTCGAAGAGATCGAAGATTGTTCCGGTAATCGGCTTATAGCCAGTACCGGGAGGAACCGTATCGTTTGTGGTGAGATGCCCGAACGACGTGGCCGCCATCAGGTACGACCGGTTCGGAAACGTAGGCCCCAGCACGGACGCAAATTGCCGATCGCTGATAGCGAAGCTCTGTGCCAAACCGTAATAGAAGGGGAGGTCATTCTGCGTGTAGAACGAAATGGTCTGGTCGTCGGTTGGATTCTCGCGACTATCTTTCTGCTCGGTAAGATCGTTCCGGCGTACAAATCCGTTGCTCAGCGGGCTCGTGCGCGTGCTGTTCGGACTCCCGAAGTTCATTTCAAAGTGAGTGCCCACCCAACCATGGTCAAGGTCAGGAAGCACGCATCGGCTGCTGCCATGAAAAGCATGGACCGTGCTGCCATCGTCATCGAGATTCGAGTTGCTGCAGTTAAGGCTGCCATCGCGAGCCACGCTACAAGTAAGGCCGTCGACGCATCTGTGATCCGTGCTGGAGCAGGACCCGTTGCCATTGCGATAAGGACTGCCGGGCGCGTACGCGAGTGCTCCAAAATAATTGTCGAATGAGTGGTTCTCCTGGATAACGATAATAATGTGTTTAACTTTCGTCAGACTGCCATCGGCAGAAGCCGAACTCGCCGAGAGCAGGCACACCGCCAGGGAAACAGCAAGATGCGCACCACGAAATCTTCGTGTCACTGTGGACCTCCTCCTTAGTTTTTCGCCGGTATGTCTTCGCAGGTGCGAGAATTGATGCCATCTCGTGAGGATGAGGAAGATTAAAAGTTCGTGAAAACTTATTGGCGGATTGTCACTCTTGCCGCAGGGGTCTGGGTAAGTAGGCAATGTGATTGAGTCCAATGATTTAATGCGCAAGGCGCCTACGTTTGTTGTTGAATCCGCCACGGATGACCCAAGAACCGGTGAGCCAGAACTGGCGCTCTACCTCAGCCTAGATCAAGAAGTCCGGCAAGTCCGACGCTCAAGCCGAAAGCTGGCTAAAAGCTTATAGCCGAAAGCGCCGAAAGCCGCCTCCCTTGCCGCACCTCCATTGCCCGCGGTAGCATTAATACTTCGGCATTCATCGAGGAGGCAATCATGGCAACCGAAACTTTGCCCGCGCCTGCAACTATTGGCAACACGAATCCCACCAAGGTTTATAAGAACTTCATCGACGGCGAATGGGTCGAGTCTTCCACGGGAGAGACTTTCGAAGATCGCAATCCCGCCGACACCCGCGACGTAGTTGGCATCTTCCAGAAATCCGGCAAGGCCGACGTGGACGCCGCCGTGGACGCCGCCAAGGGCGCCTTCGCCCGCTGGCGCCTGGTCCCCGCACCCCGCCGCGCCGAGCTGGTCTTTAAGGCCGCTGAAATCCTGATCGAGCGCAAAGAAGAATGCGCCCGCGACATGACCCGCGAAATGGGCAAGGTTCTCGCCGAAACCCGCGGCGACGTGCAAGAGGCAATCGATTGCGCCTACTACATGGCCGGCGAAGGACGCCGCATGTTCGGCCCGACAGTTCCGTCGGAGCTGCCCAACAAATTCGCCATGGCCGTGCGCCAGCCCATCGGCATCTGCGGAATGATCACGCCCTGGAATTTCCCCATGGCGATCCCTTCGTGGAAGCTGCTCCCCGCAGTCGTCTGCGGCAACACCTGCGTCATTAAGCCCGCGCAGGACACGCCGCTCTCCACCTTTCACCTCGTGCGCGCCCTCGCCGACGCCGGCGTGCCGCATGGCGTAATCAACATCGTGACCGGCTTCGGCCCCGATGTGGGCACGCCGCTCACCGAACATTCCGACGTGCGCGCCATCTCCCTCACCGGATCATCCGCGGTGGGCCGCATCGTGGGACAAACCGCCGCGAAAAGCTTCAAGCATTGCTCGCTCGAGCTCGGCGGAAAGAATCCCATGATCGTGCTCGACGATGCCAACCTAGATCTCGCCATCGAAGGCGGACTCTGGGGAGGCTTCGGCACCACCGGCCAGCGCTGCACTGCGACCAGCCGAATCATCGTGCAGAAAGGCGTGTACAGCGAGTTCATCGAACGCTACGTCGAACGCGCGAAAAAACTCAAAGTCGGCAACGGCCTGGACGAAACGGTCGAGATGGGACCGGCGATCAACGAGCGCCAACTCGCCACCGATCTCAGTTACGTCGACATCGCCAAGAATGAAGGCGCGAAGCTGGTCTGCGGAGGTAACCGTCTGACCGAGAGCAAGTACCAGTACGGATATTTTATGGAACCGACGGTATTCATCGACGTCGATCCTCAGATGCGTATCGCGCAGGAAGAAGTCTTCGGCCCCGTAGTCGCGATCATTCCATGTGACGATCTGGAAGATGCAATTGGAATCGCCAACGGAATCGAGTACGGCCTCTCCTCCGCACTCTACACCAAGGACGTGAACAGGGCCTTCTCTGCCATTCGCGACCTCGACGCGGGCATTACCTACATCAACGCCCCGACCATCGGCGCCGAAGTGCACCTGCCATTCGGCGGAACGAAGGCGACCGGCAACGGCCATCGCGAAGGCGGCATCGGCGCCATCGATTTCTACACGGAGTGGAAGTCGGTGTACGTCGATTATTCGGACAAGCTGCAGAAAGCGCAGATCGATCGAGGGGAGTAAAGCTTTCCACAGCCGAGCACGCAGAGGCCGCCGAGTTTTGAAATGGCACGAGCGTACGGGATGAGACGGCGATTCTCGATCTCGCTTGTTTTGTCTCTTTCGGCTGGCTTCGTTCCATGGATTTTCTCCCGCGAGGACCCCGACGCTCGTGTGGCGCCTTCCTCGGGGTCTGCCGGCTGCTTCTCTTGGCGTTTGGACTATTCAATTTCAAAAAGCGGGGCTTTCTCGGGGGCTGCGCCCACAACCTGAAGTCCTGTTCCTAAGCAAGCGGCGTCAAGACCCAGATTTCGGTGTGTCCTGAGTGTCCACTGCGGTTAGAATTTGATGATGCCCATCACGCAAACCCGCGAAGTCACCGCTGCCAAGCGCCTCGACAACGTGCGCTATGCTATCCGCGATCTGGCATGCGTGGCTGACGAAGTCATTAAGCAGGGACACAAAGTCCTGCCGCTAAATGTCGGCGACCCGCTCAACTTTGATTTCCAGACTCCGCCGCACATCATCGACTCTGCCCACAAAGCCATGCGCGACGGCAAGAATGGATACGCGCCGTCGCCGGGGATTCCTGAAGCGCTCGATGCCATTCGCGGCGAGGCTGTGCGCAAGGGCATTTCGACGGTGCAGGATGTCTTTGTGACTTCCGGTGTGAGTGAAACCGTGGACCTCTGTATCAGCGCGCTGGTCGATCCGGGCGAGAATATCCTCACACCGAGTCCTGACTACCCGCTCTACTCGGCGGTTCTGTGCAAGCTGGGCATTGTGCTCAATGCCTACGATTTGAATGAAGACGACGTGTGGCAGCCTGAACTTGCCGACATCGAACGCAAGATCACGCCGCATACTCGTGGCATCGCGCTGATCAATCCCAACAATCCCACCGGCTCACTGTGCTCGCGGCACATGCTAGAGCAAATCGCAGAACTGGCGCGCCGCCACAATCTTGTAGTTTTCTCCGACGAAATCTACGACAAACTGATTCTTGAAGACACGCCGCACATCGCCTTTGCCTCAGTCGCGCCTGACGTTCCCTGCGTAACCTTCGGCGGTATGTCGAAGAATTATCTAGTTCCGGGATGGCGTATCGGATGGGGCATTGTCTCGGGCGACGCGGCCGCGGTGAAGTCTTACACCGAAGGTATTCACCGCTTGCTGCGCGCGCGCCTCTGCGCCAACCATCCTGAGCAATATGCGATCAGGCCTGCCCTCGAAGGCCCGCAGGACCATCTCACCGAGGTGCGGCGCAAATTGCGCTCACGCCGCGATCTCACTCAACAATGGTGCGAGTCCACTGCCCGTGTGAGCTGTGTTACGCCCCGCGGCGCTTTCTACGCTTTCCCGCGCATCGATATCCCGGAGCGCGACGAGGTCTTTGTGAAGGAACTTATCCGCCAGAAACATGTGATGGTTGTGCACGGTTCTGGCTTCGGCCAAAAACCTGGCACGCAGCACTTCCGTATCGTGTTCCTGCCAGATGAAAAAACTCTGGCGAAAGCCTACGCCGGAATCGCAGATTTCATTGGCGAACGATACCGCTAAGCGCTGAATCGCAGAGGTCGCTGAGGAGATCCGCAGAGAGCGTGAGAATATCCGGTTCCAGTCCAGTGGTCCGATGAATGCAACCTTGCTTGGGAGTTTCTGCAGTTTTCGCCGCGACCTCCGCCATTGAATACTTTCGTACCATTTGCTTCCGCTTTCTCTTTCCACCTGAATCTGCTTAAATCAAGTTGAGCCCAACTGCCGGCCGCCGCTCCCGCAGTCTTGAACCGTGATCGACATTCATTCTCACATTCTGCCGGAAGTAGATGATGGACCGAAATCCTGGGACGTCTCAGTCGCCATGTGCCGCATGGCCGCGGCGGATGGAATTACTCACATGGTGGCTACCCCGCACGCGAATGATCGCTACTACTATGATCGCGAATATCTGAAGGGGGTGCTCGCTCATCTGCAGCAGCTTGTAGGGGACACAATTAAGCTGAGCCTTGGATGCGACTTTCACCTTTCTTATGACAATCTGCAGGACGCATTTTCGAACCCTGCTCGCTACGTGATCGAAGGTTCGCAGTACATGCTGGTCGAGCTAAGCAACTACAGCGTTCCTCCTCAAACCACGGATTCTTTTCTCAAACTCGGGAACTGCGGGATGACTGCGATCATTACCCATCCCGAGCGCAATCCGATTGTTCGCGAAAGCCCGCAACGCATTGTGGAGTGGGCGGAGCAAGGCTTCGTCATCCAGATGACCGGGTCGGCGCTCACCGGATTCTGGGGCGAGCGCGTGCGTCGAGTCGCGCAGTGGCTGCTCGAGTGCCAGTCGGTTCATGTGCTCGCCACCGATGCGCATGATACCGCGAAGCGGGTGCCAGTGCTCTCAACTGCCCGCGATGCCGCCGCCGTAATCTGCGGCGAGGAAGTCGCGGATGCCCTGGTCCAAGCGAATCCCCGTGCTATTGTCAGCGCACAGCCGCTGCCGTATTTTCCGCGGCCAGTGGCAGGAAGCTACAGGAAAGGCAGCAATTAGCAGTCAACACCACTCAGCCATTGCCGTTTTTCTCTCTGCTTCAGTTCCAGTCCAAGACAGAAAATCTGGCAAGCCAGTCCTTCCAGGATTGGAGCGCTTCCTCACCCACGCTATTCGAGACAGGTCTTACTCCATTGATTTGCTGCGGGTGATTTACTGCGGGCTGGAAGCGTCGCGGCTATTCGGGTTTGAAGCTGGAACCGGCTCGGCGGGCCTGTTCTTAACGGGAGGGTCGAGTCGCGAAGGTGACGCATTTGTCGAAGGTATGGAAGCGATCCGCGGCGCGTCCGGTCCTGTGGTCATCGCGCTTTCCGGATTCAGCAGGCGGTCGTGGCTGGGGCCCAAGCCTAGTTTGATCAAAGCTCGTGAATCAGGCACGGTCTTAGATTGCCAGCCATGGTCGGCCTGATAGCGCCGCATGGCGTCTTCACTAGCCTGGTTCCAGGTTCCTGTCGCCTGGCCGTTGAGGTAGTGCTCGCGGATCAAAGCGTCCTGGATGGCTTGTGCCCGATCCGCATCAATTTTCTTCTGTCCACGCACGCGAGCTGTTCTCTTCTTTCGCGAACTCGATCGGGTCGCTTTACGTGATGTTGCACTGGTTGCGGCTGCTTCACCTGCGCTAACCTTGTGCTTCGTCCTGGAACCGGATGAAGTTGCTGTTTTCGCCGCCGGCGCATGTGTGGCTGCGGGCTCGCCAGATTTCCCCGCATTGGTAGTCAAGGTCTGCGCCCTTGCCGCTGGAAGGACACACGCCATTACACAGGCGCTAATGATGGCGCTTAACCATCCGGCACGAATTGGGATTAGGTGTCTCAAGCTGACAACGTCTCCTAAGATTCCCGCAAATAAACAAGCCCAACCGGGAAGCTGGCACCGTAATCATCTCCCATTGCAAGAGAGAGTACCAGTTCCGATTGGGCTAGTCTAAAGTTTACGGGAGCGTGCCGGCGAGGAAGACCGTCCCGTCCTGCTTGCCAGAACCTCGCTGGTGGACCAGGAACACCACATCCTGGCCACTCTTCAAGCTGGCCTCAATTCGGGCAAACTCGTCGTCATTGTTCACCTTCTGTTTATTGACCTCCAGGATAACGTCTCCGCGCCCCAAGCCGATATCTTCGGCGAAGGAACCGGATTTCACATCCTGAACGATCACCCCTTTTCCGGCCGCAATATCGAGCCGATCGGCCATCTCCGGAGTCAGGTTTCGGACGGTTACGCCGAACTTACTCTGCTTGGGCGTGCTCTCATCGCCACTATCCGGTTCTTCACCGAGCCGGGCAGCAAAGAGTTTGGCGCGATCGGCAATGGTTACCGTCGTGTCCTCCTGCTTGCCGTTGCGAATGAAACCGAGCTTCACTTTCGAACCTGGTTTGCGGCTAGCTATTTCAGAAACCAGATCATCGCCCTTGCTGACTTTCTTGCCATCCAGAGTCGTAATGGTGTCGCCAACCTTCAGTCCGGCCTGGTCTGCGGGACTTCCCGCCACCACGCTGGAAATCGTGATGCCGGAACCAGATCCGTAGACGCGAGCAATGGCCGGATTCTCCTGCGCGTCAAACATAATGCCGATGGAGCCGCGCGAGACCCGGTGCTCGGGTCCGGTCAACTGGTTGTAAACCTGGACGATGGTATTGGAAGGCAACGCGAAGCCGACGCCGGCATAGGCATTGGTTTCACTAAGGATGGCGGTGTTGATGCCGATGACCTCTCCCGCCATGTTGACCAGCGGTCCACCTGAGTTTCCGGGATTAATGGCTGCGTCGGTCTGGATAAAGGTTTGAAATTGCCGGCCCGGTACGATGTTGCGTCCCTTGGCCGAAACGATTCCCGCGGTGACGGTCTCACTCAAGCCGAACGGGCTGCCCACTGCGAGCACCCAGTCGCCTACTTGCATACTGTCAGAGTTGCCTAACTTAGCTGCGGGCAAGCCTCGATCGGTCTCGACTTTAATGACTGCGAGATCGGTCTCCGGGTCAGAGCCAATCACCTTGGCATCGTGCTGCACATTTGGTGGATCGTCCTGGAAACGCACACGAATGCGATCCGCCTTGTCGACGACGTGACGATTCGTGAGGATGTAGCCCTTGGAGTCCACAATGACGCCGGAGCCAAGAGAGCGCTCACGGACGGGACCGCTGTCAATGCTCGGACCGCCTTGGCCTCCGAAGAAGCGGTTGAAGAAATCTTCCATGCCACCGCCGCCGTCTTCGTCGCCCGGAACTTGTCCGCGACGGCGACGACCCACGTTCTTGATGGTCGATTCGGTATTGATGTTTACTACGCTGGGCTCCAACTGCTTGGAAATTTGCGAAAATGCGTTGGAGAGCTGTTGCGGCGGCGGCACCACGAGCGGAGTCGCGTCAGAAGCCTTTTGCCCCTCTTTGCCCTTGACTCCGTAAGAAACCACCGTCCCAATGAGTATGCCGAGGGACAAAGTGGCCAGAATACTGAAAGTGTAGACCCATCGACGGGCCTTCATGCGCACCCAAACAGTGCCTGCGCGCGAATCCATAATTTTACTTCCTCCAAATATATAAATCTTGTCAATTATACCCGTTTCAATGCTTTGGCCCCGGCAGAGCGCGACGCAGGCAAAAATCAGTCTGTCCATTAGACGCGCGAACCACCCATTTCGTTTTACGAGGTCCGTCTAACTTAGACTGGCGTCCCAGGATAGTATGAAACTATTAGCTATTGCGGCTTTCTAACACTTTGCAGTCCGGGATCTGTGTCGCTGAGAAATACCTGCAAGGCAAGTTGCTCTCGAGCTCACTTTGCCTCGTACACTGTTTTCCCCCCGACGACGGTGCGCAGCACCTTCGTGGCTAGCATCTTCTGGGCAGCCACGGCGGTCACATCCTGGTCAAGGACAACAAAATCCGCCAGCATTCCGGGGATAAGTTTGCCTTTCTCCTTCTCTTCAAACTCGGCGAAGGCGGATCCGATGGTGTAGGCAGCAATTGCCTGATCCATCGAGACTTTCTGTTCGGGAAAATACTCGAGTTTCCCCTCCTCACTCTTGCGCGTTACCGCAGCATACAGACCGCGGAAGGGAGTGATGGGTTCGACCGGATAATCGGTTCCGAACGCCAGCGTTACGCCCTTATTCAAAAGCTCCAGCCAGGCATAAGAGTGCGCTGCACGTTGCGGCCCCAGACGGTCTTGTGCCCAATGCATGTCGGTGAGCAGATGACTAGGCTGCATGGAAGCGATCACCTTTAACTCTTTGAAGCGCGCAATCTGCGCCTTCGACGTCACCTGTGCATGCTCGATGCGCAGGCGGAAGTCGTCGCCACCGTTCGGGGCTTTCACTTTTTTCTCGCGCGCGGCCTTCTCCGCTTCGGCAAACGCGTCCAGTGCCATCTGGACCCCTTTATCGCCGATGGCGTGGAAACCGACCTGGAAGCCGGCCAGCACACGCTCTTTCGTCATTTCATTCAGTTTGTCCGCTTCATACCGGGGCAGCCCGGAATTCTTAGGATCATCCGCGTAAGGTTCAAGGAGCGCCGCAGTGTGCGATCCGAGCGAGCCGTCCATGAAGCCTTTCAGCATTCCGGTGCGCAACATCAGATCAGAGTGCGGATGCATGTCGCGCTTGAGGACTAGTTCGTCAAGAGGCGCATCGAACTGCAGCCACTCGCTGAGGCGACTGGTCAGCTTGCCTTCTTTCTCCAGGTCTTCGAGAATCTGAAAATTCTCCCAGATGCTGTTGTCTTGCCAGCCGGAAAAATCCTGGGCAGAAGTGATCCCCCACTGCGCCAACTCGGCAAGCGCGCCTTCGATAGCCTGCCGTCGCTTGTCGTGGCTGGGCTTTGGGATCACGGCTTCGACGGCAGCACGGGCCGTCTCGCGAAGAATGCCAGTGGGCTGGCCATTCGCGTCGCGATCTATTTGCCCGCCCTGTGGATCTTTGCTGGCCAGCGTGACGCTCGCCAGTTGCAGCGCCCGAGTGTTCGCGATGGCTATGTGACCGTCCACGCGCTCGAGAAAGACCGGATGTCCACCGGAAATCTCGTCGAGATCCCAGCGGCTGGGCACGGCCACTACCGGCCACAGCGTTTCATCCCATCCCCCACCAGTGATCCACTCGCCCGGCCCAGCGGTCTGCACCCTGGCCAGAACGCGCGCGCGAAGTTCCTCGAGGGACTTCACGCCCACCAAGTTCGCACTCAGCTTTTGAAAGCCGGCGTCGGCGAGGTGCATGTGGGCGTCGTTAAAGCCCGGCATTACGAAGTGTCCGCCCAGGTCTACAACCCGGGTTTGCGGCCCTTTGAGCTTTTCAATGTCTGACGCTTTTCCCACGGCCTGGATGCGGTCGCCGCGGACGGCAATCGCCTCGGCCCGCAAGATTGAACTGAACTGCGAGTTGGCCAGTTCGCCGGTATAGATATTGCCGTGCAAGTAAATTGCATCGGCTTTGGGGCCCGGCGCAGGCTGCGGCGCGCCCGGTTGAGTCGGATCCGTTTGCGTTTGGCCCTGAACCGACAGTGAAATGGCAAGAAAGCCGGCGCACGTGAAAGTGCCTAGCATTGCGAATTTTCGCTTCATCTGCCCCCGTTTCATTCCCCCACTCCTGCCAGCGCAAGCAGCGTTAGCAGAATTCGTTTCAAGCCCAACTCGCGTCCGTTGCTGTCGAACCATTCCTGCAAAGTGTGAGCGCCACCACCCGATCCGCCGCCGCCAATGGCGATCGCCTCCTGTCCCAGCGATAGCGGAACGTTCGCATCCGTGGAAGCTCGCTGTACTTGCGCGGCATTGCCAAGTTGAGCATCCACCGCCCGCATTACCTGCAGAATGCGTGCCCCGGAGGGTAATTCGCCGGCCGGACGGCTACCAATGATCACCACCTCGCAGGTCACGCCGGAAGGACGCCTCTGCGCTGACGAGCGCATCTCTGCCGCCAGAGTTTCGTCCTCGACAGCACGGTTCAGCGCCAACCGCAGCGTCTGCTCCAGTCGTTCCATCTCAGCCATCGAAGTGGAACGAATGTCCACCTTCATGCTGGCCGATTCGGGGATGGAGTTTACGGAGGTGCCTCCACGGATCACACCGATGTTGAAAGTCGTTTTTGGCGTAGTCGGCACGGGAGTGGTTGTGAATGTTTCAACCGCCTTGGCCAGAATCACGATGGGATTGGGCGCGCCGAAATCGCTCCAGGAGTGCCCGCCTGGCCCGCGCACGATGACTTCAAAGCGGCGGCTGCCGAGGGCCTCGGCCACAATGGTGTCTGCGCCGGCGCCGTCGAGCACCACACTGTAGGCAATAGAATCTTTCCATCGCGGCGTGGAAAAAATATGGCGCATGCCGCGGAGATCGCCTTCTCCTTCTTCGCCCACGTTGCCTATGAAAACGAAGGGCAACGCGTGCCGGATCCGCACCGACCGCAACAATGCCGTGATGGCCAGCATCGCGGTCACGCCTGCACCGTTGTCGGAGACCCCGGGACCATACAGGCGGTTTCCCTGCTGGCGGATATTTAGAGGGGTGTTCGCCGGAAATACCGTATCGATGTGTGCGCTGAGGGCTACGTAACGACGTCCGAATCCGGGATGAACGCCGAAGACATTTCCAACGTCGTCCATGCGGACGTCGTCCAGGCCGACCTCGCGAAAGCGTTCTGCTAGCCACGCTCCGCGCGCACTTTCGCCAAAGGGAGGCGCGGGGATACGCGCCATCTCCATTTGCCAATGCGCGAGTTGCGGCTCCTGAGTACGGAACCAGTTGAACGCGGAACGCACTTCCGGCGCAGCCGCCAGGCGGGCGATTTCCTGCTGAACCGTGGGAGTGACGTCAGGTATGTCCGCGCGTTGCGGAGGGGGGCTCATGGGGAGTTATTCGTCATCTTACAACGAGGGCAAAGGTATGGGGATTGCTTTTGGGGAGACCGGGTAATCGTGCACTGGAAACGATTGGGCGAGAGCGTGCCGTTCCGTCTCGAATTTGAGAATGCACATTAGTGATTATTCACGAGGCCTCCCACACCTCCGGGCCCGAGAATCGCGTGGCGCAAGCGCTCAGGCATCTCGCATCAACTCGTCTTCGCTGTCCCGGCGGGCAGACACTCCAGAATTTCGGCCTCACTCAGCGTGTGGTCGCTCGATTTAGCGCGCTGATAGATGCGATCGACGACATCGTCGTTGGCGGGAATGCCGCGCCGCTCCAGCCAGAACAAGACATTTGACTTGCCGCTCATGGGGCCGACGTCGATGATCTGTTCCAGGCCGAACACATGCGAGGGCACCCCTGAGTAAACCGTGTTCGCCAATTCGACGTCATTTTTCTTGAACGCCTTGATGACGGCCGCGGCGTGCACTCCAGTTGCAGTGCGGAATGCGTCCTCGCCCACGACCGGATAGTTGGCCGGAATGGGTACACCCGTCGCCCGCGAAACCGCCTGGCAATATTGTTTCAGCTTGGTGAGGTCTTGTTTGTCCCACGGCGCGATGCCCATGAGCTTTAGATTGACTAGCATCTGATCCATCTGCGTGTTGCCGACGCGCTCGCCGATGCCTACGGCGCAGGCGTGGACGCAATGTGCGCCAGCCATGAGTGCTGCCAGCGAGTTGGCGATGGCCAGGCCGCGGTCGCTATGTCCATGCCAGTCGATGCGAATTTTTTCACCCGACGGCTTTACTACTTCGTCGATTACGAACCTGACCAATGCAAACGCGCCCATCGGAGTGGCGTGGCCGGCAGTGTCGCAGATTACGATGGCGCGGGCGCCGCAGTTGATTGCCGTCGAATAAAGCTGCTTTACCGTGTCTGGATCGCAACGGGTGGTGTCCTCGGTGACGTACATCGGATCCAGGCCCAGCGACACCGCGTACTTGACCGCTTTCTCAGTGGTCTGGAGCAGGAAGTCGTCGGTCCATCCTTCGGTGAAACGACGGATGGGGCTGGATCCAATAAAAGTTGCGGCCTCGATGCGCAGGCCGGTTTTCTGCACGATTTCTGCAATCGGCCGGATGTCATTTTCATGGGTGCGCGCGGCACAGTTGGCGCGAATCTTCATCTTCTGCGCGACGATCTCGCGGGCCAGCGCCGTCACTGCCTCTACCGCACGCACCCCTGCGCCCGGCAGGCCCAGATCGAGTGAGCCGATGCCGAGCGCTTCCATCAGATGTAAGATTTCCAGCTTTTCCGGGATTGACGGATCGCGGACGGACGGGGACTGCAGACCGTCGCGGAGGCTCTCATCGTTGAGCAACACGGGGCCAACAGGCCGGAGTTCTTCCGGATGGTTCTTATTCCAGTCGTAGATGAGTTCGGAAGTGTTCAATGGGAAGAAGCTTCTAGCTGCTCGCTCCTGGCTTCTAGCTACCGACATGGACTCCAAGCCGCATGTTTCGACTACAGCACAGGTTTGGAAATTTAGCCCGAGGCCACTAGCGATGACCAAAAGCAGTAGCCGGGCTAGAAGGGGCTACTTTTCTTTTGGCGGCAGAGTCAGACCGAACACGGAAATTCTGCCTTTCCCGGCAACGTTGACTTTCGCGTCTTTCGGACTCGGCAAATACAACGTCTTGCAATGCTCGCAGCGGTACACCTCGGCGTTCTTGCCCCACGCTTTCTCCGCGTCGCCACAGCCCTGCTCAATCACGTCCGTAGTGTAGAACCAGCGCTTCAGATGTCCGCCGCAGAACTTGCCCTTTTCGTTGTTCTCGTTGCAGGCACGCTGTCCCGTTTTCTTAATCTTGACCTTGTGGTGAGGAAGCTGCGGAGGAGTTTGCGTTTCCGACGTGGTCATTTCGCCTGTCGCCAATGAACTTACCCTCATTCGAGCGGCCCCAGCGCCGCCGGAGTCGGCCTTACGAGCGCAATTGTACTTGAAAATTTTCGCTGAGGGCAGGCTCTGTCCGCTTAACCGGAGTTTCGGAGAGCCTGAAGCAGGAGCGCTCAACAGCAGTGCTAAAAAGCTTCAGTGTTGCCACTCGTGACTTTGGAGGGATACGAGGTGGATGCGATCTTGAGGAACTGTCCGTGTCCTGCAGCAGCCTACGGCCCGGACAGCAATCCGTACACTACTAAACTATTCTGGGTGCCAATAAAGACTTTTCCATCAGCGGCAATCGGTGTCGCAAAATGGGCCAAAGCTGGGAGGGTGTCCCGGCTGTTCGCGGCTTGGTCGCTGGTGTAGAGCGTTTTCAACGTAATCGCGTCCATTGCCCATAAAGACGGTCCATTGATGAACCAGAGGATGCCATTGGAATTTCCATTTGCCGTGATGATGGCATGACCTCCGCCGCCAACCTGGATGGACTGTACCGCAGCTGGAACTACGAGCGCACCATTGCTAAGTGTGTAAGCTTTTACGGGCTTGGATGTACCGGTGAAATATACGGTGTTGTTCCAATAAACAGGCGTGCCGCTTCGTTTGCCGGCACCCTGGGGTATTTCCTGCACAATCTGCGTGTCCCCGGCGGTGCAGCTCGAGCAAAACTGGCCCATATTATCTCGATTCAAAACATAGATCGTGCCTTCTTTGCCTTCCGCGATCAGTTCATGGGGATATGTACCGGGTTGGTCAGGCAGGATTAGAACACCGTCGTTCAGATCCAAATCATTGGAGGAAAGGTACTGTTGATTGTAGGGAGTGAACCAATCGGTAAGGCCGACAGTGGCACCAATTTGGGTAAGCTTCAACACGCTCGTCGACAGGTTCGTACCCGCCACATAGTGCCCTTCTCCAGTTTCTACATAGATGTTCCCGGTGCGGTCGGCGGAAATGCCCGCACCCTTTTGCCATATAGAGGCGAGCGTCTTGTCAGGCTCGGAAGTGTACGTGCCTTCTTGCTGAAGCGTCGCTGCACTGTAGGAAAGCACCCATCCTTGACTATAATCATTACAACAGTTGGAGCCGAAGGCGATGTAAACGTGACCATTGGCCAGCAGCAACCCCGGCCGATTCATCTGATACAGGTCCGAAAACGTTGTGGTAGTTCCGTTTAGAGTGTATATCGCGGCAATCGTAGTGGGTCCCCCGAGCTTTTCCTGACCGGTGGCGACGTCGAGCGCATGAAGTTGATGCACTACGCTACCGTTCTCATAGGTTTCCGCAACGAGGTACATCGTGCCGGTGGCGGGATCGATCACCGGAGTAGAGACGATGCCTACCTCGGTCCAGGCTGTGGTATTGGCATTTCTCTTCACGCTCGACGGAACCGATGTCGCTCCCGCGGGGCTATAACGAAGAATGCTAGTCATCCACAACGGAGGGGCGTTGGCGTTGTCGGCATCGAAGGCGTAAACGCTGTCATGCATCGTGGCGGCATATACGACGTTGTGCAACCCTAGTCCGGGAATGGTGACGCTCGGAAGGTAGAGTGGATGGCCTACAACGAAACCATCAACCGGCTGGGTGAACAGCTTCCCGAAACTTGCGCTGTTCACGGAAGACGGGGCGAGAATAGTCTCCCAGGTGTTTGCGCTGGTTCGGGCGTTATCGTAATGCCAGGTCGTGACTGGCAGCCGACCCAGGACCATCAAGGGTATCTGTACAGAGTGCGTGAGAGCAGCGGAGTTTCCGCTGGCCGTTAGGGTGAAGTTGCCGGCAAATACCGTCGCCGGGACGGACAAGTCCACGGACTGGCTGCTGCCCGGAACCACGCTAAAAGAAGAGGCGGGAGACGTCGTCGAACCTGCGGGAAGGCCAGAGAGGGTGATCATTACCGGATCGGTGAAGCCATTTTGACCTGTGATGGATACCGCAAAGGTTGAGCTGGAACCTCCGGCATTAGCGGTAACGGTGGATGGCAGCGCTGCGATGCTAAAGTCGCTCAAGGGATCGACCGTCAATGCAAGGGTTGCAGAGTGAGTAAGCGTAGCCGACGTTGCCCTGATCATTAGAGTGAAGCTGCCAGGCGACACCGTCGCCGGAACAGAGAGGACAACGGCTTGAGTGCTGCCCGCGGCCAGGGTGAATGGTGAGGCCGGGGATGTCCTCGCGCCTGAGGGCAGCCCAGAGAGCGCGATGGTTACTGAACTGGTGAATCCATGTTGACTGGTCGTTGTCACTGCAAAGCTTGAGTCGGAACCTCCCGCATTGGCCGTAATACTGGCCGTCGACAGCATTATGCCGAAGTCCTGCAGCGAATGCACGGTCAAGGCTAGATTTCCGGTATGCGTGAGCCCCGCAGATGTTCCGCTGGCGGTCACGGTGAAGTTGCCAGCTGACATTGTTTCCGGGATGGAAAGGGCAAGGGTTTGGCTGTTGCCGGCAGTCACGGTGAATGGAGAGGCGGGAGATGTCATCACACCCGCAGGCAAACCAGAAAGAGCAATCGTTACTGGATCCGCGAACCCATTTTGACCCACGATCGATACGGCAAATGTTGAGCTCGAATCACCGGCGTTGGCTGTAATCGTGCCCGGAGTGAGGGTGAGGCTAAAATCCTTGGGAGACGGCGAAGATGGGGTTGATCCGGCACCGCAGCCAACAAGGCTGCCTATGCACAGCCAGATACAGGCAGTAAAAAATGCACGGGCCGGGGTCACAGGACGAGGATACTCGCGCATAGTTAGACTTCCCAGACTGAGGGAAAGCAGCATCCGCATGGCCAGAGGATTAACCCGGCGATCCGACCCCGTCATCACCGTAAGTACAACACCTAAAAGCAGATAATCGTCGTGCGGATGGTTCGAAATCATATTTTGATCATGTCCCGAAAATCCGAGGATGCAAGGATTTGCATTCGACATAACACACGTCCGCCCAACAATCGCTAATCGAATTGCCTTTAAGAGAGTTTACGATTCGCACGGATTCAATCACTCTGGGCGGTTGGGGACTTCGTTGCGGGGCAGTGTCAGCGCGAAATTATTGAAATCTGTAGTGCCACCGCTGAAAAACTTTGCACAGTTCCGCCGATCCAAAGCCGATAATTTGCACAGTTCCGCCAATCCAAGGCCGATAAGTGGAACAATGCCTGCGTCGGACAAGCTAGGGCGCTGGCATTCAACAGTTTCGAATGGCGATTCAACTGCTACGATGAGCCGTGAAATGAATTACATCGCACACGGGCAGCAAAGCGCCCAGAGAAGCTTGACGCAGGTAGTTCGCCCTTTCGTCGCCCTCCTTTCGTTGGTCGGCGCGTTGCTCTTGGGGTTAGCCCACGGTCAGGTCAACGTCGTGACTTACCATAACGACGTAGCCCGTACAGGATTGAACCCAAGCGAAACGGTCTTAAGTCCGGCCAATGTCAACAGCACCAGTTTCGGTCTTCTGTTCAATCAAACTGTGGACGGGGTGGTCGTAGGTCAGCCGCTTTATCTCTCTGACGTTTCGATCCCCGGCCTGGGTGTCCGTAACGTCGTCTATGTTGCGACGCTCCATGACAGTGTGTATGCATTTGACGCCGACAGCAATTCTGGAAGCAATTCTGCTCCGCTTTGGCAAGTCAACTTCACTAATCCTGGCGCCGGCATCACGACCGCATCAGGCACTGCTCTGCCCTGCCAGGGGGTAACTTCCTATCAAGAAGCCGGCATCGTTTCCACCCCAGTCATTGATCCGAATAGCGGAACACTGTATGTAATCGCCAAGACGAACGAGAACGGGACGATATTTCACCGTTTGCACGCCCTGGACATCACGACCGGCCAGGAAAGGGGCAACAGCCCGGTGGCTATTGTCGCCACATTCACTACAAACAAAGGCACCACGGTGAAGTTCAACAGTCTCCACGCCATGAACCGGCCTGCGCTGCTGTTGAACAACGGTATCGTCTATGCTGCCTTCGGCTCCAACGGCTGCAACGATAGCGCCTACGGCTGGGTGATCGCCTACAACGCCACTACCTTTCAGCAGGTCGGGGTCTTCAACGCGTCTCCAGGGAAGGGTTTAGCTTCCATCTGGCAGAGTGGATCAGGACCCGCAGCAGATGGCGCCGGGAATGTCTACGTCTCCACCTCCGAGTCTGACTTCACTGGAAATACGGGCGGCCAGGATTATGGAATGAGTATTCTGAAGCTCGTCCAAGGCGTAGGCACTCTTACTCTGGCTGACTACTTCACACCCTACAATCAGGCTTTTCTGTCTCAAAACGACTTAGACTTAAGCGCTTGCGGCACTATGGTTTTGCCCGACCAACCCGGCCCTAATCCACACCTCCTGGTTGCAAGCGGCAAGGAGGGGACGGTCTATTTGCTGAACCGCGATAATATGGGCCAGTTTTGCTCGAGCTGCACCGCCGGAGACACGCAGATTGTGCAGGAAATACCGTCCGCTATAGGCAGCATGTTCAGTAGCCCGGTGTACTGGAGTAATACGGTGTATTTCGCCGGAGGCTTTCATCCCATCCAGGCTTACTCGCTGAGTAGTTATGTCCTTGCCACTCCGCCGGCGGCACAGTCGACAAAGATGCCGGGCGGGCACGCTCCAACCATTTCTGCAAACGGAAATACGAATGGCATACTCTGGGCCATCAACGGGCCGCACCTCTACGCTTTTGATGCCAGGACACTGAAGATGCTCTACAACACCAACCAGGCTGGCACTCGGGATCAATTGCCTGCCACTGCCCATTTCGCTACTCAAACCGTGGCCAACGGCAGAGTCTACGTTGGAACAAAGCAGGGTCTGGTGGTCTACGGCTTGCTGCATCAATTGAAGCCTACTTCAGGCAACAATCAGAGTACGACCGTAAATACAGCGCTGTCAGTTCCGCTGCAAGTCCAAGCTGCCGATCCCTATACGGGACAGACGCTTCCCGGAGTGACGGTAACGTTCAGTGACGGCGGCAAGGGAGGGGTGTTTGCGAATCCAACCGCGATTACCGACAGCTCAGGGCTGGCTTCGACCACTTATTCATTCTACAAAGTTGCGCGCACGCTGACCATTACCGCGTCCAGTCCCGGCTTGGCGAGTGCACGTTTCACCGAGACAGCAACACCGGCCGCAGCGAAGTGGTTGGTCATCAGCTCTGGGAACAATCAAAGTGCTCCGGTCAACACAAACCTGCCAGCCCCTCTAGTGACAAAAGTGTCAGATCAGTACGGCAACGGGATAGCTGGAATCGCGGTAAGTTTCAGCGACGGGGGTGCGGGTGGGAGCCTGTCCGCAACCTCGGTAATAACAAATAGCTTTGGCCGCGCTAGCGTCAATTACACGACTCCGGCCACCGCTGGCACGGTCACCGTCACCGCCTCATCTCCAGGACTCGTTTCGCAGAAGTTCTCCGAGACGGTCAGCGCGGGCCCGGCAGCTGCTATGAGCGTGGTTTCTGAGAATAAAGTGTGCACGCGTTTCAATCTAGTGGGAGTGAATTGCTTAGCTGCTGCCGAGTTACCTAAGAATGCAATTTACACCAGTCTCGTGCCTTGACGAGCTGCATTCCAAGGTTGCCGATTGAAAGCACACCGGGAAAGGGTTACGGGGCAGCAAGGCAGGCGAAACCTGACCGACTGGTGGCGCGTCCGTTTCTCACCACGATAGGATTCCGCGCGTACCTGAGAATCTGCAACCGTGCCTTGTGTAGAGAAAACCGTCCCCACAACTCGGCTCCTGTTTCGATGCCCACAATTCCCACTACAAAAATAAAGAAGCCGCGAAAGTCTCATCCCTCACATTGGAAGGGTGGGTTCCTAACGGCTTTGTCGCTTCCACGAACCATCGTTTCGAATCATGCCGGAACGAAACACCGGTGAAGTTGGCGCGGCGAAGCGCGATTCTGATCCCGCGCTTAGTTTGAAAAGCTTCTCCGAAGTTGCGACCTGAAACGTAGAATACGATCCCATTGGTGAGAGTCCAAACTCGATGGAGCGCAGCCTTGGGATGCGGGAGAGCTTTGCGGAGCTCATTCAGCGTAAAGGTTAAGGGATGCAGGCTGGCGAGTAGTGTCCCGCCAGGAACCAGGATGCGGTAGCTCTCTGCCAGAGCCATGGCGATGCCCATGTAGGGTAACGCGACGTTCGAGATCACGCGATCGAAGCTGCAAGAGGGAAATGGCAACTTCTCCGCCCTCGAACAGACGAAGATTCTATCTGGAAAATTGACATGCGCTGCAGAGAGGTTGGCGAATTTAACGTCGACACCGATGATCTGCCAGCTGAGAGGCAGGCTCAGTTTTTGGGGCGTAAAGCCGTCGCCACAGCCGAGATCGAGGACTTTCATTAACTCTGCTCCGACGCGGTTTGGGGGAGCGCAAGGTAGGGGACACTTTCCGGCGCGGAAAGCTCCCCGCAGTTATGAGGATATCTTATGCTGCTGCCAAGTTGCAGCAGAAGGGATTCTATTACATTCCCTGAGGGAGGATGGTACCGGCTGCGACCATTATTACCGGCGAAGAGACGGCTTCCCCCCCCTGACCGTGATCGCATGTTGATTCCACCCCGGATAACCTCACAATTAGAATCCCGATGGCCACGTGCCCAGCCCAAACATTAGCGTGACGCCGAATCTCCGGCCGTAATCTGGACACTCTCCGTCGATCTTTGGTATCAACTCTACAGGCATAGTAATTAACCACTCCGAGCGTGGGCAGCGACCTGCGCCGGCTTCCGACGCAATCTTCGTCCGCGACTTTTCCGCGCACGAGCCGATGGGATTAAAATGAGCCTCAAGACTCGGGCCCTCAAGAATGTTGCGTCCAGCTGGACAGGACTGGCGGTAAACATTGCCGTTGGCTTCTTTCTATCTCCCTACATCCTGCATCACCTCGGCGACGAGGCTTTTGGCTTGTGGGTGCTGATTTTTTCGCTGACGGGCTACTACGGCCTTTTTGACTTCGGCATCCGATCTTCTCTCATTCGCTACGTTTCGAAGTTCCAGGCCACCGGCGATAAAGAGCAACTCGCTCGCATCATCAACACAAGTCTGTTCAGCTATAGCTGTCTCGGATTTTTCCTGCTGGTACCCACCGTGCTGGGGAGCTTCTATGTAGATCGATTCTTTAAGATCCCTGCGGTCTTTGCCAGCGATGCCCGGATTCTATTTTTCATGGTGGGACTGTCTCTTGCTTTGGGATTTCCTTTGGGCGTTGCGGGCGGAATTCTTGAAGGGCTCCAAAGTTTTTACTTGTTGAACTGGACAAATATTGTTTCAACCTTGACTCGGGCGGCACTCATTATCGTCGCCCTAAGGCATGGATACGGGCTTCTAACCGTGGCGCTTATCACCATGACCCTGCCCTTGATAACTTCGGCAGCTCGAGCCGTCATCGCGCAACGACTGCTCCCCATTCCTTATGGATGGCGCTATATAGACCGGATAGCATTCCGCCAGGTCGCAAACTACGGATCGGTGACCTTCATGATCATCGTGGCGGCTCGGCTGCGGTTTAAGACCGACGCGGTCATCATTGGAACATTTCTCTCCGCTTCGGCAATCACATACTTCTCTATTGGCAGCCGCCTGGTGGATTACGCCGGGGAAGTCGTGAGCAGCATGGCGCAGATTTTCACTCCCATGTCCAGCCACTTTCATGCAGCCGGCGACTATGGGCGCTTGCGCCAGATCTTCATGGCCGGCAATCGTGCCTGTGCGCTGGTCATGTTCCCGATCTGTGTTGCGCTCGTCGCGGCCGGCAAATCAGTGATTGAGGCTTGGGTTGGATCACGGTATGTCAGTAGTTACACTGTCCTGCTGATCCTTTTGATTCCGGCCACGCTCTATAACGCTCAGTCCACATCAAACCGGATTCTGTTTGGAATGAGTATGCATAAGTCTCTGGCGATCATCGTGTTAATGGAAGGGATAGCCAATGTGATCCTTAGTATTGTGCTGGTGCGGCCATACGGCATCGTCGGCGATGCCATCGGCACGGCGATCCCATTGCTGTGCACGGCAATCTTTTTTCTGCCCCGGCACCTGTGCCGCCAGCTTGGTGTTCCGCTTCGCCACTTCTTGTGGGAAAGCTACTTTTATCCGGCTGTCCTTTGCATTCCCATGGCGGTTACGCTGATGTTCATGCAGCACAGGTTTTACGCGCATCGCTACCCGCAACTCATCCTGAACTTGTTGGTCGGCGGCGCCGCCTACGGTGTGGGCGCCCTTTGGTTCTTCCTCACACGCGAGCCGTTGGGTAAAGAACTTAGAGGAAAGATGGCCCGGTACTTTGCCCGAGCTTAGTGGTTTCGAGGGCCATGTTGCCCTCTTAATCCTGTTCGATGGAACGGGCAAGGCTTGGCCAGGATTGATCCCGATTTGTCTCCACTTTGCGGAAACTTTTTTCACTATGACAACATGGCAACGGAGGGGGGTGGAAGCCGAGAGTTAAATCATTTGCCGTGAACGACTTGAGGGAGGACAGGAGTCGCCACAAGGTCCTTCAATTGCTTCTGCGTCTATGGCATTGTAAATGGCGAGGACTCGCTTTCAAATCCGCCGGGGAAGGTGTTACTCTGACGGTTAGGGTTTTTGCTGTCTTTCCTCTCCCTAGCGGTGATCTGCAATCTGCGAACACTTTTCCCGACCCGCGAGGTCCGGAAGTCCATCCATGCAATGGCGATAAAGGTAGTAGACAAACACGATCTCGGAGGTTTAAGAATTTGACTGCGTCATCCAGCCATCTTATTCCCGCACACGGCGGAGAACTCGTTAACTTATACGCGCCGCCCAATAAGGCGGCTGAACTCAAAGCTCACTCCAAGGATTGGCCATCGTGGGACCTGAGCGCTCGGCAGATCTGTGACCTGGAGCTGCTGCTGAGTGGTGGTTTCTCTCCTCTGCGCGGCTTTATGACGCGTGCCGATTACCAAGGCGTCTGCCACGACATGCGACTGGCCAATGGGGTTCTGTGGCCGATCCCGATCACGCTTGACATCACGGATGAGTTTGCCAAGAAGCTTACCCCGGGAGGGAGCAAGGTTGCATTGCGCGATGCCGAAGGCGTGATGCTGGCCGTGCTTCACGTCGAGGACGTTTGGCAGCCTGATCGCAAGGCCGAGGCCAAGGCAGTATTCGGCAGCACCAGCGCCGCGCATCCCGGCGCCGACTATGCCATAAACAAGGCGAATCCATGGTACGCCGGCGGGCGCCTAGAGGGCGTGCAGGAGCCCGCGCATTATGACTTCCGCACACTGCGCTTCACTCCCGTGGAATTACGAGCCGAATTCGCGCGCCAGGGCTGGCGTCGTGTGGTCGCGTTTCAGACGCGGAATCCCATGCACCGCGCCCACGTCGAACTGACGTTCCGGGCCGCGAAGCAGGTAGAAGCGAATTTGCTGATTCAACCCGTTGTAGGCATGACCAAACCTGGCGACGTGGACTACTACACCCGCGTCCGTTGCTACCAGTTACTGCTTTCGAAGTATCCGCAGGGAACCGTGAGATTATCTCTGCTGCCGCTTGCGATGCGCATGGGCGGACCGCGCGAGGCCATCTGGCACGCACTCATCCGGAAAAATCATGGCTGTACACACTTCATCGTCGGCCGCGACCATGCCGGACCTGGCAAGGACATCGACGGGAAGCCCTTCTATGGACCCTATGAGGCCCAGGAAGTTTTCAAGAAGCACGAAGCTGACATCGGTGTCACCATGGTCCCTTTCAATATGATGGTGTACCTTGAGGATCACGACAAATATGTGCCCGATGACGAAGTGAAGAACGGAGACCGCGTCCTAAATATTTCTGGGACGGAACTGCGCCAGCGGCTCAATGAGGGTCGCGACATCCCTGGCTGGTTTACCTATCCCGAAGTCGTGCATGAGCTGCGCCGCAGCTTTCCACCACGGGCGAAACAGGGTGTGACGATTTTCTTCACGGGCCTTTCGGGCTCGGGTAAGTCGACCATCGCCAATGTATTGCTGACTAAATTCCTTGAGGTCGGCGGACGGCCGGTCACAATTCTCGACGGCGATCTGGTGCGCAAGCACCTTTCTTCGGAGCTGGGATTCTCGAAAGAGCACCGTGACATTAACATCCGGCGCATCGGCTACGTTGCTTCGGAAATCACGAAAAACGGGGGTATTGCCATCTGCGCTCCCATCGCTCCCTACGATGCAACCCGTAAACATGTACGTCAGATGATCGAGCCTTACGGTGGATTCGTTCTGGTCCACGTGGCCACGTCGGTCGAAGTCTGCGAGCAGCGCGATCGCAAGGGTCTGTATGCCAAGGCGCGCGCGGGAATTCTCAAAGAGTTCACTGGCATTTCTGATCCTTACGAGGTGCCGCCCGACGCCGAGGTGGTGATCAACACTGGCGAGCTCTCACCGGAGGAAGCGGCGCAGCAAATCATTCTGTACCTTGAGCGCGAAGGCTTTATCGGCGTGAACGGTCAGCCGGCTTGAGGAGCGTGGGATCGTTTGAGAACAAGTAAATGCCTCTAATTGCGGCCAAAATCCTGGTGGGGTTTATCGTTGGTGTGCTCATCGGTCTAACCGGAATCGGCGGGGGTGTCCTGCTTCTGCCGATCCTGATTTTTGGATTGAGAGTGCCGGCCATTGTTGCAGTGGGCTCCGATGCGGTCTTTAATTTCTTCACCAAGATTCCGGCCAGCCTCCTGCATCTAAAAAAAGGTACGGTTCGGCGCAAGGTTGTCGTCGCCCTTGCGCTGGGCAGCGTTCCGGGTTCCGCAGCCGGAGTCGCCCTTTTAATCCATATTCGCTCGCTTTATGGCAATGGGGTCAACGACTTTATCAAGACAGCCGTGGGCCTGTTGCTGATTATCGTCCCAACGCTGATGCTGTTTCAGAAGCGCATTGAGGATAGCATTGCCAATCGTCCGCCCACCATGAAGTCTTTCGGTGGCATGGTCGTGATTGGCTTGTTTGCGGGTTTTCTGGTGGGACTGACCTCGGTCGGCTCGGGTAGCATCATCATGATGCTCCTACTCCTTTTCTACAGTTACCCGCCCAAGGTGAATGTCGGCACCGACATTGTCCATGCTGTGGTGCTCACCGGGGTCACTGGTTTTCTCCATTTCCGCCTCGGCAACGTGGACCCCAAGCTCGTCCTGTCGTTGTTGATCGGTTCGATACCCGGCGGGCTGGTCGGTTCCCATCTGAGCACGCGCGTGCCCATGCTGTGGCTGCGGCGCATTCTGTGCACTTTGCTCCTGGTCACCGGCGCCAGGATGCTATGGCCCGCTCTCTGAACAACATTTCAAAGGACCTCATGCCATCTGCCTATTCGGACGTTCTCACTCGCATCGATAACGCGCTGGAAGCGGCGCGTGTGGTCTTTAGCGGTTTTACCGCCGGCGCGATCGAAACCGAATTCAAAGCCGGCCACGATCCGGTTACCGCGGCTGATCGCGCGGTTGACTTAGTGCTCCGACAGAACCTTTTGCGTGATGGGGAAGGCTGGCTATCCGAAGAGAGCGTGGATGACTACTCGCGGCTCGGCAAACAACGGGTATGGGTGGTGGATCCTCTGGACGGCACGCGGGAGTTTGTGCAGGGTCTTCCCGAGTTCTGCGTTTCGATAGGATTTGTTGAAAATGGAAGGCCGGTCGCTGGGGGGATCTACAACCCAGCCACGCAGGAAAAATTCCTAGGATCGCTGAAGACAGGGATAACTTACAATGGGCGTTTTGCTCAGCCCAGTCAGCGCAGAACTCTGGACGGGGCCTTGGTCCTGGCCAGCCGCAGCGAAGTAAAGCGGGGCGAATGGAAACAGTTCGAGAACGGAGTGTTTAAGATTCGTCCCATGGGCTCGGTAGCCTACAAGCTGGCGCTGGTTTCCGCGGGTCTGGCAGACGTTACCTTCACTTTGACACCAAAAAATGAATGGGACGTGGCGGCCGGCGCGGCGCTGGTGCTTAGCGCCGGCGGATTTGTCAGTACCCTGGAAAATACCTCTTTGCACTGCAACAACAAGAATCCCTTGCTATCGGGCCTGCTGGCCTCAGGGCCGTTGTTGAGAGAACCGTTACTCGCTCTCGTGGACAAGCACCTCGAGCTTGCGAATGCAAAATTCACAAGACGTGAATAGTTGCAGAGTGTGTTCCACGACTAGACTACAGGCACACTGTGAGTGTCCCGCTACATGGGGCGAAGGAAGTCAATTCCGAGCGCGAAACAACCTTTCACGGATAAGCCAACAGGGAGGATAAGCAAGAATGGCAGGTCTTTATCTGTTGGGCGCGCGACAGCGAAAGCTGCTGTTGAAGAAAGAGGAAGAGTGGCACCTGTATGAAACTGCTCTGATTCTGCGCGTCGACACGGAAACTGGCGAAGTTCGGACTTGCGTCGAATACAAGAGCCCTCCCGAAGTGCGGGCCAGTGAAAACTCGTCCAATGTATTTAAGAGCGGCACGCTTGTTGGCAATACACTCTACGCCTGCACATCTACGGAAGTTATGATTTTTGAGCTGCCGACATTCCGGCAGATCGGATATATCTCGCTACCCTGCTTCAATGATGTTCATCACGTTACCCCGTCATTAGACGGAAACCTCATCGTTGTCAGCACCGGGCTGGATATGGTCTTCAAGTTTTCACGCCAGGGCGAGGCAATGGCCGAGTGGTGTGTGTTAGACGAGCCGCCATGGTCACGCTTCTCGCGGAGCATCGATTATCGCAAGATCGAAACCACAAAGCCTCACAAGTCCCATCCCAACTTCGCTTTCGAACTGGAGGGCGAGCTCTGGGTCACACGATTTCGGCAGCGGGATGCTATTTGCTTATCGAACCACGGAAAGCGGATCGATATTGGTCTGGAGTCCACCCATGACGGCCTGTTGCGCGGTGATCGAATTTATTTCACAACCGTCGACGGAAGGGTTGTCATCGCCAATGCCGGCACTCGACGGGTCGAAAAGATTATCGACCTCAGGGAGATTGGCGATCGGAATTCCCTGCTTGGCTGGTGTCGCGGCCTCTTGCCGGTCGACAATCGAATGACTTGGGTCGGCTTTACCCGGGTTCGGAAGACCAAGCTCAGGGAAAACATCCTTTGGGTAAGAAACGTTTTTCGTGACGGCATGGTCCAAAAGCCCACGCACATCGCGCTTTACGACATTCTAGACAAGCGATGCCTGCAAGAAGTCGACTTGGAACCATACGGGATGAACATTATTTTTAGTATCTTTCCAGACTCAAGTTGCGCTGGTGCGCAATGAGCACTTCCTGGGCCGGTTCCACAATGAGGGAATTCCCGGTGCACAAGCGCAACGACTGCCGTATGGCTAGACTGATTCTGATCGTCTGTCCACTTTCATTATCGAGCTAACCGGGAGTCGACAACAGCACATGTCAAACCCCATCGCAGCCAGCGGGAGAACAACCGCGCCGGTCTTTGTGCTCGGATGCCCCCGCTCCGGGACCACTCTGCTCTACGACATGTTGCTTTCTGCCGGCGGCTTTGCGGTTTATCTGGCCGAATCGAACGTTTTCAACCTGCTGGCCCTGCGCTTTGGCGACCTCGCAGCAAGAAGCAACCGTGAGAATCTCTTAGGGGTATGGCTCGGCAGTAAACTGTTCCGGGCAACGGGACTGAACCGTCACCTGATTGAGCAGAAAATACTGGATGAATGCCACAACGCCGGAGATTTTCTTTGTATCGTGATGAGTGAAATCGCGAGAGGTCAGGGAATGCAGCGTTGGGCTGAAAACTCTCCCGAGTGCCTTTTGCACCTTCCGCTTATCAAACAACTTATTCCGGATGTCCTCGTGATTCATATTCTTCGGGACGGGCGCGATGTTGCCACGTCTCTTGAGAAGGTCAGATATGTTCATCCGTTTCCGTGGGAGGAACGCCAAAACTTAATTGGGTCAGGCGTTTACTGGGAGTGGATCGTGGAGCGTGGTCGAGCACACGGGCGACGGATGGGAAAGGACTATCTGGAAGTGCGCTTTGAAGATCTGCTCGCCTCACCCCAAGCAACGCTGAATCAAGTTGGACGTTTCATTGAGCACGAACTCGACTACAACCGCATTCGGCAAGTCGCTTATGGCTCGGTTGCCAAACCCAACTCTTCCTTCAAGACGGAATCTCTGGGGTCAGGCTTCAACCCGGTGGGGAGGTGGCGGAAAGCCTTCTCTTCGGAGCAATTAGTACGATTCGAGCGAATGATGGGAGAAACCCTGCGAGAGCTTGGCTATACTCCAGAAACCGCTCGGTCGGGAAAGGACATGAACCCGCAGATGAAAGCGGCGCGATTCGTGTATCGAAGTTATTTCAGCGGAAAGCTTTGGTTCAAGCGCAACCCGCTCATTCGGAAGCTTCGTCCGGCCTTGACCAGCGCCGAAATTGATGCAACCGTTCTGGCGGAAGATCATCCGCCTCCAATACGCAGCACGCTGTCCCGTTCCCCTTGACAATCTGATAAAACCGAGTTCTCCGGCGAGGAATATCGCGAGCAGCTCAAAATCAGAATGAAGCTGTATCTGAGGAATTCCCAGACCCCGCAGCAACGACGTTTGAAGTACGAGTGGCCTTGATCGGAACTTCTCCCTCGATACAAACTCGAAACCAGGTTTCCAGATTCAAAAGACGCCAAATACGATTCCCGTGATCGCGGTACTTCGCACGGTGCTCGGCAAATAGCCGCTTCACAGTGTCGATGTTGAACAAGCGTCGCTGGGTACTGCGCGGCTCCAGTAGCATCCGCTCGAGATGGTCCAACTGCGGACCCGCCAGCCAATAGGCCCATGGCGTCGGAAATCCCATCTTCTTGCGATAAACGATCGAGCTGGGCAGAAGGTCTTTGACCGCTTCCTTCAGGATATGTTTCCCCGCCAACCCGTGAATTTGATGGCGGGCCGGAATTCGCGCGGAAAACTCGACTAAGCGGTGGTCGAGAAAAGGGACACGGCTCTCGATGGAAGCGGCCATGCTCATCTGATCCTGTTTCATCAGCAGCTCGATGAGGTAACTCTTGATATCGGTATAGAGCAGCCGGTGCATTAAATCGCCCGAAGAACTTTCCCAGGCGCGCATGGAGCCCGCGTAGGCATCTCCGGCCGCATCCAGAGCCTCAGGACTTAGAAGTTCTGCCTGCTCTTTTCCCGAGAATGCTGAATAAAAGTTATCGAAGTAGAAAGACGGCCAAGACGCGCCGTCCCTCAACAGAAACGTGTGCTGCAACTTACGGTGCAGTGCGGACGTCAGAGGGCTGGCGCCGAGTCCACTTCGCACCAAATCACGCAGCGCAGCCGGAGTGAGTAGCCGGTACACGTGGTCCATCCGCGAATTGAGCAAAGTCCATGCATATCGCGTATAACCGGCGAGGGTCTCATCACTTCCCTCCCCCGTCATCGCGACCGTCACTGTTTCACGCGCCAGGCAGGCTACAAAATAAAGGGAGACACTCGACGGCCACACAATCGGTTCGTCCTCGTGCCAGATCAGTGTAGGCAGGGCGTCAAAGAAATCATCGCGGCTGAGTCGAACTTCGTGATGCTCTGAGCGGACATGTCGGGCAACTTCGCGGGCGTACCCCAGTTCGCTGAATTCCTCCTCGCCGTAGCCGACAGCGAATGTTTCAATGCGATCGCCGCGGATTTTCGTAGCCAGGGCGGCTACGGCACTCGAATCCAGACCGCCGCTCAAGAACATGCCCAGTGGCACGTCGCTCATCAAGTGTGAGGAAACAGCCTGCTCTAGGAGTTCGCGGTAGGTTTCGACATAGTAGGAACGCGGACGGCTGTTCTCGTCTACTCTGACGGTCAGATCCCAATAGGGAGCCGTACCTAGCTTGCCCTCTTGGTCGAGCTCAAGCATGTGACCAGGCATCAACTTACTGATGCCCTTGTACATCGTCTCCGGGCTTGTAATGTACCCAAATGCCAGGTATTCGGCGAGCACGCCCCGATTCAATTCACGCGGCACTCGCGGATACTCAAGGATGGTTTTAATCTCAGAACCAAACAGAAATGTCGTCCCCTCCCAGCGATAATAAAAAGGCTTAATGCCCAGGCGGTCGCGAGCACAAAATAGACGGCGCGAGCGCTGGTCCCAGATTGCGAAGGCAAACATGCCGTGCAGGTACTTCACGCAATCGCGGCCGTATTCCTCATAAAGGTGGACGATGGTTTCTGTGTCGCTGCGCGTACGATAGCGATGTCCCTTCGCTTCCAGTTCGCCGCGCAGCTGCTGATGGTTGTAAATTTCTCCGTTGAACACGATCCAGACATCGTCAGTTTCATTTGCGAGAGGCTGATGCCCGTTCTTGACATCGATGATGCTTAGCCGTCGCATCGCGAGACCGACGTTCCCATCCACAAAGAAGCCGTCATCATCCGGACCCCGGTGCACAATCTGGCGGTTCATGCCTGCAAGCACGCCTGCATCCACCCTTTGCTGGCGATCCTTAAAAAAAATCCCGCAAATCCCGCACATAATCTAGTTTTTCTCCCCTGCTTCAGATCGTCCCGTCAACGCCGGCACTAACGCTGCTGAAAGACCGTCCAGCACTTCGTTGCTTACCACCGCATCTTGGTTTGAGCAAAGCACATCCGTCTGCCCGTTATCCTTGACTATCTCGCACCTCAATGCAGCTTGCGGGGACGACACCACTCGTCGACCCTTGGCCTCCACGAACGTAAAGCTGCAGCAGATCAGGCTAAAGCGTGACTGGTCACGGCTAACTCCCCAGTACAGAAACTTGGCATCCGTGGTCCAATCAGCCAGCGTCCAAACTTCGCCCCGACCGAAAAAAATGCAATGCTCTTCCACCTCGGTCTGGTAACGAAATGCGCTGACCTGTTCTTTCGAAGAGCTTTGTATCTTCTCAAGCCGGGACGCGTCGGAAACGGAGGAGGCAAGGGGGATGAGTAGAGTCACTAATTCAGCCGGCAGCTCGCTCACTGCGCTGAGATGCAACGTTTGGCACGGCTGCCTCCGACCGTAGGCGGGTGACCATTCACCTTCATCAACCGTCCGGGAACAGCCGGAGGGGCCGACCGCAAGGATGCGCAAGCCTCTCTCTCCTCCTGGGTCGATAAAGTTTTCAGTTTTGCCCGCACGGGGTAACAATTCCGGAGCCAGATGCCAGAAAAGGTCGATTTGGTGGCTTCCTGTTCCGAGCAGCAAGTCGCGCACCAGCCAGAAACGGGATTTCAGAGAAAATACCGAGCGGCGATGGACTGCCGGATTGGGCAGGCGAGTGTAGCCATCGTGGCTGCCAACAAAAAGATCGAAGCTTCTTCCGTTAATCCAGGCCTCAGCTTCGACGTTGGGCAGCATGCTCCAGGCAAACGGGCCCTTCGGGTCAGCCTGGTCCAAACCATCGACGGACAGCGTGTTGTGTGCCCGAGTACCCCGAAATCGATCGCGTTCAATTCCCTTACCCACATATTCATATGTGCCCGGATCGATGAGCAAGGCGTGACCATTGCTATAAACAACCACGCTGAGGGCATCGGCATGACCGTGTCCGGCAGACTGCACACCCTGGGGTCCTGCGTCGATGACCATTTGATCTGTCGAGCTGACGCCGGCCATGATGTGCAGCCCACCGTCCCGGAGCCTCACTGATGCATGAGCGGGATTAGCCGCCCGGATGCGGTCGAACTCTGCGACGCCATCGTGGCCCAGCAACCACAGCGTTTCCTCACGCAGCCCACCGGCTACGGCCTTGAAATCACCGCGGCCGAAAAGTACAGCACCGGTCGAAAGCGGGTCCAGCAGATGCCGGGCACGATTTCGTTGAGGATCGAAGAGACGTCCTCCATCGTCGTCGCCAAATCGCGGCGGCTCGCCACTTTGTCCCAGCAAGCAAAGCACATCCAGCATTCGTTCAAGAGTGTGGTCGAATGCGGGAATCGTGGGGAAGTTATTCAACGAGGCCAGAATACCTGCATGCAAGAAAAAGTCTATCGCATAGACGTGATAGTAAGTGGATTGCTCAAAGTGGGAGCCATCGGGGCGCACCTGGCGCGTCGCTTCTTGCTGGACAATCTCCCATCCTCGTTCACGCCATCGTTGCGCGGAGGGAAGCTCAGGGCAGAGCATTCCCACGAAGAAAAGCGCAACGCCCTCTCCGAGCAGGTGAGTGTTCGGAGAAAAATACGTCGAGAGATGAATTTCAATGTGGCGGGCGGAGACTCCCAGCGCCCGAAGCCATTCCGAGCGAAACTCTGGGACCATGCCCTCCGAGCCTTTGAGCAAGAAGTACATCCAAAGCCAGGAAAGGCTTCGGAACCCTACCTCAAGACTGCTGGCCCAGTTCGCGCCAATGGGATAAGGATTCTCACGATGCCAGCTCTCCCACTGCCGGAATAATTCCGTAGCAAACTTCTGGTCTCCGCTAAGACGGTAGGCTTTGGCCAGAGTAACCAGATGCTGGTGTCGGTTCAGCTCCCAGATAACCTTGCTGTCGCCCACCTCTGCGAAATCCAGGTAGCGGATTTTGTACCACGCCTTTCGCGGGGCCCGCTTGCCATGGACACGATCGCAGTGCCAATCAATTTGTTTGCCATAATCCAGGTCTTCGTAACCGAGCAGATCGAAGCGATGCTCGCAGATGCGCTCCGCGCGCAGGATAATTTCCTCCGCACGTCCTGGAAAGCGCTGCCGTAGAAGGGAGCAGAGGGACGGAACGGTTTTCGCGGAAAAAAAGAAATTCGGTTGCTCAGAGGCTTTGCCCGACCTGAGCTTCGGCGATCGGTTCGCACCAAACTGGAACTTCAAGAAATCGGTGCGCGCGGCGATTTGCTGGCGAAGCCGGTCGCGCAACTCCTTGCGATCCATCGCGGTCAACCGGCGATAGTGCCCCTTCCACTCGATGATTGCCATGTCTGAGTCATCCGGTAACGGGTGCAATTGCTGAACGCTGTTTCAAGTTTCCCGGATAGATTTCCTCCATCGAATTTACCGCGTCGGCAACCGCCGGTTGCGAGGTTGTGCCTCTTCTGGGCACGTTAGTAATCTTCCAACCCATTGAAAATACGGATTCAATGAATAGTTGGGGCCGCTCAGATCAGGATTCATCCGCGGTCTCAATGTACCTGGCAATAGTTTACTGCCTGGGGAGAACTTTGCCGTAATTCTGCCGACTGGTCTATCTTGTAGATAGGAAAGAGAAATCTGAAATGAGCCGCTCGATCAGCGTGTTCGGTCTTGGATATGTAGGCACAGTTACGGCCGCTTGCTTGGCACACAAAGGCAACCGCGTAATTGGGGTTGACCTGAGCCCCTCAAAAGTCGAGGCCATGGAGTCCGGCCGCAGTCCCATCGTCGAGCCCCGGGTCAACGAATTGATAAGCCAGGGCAATCAGGCTTGCCGCTTGCACGCAACCCGCGATGCAGCGAAAGCAGTCTTAGAAACAGACCTCTCCTTTCTCTGCGTCGGGACGCCAAGTTTGCGGAATGGCAAGCTTGATCTCGGACACATCGAGCCGGTCTGTCGGGAAATCGGCGAAACCCTGAAGAAGAAAAACTCGTTCCACATGGTTGTGTTGCGTAGCACGGTTCTACCCGGCACCGCGGAAAACCTCGTCGTTCCGGCGCTCGAGAAAGCCAGCGGGAAACGAATGGGGCGTGATTTCGGTGTCTGCGTCAACCCGGAATTCATGCGAGAAGGGACGGCTGTCGCCGACTTTCTCGAACCTTCCATCACCATCATCGGAGCCGCTGATCCAAGCCATAGTGCAGCGTTGCGTGAAGTCTACGCCTGGGCTCCGGGACGCATCTTCGAAACCTCCTTTGCCTCCGCTGAGATGGCGAAGTATGTCTGTAACGCGTGGCACGCGGTGAAGGTGTCTTTCGCGAACGAAGTTGGAACCCTGGCGAAGGCGTTGGGAGTCGATGCGGAGTCGGTGAGCGAAATCTTTGTTGCTGACACCAAGCTGAACATTTCACCGAGTTATCTGAAGCCGGGTTTTGCTTTCGGCGGTTCGTGCCTGCCGAAAGATGTCCGCGCCCTTAATTATCGAGCCAAGGAATTGGATCTTCATCTGCCGTTGTTCGAGTCCATTTTGCCGAGCAATGAAGTGCACCTTGAGAGGGCGGTGGAAATGGTACTGGAAACCGGGAAAAAAAAGCTCGCCATGCTTGGCTTGAGCTTTAAAGCAGCCACGGATGATCTGCGCGAAAGTCCCCAGGTCCGGCTGGTAAAGCGCTTGCTTGGTGAGGGCCGCCAGATTCGAATTTGGGATGACAATGTCTCGTTCGGCCGGCTTATCGGGTCCAATCGCCAGTACATCGAAGAAATCATTCCTCACATCGGTTCACTTCTGTGCGTAACTCTGGAGGAGGCCGTGAGCGATGCGGAGGTCGTGATCATCGGCACACGCGGCGCCGATCGGCAAACCCTGGACAAGAACTTGCGCCCCGACCATATTGTCATCGACCTGGTAAATGTCGAAAAAAAACGTCGTCCGGCCTCGGGTGGTCACTACGAAGGGATGTGCTGGTAGCGGGCCGACACATGAGGATATTGTGGGTTAAGGCCGGAAAGCTTCTGCCCGTGGACTCCGGCGGCAAAATCCGTTCCTACAATATCGTCCGGCAGCTGGCTAATGAGCACGAAGTCACGTTCCTGTCGTACTACGGCGGCAAGCGTGACCCAAGGTATGAAGGAGAAATCGTTCAGCAGTTACCTGGCGCGCACACCATTTATACCGCAGCCCCGGAATCGACACTGGCGCAATCTCTGGACTACATCCTTCGATTGACGGCGAAGGCTCCCTACGCGGTGACCAAGTTCACCCATCCCGACGTACGGCGCACAGTCGGCCAATGGCTGTCTCGAAAGCGCTTTGACATTGCGATCAGCGATTTTCTCTCGGCATCGCTGAATTTTCCCGATGTACGGCCGATTCCTGCTGTGTTGTTCCAGCATAATTTCGAGACGTTGCTCTGGCAGCGGATGGCCAAAGAAGAGACGTCACCTTTGCGGCGCCTCGCCTATCGCGTGGAAGCGGCGAAGATGGCAAACTACGAAAGAAGGACAATTGGAAAGTTCGATCGCGTAATTGCGGTCTCGGATCGCGACCGGGACCAGATGCGAGCAGTTGGCCCACATTGTCCAATTACCGTCGTTCCCACAGGAGTGGACATCCAGCAATATCCGATTGTGCCCTCGGCGCCGGGCAAGCCTCCACTGCTCGTCTTCACCGGTTCTATGGACTGGGAGCCAAACATTGATGCAGTGGAGTATTTCTCGAAGGAAATTTGGCCAGAGGTTTTGAATGCCTTTCCCGAAGCGCGTTTTCAGGTTGTGGGACGCAACCCTCATCGCCGCATCCAGAGCCTGGCAAGCGCTTGCATCGAGGTGACCGGAACGGTTCCTTCGGTGACGACCTATTTACGAAATGCTACCGTCGTGGTGGTGCCTTTGCGCATTGGCGGAGGAACACGCTTAAAGATCTTCGAAGCGATGGCGATGGGGAAGGCCTTAGTTTCCACCTCCATCGGTGCCGAGGGTTTGGACGTAGCACATAGCCGCGACATTCTGTTAGCCGACGATGCTGCAAGCTTCGCACAGGCCATACTGCAACTCCTGCGTGATCCTTCCCGCCGTCAAGCCTACGAGCAAGCAGCCGCGGCCCAGGCTCGACGATACGACTGGTCACGAATCGCCGAGCGTTTTGCCGATGCTCTCCGCGAAACGATCACCGGAGTTCGAAGCAGTAGACAAGTGGACGGCTCGGCGACTCTACCGGTGAGTTCATGAGGGTCCTGGTTCTCGATGGCAACCAAAACCAGGCTGTTGCCGCTGTCCGTTCCCTGGCGCGTGCAGGCCATGAAGTTTGGGCAGGAGAATCGAGTTCGTGGTCGAAGGCGGGCTGGTCTCGGTCTTGTCATGAGACATTTCAATATCCCGTGCCCCACCGGGATCCTTCGGCGTTTGTAGAGCGCATTGCAGAACTTGCCCATTCCGGCGCGCTGGTGCTTCCCATGACAGAAGCAACAACGCTTCCGCTTTCGGCTCAGCGAGAGGCGCTGTTTGCCAGCGGCGCGCGGATGGTAGTTCCTTCACACTGCGATGTCCTGCGCGCCTTCGATAAGCAGGAGACCACCCGCTTAGCAACGTCACTCGGTGTTTCAGTGCCAAAGACAATGGTGGTCACGAACATCGAAGAAGCCAATCACGCTCGCGACACGTTATCCTTTCCCGTCGTACTGAAGCCACGCACTTCCGAAGAGGTCCGTTCTTCCGGTCTCATGCGCACGACAGGACGCCCGCGCTATGCGAGCGACGCCAAGCAATTCGACGCTGCCTGGCAGGACTTGAACCGGCGGTGCTCGGTGGTATTGGTGCAGGAATTCGTGGAAGGCGAAGGCATCGGATACTTTGCGCTCATGCGCAATGGCGAACTTCGCGCCGATTTCGCCCATCATAGGATTCGCGACGTGCATCCCACCGGGTCAGGAAGTGCTGTCCGTGTCAGCGCGGAGCCCAGCTCAGACATGCGCGCGGCTTCGCTGGCCATTTTACGAGCCTTGCATTGGCACGGAGTCGCTATGGTGGAGTTCCGGCACCGCGAAGGGCGGCCACCGGTTTTCATGGAGGTCAATGGACGCTTTTGGAACTCCCTTGCCTTAGCCTGCTATGCAGGGGTTGATTTTCCCGCACTCCTGGCCCGTATGGCGGAAACTGGCGACGTAGATTCCGGGCCTCAATACCGCACCGGAGTCCGCTGTCGCTGGCTCTTGGGAGATTTTCGACACCTGCTCGAAGTCTGGCGCGGCGCCCCGGCGGGATATCCCGCGCCCTATCCCGGGCGTTTGCGCACACTGCTTGCGGTGCTCACGCCAACTCCCGGCACTTACCATGATCTATTCCAGTGCCGTGACCCGCTTCCGGAACTGGGGGACTGGATCAGCTTCGGGCAGCGCCTGACACGGATGAGATCCTCTGCGAGAAGCACACCATGATCACGGGCGCAATGCACATTCACAGCACATATTCTGACGGAGAATTCACCCTGGCGGAATTACGTCAGATTTTCCTCTCCGAGGGTTGCGCCTTCATCTGCGTGACCGATCATGCCGAGTACTTTAACGAAGATTCTCTGCGACTGTATCGTCAAGAATGTGAAGCGCTCTCCGACGATAAACTGCAGTTTGTGGCGGGGCTGGAATATGACTGCGAGCGCCATATGCACATCCTCGGTTATGGCGCCAGCCGACTCGCTAGTACTGTCGTTCCCCAGGAAGTTATTCGCCACATCGAGGCGCAAGGCGCTGTATCGGTGATCGCTCATCCCAAAGACGAGTTCTTTTCATGGATCGAAAGCTTCGACATCCTGCCACAGGGGATCGAGACATGGAATTCCAAATATGACGGACGCTACGCCCCGCGCCCCGGCACATTCGCTTTCCTACAGAGGTTAAGGCAGAGAAAACCCGGCATGCACGGTTTCTATGGGCAAGATTTGCACTGGAAAAAACAGTTTCGGCGTCTCTTCGTTGAAGTGGACACCAACTCCCCGGATCCGCAGGCGATTCTTGCCGCTGTCGCGGCCGGCCAGTATAGTGGGCGCAAAGATGATCTGCAGTTGCCCTCGTCCGGGGTGATACCCGAAAAACTCCAGATAGAGTTTGGGCGAGTACACGAACGCTCGTATCGCATGTGGCGTTTTTTGAAGAGTGGGAAGAACACTTTGGATCAGATCGGCATTCGCGTACCTGAGTTCGTCAAGGCTTCTTTGAGAAGGATTTTCTGATGGCCGCCGGCAGCATGGTTTACCTGATGTATCACGAACTGGAGCTGCCAGGCCGCCCTTTGTGCGAGACGGAATCCGGATACGTGCGGTACATCCTTTCAGAAAGTGACTTCCGATCTCAAGTTCTGTGGCTAAAGAACGATGGTTGGCAGGCGATGAGCGTTAGTCGGGCGCTCAAATCTCCCCACAACAGGGCCGTGGCGATTACTTTTGATGATGGCGCTGAAACTGACTTGATCGCGGCGGCACAAGTGTTGCAGGAAACCGGGTTTCTGGCTACCTTCTACGTCACAGTGGGCCTTTTGGGAAAGCGCGGCTATATGTCAGCCGCGCAGTTAAGAGCACTGAGCAGCCTGGGGTTCGAGATCGGGTGCCATTCCATGACCCATGCTTATCTCAGTGATCTCGATTCACGCGGACTTCGCCGTGAAGTAGTTGAGGCCAAGCAGGAACTGGAGCAGATCCTCGGTCTTCCGGTAGAGCATTTCTCCTGCCCCGGAGGACGCTATGACGCCAGGGCCAGGAAGCTGGCGCAAGAAGCAGGTTACAGGTCGGTGGCCACCAGCCGCCCGCACTCTAATGGGCCCTCTAGCGACCGCTTCGCGCTGGGCCGAGCGGCCGTTATGCGAGACACAGCGCTGTCTGAGTTCCAGCGGCTTTGTCGCGGGCAAGGTCTATGGAAAAGACAACTTAGCGGCTCGCTGCGGGAAACTGCCAAGAATGTGCTGGGCAACTTCTTGTACGATCGATTCCGTGCTATTCTGCTTCGCAACGCGCCCGACGAACCAAATAGCGGTTAGCGCCTCGTCCTGGGGTATGGCCCCTTATGATTCTCTCCCGGGCTTTGAACCTTCTGAAGTACGCAGACCGCGCACCTGAAATCATTCGCTGTGCCAGGGAGACCCCGAGGTGGCCTATGGTAACCAGTGCCTACCTGGGATTCTCCGATCTGACATATCCGTCGGTCTTGCGGCTGCGTCAAGGTGAGTGCATTTCTCTGCATGAGCTGACCGACCTAAAGACTTTCTGGCAAATTTATCTGCGCCGGATTTACCCGGTGGCGATATCCGATACGGTCATTGTCGATGTCGGCGCAAACACAGGTCTGTTCACTTTGTACGCGGCTCGCCGGGCTTCTCATGCAAGCATCGTTTCCATTGAACCCTTTCCCGACACTTTTGAGCGCTTGGTCCAAACTGTTCGTGACCACAATTTGACAGACAGAGTTACCTGCTTAAACTATGCCGTTACTGGGAAGAGTGCGATTTATCTGATGCCGGATGTTCCGCTGCCTAGTCAGCGACGAAACGTCGTTGCCTTCGCGGCGGACAAGGCCGGGACTCAAGTTAGGGGCCGGACTCTTTGCGAACTGCTTCGAGAGTGCAGCTTGGACCGCGTCGACCTTCTCAAGATGGACATCGAGGGCGGTGAGTACGAAGCCCTACTCTCCGCGCATCCTGATGTACTCCGCTCGATCCGAAGAATCTCTCTTGAATACCACGGGCACAGCGCCCCCTACACCAAGCAGCAGATCTTCGATCACTTGTACAATGCGGGATTCAAGGTGACATCGGATATTCACAATTCCCGGGGCTACGGGGTGCTCGAGGCGATCAACACACACTCGCCAACCACCCGGACGTACCCGCGCGAAGCAGCCTAACCCCCTCGCCAAAAGATCTCTCCTTCTGGAGTGGTTCTCGCAAAAGCTCGGTCGTATGCTCCATCCCTCGCGTTTCTATACCACGTTAGCCGGCCCCTGTCGATTCCCCAGGGAGGAACAAGACAATTTAGTCGCACGTGACCAGGTTTCGTCCCGACGTGTACTTCCATGTCCTACAGGACCAAGGGCTTTAGTCATCTGTCACGGGAAGTAACTCTTCTCTAAATTGTTTGTTAGGACTCGAACGATGAAGTCCCCCAATTTCGTTTCCGAGGGATGTTCATGTTACCCGAAAAACTGGGCCTAATTTCTTTGAATGGTCAGAGCTTTGGCCTGAAGCGCACCCGGCATCTTATTGCGATCGCATTCTGTACGCTGGCGCTGCTGGGTTGCAATGCCACTATGCAGAGTGTCGCGGCTGGACACGCGCTGGCCCTGCCATCCAACCTACCTAGCGCCAGCATCGGCAAGGCCTATCGTGCAGTTTTATCGGTTAACGGAGGAAGAGCGCCCTACCATTTCGCTGTCAGCCAAGGGACACTGCCGTCCGGATTGGCGCTCAACGCTCACACCGGAAACATCGCCGGAATTCCCACCCAGGCTGGGACCTTTGAGCTTAGTATCTCAGTCAGCGACGCTGTCCTCGGCGCTTTCGGAATACACCGCTACACGATGGCGATCGATTCATGTGACTCCTGCGCAAGGGTCGAGATCACACCCGCGACCCCAACTACGGCAAGCGGCGGGAAGATCAAGTTCAGCGCAACCGTCAGCAACGTCAGCAATCCAGCTGTCACTTGGTGGGCCAGCGCCGGAACTATCTCAGACGACGGTCTGTTCACTGCACCAGTTGCTAAGGCCGCGCGGACGCAGACAGTGACCGTCAGAGCCACCAGTGTGGCCCAGCCTTTAGCCCAAGCGAGCACTGTGATCGCAGTTGGGAGCGCAGACCTTACGCTTGCGACTTCCAGCATTCCCGCCGCCACAAGCGGTAGTCCTTACAGCACCTCGCTAGTTGCGACGGGAGGACAAGCTCCTTACCAGTGGGCGCTCGTTTCCGGCTCTCTGCCCGCGGGTTTGCAGCTCGACGCAAGCAGCGGTGGACTGACTGGAGCGACCAGTCATGCCGGAAGTTTCACATTCGGTGTCCGTGTCACCGATGCCGCTGCACGTACAGCACAGCAGAGCCTCACGCTGCTGGTCTCGTCGTCCGATGCTGGCTGCGGACCTCCTAAATACAACTGTTCTCGCAGTGATTTGCTCCTGGCCAAGGTGCTCAGCCCAATCCCCGATATGGGGAACTTGAGCGGAGCCGGACGGGTCGCCGCCGATCCGAGCTTCGGCAGTCGAGTCGCCCGTGTCACCGATGCGACCACGAATCCCGGCTTCCTGAATCGCGGATACGCCGCCGGCGAGGGCGGAAGTGCGGATGCGAACATTTTCAATATTGATTCCACGCTCCTGTTCGTTCAGGACACGGGTTCATGGATGATTCCGATGGCGTTTGACCCAGCGTCGATGCGAGCCGAGCGATTGTATTCCTCCAGTTATCCCGCGGATGGCGGACTGAAGATAGAAGCCAACGGAGCCTGGAGCCTTCGCGATGCGAATGTCCTCTATACGTTTGATCGGCTGGCTCCCACCCTGAACAAATATGACTTCTCCGATCGGACGACCCCTCCACAGTCTACGCCGGTGTTTGACTTCAGCAGTGGCTCGCACTGTTTGCCTTCCGGCTTCCATGTGACTTGGTCCAGCGTTGGCGGAGGCAGCTCAGATGACACCGTCTTCGCGGTTGCTTACTCGAATCACGGTGGACAGGGTAGTGGAGTCTATGCCGTCGCATATAAAGCCGGACAAGGTTGCACCCTGTACAACACTCAGACCGGGCAGGTCACTGGAGACTGGGGTGTTCAAGGCAGTGTGACCGCTCCTGACCGCTTCACGATTCACAACGTCAAGCTCTCGAAAGACGGGAACTGGCTGGTGATCGTGAATACAACCTGCTTCGCGGGCAAGTGCGAGGGTCCATTCTTCTGGCAAGTGGGCACGACCACGGTCACTGACTGTGCCAAACACTACTGCAGCGGTCACTGGACCGAGGGACACTCCACATGGATTAACGCGGGTGGCTCGCCCCAGATGGGCCAGTATGAATCCCGTAGCTTCTCCGCTCCTTTGGCACCCAGACCTCTGATCTCTCAATTCCCCGTTGGGCTGCGGGTGCCCTTCGACCAGCATGCCAGCTGGAATAACGTGGACCCGGCCGACAGCTACCCCTTCTTTTCCACCACCTGGAGTTCAAACATGTCGGCGGGGGTGCCTTGGTACAACGAAATTCTGGGTATCTCGCCCCTGGATGGCACAGTCTGGAGATTTGCTCATACCTACATCACTACAGCATCGCATCGATTCAGCACAAAATACGCTATCGGAGCCGTGTCCCAGGACGGCCGGTTCTTCGCCTTCTCTTCGGACTGGATGGGTACCCTAGGCTCGGAATCAGGCTCAGCTGGTTGCACGGTGAGCAAGGACTGCCGCGGTGACGTCTTCGTGGTTGAGCTCAAGTGAAGCAGGGCACGCCACCGCGCAAGATGGTTTTGCCGAGTCCATCAATGAGACCACCTGTGCCGGCGTAGTTCTCCTGCCACGATGGCATAGTTTGCGTGATCCGGTGAGGCATGGGTTGAGCAAATTGCTCGGAGCAGTTATGCCGCTTGTGTTTTTGGCTTCTCCAAGTAAAGGCGTCAGGACGCAGCAGGACAGTACCTGCCCCACTGAGGCTGCTAAGCTGACGCCTTCCTCGATGCTATAATCAGCCCTCCTTATATGCATGGCAACGCTGACAGTAGCGCGGCCGAAGGCAACATTCGCGCTCTGCGAAGCCGGCGCCCGGTGTTCGTGACGGGCTGTCATCGCTCGGGCACGAATCTTATTTACGATACCCTGCTTTCGGCCGGTGGCTTTGCCGTTTATCGTGGATATCTTCCTGTGTACAAAACGCTGATACCTCACTTCGGCGGTTTGGAGAATACCAGCAGCCGCAAGCGAATCGTCGACACCTGGATCCGAAGCAAGGGATTCACTCGATCGGGCCTGGATGCAGGGGAGTTAGCTTCCAAACTGCTCGCAGACTGCCGCACTGGAGGAGACTTCTTGCGCATAACTATGGGTGAAATCGCCCGTAGCCAACGTGTCGACCGCTGGGCCGTCTATGATCCGGATAACTTGGTCCGCATCCCCCTGATAAAGGCAGACATTCCTGACGCATTGTTCATCCACATTGTCCGCGACGGCCGCGACATCGCCGTGTCGCTCATGAAGATGGGAGGATTTACGCCCTTCCACGGGCGCGCGCGTGGTCTGCTGGAAACGGCTTTGTACTGGGAATGGATGGTCCAAAAAGGCCGGGATTATGGCCGGCAGATTCCAGCCGACTATATGGAAATTCATTACGAAGAGCTGGTCGATGACCCGCGTTCAACGCTGGCGAAGCTCAGCCAGTTCCTCGATCATGATCTCAATTACGATCGGATCCGAAGCACGGGCTTAGGGCGCCTGCGTGAATCCAATTCTTCCTTTCGCGAAGAAATCAAACAGGCGCCGGATAGCCCGGTCAACCGGTGGAAACAGAGACTCTCCCCAGATGACGTAATCGCCCTGGAAACCGTCGTCGGGCAGTCTCTGGTCGAGTTCGGCTACGCTTTGACCTCCATGGAAGGACAACGGCGACTGAGTTTGTGGCAAACAGCATTGGCAGCGAGCTATCGTCGTTTTCTCGATGCCAAGTTCTGGCTCAAACACCACACACCTTTGGGCCGGCTGGCAGATCTCTCCGAGCTTGAGTTGTCGGAACAGTCCCCCAGTACGATTTGATCTGGTTTGGCAATCATCCGGGACTTGTCTTCTGCAGAATTACAACCGAGGCTTTGTCTTCGAATGACGCTCGCAACCACTCCCGACAGAAATTCCCTTTACGGTGTGACTTACCCATGTGACTTACCCATGGCTCCGCCCCCTCCGGGCTTTCTGTCTCTTCTGCAAACGGATGTTGGCCGCTAGCACAGAGACCAGGATGGCTTGTCTTCAGCACTTAAGCACAACTTGCTCGGCATGCTAAAAGGCCGTCTCTCGGGAAGCGCAAAGTGGATCAAAAAATGGACGATCCGCTCACAAAAACTGTTATATTTGACTCATTAGGCTTGAGAGTTGCCACGCCATCCCGACCCCGGCACACGACTCGGGCATGGACCGGCAATGCAAGATGTAGAGATTGAAAGAGAATACACCCGTCGACTTGCGGCGCGTGGATTAGGATAGGCGACATTAACGATGGCTCCGGCTCGAAGACTAGGGTGAGGCAAGCACTTCCGGGGAGCGATCACTTGTCTTCAGGATCAATCGCCAAGGAGTCGTGCTCCAGTCGAGCCAGCAGTGACTCTCCAGCACCAACGATGTTCAAACGTGTTTCCGCAGTCTCTCGATCTCGTAATTTCCCGTGGGCTGCGATCGTACTTGCCGGATCTCTCGTACGGATTCTGTCCTACCACTTCTCGACCAACACGGGCGGTGACGCAATGGCACGGGTTTTGCTCACGGCCATGTGGCTGCAACATCCCAGTCTGCAAGTAATTTTCGGTGTTTATCCGCCTGGTCACTTCTGGCTAATCGCAGCCTTCACCCTCCTTTTCCGCGACGTGATGGTCGCTGGACGAGCGCTCAGCCTGGTGTTGGGCATCGCATCCCTGTTGCTGGTAGGGAGGCTCGCCCGGCTGTTGTACGGGGAGACCGCCGGTCTGCTCTCTCTGGTTGCGTTTAGTTTCTACACCCTGCACATCGCCTATAGCACCACCTCATCCTCGGAGGTCAGCTACTTGTTCTTTTTGCTCTTGGGGATGTATTTTTTCTTTTCCTCCTTGTCGGGAGGCTCTCCAGAGGTTCGACTCATCAGTCTTGCCGGTATCGCGATGTCGATTGCCGGATCAATCCGCTACGAGGCCTGGATTTTTATCTTCGGGATGACGGGCGTCCTTACCTTTTTCTTGATCCGCGATACGCTTAAGGAACGGCAGGATTTCAGAAAGCGGCTTCGATCTCTGCTTGCTTTTGGTGTCACAGGTGGCCTCTGGCCAGCGTTCATGATGGTTTATTGCTGGCGCCGTTTTGGCGATCCGATGTATCTGGTAACTTTGAATCATATCCGGGTAACAGAATCGCTGGCAGCCATTCCCAGCCCGCTCAGTTATCAACTCGGACTGACTCCAGCCGTCTTAGCGATCAGCTTGTCTCCATTCATTTTCGGGGCGGCGCTCTACGGGCTGGCGTGCTCATTTACCTCCAGACTGCCGGCGGCATTCGCCACGCTGACCGTGTTCTTTGCCGCGGTGCAGAACTTTGAAATCCTGCGGCATGGGCTCCTCGCCCTTTCCCGGTACACACTCACGCTCGGCACTCTACTGGCCATCATGTCGGGCATCGGATTGCAGCAGGCATTCCGCAAAATTGGTGTGGTGCGTCCCGGGCTGATGCGCGTCGCTACATCGGGGCTGCTGCTGGCTAATACCGTCGCCGTGTTGGCATTGAGCGAGTTGCCCGACAAGTATTCTGAGACGTTTGCTTCGGTGTCACCCGTGCTCCGCTATCCGCGGCGAATTCAGAACGTGGCTGGATATCTGCGCGCGCATTTAGGCCCGGAAGATGCTGTAGTGGTCGACAATTACAACGTGGAATCGAACATTGTGGCCTATGCTGGAGGCCTACCTCTGTTGTCCGGCAAGCGGGCATATCTGGCAAACACGAAGTACGACTACAATGTGCGCCAATACATTGCCACCGTGCATCCTCAATTCATGGTATATTCCGATCGGGGAACGCTCCGCCAGTCGTTTGCTCTGCCTTCGAGTTGTGATCACGACGCCAGACTAGACGGGATTGGATTTCACTGTGTGTTCTCGGACGACATCTACCGCATTTATGAGCTCAGCTATCACCGATGATCCTAGGGCCAAGACTCATCCGGAAAATACCAGCCGGCTGCCAAAATTGCCGCCATCCGCTCGTACGGAGTAAGGGCTTGAAACGGGTGCTAAGATTCAGGGCGACGATCTGCATCGGGCTCACAACGTTTGCTCTGGCAGGAAGCGCGACCAACGACCAGAGCGGCACTACTGCCGCGAAATCCTGTGGTCCGCCCGTTTACTGTGCTCGCACGGATCGCAACCTCGAACCTTATCCCAAATCTCCCCCGTCCATCGGACCCGCCGGATCCATCATCGTGGATCCCGGCTTCAGCTCCCGCATCTTGCGGGTGACCGATGACCGGTCGAATCCGAGGCAGCACGGCGGGCCTCTTTTTACTCCCTCGTCCGCGGAACAAAATTCCTGGAACAAAGCTGCGACGAAGTTCTATGTGCTCACACCGGGCGGGGAGAAAGTTCTATATGACTTCGATCCGGCAAGCATGAAGGCGCGCCAAGCCGAAGTGCTCAACATACCCGGAGAACCTGAGTTCAGTTACACGCGCCCCGACATTCTTTATGGGCTCAGTCGCACAGGATTCGAAGAGTACGACACATCCAAGAAACGAGTGACTGAGATCGACGACGCCTCGAAGTGTTTGCGTCTGGAAGCTTCCGACACAGCACATTCTGTGAGCGTGAGCGCCGACGACAATCGGCTCATGACGGTGCTGGGACCGCAGCAGGATAAAAACTACGTCGTCTATGTTTACGATCGCGCCCTGGGATGCCGCTGGTATAACACCCAGACCGGGGAAATCGGCGGAAAGTGGGGAGCGAAAGGCGTCGTTGCGTTGCCTGACCGTTTCACTCTGCACAACGCCCGCATATCGAAGTCAGGGAAGTACGTCTATATGGTGCGTGGCGGCAGCGGCCCGGGGAGGAGTTGGGTAGTCTGGAATGTAGACACCACGAACCTACAGGTATGCAGCCGGGCTTGTCCGGGGCATCACGTCATGGGCTATTCTCACATCCTGGGTGGATCGGGTCTGACGCACCCGCTCGATCTTTGGCTAAGACCTCTGGACCACTTGGAGAGCAATTCCCCACTGATCACTGACCTGCAGCACCTTCCGCTTCCGTGGTACGACTCCCACTTCTCCTGGAACAATGTGGATCCGAATGATTCCGCCCCGGCATGTTTCTCGACCTACCGTTTGGGCAATCCCGACACGCCGGGAGCACCCCTCTGGGTGACTGGGCCGTGGGAAAATGAGATTGCCTGCGTGGAAACCGACGGCAAGCAATCCAGAATCTGGCGCTTCGCACACACTTACAGCACGGCCAAGAACGGTTTTTGGTCATCACCGCGGGGAAACGTCTCGCAAGACGGGCGATTTTTCATGTTCACTTCCGACTGGGAAGATCAATTGGGAAAAGCATCGGACGGCAAGTATCGTACGGATGTGTTCGTGGTGGAACTCCGCTGAGAGAAAGCCGATTCGGCAGTACTTCTCACGACTAGGCGCGGCACCATGCGGTTAGATCGCGATCCACGATTGTGCTCAATCGATAGATTTCGGGAGCAAATTCTTCCCGCAGCCTATCCCTAAGTTCGGGCGCCATCGCTGCTCTAGGTTCCTCGACCGCATTCAGGCCAAGGAGATAACGTCCCACAGCCGAGCGGAACCGAGGCGATGTGACCGCGTGGATGGTCCTTCGTAGAGGCTCCGGTGGTCGCCGAAGGAGCCGCCTCAAGAACCTGTTTCGAGATCGCGTGTTGCCATTGATCGCGGGAAATTCCCGTTCGCAGTCACTGCATACATCGAGAAAGTGCAGCGTATCCCGGAAGACTCCTCTCGTGTCCGCTTTGAAATCGTCATAAACGATGACCTGGACTTTCTCCCGGCCGAATACGGTGATGTACCGTTCAACTTGCGCGGCAAACATGGCTCGCTCCCGATAGGTTAATAGCGGCACCTTGCGGCCACGCGCGTCTGCGTCCAACGCAGCCTCGAAGCTCGGCTGATCTTCCAGGTTGCTGAATCGACGCAAGTGGTACATGGAGTACATGACATCCACAGGGTTCCTAAGCATGATGATAACCCTGGCCAGAGGACTAAACTCTTTGATCGCCCTCGCGGATGTACGTGAAACCAGGTAGGAAACCGAGGCTTCGCCTATCCTCTTTTCGCCGCGAACTCCAGCAAAACAGTCCATGTACTCGGGCCACGTGCGTACTCGGCGGTGCTCACCTAAGAAGTCTGTGAAAAATTCAGGCTCCTTGATCGGCGACATGAATATCTCAGGGTGGTCTCTGAGGTAAGTATAGAGGGCAGTGGTACCACAGCGCGGAGCTCCCACGATAAAAAAATCGGGAACACTACTTCGTCCCTCCTGAGCCGACGTAGCACGGTGATTCATCGTATCTGTGCGAGTGGGTCAGGCTTCGCGGAGTTTACTTTGATCGGCCACTTGACGTCGTCCCGAACTCGGGACCGAAATTCTTCCCACTCCCTGAGATCTGATTTTGCTCTGTCCGGACTACGCATATCGCAAACGGCTAGGGGCATGTCTCTCAATCCGGTTGTGATAGGAACAATGGCAGTTTGGGCATTTTAGGCCGAAAGCGTCGCGCGCCGCTTGTTCGTGCTCAGCCGTGAAAAGCATTTCAGCCAGTCGCTTTTCGCGCAGATCGCCGAGCTTGAAGGTGACATAACAGAGTTGAACGGTACCGTCAGCGCCGACCCATAGCAAGCGATACCTCTCACAAGGCACCTTCATGTCAGGACCCTTGAGCAACCAATCTGGTATAGACCGTAAGGCCATCTCGGATTGTTGTATCATCTCAGGACGCAACCGCTTGAGGCGCAAGAGTTCCTTGACAACGTTCTCGATAGCAGCTCGATCTTGCGGGCGAAACTGCAGCTGCCGGTCTGGACCCTCAGTAAAATACGGCAGGGAATAATGGATTAGGCTTACTCCGACCTGCGCATTATAGCGCTCGGAAAACTGCCACATATCACGAATAGCCTTGAGATTGCACGTGGGGCGCATTAAGACCCATCCCAGTCGCAGATTCATATGCATTCCGTAGCGGTCCCGGGTGTATGCAATCCCTCGTTCCATAGAAGCGTACCGATCTGGTCGCTGTACGTACAGGTTGTACTCCTCTCCGGTGCCATAGAAGCCCACAGCGATGGTGCGCAATCCCGCCGCGTACAGGTCGTCGACCTTCTCCTTAAGCAGGATTCCGTTCGTGCTTAGCCAGGTGTTGAGCCCCAGGCCCACTGAGTGTTCCACAATTCGCGGCAAGTCCTTGTGCAGCAGGGGTTCTCCCCCATATAGACGAATATTGTTGATACCCAAAGCCTTGCAGTCGTCCAGAAGGTCTCGAACCAGAGATAGCGGGAGTTGCTTGCCGGGCATGAAATCACGCCCGTACCGACAACCGATGCAACGGAGGTTGCAGTTAGCTGTCAATGTGATGTATATCTCACGCGGATCGGGTTGAATGATTTGGGGAAGGACGGTCGCGGTCGCGTGCCGGGCGACATCGACATACACATCCAGAAGAGCTGTCGCCTTTTTCAGCCGAGGATGTCTCCGCAGCATGGGCGACAAGAACCTTGTCAGTCTTGCTCGGACTTTGATAGGGACCCTCCCTTAGCGCGAGAAGCTTAACGCTAGAGGTGCTTCCGTTCTGCGGCAGGAAAACACGTAAGACCAGCGGAAGTTTACAACAAATCCTGAAGCATTGCTTGAAAAAGATCGCCTCGGATCCTCGGAGTGACGAGGACAGTTAAGCAGGCGTGAGTCTCGCTCTGGAGGGCGGTCCGTGCCCCGGTTCCTTGAGACCCATACTTGCCAGCCCGGAGGACGCCTGTGGCCCTCGAAGCTATTGTGCTGAATCGATCGGCGCCCTGAGGCTTATCCAAGACCTGCGCCCTCGGTGAGGCCTGCTGGATCGATCATCCTCGAGCCGCCTGTGGCTCCCTGCTCGTTACCTCATCCCCCGGGCACGGTCCAGACCAGCTTCAAACACTCCATGAGCCAGATCTTCGCGGAACGGCGACTGCGCCACCATAGCGTCTGAAACTCGGGATCCGGGACACCGTCGACCCAAATGCGAACTTGCGGAAGCTGCTTCTTGATCGCCCTTCGCCACGCCAGACCCGCACGGCGGGTGTGATAATCCGAAGTCACGACTATGACCGATTGCCAGCCGTGTTGCTGGATGCAGCCGCATATCGCCTGTGCCTCCTGTTCGGTCGAGTCTACCTCCGGTCCGGTCTCGCAAAAATCCACCTTGGCGGCGACAGCGTTGCCGTAAGTTCGCTCGATATAACTTCGAGCGACAGGAGGCATGGACTGACCCCAGTACGATTCTGGGGGAATACTAAGCAGGATTCGATCTGAAGTGCCCTGCTGTAAGAGGTTCAGCGCTCCCGCGATGCGAGTCTTTTCGGCAGTAATCGAACCTTGAAGGACGACGGCGGCATCGACGTGTGGCGGGAGTTCGTCGCTCGCAACCAACAGATTGCTGCCCCACAACAGCAGACAGATGACGCCGGCAGCGACGCCGAGCACCCACAAGAACCACCGCAAAAGGCGCGGACGGCGCCCGGCGTTCGTCTCAGCGGAAAGCAGCGTGTGGCTAGTCTGTTGCTGGCGCAATCGGTAGTTTCTCCGACGTGGTAGTGACCAATCCTCGCGCAACTTCAGCATTCCCGTACTTCATGGAGCGATATAGATCCAACCATTGCCGGCGTACTGCCGTCCACCGGTATAGGTGTGATTGCGCGTATGCGTTCGAAGTTAACTGCGCGGCAAGCTCCGAATCTCTCAGAACGCGAATCACGTTTCGCGCCAAGGCTTTTGCGTCGCCTACCTCGGAAAGCAGCCCCGTACGCTCGTGCTCCACCAGATAACGGATGCTTTCCGGCGCCGTGCTGACCACAGGAGTACCGCAAGCAAACGCTTCCAGGATGGAAACCGGCATGTTGTCGAGTCGCGACGCATTGATGAAGATATCTGCCCGATCATAAAAGCTGCCGATTTCCTGGCGTGACGCCACCCCTGTGAAATTCACTCCCGAGAGATGCAACTCCCGCACCAGACTGCGAATTTCTGACTCGGATGGACCCTTGCCGACAAGGTCAAGCTGTGACTCGGGAAAAGACCGCTGAACCTCCGCGAAGGCGCGCACCACAACATCTACGCCGTAATAGGGATGAAACCCGCGCGTGCAAACCAGATACGGGCGCAAAGGACTGCGAGCGCGAAAACGAAACTGCGACAGGTCGACAAGGTTAGGAACCGCGTTCGCTTCGAGGCCGAACTCTCGAAAAACCTCCACCAGATAGTCCGAGGGCACGACTACCCGGTCGGCCCGCTCAAGAACAAAGCTGCCCGAGCGGAATCGGGTCAAGTGATCGCGAGCTTCGCCGCTGTGATAATTGATCAAGATCTTTTTGCCGCGCAGTCGTGCGACAAACCATGCGGGCGCCGGAGCTAGCAGAAAAGACCAATAGGAAGCGGAGAAGATGTGAGCAATATCCACATCTTTCAACCCGCGCCACAGTTCCGCCCAGTAGACTGGCTCCCGGACAACAGTCCGCAAGAATGGGACGCGCTCAATCCAGCGAGCACCGCGCGGCAATGGAGGGTCTACCGGAATAAAAACGGCCGCGACGTCCGCATCATTGTTCCACTGCCGCAACAGCAGGTCAGCCTGCACCGCCTGGCCCCCTACCCATCGCAGCGTAGGCGCCACGATTGCCACCCGCAACCGCGTACTTCCAGATGCATTCCGTTGATCAGCGGCGCTTTCGGCCGGACGCCATTCTCGGCTCGCCAGCAATTTGCAGTACAGTGCCTCGTAGCGCTCCTGTATCCGCGGCATGCTGAAGTTCGCCTGGACAAATTCCCTTGCATTTTGTGCTAGCGTGGCCCTCAAGGCCGGGCTGCGGAGAAGGCGCTCGATCGCGGCCGCGAGTGCTCTCTCGTCGTTCGGTGGAACCAGCAATCCCCTTTCCTCAGAGACCAACTCAATGTTTCCTCCCACGCTTGTCGCCACGACGCTGACTCCAGCCGCCATCGATTCCAGCACGACGTTCGACAAGCTCTCGGAGTCGGAAGGCACGACGGATACATCCAGCGCCGCCAGAACTGCCGGGATATCTCGCCGATCTCCTAGAAACTGAACTCGATCCCGAATGCCCAATTCTTCAGCTTGACGTTCGAGCTCAGGACGCAACGGTCCGTCACCCACGAGAACGAATTGCACTCCCCGTACTCTTGCGGCAAGGCACGCAGCAGTTCGAAGAAAGCTGCGATGATTCTTGTAGCTTGCGTTCATGCGAGCAATCATGCCCACGCGAAGAAACTGACCATCACGGGGCAAAGCGGGAGGTGTTTCAGCCAACATCTCCGGGGCCAATCCATTTCCGATGATCGCCAACTTGCGCTCCGGAAGACCGCCTTCAATCAGGCGCTCGGCCGCCGCACGCGAGTTGCAGACAACACTGTCACACAGGCGAAACGCGTCAAGCTGCGCCTGAAATTGTGCCGGTGTCAGAAGGTCTCCCAGTTGGCGCTGACTGCCGATCACGACCGGGACTCCCGCGAGCCGGGCGGTGGGAATTAATGTCATATTCGAATAGAAGTCGAAGGAGTGCGCAATGGCCGCGCGGCGCCTCCTCAAATGGCGGGCCAAGCGAAAGCGGGTGAGAACCGACTGAAGTCCATACAAGCTCCCGCCAAGACGAAACTCGGGCACATCTCCCAGGCCCTCAAGAAATCGGCCTCGTCGCCGGATGCACCCTAATAACAGTTGAAAGGAATCGGGCGAAAGCGCCCGGGCGAGGGCGACAAACTGGCGCTCGCTGCCTCCGGTTTCAAGACTTTCAATCATCAAAAAAACAGAAGGCCGGATTCCATCGCGAGTGTCCTTCATCATCTTCGCCTGCATGTTTTCTGATGGCCATTGCCTGGATGTGGCTGCGTCGGGCGAGCCTGCGATCATCCCATCTCCCCGCGCAAGGAAAGGGCGTTGTCGACCAGCGGCGGAACATTGGCTGTCCGGATTGTTTCCAGGAAATTTCGATGCCACAGTTCGAAGATCAGGAGTCGCCAGATCCGGGAAGACTGGTCACGCCGGCATCGGAAATGTTCATCCAGAAGCTGACGGATACCCTGCGGATTGAAGTATCCGCGCTGCAGGGTGCGAGGTTCGAGCAGCACGGTGAGTACCATATCCTTCAACTCGTGCCGGATCCAGTCCGCCAGCGGCAGGGCGAATCCCTGCTTGCGCCGGTGCAGTACCTCCCTGGGCACACCGACACGCTCCGCAAGTTTCTTGAGAATGTACTTCTGTTTTCCGCCGCGCAACTTCCACTCAGGAGGCAGAGCTGTGACCCACTCCAAGAAAACATGGTCGAGGATGGGAGCCCGAATTTCAAGCGAAGTTGCCATGCTCATGCGGTCGACTTTGGTCAGAATGTCTCCCGCCAGATAGGTTTTGGTGTCGACATAGAGCATTTGGCTTACAGGATCGTCCGCCGGAGCGTGCTCAAAGTAATCGAAAATCACATTCTGTGGGTCACCCCTCTCCCGCAGAACGGAGCGGAACTCATCGGAAAGGAGCGGCATTTCTCGTTCAAACGCGGGAACAAAGGAAATACTATCCACATAGCGCTCGCGCCACGGCAGCGAGATGTTGTAGGAGAACTTACGTCCATACATATCAGCAGGCAGACGGGGATACACGGCTTCACGATACCAGCTCCACATCCACGAAGGGACTTGCTCGAAGATCTTGCGTCGCGATTGAATGCGATAGCGTCCATAGCCGGCAAAGATTTCGTCGCCACCGTCCCCCGACAAAGCGACAGTGACGTGTTGCCGGGCCAGACAGGAAACATAATAAGTGGGCAACATCGAGGAATCGCCAAACGGCTCTTCCAGAGAACGCGTAAGCGACTCCACGGTCTCTACCACTTTCGGTTCCAGAACCAACTCGTGGTGTTCCGTGCCAAACCGTTGGGCGACTATTTTCGCGTAATGGGCCTCATTAAAATCCGCATGTCGGAAGCCGATGGCAAAGGTTTTGACCGGGTTCGAACTTGCCCGCGCCATCAGCGCCACTACGGTGGAGGAGTCTGTTCCGCCACTCAGCAGCGCCCCGAGCGGAACATCAGAAATCAACCGGATACGCACCGCTTCCGCCAACCGGTGTTCAAGCTCTTCGAGGCACTCTTCTTCGCTGCGGGGTACGTACGTAGCATACCGGGGCAAATCCCAGTATTGGCGGACTCGAACCTGGCCTCTTTCCAATTCCAAGAGGTGACCTGGCGCCAGCTTCTGAATCGGCACGAACGCGGTCAGCGGATCAGGAACGTAGCCGAAATAGAGGTAATGCAGCAGACCCTCAGAGTTAACGTCGTTGGCCAGCTCCGGTGCAACTTCCAGGATCGATTTGATCTCTGACCCGAACAACAGCCGCCCGTCTACGAACGCATAGTGCAGTGGCTTCTTGCCCAGGCGATCGCGCGCTAGCAGCAGCTTCTGCTGACGCTCGTCATAGATAGCAAAAGCGAACATGCCTCGAAGCTTCTGAACACAATCTGCTCCCATCTCTTCGTAAAGATGAATAATGGTTTCCGTGTCGGAGTTGGTCCGGAACTTGTGCCCCCGCTTCTCAAGTCCAGCACGGAGTTCGGGGAAGTTGTAAATCTCTCCGTTGAAAACAATCCAGGCACTGCGGTCTTCGTTGAACACGGGCTGATGGCCGCCGGCCACGTCGATGATGCTAAGGCGGCGCATGCCCAGACCGGTGCCGCCTCTGACGAAGATACCTTCGTCATCCGGGCCACGATGCACGATCCGCTCACACATGCGATGGATCGTGCTGCTCTCGACCCTCGCACGGGGCCGGGTATCAACCATTCCCGCAATTCCGCACATGCCTCTATGCCCTCTGAACCGATGGCGATGCCGCGCTGACACGGCTCTGTTGGCCGGCACGGCTTCGGCGTTTCAAATGATAATCCCGGTACTCGCCGGGGTTTCCCTCGCGCCCGTCGCAGGCGGCCAGGATAATGTTCACCATCTCGCGCGCCGAGACAAAATGCAGGATCTCCCGCCTCTCTCCCGCTCCCTCGACAAGTTCGCGCAGAAATTGCCGCATCGGTGATCCGAGAACCGCAGTTTTCTGCGTCGGATTCATGCCGTGGCAGTGCAGCTTGATAAACAGCCAGTCCGGACGTCCGCGTACAGAAATCCTTGCCTGCTTCCACAGCCGCAGCCGGGATAGCCGTGCAGGATTCGGGCCGGTCAGCGCCCCGTTTTCGATGCCAAGCCCCCCATGACGTCCGGGCGAAGCAAAATTCAGCATGAGCGGCCCCTGCACAATGAGCGGCCAGACTCGAGGAGATTGACCTCGCTCGAGATCCCGCCCCCATCGCTGTGGAGCTCGTCGACTAAGGGGTAACGTGCATTCGTACAGCGCGTTGATCTTGCCGGTCTGTGCCGGGTGAAAGGCGGCGGCCGGCAGCGTCAGGTCCGCATAACATCCGGTGTCGGCGAGCACTTGCATTTCCGAGTCAACTCCGCATTGCCGGCCTTCATTGGAGTTGGCCAATGCGAAATTCCCGTGCACGAATGCGTATCGCGGTGAGCCTGCGTCATCCCAATAGCTGAGACATCCGTGCCGCAAAGCGAGCGCGTCGCGAAATTCGGCGAGTTGGCGATGTGTGTTCTCCGCGGTATCCGCCCGCTCCAGGCCGTGATGCAAATGAATCTCGATTTCGCCCCAGCCCTCGTGGCAATGGTTGGCCAGCCGTTGCACAAGGGGCTCGTCGTATTGCTCGGCAGGATAAAAATATGTGTGACAGAAGGAATGGCCCTCATGATCGCGATAGGGGTCGACGAGCTGCGGAAAGATCCGGCACCAATCCTCGAGGCGACGCTCTTGTTCGTGGTACGGAGCCCGAGCTCTTCCGTCTTCGGGTACGATACTCGGCTCGAAATGATCGGCTAGGGCAAAGATCAGGTGTACTGATCCTTTCGGCGGGCGTCGACTCAGCGCCTGCCAAAGGTAAGTCGGAAGCCACCTCAGCGCTCGCGACGCTCGCCTGCCAGGAAGCCTCTGCACCTTCGTTGTTCGGGCTGGATTTCCAGCAGGAGCAGAGGAAAGGGAAAGGTCGGGCGGATTATCATTCGTTTCGCTTGACGGCATCTGTATGGCCAGGTCCTACATTCGATGTTAATAAGCTCTTCCGAGGCTACCCGATTCAAGCCAATTCGGTTCAGGTGTGCCAGTGATTATGCGCTGCCGTTCCGGACTTCGCGTCGCCACCATTCACTAGACTGCACGGCTGGGATTCCCCCCGCCTGCGGCCTAGGTCGGTCTTTGCCTCGCATAGCGCCCCACAGGGGGCGACTGATCATCGGATCGAAGGAACTGTGCTTGAGTCACCACTGCTTAGATACCTGTACCTGCGAATCCTCGATGGCTTTGAGAAATGTGCTTCTGGACTTGCGCCGCCTTCTCGTTCCAAAACAATGGCAAGAATCACGGAGGTTTGAGCCACTGCGAAATAGGGAAAAAACTGATACGCCTCTGGCGAAAAAAGAGCCCCCACAACAAAGCCAACCAATGAACTGTGCAGGGCTCCGACGAACAGCGTAACCTGCGGATCGAGGTCACCCCTTTTCCTTAAACGTCTTAAGTTGCTGAACCCACTCCAGAAAAACATGAGGTAGAGAACCAACGCTGGAATTCCTCCTTCGACCCCCATCTGCAAGTATGAGTTGTGAACCTCTTTCCACCTTCCCGAATAGGTAGTGAAGTTGTGTACTCCGATGCCCAGGATCGGATACCGCATCATACCCTTCAGACTTGTCTTTATCAGGGCCTGGCGTTCCTCGTAGGAACCATAAGCGCTTTGGTCGAGACTGGAGTTTATGTCTCCCGAAATCGCGGCGAATCTCGACTTCAGCTTCCCGCCTGCGCCCACTAAAAAAACCATGCCGATGAGGAAGCAAGCTGCGATCAGCTGTGGTCGCCTTCCCCTCACGCCAAAATGCCACAGGCAAACCGATCCTGCGACAACAAATTCGATGAACCCTCCGCGAGATGCCGTTAAGAACAACGCGCCAGCCATGACCAACATGGAAAAAAACCAGACTAGTTTTCGCAGCAGCCCGCGTGCTTGCAGCAGGAATGCCAGACAGAAAGGAAGCGAAAGGACAATGGCAAACGCCAAGTCATTAGGATTGGCGTAAATTCCCCCTAAAACGCCTTGCAACCGCGGGGCATTGTGAGCCTTGGCAACGGACACGACGGCAATGATGGCAACCGAAGCTGCTTGAATAAAGATGATCCGGCGCAGCTTTTCGAAGTTCGTAACCAAAAGGAACGTGAGTACCCACGCGACGGCAACCTTTGAGAAATCCAACGCATGTATTAAAGCGCCACCCTTCCATACCGGCGACAACAGGGCGGAAGGTATCAGGAGACACACTAGAGCCACCAAATAGCGCCCCTCCTGGGGTAAATCCCGGAAGCGGCGCTTGGTTCGTCCCGCACTCATCAGGAGTGCAACAAAGGCAAACAGACCAGTGAACTTGGCCAGTGGAATATATGCCAGCCCAGGAATCCAATCCTCGGGCCGGGCACAATAAACGAAATAAAATGCACTTAGCCAAAAAAAAGCGCCACTCAAGCCCTCCTTCTTAGGGAGTGGGGCTACGCCTTCACGGACCTGTTCCTTGGCCTCGATCAAAATATTTCTCCTGGGTTCGATCGGCAAGTTTCCGTTCCCGTTCACCGAATCCATGCGGCCTTACGCCCTCTCACGAAATTCAAAAAAGCCACGACGGCTGCTGTATTCAACACCACAAAAGTGAATGCCGCATCCGCCATTCGCGCTAGCGGCCCTCGACTTAGCCCGAGCACAGGGACCAGACTGAGGCCGTAGAATGCCAGTTGCAGGACCAGTGCCGTGCGATAAATGGGCCCGGACAGAAAAACAGATGCCACCAAAGCTGCCGCCAAGGCGAATGGCACTGCCAGTCGCAACAGCTTGTGGCTAACAAACCGAAAGCGGATGGGATTTTTTTTAGTCAAGAGCCAGGGCGCAATCTGCACCAGTTGGTAGTTGCCGCTCAAAGTGCGAACCTTGCGGCCAAACTCTCGCCCCGCACCCAGATCTGGAGTGTCCCAGGCTCGCGCCCGCGGCTCGAAAACGACGCGCTTCCCCGCCTTGACCGCCTGCATGGGAAGATAAACGTCATCCAGGATCGTTCCCGCCGGCAGCGGAGTTACTAGTTCATGCCGAAGGGCATAAAACGCGCCCGTAGCCCCTACGACCGAACCGGACGCAGCCTCCAACTCCCGGATCACCTTCTCAATCCGCCAATACAAACCCATCCCTTGCGCGGCTTCTGTTGCCTCGGGATCACCCAGCATCAATTCGCCACTCACACAACCCACGTCCGGATCTGCGAAATTCTCCATCAGCAGGCGGATCGCGGCGGGCTCAATCGTCTGCCGCGCGTCGGTGAAGACCACCACTTCCCCTTGCGTAACCGTCATAGCATCATTCAGAGCGGAGGCCTTGCCCTGCGGCAGCTGATTCATGAGCACGTGGACCCGCGGGTCGCGAGAATATTCACGGAGAATTGCTTCGGTTCGATCTGTCGAGCCGTCAGAAACCACCACGATGCGGCAGCGCTCGGGGGGATAATCCAGTCCGAGCAGGTTCCAACTTCCTCTCCAGGACACCCTCCTCATTGCGCACCACCATTACGATCGAGACCATTGGCTTCTGTGGTGAGCGCCTCAAGGGACGGGGATACAGACGCGCACAAAGCCACAACCAAAACAAATAACCCACGTAGGTGTAGGCGATCAGAACGACTGCTGCCCAAAACACCCATCTCATGGCGTGGGATTACCTCGCTCCCCGGCCCAAAAGAACGATCTTCACTGTCTGGAACATGATGACGAGATCCAAACCGAGGGACGCGTTCTTGATATAGAACAAGTCGTACTGCAGCTTCTCGCGCGCGTCCTCGAGCGTATTGCCATACTTGTACTGGACCTGGGCCCAGCCGGTGATGCCGGGCCGAACCAGATGGCGCACACCGTAGTAAGGAATCTGCTCGCTCAACCATTCCACGAACTCGGGACGCTCCGGACGAGGACCCACGAAAGCCATTTCGCCTTTGAGCACGCACCACAGCTGGGGAATCTCATCGAGGCGTGACGAACGCAGAAACCTACCAATACGCGTGATTCGAGGATCATCGTCGGTGGCCCATGTCGCGCCGGTATCGGCTTCTGCGTCCTCACGCATAGTCCGGAACTTGTAGCAATGAAAGGGCTCACCCCCCAGTCCGACCCGCCTCTGGCGGTACAGAATCGGACCTGACGAATCCAGCTTGATCGCCAGCATGATAAAAGGCAGGAGAGGAAGCGCTAACAGCAAGCCGATCGCAGCGACCAGAGTTGAACACAAGCGGCGTGCGATGATGAAACCGCTGCTAAAGTGGAAACCGTCGGCAAAAATCAGCCAGCTGGGGTATAGCTCCTCAACCTCGATTCTTCCCGAGATCTTTTCCAGCCACGACGTCGCTTCTTCGATTTTCACCCCGGCAAGCCGCAGATTCAGTAACTCCTCAACGGGAAGTGTCCCGCGTCGATCAGGCATCGCGACAATCACCCGGTGCACCCCATCCTGCCGCGCCAGACCCAGCAGGTGGGCGGCCACGCTTTCCCGCGTCAACTCTCCCTCCACGTTTCCAGTCCAGCCGACCACTTCGACCCCCAGGTCGGAGCGCTGGCGCAGTCCGGTCAGCAGCCGTTGCGCCCGGGCGCCTGTACCCAGCACATAAACCCGTTCGCGCAAATAAGGCTGTCTCACCAGCCAGCCATACGTGGCGCGCCATGCGAACAGGGCGAAGGTTAAAATAACCAATCCCATCAGCGCGGAACCATTGCCGGGCAAAAGGCGCGGGAAAATGAAACCCACCCCCGACAGAACCAGTGCCACCAGACCCAGCACCAGCAGCATGCGGAAGGCTTGCTCCCACTTGGCGACCACACCGGACGAGTCGTATAGATCCAGCCAGTGCGAAAGCAGCAGCACAAACACCGTGGCCCCGAGAATCTTGAGGTACCCGCCCTCCACGTTCAGCAGCAGCCAACTATCGTCTCGATTTTGCAGCAGCGTCCCCAGCAGGAACGAGATCCACACAATCAGGGCCTCGCCAGCCAACAGCACCAGCGTGCGCATCGGATAGTAAACTTTGAAGAGCCGAATCAAGGTGTCATACTCCCTAGGCCTTGGCTTGCGTTCTCTTTTTTTCGTAGGCGTCGTAGTAATAGCGCGAGTAGGCTCCTGTTTCCTCGCTGGTCCCGTTGAGCACTACTCCCACTAGGACTTTGTCAGGAAATTCCTGGCGCGCTTTGCGCGCCATCTCCACTGGAGTCGCATTGGAGCGCACCACCATCAATACCCCGTCGCACGAATTGGCCAGCAGGCTGGCGTCGGAGACAGGCACAGCCGGGGGGGAGTCAATGATGATCCAGTCAAACAGCGGCTCTACGCGTTGCAGCAGGAACTTCAACCGCCCATTGGCCACCAGTTCCGCGGGATTGGAGACCTCGCGTCCGCTGGGGATCAGTAACAGATTTTCCAAGGCTCCGCGCTGCATGATGGAGAACTCATCACTCGCTCCCTGCAGATAGTCGGAGAGACCCGGAGCGGAAGTGGTGCCGAACATGAGGTGCAGGCGTGGTCCGCGCAGATCGGCATCGATGAGTAGCACGCGTCGGCCGTGCTGGCGCACCATCACTTGGGCGAGATTCGCTGCCGTAAAGGACTTGCCCTCTTTCGGAAGCGCGCTCGTCACCAGGATCTTTTTAAGCGTCATCTTCTCCCGGATCTGGTAGAGCCGGGAGCGCAGCGTGCGAAACTCTTCGCTGCCACGGGCATTGTCGTCGCCGTTGAGAAATAACATCGTCCTGGGGTCGGGACTCCATGGCACGGTCGCGCACCGTGCCAGCATTGTCTCGAGGCTGAAAGGGCTGCCGAAAGAGGGCAAGCCGGGACTCGGGTGCGCACTCACGGGCGGCGCGACTGCAGTGAAGGTTGCCGCAGTGTCAGTGTCGATTACTCTCGGCTCTGCCAAAGGCGGTTCGGCCACTGAGAAATTGGACTGCACGGGACCTCCCTGCGACGCTGCCCGTTCCTGTTCGGCTTTCTTCAACGCTTCATGAATTCGGCTCATAGTTTCCTTTCCTTGGGGAGGTCTTTTTCTTCGTCACGTAAGCGATCAGCCAGCGTGGCCAGCGATCGCAAGGCTTCCACCAAGTCGAACTTTTCCGGGTTCGCGATTTGCGGCGGCGGACCCGTCATCATTGCCCCTGAGGCGGCGTTATCGCTGAGGTCAAGATCTCTTGCCACGGCATCGACCACTGCCGGCACAATCACTTTTTGCTGATCAACGAAGGCGCTCACCATACTGTGCTCGCAGAGCAGATTGACCACGCGAGGAATGCCGCTGGCATAGCGGTGAATCGTCACCAAGGCTTCGGGATCGAAAATCTGCTGCCCGTTGGAGCCCGCAATGCGCAACCGCTGTTGCACATAGGCCTTGGTTTCGTCGAGCGTCAAAGGATGAGTCTTGGCTCGCAGCGTAAGCCGCTGGCGCAACTGCCGCAGTTGTGGTTGTTTCAGCCTTTGCTCGAGTTCGGGCTGCCCAACCAGCACGATCTGGAGCAGCTTCTCCGTGAAGGTTTCGAGGTTGGTAAGCATGCGAATCTCCTCCAGCAATTCATCCCCGAGATTCTGCGCTTCGTCCACGATCAGGACGGCCGTCTCACCCGCCCGGTAGCGGTCCAGCAGCCAGTTGTACAGACGCAACAGAATCTGGCTCTTGGCCTTCGAATCGCAGGGGATGCCGAAGTCGGCCATCATGTAGTCCAGGAATTGCGGCACGTTCATGCGGGAGTTGAAGATGAAGGCCGTCGCCACCTGCTGCAAGCGGAGCCACTCCAGTAGTTTGTTAATCAGAGTAGTTTTACCCGTGCCCACTTCGCCGGTGAGCAGCACGAATCCCTTACGGCTCTGGATCCCATAGGTAAGGCAAGCCAATGCCTCCTCGGTGTGACGCGTCAGAAACAGATAACGCGGATCCGGGTTGACATTGAAGGGATTCGCTCGTAATCCGTAAAACTCTTTGTACATGGTCTATCGCCTAGCCTTTGACGGTTTCCTTTTCCTCGTCGGGCTGCTTCTTTCGGTTCCAGAAGCCGCCGACGCCGTTTCTTCCCACTGCCGCGCCGTCGCCCACCCACGGAATGGAAACCAGCATGGGGAGCTCCAACACTGCCTCTGCATCTGCCTCCGTACGAATCGCGTCATCGCGCAATTCCAGCCAGAGAGCGATGCCAAGACCCAGCGCAAGGCCGGCTCCTAAACCGCCGCCGGCAAACAGCAGCCGGTTGGGGAAGCTAGGCGCATCCGGCAGATTGGCGGGGTTGAGCAGATGCATCTGCTCGCCCTGCTGCTGCTGCTCCATCCTGAGCGCCATGTCGGATTTGCTCTTGTCGGCCAACAAATCCTGGTAGTTTTTCTGGGCGTTGTCATAATCGCGCGCCAATCCTTTGTATTGCTCCTCGACTGCGGGACTGAGCGCCACGCGTCCCTGGTAGACTCCAATCTCCTGCTGCAACCTTTTCTGGTCACGCGTGGCTTGCATAATCAGGTCGCCATACTGATGTATTTGCAGCCGTAATTGCCTAATCTCCGGCGGTTCGGTCGCCGACGCTTTATCATTGACCGTCTCGCCGGTTTGCGCTGACGCACTGTTGATTTCGGCCAGCTTCTTCTTCACTTCCGCGATGTCAGCCTTGGTCTTGATTACATCGGGATAGTCTTCGGTGTAACGCGCCTGCAATTGCATCAGTTGCGATTGCAGGTCGGAAAGCTGCTTTTCGAGCGTTTGCGGGTTGGTCGAGGATTGGGCCGACCGCCATGCCGCCAACTGCTGCGCCAGCATTGACTCGGTATAGGACTTGTCCTGCTGGGCCCGGTTCAGAGTCTGCGTATTAGATTCCAACTGAGAGTTCAATCCCATCAGAATCTTCAGGTTGTTTTCCTCTTGGCCCGGAAGCTGCCCCACATACTGCTTCTTGAAATTGGCCAGCTTGGATTCCAGATCGTCCAGCTTGCGCTTAGCATCCTCCAGTCCCTTGCTGAGAAAGTTGGTCGTTCCCCGCGCCACGTCCTCGCGCGATTTGAGGTTCTCCTCGAGCAGCAGCGAAGTCAGTTCGTTGCAGATCTGCTGAGCCTCGCGCGGGCTTGAGGCAGTGTAGTTGATGTAAAACCCGGGCACGGCACTAGACTGACCGGGTTTCTTTTTCCCGCTCGTCCCGAATTGCGCCAGATCGGTCACGACCGGCTCGACCGTCATGTTCAGCCGGATGTTGTCGACCAGTTCATCCAGGTTCTGGCTACTCTTGCCATAAACGCGCTCCAGCATAGGCTGCAAGCGGCTCTGGCTGAGCACTTGCTGCTGCAAGGTGGCGATGCGCCCGGTCAGATCTGCAGTCACTACGGGTTGCACCATGCCCTCCGGCACCTTCTGGCCTTCCACCAGCACCAGCGCCTGCGACGTGTACTTCGCGGGAAAGGCGTAGGAAATAAGCCAACCGGCTAGAGGCGCCAGGAGCGCCGGAATCAGGATCCACTTCGCCCGCCGGCGCAGCATCGCCAGATAGTCGTCCATCGTCAATTCGCGATTTGCAATCATCCTAGTGTCCGTTCCGGCCGCCCATCCGGGCGGCCTGAAAAGTTAGTCGAGCCGCATGGGTCGGGGAGTCCAGTCAATTCCGATTGTGCCAAGGTGTCGCTGCGATATCCGGTTACAAGCGGGAAATCCGACGCCACAAAATGAATTATCAAAAGTTAGGTAGTTGAACTGATAGCTGGCGAACGCGTGGAAGTTACGCCCGATCATTCTGTGCACGCCCAGCCCGGCAAAACCGTAGGAGTACCGGTTCGCGATGACGCCTGGGCATTGAGTGGAAGACAACGCGCAAAGCACCTGCTGCTCAGCGGTCAATGCCTGCTCCCGGCTGTTGCGTGCGTACCCCAAATCCGCAAAGCCGTCCCACACTCGGCCTAGCGGTCGTTTGACACTCAGTCGGGCAATATCGCTCTGGGCTCCGGGGAAAAACCCGGATCCGCTGGTCGTATAGCGGTCGAAGGCCACACTCAAGGTTGCCTTTCGGAACTTGTAGCGTAGCGACGCCCGGCCAGCGACTGACAGGCGAAGGTTGGCTCCTGTGCCTGTGTTGATCGAGGTCATCTGTGGCCCCGCTGCAAGCAGCAAATCCATACGCCCTGTAATGCGGTGTCCCCACATCAATTGCACGACATGAGTATGGAAGGCGAGCCCGGAAACCGAGAAGGTAAATCCCTGGTATCCGTACATGAGAGCCGCCTGGTCGTGTGGCCCGAGAATGCGGTTATAGCCCGCCTGACCTGACACTTGCGTGCTCCCTAGAAAGCGAGCGGACGCCTGTTGCCCGGTTAGCACATCAAAAGCCTTGCCCGTGAAGTGGACGAACCCGTACCCGCCGGTCAGCGTTACAGAAGACTTGGGGGTAAGGTTTTCAACCACATCCACCAAGGTCAGGTTCATAATTCGTGGAACCTGCCCCAGCGATCCGAATTGGTTACCGCCCAGGAAAACGTTCTGACCGGTAGATGCACCAGCTCCTAACGCCTGACTTATCCCGCTCGTGCTGCCGTAGGCACTGCCGAAGTTACCTTCAGGCAGGTAGCTGAAACTATCGCGGATACCCAACTGTCCCCGCTTCCAGGTGATTCTTTGATCTGCGTCCAATTGCTCTATTTGCCTGAAGCCGATACCGTAAGAGCTGTAATATCCCGCACCTCCGACAAAATCTAGCGCGAGTTTGTAATTGCTCCACAATCGCTGCAGCGTGAGACTGCCCAGAGCGCGTGTAACCGAATGAAAGCTTGAGCCCCCGAGGGTGTCAGCCACGTTTGAATCAGCCGCCTCGCTCAGGTGCGCGCCAGGCTGCCAATAGCTCAGCGGAGCCGCATGGGGCTCCAGCCCGGGTTGATCAATCCCGGAAATGGGAGGATTCTCGCTTACCGGCGCTGGCGGATTGTCCTGGCCAAAGGCGGGAGCTGGCGGCGTCTCGGACTGCTGGGCAGTTTCCGGCGTCGCAGCCGGTGACTGCGGACTGCTGCTGTCCTGTGCCCGCGACCTGCCCAGGGCAAGGGTTAACAGCATTAAGGGGAGAATGCTGTGACGTTTGCTCATCGAGCGTTCCTCACGGGACCACCACCGTGTCTCCGGGTTTTAGAGCGATGTTTTGCCGCGGATCAGCGCCCTTGACTACCTGTTTGTAGTTGAACGGCAGCTTCACCTGCTTGCCGTTTTCCGTGCGTAGCACGTAAATTCCCTTGACGTTGGCGAACTGGGTGAAGCCAGCGGTCGCCAATGCCTGCAGCACTGTCATGTTGGGCAGAAGAGGCACAGCGCCCGTGTGCAGTACTTCGCCCAAAACATAGATGCGGCGACTGTTCATCGCCGTGACCACCACAGTGACACGGGGGTCGGCGATATATTTCTTCAGTTTCTCTGTGATCGAGTCTGCCAGCTGCATGGGAGTCAGGCCGGCCGCTTGAACATCATTGAGCAACGGCAGTGAAATCTTGCCGTCGGGACGAACCGGCAGACTGGTGGTCAGGTCAGGCTCTTTCCACACCGAGATGTGAAGATTGTCATCTGCGCCGATCACATAGTCAGGACCCGCCACGGAGTTGGGCACGGACTCTGCTGGCGCCTGATTGGTTTTGGCGTTCTTGGCTGAGCCATCAGTCTGCGCCCATGTCCCGGAGGCAAGCAGCCCTCCCATTATCAGCACTGCGAGTTTAGTCACTTTCGTCATTCCGTCTCCGACTTAGCTAGGAAGCTCCATACTCCTCACATCCAATCTGTTTCAACTTGTAGAGCAATGCCTTGTAGCTGATTTGCAGCTCTTGGGCTGCACGCCGCCGGTTCCAGCGTGTGCGGGTGAGCACTTGCAGAATTAGCTCTTTCTCGGCTTCCCGCGAGGCTGCCCGCGCCGCTTGTCTCAGCGAGACCCGTCCACCATTCCCAGCCACATCCGGTCTGCGTAACAGCGCCCGCAGACCGCCCATAGCCACGCTCTCGTTTCCCAATGCGACCAGCGCCTTGGCAGCGTCTTCCAGTTCATGCAAATTTCCTGGCCAGGAGTAGTCCTGAAAAAGCTGCAACGTCTCGGCGCTTAACAGCGGCACGGGACGGCGAAAGTCACGAGCGTACTTACGCAGGAAATGGGCAACTAAAAGCGAAATGTCTTCCCTGCGCTGGCGCAGCGGAGGCAAGCGCAGGCAGACGCCACTAATCCGGTAGTAGAGATCCTCGCGGAACCGTTCCCCTTTCACTTCCAACTCAAGATCTCGAGCGCTTCCGCAGATCAATCGCGCCCGACTACCTGCCAAGTTATCGTGGTCTTCCACCGTGGCTAGGACATCTAAGAGCCGGACTTGGCAATGGGCACTGAGTTCAGCCAGTTCCTCCAGAAAGACAGTTCCCTGCCACAGGAATGTCTCCCCGGCCGCGCCAGGCGTCGCCAATTGTTCGGGCTGCAGTGTCGCGCAGGACACAGCACGAAATGGCTGCGTGCTGCGGCGTGACATCTCATGGATGCGCTGCGCGATAGCGTGCTTTCCTGCCCCCAGCTCCCCTAGGAGCAGCACCGGAACCTCGCTCAGCGCCAGTTCGCGGATGACCGCTTCCACTGCCCGCATGCTAGGGGTGACTCCCTCCACAAAGACGAACCGCGACGGTTCAAGGGAGGCACCGTCACTGATATTGGCCGATTCAGGCAAATCTTTGCCCATGTTTTACCCTTGTGGAGACAAAATGATACTTAGACTTCGCCTTCGCTCCTTGTCAGAGCAAGACTACTGCCACATAGCTGCTTTGGCAAACCAGACCAGAGAGCTCATTCTATGACTTGTTTTCAACAGTTTAGGGGAAAAAACCAAATCTGGCGAGCCAGAGATGCCAAAGCTGAAAGCACGGCAGGCGGATACATAGGAAATCATTTGCCCACATTGGGTGGCTGGCGGCATGATCTCCGGCGCGAGATGGGATAATGTATTCCCCAAGCGATCGGCAACCAGAACGCCATCATCGTCAACTGGCCGGGATGAATCGCTCAAACCTCGCGAATCCTGCAGTTAGCCGGGACGACGCTAAAATACCTCTGGTCTTTTGGTCTTTCGGCCTTCGCTATGGTCGGGATCGAGGTATGCCACGGGACGGGCTGAAAGTTACCCAAGTGAGTTACCTGCAGTATTCGGCTCTGCATTGCGAAGCACCCACTCTTTCGATATGCTCAGCTTTTCCACAGCAGGAAAGCCGTCTCCGTGAACCAACTGGTGCAAACCGAGCCGCTGGTCTCCTCGCCTCCTTTCCGCCTGCGGGTGGGGCTGCCCTATTGGCAGATGGCAGTACTGGCAGGAGTCTCGCTTTGGCTTTATGCTCCTACTCTTTCTCGCCTGGTCGGGCAGTGGTGGCAGGATCCCAACTTTTCCCACGGTTTCTTCGTCCCTGCTTTTTCCGCATTCGTGATTTGGCAGGAGCGCGCGCGACTTGCGTCCCTTACAACGCGACCTTCCTGGTGGGGTATGGGAGGCTTGGCCATCGCCCTATTTGTGCTCGTCATTGGGCAGATGGGTGCGGAGCTTTTTCTGGCGCGATTTTCGCTCGTCCTTTCGCTGGCGAGTTTGATTGTGCTTTTTCTGGGCTGGAATTATCTCCGCGCGCTGTTTTTTCCTATTGCCTTTCTGCTGCTCATGATTCCTATACCCGCGATTCTCTTCAATCAGATCACGTTCCCGCTGCAGTTGCTGGCTTCGAAAGTTGCCGCCTCCGTCCTGCCTGTGCTAGGTGTCCCGATTCTGCGCGAAGGCAACGTGATTAATCTGCCTGCCATGACCTTGGAGGTAGCCGAAGCCTGCAGTGGTATTCGTTCGCTGATGTCGCTAATAACGCTCGCGATCATCTATGGGTATCTGATGGAGAAACGGATCGCACTACGGGTGGTGCTGGCGTTAGCTTCCATCCCGATCGCGGTCGCAGCCAATAGCGTCCGCATTATCGGGACGGGTTTGCTGGTGCAGTATTGGGACCCCGACAAGGCCGAGGGATACTTCCACGCTTCCTGGGGATGGATCATCTTCGTCATATCGCTGGTCATGCTTTATGCTCTTCACCGTCTGACGCGAATGTTGCGGACCGAGAGAGGCGATAAGTCATGATGGCTACCAGCTTGCGTTTCATCCTGGCTGCGGCGCTGATCGCTTCAGCGGCGATTTTTCTCCAGGCGCGCGGGCGTAATGAAATTTTTCCACCTCGTCTTCCTTTGCAGTCTTTCCCCACGCAGTTGAGCAACTGGACGGGCACAGATATTGCGATCCAAAAAGACGTCCTCGAGGTGCTCGGTCCCGGCGACTTCCTGCTGCGCGTTTATCAAAATCCTGCTGAGAAACAGCCTTTTGTGGATCTTTTCATCGCCTATTTTCCCAGCCAGCGCACCGGCGACACTATTCATTCGCCCAAACACTGCCTCCCCGGCTCGGGGTGGCTGCCCGTGGAGTCCAGCCGGGTTACGCTGTCGTTGCCTGGACACAGTCCTTTTCCCGCCAATCGTTACGTCATTGCCAAGGGTGACTCCCGGCAGTTGGTCCTCTATTGGTACTGGGCGCACGACCGTGGCGTCGCCAGCGAATATTGGGCCAAGTTTTATCTGGTAGCCGACTCCATGCGAATGAATCGCAGCGACGGCGCTTTAGTGCGCATCACGACTCCCATGTATTCCGGCGAAACGGCGCAAGCTGCACAACAGCGCCTTCTTCCCTTTGCCAGCGATGTCGCTCCTTTGCTTGACAACTACATCCCGCGGTGAAGAGAACTCAGTAATGACGCATTCGGATTTACCGCCATGACCGCAGTAACTTTCGCCTGCCGGTTTTCGTGCAGTATGATTGAACGTTCTAGAGCTGGAAACTTGTCTGCGCACTCCGCGCTGCCATTGGAGAAGTGATCATGAGTCGTTTCGGGATTGTCCGCTTGCTGCTTGTCTGTTCTCTCGCCGCTACTCTGTTCACGGGCTGCTCGCGTGATCCCAATGTGCGCAAACAGAAGTATTTTGAGAGCGGCCAGCGCTATTTCGGCAAGGGCAAGTACCGCGAGGCGGCCATTCAGTTTTCCAATGCCGTGCAGGTCGATCCCCGTTTCGCGCAGGCCCACTATCAACTCGCGGAAACCTACCTCAAGCTTCGAGACTTCAATCGTGCCTTCCAGGAACTTTCCCGCGCTGTCGATTTGGCTCCCGACAACTATCCCGCGCATGTGGATCTGGCCAACCTGCTTATCTCCGCACGAGACCTGAAGCAGGCTCAGGTCCACCTGGATATCCTGCGCGAAAAACAGCCCAACAGTCCGGATACGCATGAGGCTTGGGCAAACTTTTACTCCGCCCAGAATGACTTGGGCGCGGCCATGCAAGAAATGCAGAAGGGGATTGCTGCCGATCCCAATCGCTCCGAGTCGTACCTCAATTTGGCATTGTTGCAACTGCGAACCAATCTTCCCGACCAGGCTGAGACCAACTTTAAGAAGGCTGCTGATACAGGTCCTAAGGCTATGAATGCGCAGTTGGCCCTGGGCGGCTTTTACCAATCTCGTAACCGCACGGCCGAAGCGGAACAACAGTTCAAGCACGCCATCGATGTGGACCCCAAGGATCCCGGCCCTCGCGCTGCGCTGGTTCGTTTGTTGATGACCGAGGCCAAGAAGTCCGAGATCGAGGCCTTCCTTAAACAAACGAAGAGCGATCTATCCGACAACTCTGAAGGCTATCGCATGCTGGGTGATTTTTACTTTGCCAATGGCGATCTCGACAAAGCAACGGCGGAGTACGGCGCGCTCTATCAGGACCATCCTAAGGATATTCAGGTCAAGAAGAACTACATTCAGCTCCTCATCCTGAAGAACCGCCTGGACGAAGCGGCCAAGCTGAATAATGAAATTCTTAAAGCCAATCCGCGTGATGTCGAAGGACTGGTCTATCGCGGTCAGATTCAGATCCATCAAGGCGACGCCAATGGAGCTGTTGACTCGCTGCAAAGCGCAATCAAGAACGACTCCGACAATGCTGTGGCTCATTATCAGTTGGGGGTCGCTTTCGATCAGCAGCATAATTCGGCTCGGGCTGAATCAGAATGGCGAGAAGCGGTTCGCCTGCGTCCTGATCTGAGCGACGCGCAGCGTGCTCTGGCAACAGTCGAGATGCGGCGGGGCGACGTCGAAGCGCTCCTCCAGACTGCGCAGCAAATCATCACCAATCAGCCATATTCTCCGGACGGCTTCTTGTTGCGCGCCGCCGCCGAAATCAACCGCCAGAAATATTCTGATGCCGAGCAGGATTTGAACAAAGCGGCGAAGCTCGCTCCCAAGAGTCCAGCGCCTGACATTCAGATGGGCAATCTGCGGCTGACCCAGAAAAGATTCAGCGAAGCCGAGAAGGCTTACCAGGCCGGACTCGAAAAGGATCCTTCGTCCAGCGACGCGCTTAGCGGCCTGATGAACAGCTACATCGCGGACATGCAGCCCGACCAAGCCATTGCCGCCGCCAACGCCCAGATCGCAAAGGCCCCGAACAGCAACTTCTATGATCTGCTGGGTACCGCATTGTTCGGCAAAAAGGACATGAAAGGCGCTGAAACCGCGCTGCGTAAATCCGTCGATCTGGACAAGCACAATGCCGACGCCCTTGTGAAACTAGGCAAGGTGCAGGTCGCTGAAGGTTCCGCCGATCAGGCTCTCGCCACCTACGAGCAGTCCATCAAGGACAATCCACGCGAGATTTCTTTCTACATACTTGCTGGCGGACTCTACGAAATGAAGAGTGACTGGGAACATGCCAAAGCCATGTACCAGCAGGCCCTGAACATCGAACCAAATAACCCCCTAGCCTCGAACAATCTGGCCTACGTGATCCTGCAACAAGGCGGCAACGTCGACGTCGCATTATCGATGGCGCAAACCGCGCGCCGCGGCATGCCCGATTCACCCAACGCCGCCGACACCCTGGGCTGGGCTTACTACCAAAAAGGTGTCTATCAGTCCGCCATTGATTCATTCCAGGAGGCGCTGCGCCTCAATGAGAAAAACCGCGGCGCCGAAGATGCAACCCTGCATTACCACCTCGGTCTCGCCTATCAGAAAGCCAATCAGTCCGCGCTCGCTCGCCAACAACTAGAGCGAGTGCTGAAGATCAATCCCAATTACCCCAACGCCGCAGATGTGCGCAAAGCGCTATCGGAACTCCGCAGCTAGACCCCCCAGCGGGTACCAATAAAGCTCATTGGAATAACGGTGAGAGCCGCCGCCCAGGGCTGAATTGCGCCGCCACTCCGTCCCATGAAGGCGAGGATTGATGGTGAATCATTTGCGAAGCGGCTGTGTGCCTAAGCCCGCAGCGCACGTTGATCCCGACTGTCAGAGTGGCTGGAGCAGGACCGCCAGTTGGGAAGATTCCAAATATTGCTTATCCGGGTTCCTGCGAAACCACATTGACCTGTACTGTCGCGGTGGCGATGTAACCCGCAGTCTACTGCGGTGACCTCGATGGTGTGTTCTCCCTGGGGCATCCCGATGAACTGATTGATCTCGTTCGTGACAGAGTGGTACACCGCCAGGCCGTCAACGTATAGGCGCATCGCATAAATGGGATCGGGGGGAGAAGTCTTGGCGGTTGCGGTGTCACAGGGGAGTGAAATCGTGAGCGGAAAACCGCAAAGCGATGCGATTTCAGACAAAAAACCCCGCCTGGTTGCGACGGGGTTCTTGGTGGAGATTGGGAACAGCCTAGCTGACTTTGAGCCTGCGCCGAACGACGCCAGCTAAACCGAGCAAGCCGGTCCCGAGAAGGCTCAATGAACCCGGTTCAGGAACGACGACATTCGTGTCACCGCTCGAGATGCGGGTTCGACCATTGAAAAAACCACGCCCGGTGTTAATCGTGAGTTGCACGGTCACACCATCGGTATGGAAACTACTGCCAAGCGTGCCGCAGACTGCGCCCGTCAGAGTGTAGTTGTGGGTTCCGTTCGCCAGAGTTACCAGAGTCCAAGTCACTGGGCCGCTGAAGGTACCCGAGAAGATCGTGCCATTCGGGATGCCATTGCTACCGTTACCTGTAATTGCGAAAGAGCCGCCTGCCCCAAACGTACCGCCCATCTGTAGCGAGCCGCCAGTCAGAGCGCCGGTGTTGAAGCTGACGCTGCCCAGGTCGCTGCCTGTGACCAGTCCCAGCGTGCCTAACCCGTTTACCGCAATCAAGGCCGAGCCGGTCAGACTTAGACCGCTGTTGGACCCCGCCAGTATGCCGCCGCTATTCGTGAAATCAACGCTATCCGCAAAGGCCGTCAGTGGCAGGGCCAGTGCCAAAACGGTCATCCAAAGTACTCTCTTCATAACTTTTACCGCCTCCTAGGATGGTTCCAAATCGCCCTTGGTCTCAGAAAAGACTTCCGTGGCGCGCGCACCTTGGGGAAGGAGCCACATAAGGTACTCGTCTACAGTTAAGCACCCTGCCTGCCAAAAGCGGCATCGGCGTATCTTGGTTTAGAATCAGGTGGTTACATGGTCTTCGGTAACCGAAAGGTGGGTCGTGGCGCAAATGTTTGCGTAGGATAAGCAAGTTCCATGGCGCTGAGTCGGTTGCGAGCAGGATATTCTGGCTTGAGTCTTTTAGGACCGAGGCGGTAGCAGTGGTTAGGTCAGTCGGCCGCGACGCGCCGATTCTCAACACTCTCGGTGCCTCTGCGGACGGACCGGTTAGAAGGCAGACCGGCATCGCGTATCTTGTAAAGTAGCGCCCGGTAGCTGATGCTAAGAGCGCGCGCTGACTGCTTGCGGTTCCAATGATGGGCTTGCAGTACCTTGAGAATAACTTTGCGCTCGAGTTCACGCACTGCCTGACGAGTTAATTTCTTCAGCGAGATCTGCCCGTCGATAGGTATTTCGGCGTTGAAGAAGTCCGTTTCGCGCGGAGACAGATCGCTGGAAATGACCTCTTCGTCGCCCAGGATCACGTAGCGCTTGATCAGATTCTCCAGTTCGCGGACATTCCCCGGCCAGTGATATTTGCGCAGTCTGGCCATCAATTCGTCGGAGATCGGTATAGCGCGAGAATTATACTTGCGGTTATAGTAGGCAAGAAAATAGTCGACTAGGTCGGGAATATCGGAAGCGCGCTCACGCAACGCAGGCATGTGCAAGTTCACCACGTTGATGCGATAGAACAAATCCGCCCGAAAAGTACCGCTTTCAATCTCTTGCTCCAGCTTTCGATTGGTGGCGCAAACGACGCGGACCTCAACTTTCTTGTCCTCCTGCGCTCCTATGCGGCAAAACTGGCCATCCTGTAACAACTGCAACAGCTTGGATTGCAGACCCAAGTCAAGTTCAGAAATCTCATCCAGAAACAGAGTTCCCCGGTGGGCCATTTCAACCCGGCCCGGTTTGGTGCCGTAGGCTCCCGTGAAAGCTCCCTTTTCATAGCCAAAGAGTTCACTTTCGAGCAAAGTCCCGGGGATGGCCGGGCAATTTACCTTCACCCAGGGGCCGGTCCGCCATGGAGAGTTGGCGTGAATCATGCGTGCGATGATGTCCTTACCCGTGCCGCTCTCTCCCTGGATCAGCACCGGGACGTTGGCCCCCGCGAGCTTGCTCAGTCGGTCACGAACCGCCTGCATCGCCTCAGTCCGGCCGAAGACAACCGCGTCTGGAGGCATCTCCCCCAGCGGCTGAATGAGCGGGTTGACAGCACTTGTGAGGCTCATAGATTTTGCCTGCGACATCCTACGCCTATAGTCGAGTGCACCCTGAGAACCAAACCCGGAGGGGGATGGGCAGACCCTCTAAAATTAACTTATGTCATTGAAGAATAGCAACTTACCAAAGGCTCGAGAGAATACAAGCAGGTAACTCCTTGCGTTGGTCGGCAATTAGCGAGGAACATCGCGGTGACGTAGGAAAAGATTTTCACACACCAGAAGCAACCTTCCGTTCGCGGACTTTGGTTGTGATCCGATGATTCAGCAAGGGACGGGAAAACTTCAGGCCCAGAAGGTGGTAGCCCTCAGTATGACTCATGCGCAACATCTTGGCGCGCATGTTTCGCGAAGCCCGAGGAAGTCCGGCCAATGTCGCCAGAGGTGCGCTAGGGATTTCCAGCGAAACCTGCGCCGATAATGCCAGGGCGCGCTTGACTGCCACCAGCATCCCCCCGGCACTGATATTGAGAGCTGTAGCGAATTCGAGGAATTCTCTTCCCTTGTCGTCGCGGCTACGAACGAAAACGGGGATCGCCAAAGGCAGTCGGCTCCATTTCCGCCTCTCGGTTTCCGGTCTCCTATGGTTCACGCAGACCCCTCCCGTGCCGTTTTCACCCCCTGTTTACAGCACCTCAGGGGCCAAATCCGGTAACAACCCTGGTATAACAGGCACGAAGCCAGGCGAAACCGGCCCAGTCACACCGTCAAACCTGGAAGGCGCGTGGCTTCCCGTTTTAGATCCTACCGACACCCTCAGCCTATGGCATCCACCCCTTGAAGGTTGAATCGGCTTGAGAGTGCAAGGTTTTGCCTTTCTTGGGTAATTGGATTGTATTTTTCATTGACAAGCAAAAAGCACTCCCATACCATTGAAAAATAGCATTCTTCCTGCGGGTTGAATGCGGATTTTCCCTCCCCGTGTCAACCGCTGGTCCCCATGACCGTAACTGCGAAGAACACGTGTCTTTCTGAATCGACGCGAGCCTCTAACCCCCGGGAGACAGACTCCGGTCAAACCTCGGAGTGGGACTCCGATGTCCCGAATCCAGCGGATTTACTCCAGGAGTACACGGAATTGCGCGAGCGCTTTCAGCGGACGACGAATGCTCTGGCGTCGGCCGCGCATGATCTGAAAACTCCGCTTTCCATTCTGAACGGTTATGTGGAGTTGCTGCAAAGTGAGAAGCTGGGGCCTCTCAGCGATCGCCAGCGCGACGTTTTACGTGACATGCAGACCAGCGGCACACGTTTGCAACAGTTCATTCAGGACTTTCTCACCTACAGCGTGCTGGAAACCGGCGGCCTGAAAATGCAATTTGATGCCGGAGATGTAAATCAGTGCCTGTCCGAGGTTTGCCGTCTATGGTCGAATCGCTTTCAACAAAGGACATTGGCTCTTTATTTCCTGGCAAATGACAAGCTTCCGGTCTTCCCTTTTGATTCTCCCAAGTTGGAACGTGTAATCTCAAACTTGCTGGAAAATTCTTTCAAATTCACCCAGCCCGGAGGAACCGTGTGGTTGCACGCGGAACCGCATATGTGGGACCGGCGCACCGGCGGCCAGCCTGCGGCATCGGAAGAGCGCCGCCGGCAGAACCTCGCGCATCCCAACTCGGTGAAAGTGAGCGTGTCGGATACGGGCCCGGGAATTTCGCCCGAATTCCATCTGGAAGTCTTCGATGATTTTTTCCGTCTTCCCGGCAACGAAGGCCAGGAAGGCATGGGATTAGGATTGGCCATTGCGCGACGGTTAGTAAATGCTATGGGCGGAAAGATCTGGGTAGAAAGTGATCCCGGTGCCGGCTGTAAGTTTTCTTTCCTGGTTCCCTTCCAGCCACCCGCAGCAGCTGCCGGCAAAGGAAAGAACCGATGAGCGAACCAGCGAAGATCTTGTTAGTGGATGACGAACCCGGAATGCTTCGTTATATCCGCACGCTGCTAGAAGTGGACGACTACAAAGTCGAAACCGCCTCGACCGGTGAAGAGGCTGTGCAGCGCGTGGAGAAGGGCATGGTGCCGGACCTCGTGCTGCTCGACGTGCTCATGCCTGGCATCGACGGACTGGAAACCCTGGAGCGGCTGCGCCGGATGAAGCCCGGCATAAAAGTTGTGATGTTGTCGTGCGTAAACGACGCGCGCAAGGTGGTACAAGCCATGCGCCTGGGCGCCCACGACTATTTGACCAAGCCGTTCCAGAAAGCAGAACTCGACGCGGTCATCGACCAATGCCTGGGTCAGGGAAAACAAACCTTTACCGGCGAGGTCGAAGAAGTCGGTGAAGATGTGTTCTTCATCGCCGCCAGTCCGGCCATGCGGAAGATACGTTCGCAGGCCGCACTTGTGGCCAACGTTGACATTCCCGTGCTGCTGCTCGGCGAAAGCGGAACGGGGAAAGAAGTTCTGGCGCGGCTCGTCCACAAGCTCTCGCCGCGCGCTCATCGCACTTTCCTGAAAGTAAATTGTGCCGCCGTTCCCGCTGACCTGCTGGAAAGCGAGTTGTTCGGCTATGAACAGGGCGCTTTCACCGGTGCCACGCACGCCAAGCCGGGAAAGTTTGAGATCTGCAACAAAGGCACGATCCTGCTCGATGAAATTGGGGAGATGCCGCCGCAGCTTCAGGCGAAACTCCTGCACGTGTTGCAGGATGGACAATTCTCGCGCCTGGGCAGCCGCTCAGTGGTCAAGTCCGACGTGCGCATCTTGGCGGCGACCAATATCGATATCCCCGAAGCGTTGGCCACAAAACGGCTGCGCGAGGATCTTTATTATCGTCTCAACGCCTTCACACTCCATCTGCCGCCGCTGCGGGAACGTAAGGAAGAAATTCCAATTCTCCTGAAGCAGTTCATGAGCCGCATGGCCGAGCGGTACGCGCGGCCTCCGTTACCCCTGTCACCGTCGCTGCTGCAGGCATGCCAAGACCATCCCTGGCCCGGAAATCTTCGCGAGTTGAATAATTTCCTGAAGCGCTATTTGATCCTCGGGGATGAAAATCTGGCGGTGAGTGAGCTTCAGCCCAAGAACGACGGGACGGGCGGCGCCAGTGGCGAGGCGTCATCGAAAACCGCTAACGGCGCTGGCGGATTAAAGTCGTTGGCACGCAATGCCAAAGACGGGGCAGAAGCCGAGGCCATCACACGCGCGCTGGAACAGACGAATTGGAACCGCAAGCAGGCGGCAGCGATTTTGCAGATCAGCTACAAAGCTCTGCTCTATAAGATTCGACAATACGGTATCGCCGAGACCAAGAGCCACCACAAGCTTTCCGCAGGGGCGTGAATTCGAGCCCGCTCGGCGAATCATGCTTTCGTTGACTTCTGCCTCGACGCCTCTCCTCATCCCTCAATTCACGGTCAGAGTAAACGGATAGTTGTGTGTCGCCGTACCGGATGTGGCAGTAAGCGTAATCGTGTAGGTGCCCGCTGGTGTTCCGCCCACGGCAGTCGTTGTTCTTTTGCTCGAGCATGCGGGCTGAAGCAACAGCAGCGCAAAGAGCATGCACAACAATAGAGCCAGGATTTTGCCGCGACGACTGCGTTGTCCCGCGCCAATCGTCAAGAAGGCAATTCCCGGCAGTCCGAGCCAAATCGCATATACCGGCCCGCGTAACGGTGCGGCAGCGGTTGTGACTGGCCGCGCCGTTGTCGTGAGATTCAGGGTGGAAGTAACTGGACTGGTGGAAGGAATCGTCACTGGATTTGTGGTGAAGTTGCAACTGGCTTGACTGGGCACGTTTGCACTACAGGTGAGGGATATGTTGCTTCCGTACACAGGCTGTGGCGTCAGGGCGACGGTGTAGAGGGCAGTCTGTCCCGCCGACACAACCTGGTTCGAAGGGCCAACCGTCACCTGGAAATCGGAAGCCAGAGCTGTGACGGTGGGTGCTGAGACGATGTTCAAAGGATTTCCCCAGGAAACCGACACCGCGCCCCCGCTGAAACTGAACTGACCGCCTGCTCCCGAACTAGTCGGCGTCAAGACTACTGTTACTTTGACCGTGGAACCGGACTGAAGCGTAGCGATGCTGCACTCCACAGGGTTATTCACCGCCGGTTGGGTGCAAGTCCCCGAAGGTACAGATACGGAGCTGAAGGTGGCGAGATCACCAGTCAAGTCATCCCTGAACGTAATACCGGTGGCGAGGTCCGGACCGTTGTTCGTGATCGTGTAGGTGAAAGTCGCCTGGCTGCCAGCGCTCACGTACTGCTGTCCAGATCCGAGCGTTAGAGTACCGGTAACGGACAGAACCGCTGCTGTACCGAACTTCGCCACGAAAGCATCCTTAGGACCGTTGAGGGCACTCTGCACCGGAACAGCCAGGGGAAAGGTTGCGGACGTGGTGTCGCCCGCGATGTAGGCGTTGAGGCCCAAGTCGAGGGCGATCGAAGTGCCATTATCGGTGCCATTCCCGCCGAAGTAGGTCACGTACTCTCCGACAGGCGTCTGCCCTGTGACAGTGCTGGTATTGATGTGGGCAAAGAAGGCATTCTGTGTACCGGCCAGGGCGCTTTGAATCGCCCCGTTCGTAACTGGGAGGTTGGGCGAATCCGTCGCCCCCGTGAGCAGCGCACCCTTCGCAGTATCCACGGCGATCGCTAGGCCCTTATCCGCGCCGCTTCCTCCTAAATACGAGAAGTACGCCGAGCTGACCGCACCCGAAGATGGATTGATAAGTCTTGCGACGAATGCATCTGTGCCGCCCGCGTTCGCACTTTGAAACGGGAGAGTACCAGTGGGAATGGTGAAATCGGTCGAAGTGGTGTATCCAGTAATGTAGACGTTGGTTGCCGAATCCACTGCGATACCGGTAGCAACGTCATCGAGGCTGCCACCGAAGTAAGTCGACCACAACAACTGCTGCGCCGCAGCCACGTTCGGATTCAACTTGGCAGTAAAAGCATCGGTGGCGGTTGGGGTCGTGGTGTACGTACATGTCACCGGATTGACTATGGTGGTCGGCGGAGCCTTATCCAGACAAGGCTGATAGGCATTAAGAATGGGGAAGTCGACGGGCCGACCGCCGCCCGTGAAGAGAAAGTTCGTCGTGCCCGTGAAATAAATATTGCCCGTGGAATCTACTGCAATTCCTCCGCCGACAGCTATGGCGTTACTGGGCGTTTCTCCGCCGAAGTATGTGGAGTACGAAATACTGGCCGCGCCGACGCTCGCTGTGTTCACTTTGCTCACGAAAAACTGAATCGACGCCAGCGAAGAACCCTGGAATGCCGGCTGCTTTGCGGTCGGAGGCATCGCAGCAGGAAAAGCATCGGTGATGCCGGCCGGGTCGTTCGACGTGGTCGTTCCCGTGACGAAGAGATTGCTCCGGTTGTCGATCGTCATGCCGCTGGCGGCGTCGTTCCCATTGCCGGAAAGATAGGAGGAATAATTTAGAGCTGAGCCAGCCGAATTCAGCACGCTGACGAACACTGACGTGCAAGCCGAGGTACATTGGGCGCCTTTCGTAGCGGGCGCCGTTTGGTAGGCGGTGGGGGTAGTTGGAAAGTCTGTCGAAGACGTGGTACCTGCGATGAAGGCATTGCCCCCACCGTCCACTGCGATACCCGCGCTGGTGTCGGTCCCACCCCCGCCGAGATACGTAAGGTATACGATGCCAGTGCTTCCTCCCTGCGGATTCAGCTTCAGGATAAAGATATTCTGCGCACCGTTCAGCGTGCTCTGCTTTACTCCCGCAGTCACCGGAAGATCCGACGAAGTCGTGGAGCCTGTGAGGTAAATGAAGCCGGCGGTGTCCACCGCAACGGAGGGGTTGCTCTCCGACCCACTGCCGCCGAAATAAGTGGAATATGTCAGCACCGGATCAATGATCAACTCTCGGCTATGATCGTAGCGGCCAACCTCAAATCCAACGCGGTTGGCGGCGCGGAGCGCGAAGTGGCCTTCAACCGATTGGTCGCGACTGCCGAGCCGCTGGTAGACATGCGGGGCATGAAGTCGAACGCTGTCGCCTTCGCCATGCAGGACCAAATCTCCGCCTTTTAGCTCCAGCCTTGTCGAACTATCAAATTCCAACTCCGGACGTGCGGGATTGGCTCCTGGCGCGACTTGGAAATCGTATTCCAGTTGGCCCTGGCTTCCGTAGAAAACGAGATTGATTCCGGGATAAATATTCTGGTAGCGGACACGGGCAAATTGCGGGATGTCGCGGTGCCAGTTTGCGGGATCGCTGCCAATGAAGTAGTTGCTCCTACCCGGAAGCTGTTCCGCTCCGGTTACAAAGGCGCTGCGGTTTGCGCCGGCCAGCTTCATGCGCAGTAACTTGGCTCCCGAGTCCGGATGCGCTGAATTACGTGCGCGCTCGGAAGCCAGAACTGCGCCATCGGCGTCAAGAAAGAAGCTATAGCCGGCTCCGCGCGCCACGAACTTCACGTTGGGGTTGCTCTGCCCGCGGTTCGGTTCAAACATTATGGGCAGTTTGACGAAGGCTGCCCTGGGATCACGTGCTCTCCCCTCAGAACTGTCAGGAACTCGTGCGCCCAGGGTCGATCCGACCGTCGGGGACGTTGTGGGGAAGAAAGCGGCGGGCGGGATCGCTGACGCTTCCGTGGGACTTTGGCCGGACGGGCCTGGGCGAGAACTCCGCCCGAGAACTATGTACCCAAGCAGCAACAGCGCTGTCCCCAAACTCAGGACCCGCATCCACACCAGACTTTTCCCTGACAAACGGCCATTTACTTTCACGCATTCCTCCGAATCGATCAGATCAGTGGAGAGAGTAGGGGCGGCACACAAATCAGTTCGGCCCAGACGCTGGCGAAGCCGCCTGCCGCTTAGCTTGTTCTCTGGAACTGGCGGAAAAAATAAATAACTACTTAATCATCTGACGGATAGCATGTCAAGCAACGCTCCACGCCAGCAATTCGCCCAGGTAAATCTCTCCCACGGTTTATTCAGAGTTCCAAGCCTGGTCAGATGCACTGCAGGCCGATGAGAGATGGCCGCCCACTGGCACAAAAGTGGGATGAAGAAACTTGCGAACCTCAGTTATTGCTGCACAGGCTCTGCAAAGGGTTGCGTGGGAACGACGGCAATCTCTCAGAAGAATCCCGAAACGTTTCATTTCCGGCGGAAAAGCAATCCCATCGCCCCCTTCGAGATGGCCTCCGGATTGCTTCGAGTCCTAGCGTGGAGAAATGCCTCCTTGGTCGCACGTCCGTTTTCATTGCGATGGGGCGCGTGCTAAAAGCATTTACCGATTCAGTTCCAATCGGCACTTTTGCTCTTGCAAAGCACCGATAAATCTATAGATTGAGCTTAGGACGGCCCGGCGGGGACGCATGCAGACTTCAAACGCGCGGCTCGCCGCTGAATTCCCTGGTAATTCGAATTCGTCGGGAAGAATTAATGATCTCGGAAAGCGCGTTAAGAATGGAAGAGAGCTCTCAGGAACGGCGGATGATGCGGCGCTTTGACATGCGTCTTCCCGCATTGGTCCGGCTCGCGGGCACCGACGAATTTCAGACGGAAACTCAGAACGTCAGCGCGCGCGGTGTATTTTTTTATTTCGACCGGGCGGTTGCAAAAGGGACTCCGGTCGAAGTGACGCTGACTTTTCCTCCCCACATAACTCTCACGGACGCTGTCCGGGTGCGCTTCACCGCTCGCGTTATTCGCGTCGAATCACCCTCGCCGTCGTTGCGAGTCGGTACAGCCGCCATGATCGAGGATTACGAATTCCTGCGCTCCGGAGGCGGCACAGAATTCCTCGGCGCCCTGCAAACGGATTGGAAAGGATTGTAAATTCGGCCTCGCTTGAGCGGGCTTCCACCTTTCCTGTCGCAGTAAAAGACGACGCGATCTGTTAGACCTCTTCTCCTGGCGTCGCCCCCGCACCTAAGTTGTTTCCTGTAAGAACAGGCAGCGAATTGTTGACCGGCGACAGGCGTATAGTGGCTGGAGCGTCTGACCAAGAGTCTGAAGGACAACAAGCTCAAGGCCCTAATGATGGATTCCTCAACGACCAGACAGCACAAACTCGAGCCAAACCACTGAAAACGGCGAGGAATCGCGTCAGAAAGATTGCGACTATTCTTGCTAACCCAAATCCTGGATCCGCAAGCTCATCCGCTTGAACCGCAGATGTCTACGATCAATCGGCGGACGGGTTCGGAGCGTCGATACGAGCGATCCCATGGGCGGATCGTCCGGACCGCGCTGTACCGGGACAATCTAACAATTAGCTTTGCACTATTTCGCAGAGGGCAATGGAGGCCAGTTTTTGGATACCTTCATTCGGGAGCGTCCGTCTGGAAACGTTTCGGACAGCCTCTTGCCAGCGATGGATCGCGAGGCAAACCGCGTCAGTCAGGAGTTAAACAAGAACTAACAGAGATGGCTCAGGTCGTGGCACGCGGGTTCTGTTGAGCAGTGAGAATGTGCAGTAAATCTGCTACGAGCGTTTCATTCCTACTTCTTCTTCAGCTCACTGAGGTCCTGTTTCAACCGGCGATAGCGTCGCACCAAGCTTCCAACATAAAGCAGATGAATGGTCCAAGTGGCGACGTAAGCGGCGTACAGAAACTTTATGGAGTTCATAGCCCACTCCGATTTAGCGCGACTTTCGGGTTCCCAGTCTCCGCGGACGGTCCTCTGTCATCACCGAGCAAAGATTCCAGCACCTGAGCTTCTTCCACTTCCCGGCGCATGGTCTCGAATCGATAGCGCAACCAACACACCAGAAAGGCAAAACACAAAAACGCCATCCAACTGATGAGGAGAACGTGAAGCATTCGCGGATCCATGGAGCCACCTCCGCCGATCACGGGCTGCGGGTGCTGGGTCCGGAAAAACCAAATCGAGAAATAGACCAAAGGAACATCGAGGGCACCGAACACAGCTACTGTGGCGGCCAGCACCTGCGTTTGCGCGCTGTTGGAGAAACGCCGCAGCACAAGGTAGCTGACGTAAATCAACCACAGTACCAGCGTTGAGGTGAGGCGGATATCTCCCGGCGCCCACCAGATGCCCCACACCGGCCGGGCCCAGATTGGCCCCGTGACGAGAACGATGGTGCAGAAGACCACACCAACTTCGGCGGTGGTTACTGCCAGCATGTCGAGTCGATCGCCAGAAAAATACTTTCCAATGACGAAATAGACAGCGGTTATGGCTAAGGCGGTCGTCGCAGCCACGCTGGGTCTCATCCCGTTTGGCAATGGCGTCACGTAAGCGACGACACAGCCGCCTATTCCGATTGCCAGAACCATCCATTTTGCAACGCGACTGGCGGAGCGGTTGGAATCCACTAAATAGTGTACGGAGGCAATGAAGTTGATGAAGAAGAGCAGAAACGCCGTCCACGCCGAAGGCACGTGATAGTAGATGATGCGGTAAACGTCGCCCTGAAGCGCATCGGTGGGCGCGACGCGCAAGGCTTGGTACGAAGCGTAAACCAGCGCCAGGGCCGTAAAAGTCGCGAGTATGGGAAAGGCCCGTTTCATTCCGCGTCTAACACTTTTTCAAACAATGCCAGACAGGCAGTAGTAAACACCAGATCGTAGGTGAGAAGCAATACGATCCAGAAGTGGGCGGAATTTTCGCCAGTGAGAATCGCGGTGGTACCCGCAACCATTCCGAGCACAGCCGGAATCGAAATAGGAAACAACAGCAACGGCAGCATCAATTCCCGGCTGCGGGTGCGCAGCGAGATCGCCGCGAAGAATGTCCCATTCACGACCAGCGCCCACGTCCCCAGGAGCGCGATGGGAATCAGCTGCCAGGCCGGGCCAAGCGCGCGCAGATTGTAGAAAATGATAAACAAAGGAGTCATCAGGGCTTCGAGCAAGCTGACGAACAAAAAGTTGCCCAGCGCCTTTGCCATGAATAACGCATTGGGCGGGGCTGGAGAAACTCGGTAGGCATCGAGCACTTGATTGCGCAGTTCCCGCGCCCAAGTCTGGTTCAGAGCGACCACCGCCGCGAACAAAATTGCCACCCACACCAAACCGCCGGCAATGCGACGCGATTCTTCCGCCAGCGGATCGAAAGAAAAACTGAAGATCACCACCACCAGCAAAGAGAAAAACAACATGGAGTTGAGTGCGTCTTTGGAGCGCCACTCCAGCCGGATGTCCTTTGTCAGCGTCGCCCGCGTTATCGCCCCCCGGGTTGTCGACGATGGCAAACTCATAGCGTCCCCGCCGGTGAAAGACTGTTTGTGCATTCGACGACCTGCCCAGCGCGCATCCACACGAATTCGTTGGCTGCGCCTTCGAGCAGTGAAGCCTGATGTGTGACCAGCAAGATCGTTTTTCCAGCGTCGCGCATGCGCGTCAAGAGTGTCACCATTTCGCGCGCGGACGGGGCATCCACGTTCGAAAAGGGCTCATCCAAAAGCAATATTTTCGGATCATGCAGAATCGCTCGCGCCAGCGACATGCGCTGCCGCATACCTTGCGAGTACTGTCCTACGGGACGACTTAGCGTGGGGTCGAGCGCGACGGTACGAATCGCCTGGTCACAATGCTTGTCATCGTCGATGCCGTAGAGGCGGGCAAAGTAGCGAAGGTTTTCCATGCCGCTCATTTCGTCGTACAGCAGCGACGGATGCGCCATGTATCCGATTTCGCGACACGCATCTCGTGGACTCATACCGAGAATGGAAACGCAGCCACCCGTGGGCCGAGCCAGGCCGGCGATAATGCGCAGCAGAGTTGTCTTTCCTGCTCCGTTGTCCCCGAGGATGGCGTAGAACTTGCCCGCACCAAACTCAGTGGTCACGCCGCGTAACGCGGCAAAGCGCCCGAACTGCTTGAAGACGTTGGTGGCGGTGATGAGCGGAGTGGCGTCGGTCACAGTTGTCGGATGAAAACGAGCGATCTCGTTCCGTCCAAGAGTGTACTGGAGGTCGGAGCATCGGTGCAGAGGTCCTTGGCTTCTTTGGTGCAGAGGTCCTTGGCTTCGCTGAGGATAACGAGAAGAAAAACTCAGTTAACCAGACCGCCTGCCGCTGGCGGTTGCGCCTGCGTTATGCTTTTGGCCGGCTGGCCTGGCTGCATGCCGTTGGCGGGAATTCTCTGCTGCGGCGCGTACTTAGACGCACACTTGGCTTGCAATTGTTTCGCATGAAAGACGCCGTCGCGGCCGAAGCTGCCATCGGCCAGCGCCTGGGATTCATCTTTGAAGGTATCGGGCGGAGCCTCTGTACCGTTGTAGTCCACCGCGAGAGTCTGATCCTGCTCTACAAGCACAAACTGCACGTGAGTTCCGACGCGTTTAATTGACCCGGACTGCACATTTCCTGCCACGCGCAGTCGCTTGCTATAAGCCTGGTCCCCCAACGTGCGCAATTCTTTGATGGTGACGTAGTAACTCTTGCTGTCTTGCACTCCGGTATAAGCCAGGTATCCCAGCATTAGCAGGATCACCACTGTCGCTGCGCCGAATTTTAGATATGTCTTCCCCTGGCTTGACATAGGTACATCACCGCCGCGATCTGCGGTTCATTAAGACTACGCGCCGCCGACCCCGGAATCAAGGTGCCCCAGGGTCCGGTGGGTCCGGTCACCGTTGTCAACCCGTCGACTCTTGAGTCAATCGAGGAGCCGAGCCCGGGGAATCGAGGCGTTTCTCCGCTAAAATTAAGATCGTTTCGAAATCAATCTGATGATTCATCCTTGGGACGACGTAACTCCCGGCGACAAGCTACCACAGGAATTCGACTGCGTTGTCGAGATCCCATTCGGTTCGAGCGTCAAGTACGAACTGGACAAAACGAGTGGACTCATTAAGCTGGATCGCGTCCTCTATTCCGCGGTTTATTATCCCGCCAATTATGGTTTTATCCCACAGACGCCGGCAGAAGACGATGATCCGCTCGATGTCCTCGTGCTCTGCCAGGAAAGCGTGGCGCCGCTCACCATCATTCATGGGCGAGCCATCGGGCTGATGACGATGATCGACGCCGGCAAGCCGGACCATAAAATCATTGCCATCGCGACCGAGGATCCCGAGTTTAACTCCTACCACGAGGCCACGGAAATGCCGCCGCACCGCCTGGTTATGCTGCGACGGTTTTTCCAGGACTACAAGCTGCTCGAAGGCAAGGCCGTCGAGGTGGATGAGATACGCCCTGCGGGCGAAGCGTATCCCATTATCCTCGATGCATTGCACCGCTACAGCGAACACCGCCGCAAGGGCTTCAAAGGGCCGGGGAAGAATTGAGTCAGATTACATTCCCTTGAAGACCAAGCTAAGCTCTTTGGTCTCGTTTGCGCCAATCGTGATGGTCTGGCTCGCAGTACCCAGTTTTTCGTGCCAGGCTTTGATCGTGTAAGTGCCGGGGGGCAGATTGGACAGATCAAAGGTGCCGTCCTCCTTCGTCACCACGAAGTAGGGGTGCTTGAAGACTGCGATATATCCCCGCATCCAGGGATGAATGTTGCACTTCACCGGAATTGCGATTTCTTCGCGAGCGAAAGCCTCCTCGACTTTAGCCCCCGGGAGTTCAGCTTTATTCCATTCCCGATTGTTGGCCGGCGTGGGATGGATGTTGTGGGCGGTGGAATCATTGTTCACCACTTCCAAGGGCTGATTCGCGCGCACGGCAAGCACATGCGGCTGATAGAGGCATCCTTTTTGAGCAATGACTACCGGCTCCGTAGGTGGATCGAAGGTTCGATCGCCCAGTCCATCCGCGACAAAAACGATCGCATTCTGTAGTCCACCCTTCGAATCAACTGCCACTTCCTTGGCAAGAAACGGTGTCGGATGCTGCTTGGCACAGCTCGGGTCCGCTGACATACTGATCGGCTTGGCCGCCGGCGCAGCGCCCGTGAACTTAACCACGCCTCTTATTGCTGCTGCTCCGGCACTGGTTGGGGGCGAGGGGAGACTTCCGGCCTTCACCACTTGACGTCCAGAAATGCAAATAATAAGCGTGAGAACAATTACAAGAAGAACGTTCTTGATTTTCATACTGCACCTCGGGGAGGGTCTACCCTCAAAATTTGCTTGGTGAGCGAAGTCGCGCCGCAGGGGGACTACTCGGCTTGGCGCACTGGTTTGTCTGACATAACGCGGCCGGCAAGAACTGCCTTGTATCCTCGTTCGTAGCCAGCCGTGAAAGACGCTTGATCCTCTGGCGTTGCCCAGCGGCCGCGTGCGACACGCGGCGCGATGCCGCCTTCGGCAGCCAGCCGTCCCAAGTACAATCCGTCACGAAAGGCGCCGTTTGTCGTCTGGGCAACGTTGTCATTTGCGCTGGAATACGCGACAGGACGGCCGCCATGTAGCATTGACGCCGTTCCCACACTGAGCGCGATCGCCGATGCGAACCATGAGAGTCTTCTCATCCGTTTTTCTCCTGACCTTCTTCCTGAACTAAACGTCCAGGTTGATTGAAGTTTTTGCGTCGATGGGATGAGCGTAAGGCGGGTCGCACGTGACCGTGTCATTGAGCAGTCACGCGCGGGTCAATTTGTCGTCATCTCTTTGTCAGAGACTTGTCACTTGTGATTTAACAACGAGGGACACCATGCGGAGAAACACACAAGCCAGGGAAAAATACCTCCCTGGCTTGTGCCATTTAACCTACCCACAGGATTTTTTATCTGACTCGTTCAGCCTCACCAAACGTGGCAGGCGTTCTCTGCCACCATGGGTTGGCTTGCTTTGCAGCCCCAAGCCTTCTGAAACTCAGGCATGTTCTGTACCACGCCGTTCACGCGATACTTGCCCGGCGAGTGCGGATCGGTAAGCACTCTCAACCGCGCAACCTCCGGACGCCGCTTCTCGCACCATACTCGCCCGAATCCCAGGAAGAAGCGCTGCTCAGGCGTGTAGCCATCGATCTTCTGGCCTTCCTTTCCAGTCTTATCGTCGGCAATCATGTGCTCAAGCGCCGCCAGTGCGATGCGAGCTCCGCCGTTGTCGGCAGTATTCTCGCCTAGGGTGAGTTTGCCATTTAATTTCAAGTCATCCACGGCAACGAAGTTTGAATACTCATCGGCAATACAGGTCGCTCGTTTTTCGAATTCCTTGCCGTCCTGTTCGCTCCACCAATCGTGCAGGTTGCCTTGCGGATCGAATTTCCTGCCCTGATCGTCAAAGCCGTGGGTAAGTTCGTGGCCAATCACCAGGCCAATGCCTCCAAAGTTCACAGCATCGTCCATCGCTTTATCGAAGAAGGGCGGCTGCAGAATGCCTGCGGGGAAAACAATCTCGTTGAATGACGAGCTGTAGTATGCGTTCACCGTAGGAGGAGTCATGCCCCACTCCTTGCGGTCGAGCGGCTTGTCTATCTTTACAATCTGACGTTTGGCCTCGAATGCGTTCGCGCGTTCGACATTTCCTAATAGGTCACCGGGCTTGATCACGACCGAAGCGTAATCTCTCCACACCTCGGGATAGCCGATCTTATTGCGAATCGCCTCCAGCTTCACCTTGGCCCGCTTCTTGGTCTCGTCGCTCATCCAAGACAGGCCGTGAATGTCTTCGTCAAGCGACTTCTCCAATGCGTCCACCATTTTCAGCATGCGCTGCTTACTTTCAGGACCGAAGGTCACATCGACATATCTTTGTCCCAGCGCTTCGCCCAGCTCGTGGTCGGTAAGGTTCACGCAGCGCTTCCAACGCGCCTGAATTTGTTCTTGACCCGTGAGCTTCTGCTGAAGCTTGAAGTTGGCATCCACGAATGGCTGAGAAAGCCACGGAGCGGCAGCATTCAGCACATGCCAGCTCACATAAGTTTTCAACGCATCCAGCGGCTCCGATTCCAGCACGCCGTTCACTTGCTTGAAGAAATCAGGATTCGTCACATTGAGTTGCGTAAACCTGGGTGCGCCGACCGCCGTGAAGTAGCGATTCAGATAGAAATTGGGACCGAGCGCCGCCGCCTCGTCGCGGCTCATCTTATGGTCGCGGTTCTTCGGATCACGGCGCTTGGTGCGGTCCATTGAGTCTGCCGCAAGCAAGGTTTCAATCACCAGGACGGTTTGCGCTGACTTCGCCGCCTGCTGCGGACTTTGGCCTGCCAGGGTAAACAGCTGCGTGGCGTAGTCGACCAGAATCTGACGCTTCTCAACCTTGTCGGCATCATCCTTGATATAGTAATCGCGGTCGGGCAGCGTGAGCCCGCCCTGGTCGATGTAGGCAATGACTTGGTCCGCATTGTGCAGGTCCGACTGCGAGTAGAAATTGAACAGAGGGTTCGGCCCAATCAGGTGTACGTGCGCGATCTCGTCAATCAGCGCACTCTTATCGTTGACCGCAGCAATACGGTCCAGTTCCGGCTTTACCGGCGCGATTCCCTTGGTGTCGACCGATTTCTCGTCCCTGCATGAGCCATAGAGATCCCCAATCTTCTGGTCGACCGCGTTGCGGCTTGCGTCGCCCGCGGCAGCCTTCTCCAGGATGCCGTGCTCGATGTCAAGATTGCGTTCGTGGAGCTCGACGAAACTCACCCACTGCGACTGGTCTGGCGGAATCTCGGAATTCTTGATCCAGGTGCCGCAGGCGTACTGGTAGAAATCCACACAGGGATCGATCGTCTTGTCGATGGTATTCATGCTGAAGCCGGGAGCCAGCTTGTTGCCTTGAGCGGATTGAGCCACGCTGGCAGTAGCTAAGAGCAGCAGGAGCGGGGAAAAAAGAAACGAACGCATGGGAATGTCTCTCCTTTTGGATAACGGGTGATTTTAAGCCGGGCCTGGCGGGCGAGCAAACTCGGAAGCGGCGTACAGAACACTCTGGATGCGCGCGAGTCAGCAGACACCGGTTTCGCAACCCGCCACCCGCTGTTGAAGAGCCAATCGTGGATCTCCGCCTGCTTTGGCGGAGGACGCCGTCGCTGTAATTCTTGTCGTTAAAGCCCTGTCTAGTTCCACGGCACGCCCATGATGTGCCACTCCGCGCGCTGAATCGCCGGCTGCGAATGCATCTCACAGTTATCCACGTTGGCCTTGGCCGCGCATCCGCACAAACCGCACCAAGCGAATCGCAGCCCGCGTGCTCGAACACACTCAGCGAGCTTCCACCCAACGCTCCGTCCGCTGCCCCCAAGCGGCCGCGGGCGAATCGACAAGAAATTCATCGTCGTCATGAGCGCACGGGGAGTGGCTGAGAGTCTGCGGTTCACAACCCGAACCTGGGCGGTGGAGCACGAATATGCGGCAGGCGCTCCATTGGGTCAACAGCGTGGGGTTCACACCCCAACCTAATTGGAAGTGCGCAGTCTTGTACGCGAGCGAGTTGCTCGTCGCCTACGAGATCAAACAGCCCCACAACAGGCTTCCCGAAGACAAGATCATCGGCAAGCTCTGGTGGGCCTACCGTTGGCAATGGCAGTGGTCCATTTGAAAAACGGGGTCGCCAACATAAGGACTCAGCCTCCGTCGAAAGGGAGGAGACAGGTATAATTTCGAAATAAGGAAAGTGTGGACCCGATGACTCCCCCCAATCGAACGAACGGCAATGACGGCAACGGCTACAGCGTACCCAGCCCGCGCGCCGAGTGGCTTGCCCGGCGTAAGCAAAAAAACTCGAACGGCAACTTCTCGCAGATGCACTATGCGCGCCAAGGAGTCATCACCGAAGAGATGGGCTACGTTGCCCACCGCGAGAAGCTTACGCCCGAGCTTGTGCGCGACGAAGTGGCCCGCGGCCGCATGATCATTCCCGCCAACATCAATCATCCTGAGCTTGAACCAATGGCCATCGGCGTGGCGTCGCTGTGCAAGATCAATGCCAACATCGGAAACTCCGCCGTCACCTCAGAAATCAATGCAGAACTCAAGAAGCTCCACACCGCCGTCCACTATGGCGCCGACACGGTGATGGATCTTTCCACCGGTGGCAACATTCACGAAATTCGAGAGGCCATTCTGCGACATTCTCCGGTTCCCCTCGGCACGGTCCCGATTTATGAAGCGATCGCCCGCGTGAAACGCGTCGAAGATTTGAACGCAGACGTAATGCTCGAAGTCATCGAAGAGCAGGCCGCGCAAGGCGTGGACTACATGACCATCCACGCTGGCGTCCTCATTCAATATCTGCCGCTCATCTCAAAGCGCATCACCGGCATCGTAAGCCGCGGCGGCGCCATCCTCGCTCAGTGGATGGCCTACAACCACAAGCAGAATTTCCTCTACGAGCGCTTCGACGATATCTGCAACATTTTCAAGAAATACGACGTCAGCTTTTCACTGGGCGACGGCCTGCGTCCCGGTTGCGTCGCCGACGCCAGCGACGAAGCCCAGTTCGCTGAACTAAGAACTCTCGGCGAGTTGACCAAGAAAGCTTGGGAGCACGACGTACAGGTAATGATCGAGGGCCCCGGCCACGTCTCCATGGACAAGATCAAGGAGCAGGTCGAAAAAGAAATCGAGCTCTGTTACGAAGCTCCGTTCTATACGCTGGGACCGCTGGTCACTGACATTGCTCCCGGCTACGATCACATCACCTCCGCCATCGGCGCGGCCATGATCGGATGGTACGGTGCAGCCATGCTCTGCTACGTCACGCCGAAAGAACATCTCGGACTGCCCAACGAAAAAGACGTGAAAGACGGCATCATCGCCTACAAGATTTCCGCCCACGCCGCGGACATCGCCCGCCAGCGTCCGGGAGCCCGCGACCGCGACGACGCACTCAGCTTCGCCCGCTACAAATTCGACTGGGAGAAGCAGTTCGCCCTCTCGCTCGATCCCGAAACCGCCCGCTCCATGCACGATGAAACCCTCCCCGACGACTATTACAAAGAAGCCGCTTTCTGCTCCATGTGCGGCCCGAAATTCTGCTCCATGAATTATTCCTCGAAAGTCGACGAATACAACAAGCAGGTCCACGGCATCGAGAAGAAAGACTACTCGGAACTGGTGGAAAGGCTGGTATCGCTGAAGTAGCAATGCGGGTGTGTGGGGATAGCCGCCTCGGCTGTGCGGCCGAGCGCGGCTGCGGTGGCTCACAGGCGGAGCGCCTCAAAGGTAATCGCGACAGTCCGCCAGTCTGCTCAGTCGCATCTTCGCGCAGTCCGTCGCCTCGTTGCCGGCCCTAGACATGCCGTCAGCGGAGTCGGACGTGGCACCGGAATCCTACTTCCCTGCCAGCGTAATATCCCCCACCGATACATGCGCCCGCAGTTCGTATTTGCCCTCGCCGTGATACTTCAGCGTCTTGCCCAGCCAGCCGCTGGTTTCGCCGTAGCCGTTGCCATTCACGTCGCCGATGCTGGTGCTGGCGTGGACTAGGCGATAGCCCGAGTGCCCGGCGTCGACCCGAATGTCGCCAACGCTTAGGCTCAAGTCTTTGTCGCCCTCGACGTTATCAACGATCATGTCGCCAACTTTTTCATGCACATCCAGGTTGGTATTAGGCGGGACTTCGAGCTCGACATCGAACTGCGTATTGCCCGAAGTCGGCGAATGGAATTCGACTCTGGCATCGTTGTCGTGGACGTCGAAATCAACTTTCGCGTCCTTCGCATTTCTTTCGCGCCGTGACTTGACCGTGTAACGCAAATGAATCTTGTTGGAATCGCCGCGGCTAATGCGCAGGTCGCCCACGCTAAGCCGCACGTGCAGCGTTCCACCAGCAGTGAAGTCACGAGCATCGGTGTGAGTCTCTTCGTAGTCCCAATGGTCCGAAGCAAAACAGAATGGAACCAGAAGCAGACAGGCGAGAGCTACCTTGCGAAGCATGGTGAAGCGAATGAAGGAAGTTCCGAGCACAGGGCACCTCCGGAACGCACCAGCGCGTGACTGTGTTACGTGAAAGACGAGGCCAAGGTTCCGGGAAATTTTGTTGCGGGATGTCCGGGCCAGACCTATCCCTTGAAGTCAGCCACACCGTCCCACACCAGTTGGACGGCGATGGCCAGGATAAGAAAGCCGAAAATGCGGTTGATCGCTCCCACCGCACCCGGACCAAGCCGCCGCACCAGCGGTCCACCCATACACAGAAACAAGAAAACTGATAAAGCGACAGCGGCAATGCCGATCACCATGCCGAGATAAGCAAGCCAATTATCCACGTGCGCCGCCAGCGCCATAACGACACCGATGGCTCCCGGACCGGAAAGCAGCGGCATAGCCAGCGGAGTCAGTGAAATATCTTCTTTGTCGGTGGCTTCCTCGGTCTCCGCAACAGTCATGCGGCTGGTTGAAGTCACCATTCCCCAGGCCGTATTGGCCACGATCAGGCCTCCCGCGATCTTCAGCACCGGCAGTGAGATGCCGAAGAAAGATAGGACGAAGCGGCCGAAGAACAAGAACACAACAAGAATCGCGAAGACGAAAAACGAGGTCTTGAGTGCAGTGCGCCGGCGTTCAACTGCCGGCCACGACGAGGTCAAGCTGAAAAAGATCGGGACGCCGCCAAAAGGATCGACAATAGGAAACAGAGCAAGGAACGTCGCCGCCGCCGAAGCTGGCAACGTGCGCAGAAACTGTCCCAGAGCGTGAGCGGACGTCATGCGTAGTTTTCCCCTGTATGGATCCTTTACCGGTATCCTTCAAGCTGCCTGGCTGCACGCTCCAGCGCCGCCGTCAGTGTCGCCAGTTGTTGCGGCACCCGCTCCGCATCACTTTTGTCGAGAGCTTCGTTCACTCCCGGAATCACCACGGCGGCATAACCGGTGTATTCGCCCGGAGCATAAATCACATGGCGAAACCACGGCCGGTGAGGCAGTCCATCAGAGACCAGCAAAGCCCGCTCGGCTTCGCGCAGTGCTGAATTCAGTTGTTTCAATTTGGCTGGATCGTGGGGAGGATTTTTCTGCTTCGTCGCAATCTTGACGCCAGCCTCTTCAAAGCGCCGAGCCGCGGTTGAAGCGGCATTGAAATCGACGTCACGATCACCAAACTTGCCAGCGGCTCTCTTCTTCGCTGTGTCAATGTAGGCGGCGATCTCCAGACCGTATTCTCGATAGTCGTAAGGCAGAACATCGGCATCCGCCATGCGCATCATTTCTAGACCGAAGACGCGCGCCATTTGCTGCTCATAAACAAAATCGGGATCACCGAATTTCTTGAACCAAGCGAAATTATCAAACACGGAGTGATAAACGCCGTACGGGCCGCTGGAACCGATATCCGTCGAAGAGACACCGAGATGCTGCAAGAACGCAGTATAGTCCGAACCGCTGCCCAGATCGCCGACCGGCACATCGGAGTTACCCTGTGCTGCCGGAGGCCGATAGTTCGTGGTCGTCGGCTCCTGTTGCGAGCCTTCGCCTCCCGGTTGATTCGCTTTCTGCCAAGCATCATAAACCGTACCACCCTGCGGACTCGGGACAGCCTTGGCCACATCACGCAAAAACTGCTTCAAGCTGGGTACCGATGAAGCACCAAACTTCGGCCCGGAGACCGCTACATCCATGTTGAAATACGCTGAGGCACGAGCGAGGTCAGGCTCGTGTTGCTCGGCCCATTCAGTTGAGCCAATCAGCCCTTCTTCTTCCGCGTCCCAACTCCCGAAAACGACCGTGCGCT
>Ga0137418_10000011_pt1 | contig 115032 bp, 74 predicted proteins | sample CZODoug3_1_2_16f_FD_122242 | JGI IMG/M metagenome (GOLD analysis project Ga0137418, IMG submission 122242) | Vadose zone soil fungal communities from Angelo Coast Range Reserve, California, USA - CZODoug3_1_2_16fungal (Hybrid Assembly) | ecosystem: Environmental > Terrestrial > Soil > Vadose...
GGGGGGGAGAGTACTGCTGATTCTAAAATAAAACTTACATCTATGATAGGATACCGATTTTTGATTTCCGATCAAATTTTGAGTACTATCAGATTGCTCCATTCAAGCTAAAATTGATATGTGTTTCTTCGGTATAAAATAAATCATATTTATACTCCGATAAGGATTGATAGTATTTGAATTGATTTCTTAAATCACTTATATAATTAATTTTAATTATTTATTTATATCCTATTACTGTTTTAAGATATGGCAGTATAAAATTTATATCTCATTTTATTTAGTACGTTAAGAGGAACTACTTTATATTATTATACATAAATATACACATGTATATATTTAATCTTCCTCTTCTAAAATTAATATAATATTATTATTAAAATATGACACATAAACACACACAACTAATAGCCAGTTTAGCTAAAATATCCAATCCAAAAAATGATGAATTAAATATTGTATGTTCTGTTGTTCAATATCCTGAAGTAATTAGTTTGGATTTAATAAAACAAAATATTGAAAAGTTAAGTACAGACAAAGATATTTATTTTTTTTACCATAGAAATTTTATTGTAATTGAATTAGATATGTTAAGTAATGTTAGTCCAAATGTAATATTGGATAATAAATATATGAAATATATAAAAGTAAATATTTTTGAGTTTTTATGTTTGTTAGGCCACGATACAGATGTTTTTTTAGAGGGATATCACTATATAAACAGTATGGTTAACAGAGAGAGTTATAAATTTAATTTTAATGCAGATGTTAAAGAATTGTTTTTATGTGATAATATGAAATATCATAATGTTATACTTATCTCAAATACTGTATCCTGGTCAATAATTCTTTATTTATTTAGAATTATGAAAATATCAATATATGGTGGTTCTATAACTAGACGACATATCTTATCTACAGCACAGTTAAATTTAGTATTTTTTTTACAATTATTAAGAAGTTTATATGTAGATTCTAATATTATTTATGAGAGTTTTAATAAAAATTCAATATTAAATTCAAAATATGAAAAAGATTTAAGTAAAATAATTCAAGAAAATAAGTATTATAGTGAAGAACTAGTATCGAAAATTCTAACAAAAGAAAATACAGACAGTTTATTATTTTATTATGCTAGAAATTTATTTTTAAACAAAATATTGGAGTTATTGGAAAAAAGAAAAAAAATAGAAGCTCTGTTAATAGAAAATAAACAACTAAAAATAGATATAGAAAATAAAAAAAATAAAAACAACAGTTTAAGCGGGATTGTAGATAGTGATTTATCTGGTAGATCCAAAATAAAATTAGGCACTGCTAACGTTTTCGATAAAGAAAATACATCTAAATTAAAACAAAATAGGGATGAAATAATAAATATTCAAAAATGGATTTTAAATTTTCAAACTGCAATGAGAGGCGAAGGAGGTGAGGTTTATATTCCTTATATGGAAGATAAAATTAATGATTTAGTAACAGAGTTAGAAGGCTTACTACAAGAATATGATATAGGAAAAAAAGATACTAAGATAACTAATTCAATAACATCAAAAAGAGAATATAGTACATTAGTAGAGTATAAATCAAATAAAGATATAAAAAAAAGTCCTAATCTAATAAGCGCTACGCGCGGTAAACTATTAACTAAAGTACTTTCATTTATAAATTGTTTTACTAAAAAAAGCGCTGCGCGCGGTAATAGAAATTATAGTAGTTCTATACTAAAAGTGAATTTTTATATAGATTCTCCTAGTTATTTAGAATTACAACGGATTATTAATAGTTATCCAATAGATAATGAGACTCAAATAAAAATAGAAACATTTTTAATAAATCAAGGGTCTATTTTACTAAATAATAGATTAAATCAAGAATTAGATATAAATTATTATAAATTAAATCCTAATATTTTAAAGTTAATACAAAGCTCTGTAGAGGAATTAAATTTATTGCTAGATAATTTTAGACACAATATTAGTTTACAGTTACTAAAAAATAATAAAAAAAAAGAATTTTTAAATGAAACATTTGAATTATTAAATAATATAGCTAACGAAACCTTAATTACTTACCTGTTAGGTAGATTATTAAAAATTATTAGTAATAATAATTTGTTTAATAACAATAATTTTAGTTCAAATATTAGTATTGATTTAAGTAAAGATTTAGTAAATTATTACATTTCAAAAGAATTTAAAAAAATAAAAAATTCTGAAAATAATAGTTTAAATCAATTTAAAATTGAAAATAAAAATAGATTTGAGGGTTTTGAAAATGATGTCTTTTTATTTAATTTTGGTATCTCTTTATTTAATCTATTAATAGAAGTAAAGTTAATTGAGATAGAAGTAATACAAATAGATAGAAAAACTAAACATACTGTTTTTATTCCAAGTAAACTTGTTTTTGATAAATTAATGACAAAATTTAAATTTTTAGATTTACCTTATAAAATACCTATGATAGTAAAACCTACAGAATATGGTAGAGATTTAGAAACAGGAATAGATCAATTAGGTGGATATTTACTTAACGATACTGAGTTTGTAACACCCTTAATTTTTAAAAATCCAGAATTAAGAGATCAATCTATTATTAAAAATGAAAATATTATTTTTAATATGGTAAATTATATTAGTAGTGTAGGTTTTAAAATAAATCAACAAGTCTTAGATTTTATTATGGAATATGGTTTAGAGTATAATTTAATTATAAACCCTAACGAGATTCATCCTTTTGAAAGTATTAAAAAGAAATTAACGATCTCTCAAAAAAAAAGTTTATACAGTTTTTTAAGTAAAAAACATTTAGAAATGAATATTTTAGGTTTAGCTCATATTTTTAAAAATGTACCTGAATTATATATACCAGTTAGAATTGATTATAGGGGTAGATTATATTGTGTGGCTGATTATTTAAATTATCAATCTACAGAATTAGCTAAAGCATTATTATTATTTAGTAAAGGGGAACAAATTAATAAAAACGATAATTCTGCTATAAAATTTTTGAAAGTATTTGGTGCTAATTGTTTTGGTAATGGAATTGATAAAAATTCATATAAAGACAGAATAGAGTGGGTAAATAATAATGAAGAGAATATTTTAAATTTTAAGAATGGTATTTTAATTAATCAAGCTGATTCTAAATTATTATTTATTGCTTTTTGTTTTGAATATTTAAATTACAAAAATTCTTTAAATAATAATAATACTTATTTTACAAGTTATTTTCCTATTCAGTTAGATGCTACTTGTAATGGTTATCAACATTTAAGTTTATTAACTGGGGATGAATCTTTGGCTGCGGAATTAAATTTAAATCCTGCAACAGAACAGGATATACCTAAAGATTTGTATACATTTATATTGTTGAGATTAACTGATTATTATAAAAATAAAATTTTAGAAATGGAACAATCAGGAAATACAGATGGAAATATTGACAGTTTTAAAAAATTTGTTAGTGTAAAAATACCCAGAAAATCAGTTAAGTCCCCTATAATGGTTAAACCTTATAATGCCTCTTTACTTCAAATGACTAATTATTTTAAAGAAACATTAGAAGAAGTTTCAGAAAATAATAAAAAATTTTATGTATTTAAGGAGAATAAAGATATAAAATTTACTAATGAAGAATTAATTCTTTTTATCCAAACTCTTAACCACATTATTTATGTAGAATTCCCTAAACTTAAAACAATTGAAAATTATTTAAAAAAAATTGCTGTAATTTGTTCTACTTTAAATATTCCTATTGTTTGGGCTTTACCTTCTGGTTTAAATGTTGATCATTATTATGAAGGGTCTGAAGCTATTAGGTTAAAACCGTTTACATTTAAAAAAAATACTTTTAAATTGTTAATTGGTAATAAAAAGTTAAATAAACCTAAACAAATTAGAGCATTAATGCCTAATTTAATCCACTCTTTGGATGCTACTTCTTTAGCTTTATTAGTGGAAAAATTTTTTAAAGATTCTCAGTTTGGTCTAAAAAATTTTTATTCTATACATGATTGCTTTGCTGTAACAGGAAACAATATTGAAACTTTGATTAATATTCTGAAATATGTATATATAGAGATTTATTCTGATAATAATTATCTTAGAATATTTGATGAGGGTATTATAAATAACATTAAATTACAATTTGGTAAACAAGCCTTTAATGATTTTACTAAACATATAAAATATAATGGTTTCGATTTATATTATCCTGATATTGAAACAGTAATAAAGGACAATAAATTAAAAAAGGAGAATATTTTAAAGGCAAAATATCTTATTAAATAAAATCTACTTTTTTAATAACAGAATGAGATTAAAAGGTTAACATTCTAAAAAAAATATCACCTTTTCTAATTTGTTATAATAAATAATAAATAATAAAAATGAAACCTATAGTAAACTTACTTACAAATAGATATTTTTCTAGTAATAATACAGAGTTTAATAAATTAAACACAAACAATATAAAATATAATTTTCAATTTATCCACTTCTCCTTTAATGATTTTACTTCTGATAATTTTAAAAATATTATTGTAAATAAATTTAAACTAAATACTACTTATTCTATTTTATTAAAAATAAGTAGTCCTAACAATCTTATCTTTAAAATGTGTGGACCCCAAATAGGACTGGTAATAAAAAATGAACATGATCTTAATTACTATGATAAACTTTATACTGCAATAATGACTAGAATAGAATCGACTATTGATAATTATAATTATATAGATAGTATTGATGCAATAGAGATTATGTATTCAGTTTTAATACCCCAACCGGAACTAACCTTAAAAAATATTTCTAATTTATTTTTAAATAAACGATTAATTAGTATTAAAGAAACAAAAAGAAATTTTAATAAAAATTTACTACCTCTAACTTTGGATACTAGTTATTTTGGTATAGCGGTGTCTTTTTCTGATAGATTAAAATATATTAATATAATTAATAGTAATATTATAGTTAATAAAGAAAAAGTATTTTCCATAAATGAATCGGATAAAATGTTTATATATCAATCACCAACTAAAAAAAATAAATTAATAATAGTATCTAAAAAAATTGATACTATTACTTATTTTAGAGATATTTATGATTTAGAAACAGGAATTGAGATTAAAGTAATTAAAGATACAATTGTATCTTCTGAGAATAATAATTATGAAAACATTATATTTGAAAGAACTATTGATTCTGTAACTTTAACTATTAAAAATCAAAAAGTAATCAAAGTACAAATACTTAATAAATTAAGTCCAATTATTTATAATAAAACACAACTAAAAATAGATAGAAATACTAACTTTGGTAGTTTTGATTTAGAAACATTTGTAGATTCAGATGGTGTAGCTAAAGTATATGCTCTAGGGTTTGTTACTAATATAGATAAAAATTCTAATTTATTTTATTTAACTGATTACGATAATTTAGAATCTCATCATTTAATATTAAAGGGTATTGATGCAATGTTAGTTAATAAATATAATAATTTTATTTTTTATAGTCATAACTTAGGTCATTTTGATGTTGTATTCTTGTATAATGTTTTATTAAATGTTAATTTGAAAAAAGGATTTGATTATTATATTTTAAAAACTACTATGAAAGATAATATTATTATTAAATTAGATATAAAAATTAATAATAAATATCATAAAGAGAATATATTAACTAAAAAATCTAAAACCATTAAAATTAGTTTAGTTGATTCTTTAAATTTATTAAATAGTAATTTAGACAAATTAGCTAAAGACTTTAAGGTAGAGACTAAAAAAGGTCATTTTCCTCATTTATTTGTTACTAAAAAAAATTTAAATTATATTGGAAATAAACCAGACATTTCTTATTATAATTATATTAGTGAGAAAGAATATAATGAAATTAACAAAAATAACTGAAGTTTAAAACAAGAGTGTCTAAGTTATTTACAGGATGATCTTAAAAGTCTTTTAGAGATTATGAATGAATTTAGCAGTAAACTATATATTCACTTTAATACTCAAATGACTGAGGCTTTAACTATTACTAGATTAGCTTTAAATATTTTCTTTAAAAATTTTTATCCTAAGAAAGTTATACCCTTAATAAATAAATTATTCTTATTTAATTTTATTACAGAAGGTTATTACGGAGGAATTACGGAAGTTTATAAACCTTATGGTAAAAATTTAATTTATTTAGATGTTAATTCTTTATATCCATTTGCCTCTTTAAATCTTATGCCTGGTTCTGAATGTACTTATATTGAAAGTTTGGAAGAACAAGGATTAGAATTAGATAATTTATTTGGCTTTTTCTATGCTAAAGTGATTACTAATGAACAATACTTAGGTTTATTACCTTTACATATTAATAATAACTTAATATTACCTAACGGTTTATATTTTGGGATCTGGTCTAGTGAAGAACTGAAATTCGCTAAAAAAAATGGCTATAAAATTACAGTAATTAAAGGATATAATTTCAATAAAGTTGATAATTTATTTAAAGAGTTTGTTCTTTTTTTATTTAATAAAAAAGCAAATTCTACTGGTTCTCTTAAGATGATTTGTAAAAGTTTATTAAATAATTTAATAGGTAGACTTGGTTTAAACCTAATTAAACCTATAACTGAAACGGTTAATTTGAAAAAAAGAGATTTTATAGCGAGTACTAGAATTATTTACTCTCAAATTTTTTTAAATAACGATAAATTTTTATTAACTTATTCACCGACTATTTCAACACAAATTTGTAAAGAACACGGTTTAGATTATATTAAAGTTTTAGAAAATGAATATAAAACTAATATTGAAAAAAATATAGATCTTTTTACAGATGTTTCTATAGCTATTGCTGCTATGGTAACTAGTTATGCTAGAATATATATGAATTCTATTAAATTAGAAATTTTAAAAAATGGAGGTCATATTTATTATAGTGATACTGATAGTCTTGTAATTGATAAGACATATATTAATCCTACTTGGATTGGTAACCAATTAGGTCAATTTAAACTAGAATATGAAATTAAAGAAGCTTATTTTATTTCTAATAAAACTTATTGTTTAGTTTTAAATAATGGAGATACTGTTATTAAAACTAAAGGTGTGATCAATAATTATCTAACCATTGAGGATTTTAAAGCTATGTATTGGAATAAATCTAAAGTTAAAGCTACTAAATTTAATACTACTATTAATTATGAAAAAGCTTCAGTATTAATAGATAAAAAAGAGGTCAGTTTAAATTATGACTCTTATATAAAAAGAACAAAAATTTACAATAATGAGGGTATTTGGGTAGATACTAAACCTTTATACATTAATACCTAAATTTTCTTTTTATTGTATTAAGAAAGTTAATTGTACTAAATTTATATTTTTAATTTATTATTTTTTTTAGTACAATTAATATAAAACTATTAAATTAGTTTTTTTACTCTATCACTATTACTATACCCTATTTAGTCAGTGATAGAGTTTTTTTTGACTACTTTCTGGACTTAACTTTCTTATTTTCACTGTTTATATTAACTTGAAATTTTTTAGTTAAATTTGACTATTTAATACAGTTCATTATATTATTGTTTATTTGTATTGTTTTAACTCCCTCCCACTGGTGGTTGTAGAATTTATGTTTCCTTGTAAACTAATCTTAATTATAGTTCTTTTTAGCTTAGAAGGTGAGATTCATAATCTCAAATAAATAAGTGTGCTAGCCCCTCGCTTTTTTATTCCTTTAAGCAATTAGTTCTTACGGTTAGGATTGGAGTCCGCTAATTGTTACTTCTTTCTGTTTATTTTTATTCTCACGGTAATTAGAAATATCTTTACATATCATTCTATGCTGGTTATTAAAATAAAGAAATTGAAGTTACCTTATTTTAAAGATATGAATTTCTAAAATATTATTTAATTTGAAATATTTTTGTTTTATTTATATTCTATTTCGGAGGGATTTGTATTAATATTTTAGTATTATATTAAGAAAATAATATATTCCTCTCTGATTGATTAATAATAAATAATTAATAATATTTAATAATTAATAAATAATATATTAATAATAATAACCCCGCGAAGCGGCCAGCGCATAAAAGGATACACAAGAATACATACAATATTAGTTAATTATATTAATAGCTTAAAAAAATAATAAATAATTATTTAACAATGGATATGTATATACATAATACTATATATATATATATATATAAAAGAGTATTAGTGGCACTTATTAATATATATATTAAAAAAAGTCTCTTAATAATATAAACAGTCACAAATATATGAGGATTATTATATAATAAAATATAAAAATATATTATATAATAATAATAACCCAATTTACAATATTTATATTATTATGCAAAAAATGATAAAAAAAATTAATAATATAATATAATTTAATATAATTTTATAAAATATAAAAATAAAATTCTCAGAATTTATTATATATTAGTATAAATATTAAATAATATTATATAAAAAAAAAATATATATATTATATTTGTTATCTAATACACTCGAAGCAACTAAAAAATAAATTTTATTTATAACTGATCATGTCTTTTATTTTAAGTTATATATTAAATTAAATGAAAATAATTAATATATAAATATATATATACACAAAATATATATATAAATACATATATAAAAATATATATAAATATATAAATATATATACACCCACTATATAGAATTTAATATTTATATAAAAATAAATATATATAAATATATATATATATATATATAAATATATATAAATTATTGAATTATTTATTATGTAATAATTTCAAAGTATTCTTAAATTAAAATAAAATTCTTAAATATCTACTTTAGTAATCAGGTGGTTTATAAAAATATCTAAAAAATTTTTTATTACTATAATCACTTGAGTTTTTAATTATATAATTACTTATATATGACAATAAACCAAATTATTTTTATAACTAGAAACAGTTATCAAAGTTTTCCTTTTCATTTAGTCTCAGCTTCTCCTTGACCAATCTCAGTAAGTTTCTCATTATTAAGTCTAATGTTAGGTGCAATAATGTACATGCATGGATTCAATTATGGTGATTTCCTATTAGACTTAGGGTTTTATTTAACTCTAGGTGCTATGGCCTTATGATTTAGAGATGTAATATCCGAAGGTACTTACAATGGAGATCATACCAAAGAAGTACAAAGAGGATTTGTTATAGGTTTTTTATTATTTATTATTAGTGAAATATTTGCTTTTTTAAGTGTATTTTGAGCTTTCTTTCATTCTAGTTTGAGTGCTAGTATAGCTATAGGAGGAGTATGACCACCCGTAGGTATAACTCCTTTAGATCCTTATTCTATACCAATGCTTAATACTTTCTTATTAGTAAGTTCAGGTGGTTTTATAACTTATGGACATCATGCTTTAATGCAAGGGAAAAGAACAGATGCTTTATGAGGAGTAATAATAACTATAATATTAGCTATAATATTTACAGGTCTACAATATTATGAATATAGTGGATGTAGCTTTACAATGGCCGATTCAATATATGGTTCTTTGTTTTTTGCTTCCACCGGATTACACGGTATTCATGTAATAATTGGAACACTTTTGCTTTTGGTGGGTTTGTATCGGATAACAAATTATCATGTAACTGATACACACCATCAGGGTTTGGAAGCTGCAATAATTTATTGACACTTTGTTGATGTAGTATGAATTTTTTTGTTTATAACAGTTTATTGTTGAAGTTCATTATAAAAACACCGATTAAACAAATGACAACATTTACAATTAGAATAAGTTCAATGATGACAATGATAATGACAATGATTATAAAAATTTTTATAGTAATTTTAATTATTCTATTAATTAATATTACTCTCGCTTTCTCTAAATTTTATATCAGTAAAATTAATAATAATTCAAAAGAATCAAATAATATTACAAATAATAATAATAATAATACTAATACTAATACTAATAATTTTAATAATAATGATAATAATTGATTAAAAAAAATGATTATTTGAATAAAAAAAAAATTATTAATAATTTTTTCTTGTTCTTATTTTAAAAATATTATTAAATTCCAAAAAACTATTTTCAAGTTAATAATGGGTATAATTAATCCTATTAGTAATATTATTAAAAAATTTGTTTTTAAAATTATATTTACTTTCAAATTTATTAACCTAGCTATCGGTTTATTTGAATTAAGGAGAATTAATCTAATGATAAATCATCCTTTTAAATATTTTTGTGTACATTTTTTAATTACTTTTTTAATCAGTTGAATTAGTAACATACTGGCTTCTTCGGATCTGTCTAATATTAGTATTATGTATTATAATTTAATGGAGAACATTCTTAATAATCCTAGCGATAAAATGACTTTAGGTAACTTTGATGATTGAAAACCATCTATTATGGAGGAGAATTCAAATATTAAAATTTCTAAAATGGAGTCAGTAGGTAATGGTAATCCTTCTAGCTCTGTATTAGACAGTCAGTCAGTAAATCCTACTGAATCTAGTTCTAGTACCACAAATACAAATACAAATACAATAAAATCTAAGTTAGGTAATACTGAATTTACTAATACAACAAATCAGGACAGTAAAAATACAGGGGCTGGTCCATTGGAAATAACTAATACTGTAAACTCTGAAGTAAATAATACAAATAATAATACTAATAATGAAAATAAATCTTGAGGAACATATAATGATACAAATTGAGAAAGTCATGTATGAGCATGAAGTGAAACAGCCAGTGGTGAAAAATTTTATCCAGTATATGAAGATGCTAATACAAAAGTAGGTTTCTATGGTGACGAGGGAAATGTCTATCATCCTAGTCTAAAGGAAGGTCATTGAGAATATCTAAATTTAGACAGAGATCAATTAGGTAATGTAATTCCTACAGAGGGAGATCATTATAATCCTAAACCGGACGTATTTACGGGAGAGCATCTTTATTCTGATCTAGCAGCTCAAGAATATGGATTAACTAAAAATCAAACTTCTCCAGAAATTAATAATTCTGTAAGTACTAGTTCAACCACATTTAATGTGACTGATAATAATATGGCTTCTACATCTGGAACTTCTAATGATAATATACCTTCTACTACAGTTGGTACAGCTAATACAAATACTGTTAATATAGACCAAGCCAACTCATCTGGTCCTTCTAATGTGACTGATAATAATATATCTTCTACAGCTGAAATTTCTCACAGTATTGATAGTACTATTACTTCTTCTTCAGAAACTGCTCCAAGTATGGAGAGTAGTAGTACTATAGGTGGAGACGAAGATTACTTTTCAGATACTTCTACAGTAATGGGTAATAATAACTCCTCTACTGAAGGTATCCCAATGGATATTGAGAATAATATATCCTCTACCGCGCCGAGCGCTACACCTATGGATATTGATAGTAATATATCTTCTAATGATCAGAATTCTATAATTACTGATGAAGATATGTCCTAATACTAACAATTTATTCTTATTTTAATTTTTATCCCCTATTATGAAAAGCTACTTTTTAGTTTTATATCCCGACTAAGAATTTTATATATAAATTATTTTATTCGCGCTGCGCGCGGTATTTTTTTTAAATTTAAACTAATAACTAATAAATTTTTATAATTGAAAAATTTAATAATTATTTAAATTCTTTTAATTTTTAAATTTCAAATTCAAATACAAATACAAATACTATTTTTTATAGAGGATTAATTTACAAAATTCTTTTTAGAAAAAAATTAATTTTTTAATTTAATTTACTGCGCGAAGCGCTTTACTTTAATTTAATTAACTTTAATTAACTTTAATTTACTGCGCGAAGCGCTTTGATTTTTTTTATACTTAAACAAATAAAAAAAATTTTTTATTTTTAAATGATACAAAATTAATTTTTAAAATTTATAATTATATAATTATAATTATAATTATTATGATTATTATAATGATATATAGAATATTATTAATAATAATTTAATACAGGTACCAAAAGGATTAATTACAATAATTTCTTAAAATATGAATATGTCAATAATAATATTTTTAATAGGTATATTAGGTTTTATTTTAAATCGTAAAAATATAATATTAATGATAATTGCTATAGAAATTATGTTACTTGCTGTAACTTTACTAGTTTTAATTGCTAGTTTTAGTTTTGATGATGGTATAGGCCAAATTTTTAGTATTTTTATTATATCTATAGCTGGTGCTGAATCTGTTATAGGTTTAAGTATTATTGTTGCTTTTTTTAGATTAAGAGGAAATATATCTGTAATTAATTAATTATGTTTTTAGCTATTTTATTTTTACCTTTATTAGCTTCTTTTGTATCTGGATTTTTAGGTAGAAAAATAGGAGTAAGTGGAAGTCATATAGTAACTTGTAGTTGTTTAATAATTTCCTCTTTATTAAGCTCCATCGCTTTTTATCAAGTAGGTATATGTAATGATCCTATTTATATTAATTTAGGATATTGAATTCAGTCCGATTATTTTAATTTAGCTTGAGAATTTCTTTTTGATCAATTAACTGTTTCTATGTTTATACCTGTACTTTTTATTTCATCTTTTATACATATTTTCTCTACTGATTATATGAAAGAAGACCCTCATAATCAAAGGTTCTTTGCTTATTTATCTTTATTCACTTTCTTTATGTTAATACTTATATCTGGTGCTAATTATTTTGTTATGTTTGTAGGTTGGGAAGGTATTGGTGTTGTTTCTTATTTATTAATTAATTTTTGATTTACAAGAATACAAGCTAATAAAGCTTCAATATTAGCATTGAATATGAATAGAGTAGGTGCTATGTGGAGTGGGATCTCACTATTGTGCCTAAAACTATCAAACTCCGGGGACACCCTAAAATTTATGATACCAAGCTATAGTCGAAAGGCTATAAGTGGATGAAGTAATTACTCATGTATGGTAATAAGTCATAAAATGAATGAAAAAGAAATGGGTTATCGCGGATCTAAATCAAAATTAAATTTTGTAAAAGAGCAACGAGTAGACGGTAGTTGATGCATATAAAATAATATGCATTTAAGGTGTACTCTAATGGGTTTCGAAAGAAACTATCAAATCAAAATCCTTTCTAAACAATTAAATAAAAACAACAGAAGTTTTTCTATTTTAGTTCAAAATTCTCAGATTGATCCCTGATTTGTCACTTGTTTTTGCGAAGGCGGAAACCTCTTTCGGTGTTTCAATCAATATAGATAACAGAATAAAAGGAAGAGTAGGTTGACCCGTAACTCCGAGCTTTCAAATCTCTCTAAATTCTAGGGATATACAGTTATTATTACAATTGCAAGAATTTTTTTTGCGGAGTAGTCGCGAACAAACAAATTCGAAATGAAAGTAGCTTTAAAGTATATTCGCTTCAAGAGCTAACAAATTTTATATTTCCACATTTTTCAAATTATCCCTTACTTTCTCAAAAAGCAGGTGATTTTCTTTTATTTACTAAAATTATTAAACTGATGTACAATAAGGTGCACTGGACTGAAGATGGATTACAGCAAATAATTAACCTGAGAGCTTCAATGAATTTAGGTTTATCTGATCTGCAAAAATCTAAATTTTCTAAATATAATCCAGTGGGTCGGCCCATAAAAAGTTCTAGTTAAATTCCAGAGCCTAATTGAATCGCAGGTTTAGCAAGCGGTGAAGGTTGCTTCTTTTTGAGTCTTTTTAAATCTAATAAAAATAAGCGCTGGCCGCTTCGCGGGGTCAAGCTGTTCAATTAATATTTAAACTTACGCAACATAAGAGAGACAAAGAATTATTAGAATTAATCGCTAAATTTTTGAATTGTGGAGCTGTTTACTCTCACAGTGAAAATGCTTTCGTTTTCAATGTTACTAAATTTGCAGACATAATAAAAATAATTATTCCAATGTTTAAATCCCATCCGATACAAGGAATCAAACAGTTAGATTCTCCAGATTTCTGTAAAGTTGCTGCTTTAATAGCTAAAAGGGAACATCTAAACCAAAAAGGATTAGCTCAAATCCTATTAATCAAAGAGAGAATGAACACAAAAAGAAAATCCCCGCGCGCAGCGCTTTTAATTTAATTGCATGATAAATTTGAGTGCCATGGATATGGGATTAAGTATAGGATTCTTTGCAATGATAAGTATATTTGGATCTTTAGATTATTCTATAATATATAGTATTGTACCATTTATGAATGATACTGCTATTACTATTATAGCTTTATTATTATTATCGGGTGCTTTGGCTAAATCTAGTCAAATTCCTTTACATTCTTGATTACCAGGCAGTATGGAAGGTCCCGAGCAATGACAATTAATTAATAGGAATTTTATTTTATTAATTTTATCTTTTATCTTTTTAATTTATTATCCTAGATTTATATATGGCGCGCAGTGCTTTTTTTTTAATCTTATAGATATTTATAATAATTCTATTTATTTTTATGATTTGAATTTCAGTATGGGGGAATTATCTACTATACGAATGCGAGATAAAAACGGCAGATTTATAAGCAAACAAGCACCTTTAGTACCTTTAGCGGCTAAATTAAAAGATGCTATTATAGGGGAATTATTAGGAGATGGTCATTTACGTTTTACTCACAAAGGTTCAGATGGGTTACCCAAACCTAATGCTAATGCTCATTTTGCTATGACATTAAAATCAAAAGAGTATGCAACATATTTATGAAAAGATATTTACAATAATATTTGTACTTCTACTCCATTGCGACCTTGGCCTAATCCTAATAAAGGTAAAATACCTAGTCAATACGCCTTTAATAGCCGAAGCTTGCGTTCATTAACTATTTTACATAATGAATGATATGTTTTAAATAAAGAGACGAAAAAATTTATTAAAATAGTACCTTTAAATATTGGTGAATTACTTACTCCTATCGGTCTAGCTCAATGGCTTATGGGAGATGGATTTTGGAGTAATCATGATAAAACTATATTTATTTGTACGGATAATTTTACTTTAGCTGAAGTAGATTTATTAATACAAGTACTTAAAGAGAAATTTAATTTATTAGCTACTAAAACTCGTAGAATAAAAGCAAATAAGGAAATTTGTTGAAGAATTAGATTTAGCAGAAAATCTGAGAATCTTTCCAAATTAATTTCTATAGTTAAACCTTATTTTATTCCTTCAATGTATTATAAATTAAATATAATATATCAAATTTAATCATTCTAAAATAGAATATTAATATAAAAAATAAAATTAGTTATTCTTAAATTCTAATTTATTACAAAATTAAATTCTAATTATAATTTAAGGCGCGTAGCGCGGTTAAAAAAATAAAAATAAATAATTAAAATATAAATTATAAATATAAAATAATTATAAAATATTTTATAGTTGGGCCTTCCTTATGTTTATATAAACAAACATTAAATAATTAACTGTATGCTGGAAAATTCTAAAGACTTGAATACCGCGCGTAGCGCATGGTCTAAATCGAAGGGCGCGCAGCGCCTCAAGTATATACCAATGGACAATCAGCAGGAAACCAAAAATATATTTAAAATTTAAATATTTAATACGTATCCTCAGAGACTATACGTTAATCGTTTTTATCTAATTAGTATAATAAATATATTTTATATTATAAAAAGTATATAAACTTATATATAATAATAGTAAAATAAAGAGATAGTCCAATCATATTTTGAAAGATTATGTATTTTTTTTATATATATTTATATTTATATTAAAAAAATTCTATTTATAATATAAATAATATAAAATATTCAAAGCCAACTCCTGTTTCTGCCTTAATTCATGCTGCTACATTAGTTACTGCTGGGTTATATTTATTAATAAGATCAGCACCTGTATTAGAATACAGTCCAACTGCATTATTAATTATTACTTTAATTGGTGCTACTACTGCTTTTTTTGCTGCAACTTGTGGTTTAGTACAAAATGATTTAAAAAGAATAATTGCTTTTAGTACTATAAGCCAATTAGGTTATATGGTAATGGCTGTTGGTCTTAGTCAATACAATGTAGCTTTAATGCATGTTATTAATCATGCTTTCTTCAAAGCTTTATTATTTTTAGGAGCTGGTGCTGTTATTCATAGTTTATCTGATCAACAAGATATTAGAAAATTAGGAGGATTAATTAAATTTTTACCTTTTACTTATAGTGCAATGTTAGTTGGTTCATTATCTTTATTAGCTACTCCTTGATTGACTGGTTTCTATAGCAAAGATACTATTATTGAATTAGCATACGGTCAATATAACTTCAGTGGTACTTATGCTTATGTCTTAGGGACTATAACAGCAGGTATAACTGCTTTTTATTCTTTTAGATTATTATCCTTAGTATTCTTAACTGTACCTAATGGGAATAAAAAAGCTTATATTAATTCACATGAAGCTAATTTATCCGTTATTATCCCTTTATTTTTCTTAGCTTTATTCAGTATATTCTTTGGTTATATATTCTCTGATTTATTTTTAGGTATGGGGAGTGACTTTTTTGGTAACTCTTTATATATAAAACCTAATAATATTAGTTTAATTGATACAGAATTTAGTATTAATAGTATAATTAAATTATTACCTGCATTATTATCTTTAACTGGTTCTTGTTTAGCTTTTTTCTTATATCATTATAGCTATAATTTTATTACTGATTTAACTAAGAATAAATTAGGAATAATTGTATATACTTTCTTAAATGGTAAATATTTAATTGATATAATCTATAATAAATTTATTATTTCTAGATTTTTAAAATTTGGATATACTATATCTAAATTATTAGATAGAGGTTTTATTGAAATGGTAGGACCTTATGGTTTAAGTATTAAATTTTATAATTTAGCTAATAATATTAGTAAATTAGATACAGGTATTGTTACTACTTATGCTGTGTACTTTACTCTAGCTGCTTTAACTGTTATTTCTGTTATTTTTGCGAATTTATTATTTGATAACTCTTTATTTGTTGAAATTAGATTAATTATCATTTATTTAGTAACTATTATTTTTTGTTCTATCTAAATTTTAATTATTTTTAATATTTATTATTATTATTTAGTTAATTATTTTTTTTTCAGTATTTTTATTTAATTATTTATTAAATTATTTATATAAATAATTAATTATTAATATAAATATAAAATATATACTATCTATCTGTAAGTATAAATTATTAAATTATTAAATTATTATCCCATAATCTTTAAGAATTTATTTAAACCATTGAATTGCTCATAAATAAATAACTTAACAAATTTTAATAATTTGTTTTAAAACTCAATGTCTCATTAGTTATTTAATTATTTAATTAATTATTTATTTATTTATTTAATTATTATTTTTATTATTTAATAAATTATTTAATTATTAAATTATTTATTAATTTTAATTATTAATTTAATAAAATATTTTATTTTCTATTAACGGCCTGAAGCGCCAGAGACTTTTCTTTTTATTTGAGAAATAACTTTATTTTTTTTTTATATGCCTCAATTAATTCCTTTCTATTTTATTAATCAATTATCTTTCTCTTTTTTAAGTTTAATTGCTTTAATATTTGTATTTTCTAATTATATTTTACCTTTATTTACTTTCCAACAAGTAATAAGAATGTTTATTACTAAATTAAGTAATAAAGCCTAATATTTTATATTAGTTATTAATTAACATTTAATCCCCGCGCGCAGCGCTTGTTTTTTATTATTTAAAATTTTTTATATTTTTATAATTATATTATTTAATTAATTTATTATTTTATTAATTTATAAATTTATTTTTTTTTTAATTTATTAATTTATTTAAAATATTAATTTAATATAAAAAAAGTATAATTTTATTTTATTATTATTTATTCCTTTATTATTTTTATAATTTTGTTTTTATTAAAATAAATAATATTCTTAAAATTTAATTTATATTATTTATAATTTTGATAACAATTCGTAACTAAATTTTTTATAATTTATATTCTTGTATTTTAATTAAAATTGAATTATATTTTTTTTACATCTATATGTATAAATATATATAATTCTAATATTAGTTATTAGTTTAAAAGAAATATATTATATCAGATATAAAATAAAATAAATTAAATTAGGAGCGTAGTATAATGGTTAGTATTATGATCTTCAAAATCATTGGTAGGTGTTCAATTCACCTCACTCTTGTTTTTGTTTTTGTTTGGAATAAAAAATTAATTTATTAAATTAATAAAAAAATTCTTAATAAATTATTAAAAATTAAATTAGTAGTAATAATAATATCATTATATTTAATTTTATAATAAAATAATAAAGGAATAAATAATAATAAAAATAAAAAGACTTTAGCATAATTTGGTAATGCAGTTCGCTCATAATGGATATTATAAGGGTTCAATTCCCTTAGGTCTTATCTTATATTTATTAAATTATTAATAATTTAATAAATAATAGATTATATTATCTTTCTGGAAAGAATATAAATTATACATAGGGTATTTGGTCGAGTCTGGTTTATGGCCCTCGTCTTGAAAACGAGTACTTTTTTTAAAGTCGTCGGTTCGAATCCGACAGTACCCGTATTAAAAAAAATTCCTTATTCTTTCTTTTTTTATTTAATTGTTTAAATTAAAAATCAATAATTAAATTTGAATAATTTATATAAAAATAATATACATATATATATTGTATATTTTCAATTTTTTATATTATATAATCTTTAAATATTATAGTTTGCTCTTTTATTCTTTTTTAGTTCATTTTTAAATAATATAGTTGCTATTTTTAATTTAACACATTTTTTTAGTTAATTTAAAGGGCTTCGCCTTCTGAAGATAAAAATATTAAAGGGCTAGCCACCCCCCTGTTTTTAATTTAATTTGTATTTATTGAATTTGATTTTTTAATTTGTTTTTGTTTTGAGCGCTGCGCGCGTTTTGTTTTGTAAAAAAAAATATTTATTTAAATATTTATTTTTAATTTAATTTAATTACTATTATTAAATTGAAAAAAAAATATTTTTTAGGTTAAATTAAGTTTGAATATATTCCAATTATATTTGGCGGTGCCCTCTTTCTAATAAATATAATTATAATATAAATACAATTACAAATATAAATACAAATTAAATTACATAACAGAAAGGAAAGTCTAAAAGAGTATATATTTTTTAGTATTATTGTGATAAAATAATTGAATAATTAATATATTAATTAATATATATCTTATCTCCTTTGTTCAATATTATATTCTTATAATTTTTTATTAAATTAAATTAATTATTAAAAATAAAAAAAATAAATTAAATTTAAATATTAAAAAATAAAAATAAATAAATTAAATAAAAAAAATAAAATTCATAATAAGATAATAATATTATATAAACTAAACAATAAGCTTAACAGTGATTAAATCTAAAAAATATAATATTTTAAATTAATAAATGATAATATTACTACTATTAATACCTTTATTAGGTTCTTTATACTTATCAACTATCTCAGAAAATTCAATTACAAATCAAATAAAAATAAAAAAAATAGCTTTAAATACAACAATAATAAATTTTATTCTATCTTTATATTTATGAATAGAATTTGATTCTAGTACTAGTCAATATCAATTTGTTTATGAATTTAATCAATTAAGTTTTTGTCATTTTAATTTAGGAATAGATGGTATATCCTTATATTTTGTATTATTAACAACTTTTGTAACTCCTATAGCTATATTATCTAATTATAATAATATTAAAAATAATCTTAAATTTTTTTTAATTGCTTTTTTATTATTAGAAACTTTACAAATTGGTGTGTTTGTAGTATTAGATTTATTTTTATTTTATATCTTTTTTGAAAGTGTATTACCCATATTCTTTATAATAATTTTATTATATGGTTCAGGTGAAAATAGAATAAGATCTGCTTTATTATTATTTTTATATACTTTAGCTGGATCTTTATTTATGTTATTAGCTATACTTCAAATTTATAATTATGTAGGATCCACTGATTTCCAATTAATTTCTTTATCTGAGATTAGTCTTGACAGTCAAAAATACTTATGAATAGCTTTTTTTTTAGCTTTTGCAGTTAAAACTCCTTTATGACCTTTTACGGGATGATTATTTAGAGCTCATGCGGATAGTCCTTTAGCGGGTTCTATTTTATTAGCTGCTACTATTTTAAAATTCTCAACTTACGGTATTTTAAGGGTTTTAATTAATTTTTTACCTGATGCTTCTAATTATTTTGCACCTTTAGTTCAAACTATAGCTATAATAACTTTATTATATGCTTCATTAGCTACTATTATTCAACAAGATACTAAAGCTTTAATTGCTTATTCTTCAATTGCACATATGGCTGTAGTTACTTTAGGATTATTTTCTAATACAATTCAGGGTATTGAAGGTGCTATTTTATTAGCTTTAGCTCACGGATTTGTATCTCCAGCTTTATTTATTTGTGTAGGTGGTATCATTTATGAAAGAACTGGTACAAGAGTTATTAACTATATTAGAGGTTTAGTTATTTATATGCCTGTATTTACTATCTTATTCTTTTTATTTACACTAGCTAATACTGGGATTCCTTTAACTTTAAATTTCTTAGGAGAACAATTAGCTTTAATTGGTATATGAGAAAGAAGTCCTATAATAGCTTCTTTAGGAGCCACTGGAATTGTATTAAGTGCTTGTTATTCAATCTGATTATATAATAGAATATCTTATGGAGTTTACTCTCCACATATTAAACCAGTGAAAGATATCTCAAGAAAAGAATTTAATCTTTTAATAGCATTACTTATACCTACGATTTTATTAGGTATATTCCCTAATGTTATTTTAAATTCTTTACATATGTCTGTTACAAGTTTAATTTTTAATATTATCCCCTTATATTTTAATACTTAGAATTATTGAATATTTTTAATCTTTATTCTTTTAGTTAGTTTAATTTAAATTTATATGGTCTAGTTTAATTTAAATTAGTTTATTTTAGTTTAATTTTTCTAAGCCAAAAGTAATACTAATAAAACTTTATTTAGTAAATTTAGTTATATTAATTATATTCTTATTATATTTATATCTTAGGCGCTGCACCCACCCACCAATGAGAAACTAATAAATATATTTTAGATAATATATATTCTAAATTTATTTTTTAATCTTGGATTATTTAATTTTTAATAAGTAATTAAAATTTTAATTTTTATTTTTATCCTTAACAAATTAATTTAATTCCAATTATAATTCCAATTCCAAATACAATTCCAATTACAATTCAATTACAATTCCAATTACAAATCCAATTACAAATTATTGTAAGTTAGAATATAATTATATATTTAGATAATTAATTTATTAATAAGGCGCGAAGCGCCTTTAGAATTTATTAATTTATTTAAGGCAGAAATGAAAAATTCTAATATATTGTTAAATAATTATAAATTTTATATAATAGAATATATATTTTAAAATATTAAAATTAATTAATTTCATACAAGAGTATATAATTTTATAAACTATTAATGCTATTAAAAAAAATTTTTTTTTTAATATATTTTGTATATATACATAATTCCCTTTTTTATTTTTATTGCGCGGTTTTATTTTAAGATTTTTTTTTAATTAATTTATATTAAGTTTCAAATATTATTTATACTAAAAACGCGTGGGAGCTGGCGCTTCGCGCCTAAAAAAAAAAATTAAATTTAATTATAACTAATAATATTTTATACTAAGTGAATCCTTTAATTTATTTAATATATAATATGTTTAATATTAATATTTTATTACCTTTTTTATTAGTAATTCTATTTTATTTTCTTGTTTATATAAAAAAAATTATATACCATTTTTTTTTTATAATATTTGCTATATGAATACTTACCTTTTAGTGCAGAGTTACTCTTACTGTTAGTTTAAGTTTAAGTTTTAGATTTAAATAGGGAGTGTACCCCGTGTATATATATGGATGCTTCGCGCCAGCTCCTATAAGCTCTAATTGATACTTGTAATAGTAATAATTCTAACCTTCTAATTTTTATTCTTCTAATATTAGGGTTTACGAAATATGTTATAGTACTAATTCATCTGATGATAGTTAAAATTCAAATAATACTAATATTAATACTAATTATAATATCCCTACCCAAGGTGAAGCGCGCGCAGCGCCTTATTAGCTTAATTTAATTGGTTGCAACTAAGTTTTTTTAATAACTGGAATTGAGCTGACTATCTAATAACTTTTTCTATATTCATTTTATTTTTTAATTTGGATAATTTTATCCTAATTTAAATATACAAAATTAGTGGGGACTCCTTCCAATACATATAATCAATAGATAAAATAAGATTACCCATTTAAATAAAAGAATATGAATATCATATTATTATTTTTAATATTAGGATTAGTAATCCTACACACTTTTTTTAGACAGAGGTCCTATTTGATTATATTTAATATTATATATTTATTTCGTTGTTAAAATTTTAATAAGTATAACAATTTATATTCAGCCAATTGGATCATAAATAAGTATATATTATGTAATAATCTCTTTATTAATATTAATTAGATTTATGTATAATTCGTTATTATATATAAATATATAAATTGATAATAATATTATTACAAATATAATAAAAGTTGTAACAGAGACAGTTGGTTTATTGCCAATTACTTTGCTCGAAATTAAAATTATTAAAAAAAAAAGAGAATGAATTTAAAAATTAAAGTGAATGTTTTAAAAAATAGTGTATATAGCAAATTGAGTTTATATACAGAAATTGTACCATGGAATGAAAAATGGAGCTATTTTGATATGTATTGAGAAACAATAAAAGCCCCCTGCGCGTAGCGCATTTATTACTGGATATTTTTAAATGTATATCTAATTCTAATAAATTTAAATCTAATTTAAATAAAAATTCTTTTTTCGCTAGAGCTTGTGTTAAATATAACGAATTTTTATTTTTCAGAGGATATGACGCTTTGCACCCTAAATATAATTATTTTATTCCGTTTATTTATAATTATTTAGGAAAAGAAATTAATCCCGAAACTGAGCCTATTATAACCTATAGTTTCAATATTTTGATATTATCTTTAATTGTTCTGTCCTGTATTATTAGTGTATATGGTTCTTTCCTCTCTCTTTATTTAATAAAAAGATTAGATTTAATTAATAGATATCCTAAATTAAATAAAATTGTTAAATATTATGAAAATAGTAATTTACTATTTATAGCAATAGAAATTTTTATTAGTATATTCTTTTTAGTAGTAATTATACTACTAAATTTATTAGTATTTTTACGTTTTATTTTTATTTAAAATATAGTACATAAAACAAAAATTTTTGTTTTTATATAAATATAACAATATTTAACAGAATAAATGTTAATTTAATATTTGTATTTTCTTATATATACCATAGATATTTGTTTTTATACTAAACTATAAATTATATAATATATAAATAATATATAATATTGAGCATTTTTTTTAATAAAATATGTTCTAATACAGTATATTCTTGTAAATTATTTTATAAATATAAAATTATATACAGAGTACCCCCTATTAAAAAAACAAACAAAAAATAAAAAAAATCATTATATACTGACAAAAAATATATTGAATTATATTGACAGATTTTAGCCTCAGAATTAAAAAATAAAAAAATAAAAATAAAAATATAAATACAAATGACAAAACACAATATAAATGTTAATAGACGTATGTTTATTAAAAATATTCCTTTATCTTATTCATTATGCAATAAAAAAAATGTCTAGTTATTCCATAAAAATAAAGAATCGTTATTAGATATTAATTATAATATAATCGCGCTGCGCGCGGGGGCTGGCGGTTTATCGCGCGCAGCGCCCTTATAGGAATCTATCTCTCTTAGAATATAGAAACCTCTACTATATTTATCTTGTATATTATAGGAACAGATATCTCTATAAAAAGTAATATTAAGAGTATGAGATAAAAAAAAACAAAAACAAAAACAAAAAAAAAAAAAAAGTTTTATTATATAATATGGGGATATGTATATTCTAGGGTAATTTTTTTACACTTTATTTGTTTCCTGATTTCAGTTGATTTATATTATTTATTTTATTCTAACTAGAGGGCTTTGCCCTTATATATTGTATTATAATAATAAAATTTTAGTTTAGATAAGAAATAATCCTAGATTTTATAAATTCTTTATTTTTTTAGGGGCTGCGCTGGTCCGCGCGGTATAAGAGAAGAAATTAATAATATAATTTTTGTGATTTTGGGTTTGCGCGCCCGCTTCGCGGGGTATATCTTTTGTTTCTTACTTTATAATTATACTTTTTTTTATAGGTAAAAAATTTATATCACCTATTATATGCATCTTAGCTTAATAAAAAACTAACTGCGCGCCCGCTTCGCGGGGTATATAATTTATAACATAAAATAAATATTAGTTATATAAATATAATTTTAATTAAGAGGAAACTGTTTAAACAGTTATAACTAATTAGAATATGTATATAATTATAATTAATATATACTTATATATAGATATATTAACTTCATATTTTTATATATAAGAATATATGATATTAGGGTTATATCTCTAATATATGTATAGTTATAAGTTTTATTTTATATATAAACAAAAAACAAAAACAAATTTTTATTTTATATTAGTCAATTTTATTTAGTATATTAATATATATAAAACGCGCGCAGCGCTACAAAAAAAAATTTTATATATATATATAAATAAATAATCATATAAAAAATAAAAGAAAGAGGACATATGCATATATGTCTATCTGTAACAATTCTTACAATTACAACTATAATAATAATTTAATAAAAAACGCGCGCTGCGCTTAAAAAAAAAATTATTATACTGTTAAAAATAATTGATTATTCAAATAATTAGATATTTTTATATATAATTTTTATATAATATAATTTAATTAGGTACAAATAATAATTGAATTGATAATAATTACTAAATTTAATAAATAAATTATTATTTAGTTTTGTCACATATTAACATTAAAATAAATATAAATATAATTATGACTTTTTATGTTCTTCTTTTTTCTGTCTTTATAGGTTTTTTCTATAAAGAAATATTTTCATTTATTTTTTCCTGAAATTTATCTACTCAGAGATTAAAAAATATTTGAGGTAAAATTAATAATAATAAAATTTTAGGGTGATTTTTTATTAACCCTGTGGACGCAAAGTTTCCTAAGCTATTTTATTTTTTACCTAAATTTTTTATAATATTAAATTTAATTTTTTCTCCCTTTCTAATATATTATAATTATATTCCCTTAGAATATTTTGATACATATATGGTTGAAGGGGATTCGCCCTCTTCTAGTAGTACAGTTTCAGATAACAACAGTACTACTAATAATAAAACAATTTCTTCTGATGAGGTCATTATAAAAGACAATGAAGTTAAAGTAGATAATACTAATATAAATTTAAAAAATTCTAACATTACTGTTCAAATACCAGGTGCTGCACAAGGTATATTAGGCGGAGCATCGATTAGAGCTGGTATGGTATTAAGTAAAAAAGTACCTTCTATAGGAGGAAAAATGTTAGTTGCTTCAGCCATTGCAGGAATAACAGCCGGGATAACTAGTTTCGGCCCGATTGCGGGTTCAAATTTAGCTGATAAATTTATTAATAAAAACCAAGGTAAATCAGTAAATAAATTATTATCTGATTTAAATATTGATTTTTCAATGTTTAAAGGCCAATTAACAGGTTTAGATGACTATCCTTTAAATCTTATAACAGATATGGCTCTTATAAATGGTTCAGCCATTTTATTTTTATTTATAGTACTTAATGTATTTATAGCAATCATTATAAAAAATAATAATGTAAATATATTTAAGTATTTACCTAAGTGATTAGATCCCAATGTTAATAGATTTAGTAAATTAATACAATTTTTAATAAATAGAAATATCCAAATGTGGTATGAATCTAGAATATTTATCTTAATAGTTAGTTGATTTATGTTATTAATAGGTTTAATAACAAATCAATTTGGTTTACTAATAATATTATATAGTGGATAAATTTTATTTTATTTTCATTTTTAAATTAAAAAATCCCCATACCCCCAGTTATAATTGATTATAATATATAAATAATTATTAATTAAATTATAGATTATATATAGAATATAATATATATATTATACCTCTATAGATTTGTTTGGAGGCGCTGCGCGCCGTATATAAATTACTATGTATTATGAATTAATGAATACTAATTTACTTACCTCTAACTGACTGTTATTACCCTCTTTCGTTATTTAAATAAGAAGCGCTGCGCGTGGTTGAAAATTTTAAATTTGAAAATATTTATTTTGAAAAAAAATAAGATATAAAAATATTATATATTAAAAATTACTAACTTTTTTGTTTTTTGTTTTGTTTTTGTTTTCTTATTAAAAGAGTAGATCAAAAAATTTTTATTAAAAAAAAAATAATTTATATGTCTTTCTTTCTAATTTTTAAATAAAAATTGAAATAATATAGAATAACTCTGTCAAACTTAGGTACCCACTCCAATAGTAATATAAAAAAAAAAATTAATCCTTTATTCATTTACCTATTAAGTAATATAAAAAAAAAATCTTTATTATTCATATAATCAATATTATAAATAAAATTTTTCTGCAGTTTTTGAACAAAATACAATGTATTATTAACAGAGTTATGTATATATTATTTTAAATTAATAATAATATTATTAATAATAAGACAAGACTAATTTTAAGAATATTATATAATATAATATAAACCATACTTAAAATTAGTATAAGCTCCGACAAAATAGGGTCCGCCCTTCAGTGTTAACTTGAAAAACAATTGATTAATTGTTTTTATTAATTATTTATTTATATGAATTTATTTAAAAAATATTGCTAATAATCTTGGGACTATTTATCCTTTCTTTGCACCACAAAAAATGTGCCTACTAAAAGTAACAGTTCTGTTATTTATTCTATTGTACTATTTAAACGAAAGGTTTGATTTATTTTTAAACCGCGCGCAGCGCCCTAAATTTGAATTATTGAATAATTCTTCAATTGATTATATACTACCTGATGAGATTGAAGCCCTAAAAGCTGAAAAATTTAGGCCTAAACTAAACAAACAAAATAATAAGAATATTGAAAGTAGTATAACTAGCGCAAATTCAGGTCCAAATAATAACAGTATGGAAGTAATGGACAAAGAATCGCTTAATCAATTGCAAGATTTAGTTTCTAATCCAGACAATAAACAAATTAGAGATTCAGGTGAATTATGAAAAGAGGTATTCGAACAAATTATTAATAGTATTAAAAATTTTATAAGTGATATTTTGGATGGTTCTAATAAAATCATAGAAAGTTATAATAATTTTATAGAAAGTATAACTAATAGCCTAAACGATTTTAATCATGAACAAATAGGAGCTATAGTTCACTTAAGTGGATCTATTCTAATAATTCATTGCTTAATGAGTATTATTCTTGTGTTATTTGGTGATAAAATTATAAAATATTTTGGGATAGAAGAAAGATATCCAAAATTAGCTCTTTTATTTAAGCTGAGACGCCAAATATTAAATATCAATTTAATAATTAATTTTATAATTATAATCTTAGTATTAATAGTAATCATTTATTTAAATTTTTTAATCTTATTCAGCTAATACCTTTTAAAAATAAACCATAAAACGCGGGGTAAATATACGTATTTATAGCTATTTAAATTAAAAAAAAACTAAAAATTTTATCAAAGGAAAATTTAAAGTTTTTCTTATAAATCATCTCTTCTTATCCTTATATCCCCCTAGATACTATTAAAAACGATCTATTAGAAAAATAAAATAACTTTTATATATATATATATATATTAGGAACCTAATATAAACTGTAACTGGAGAGGGAACGCGCTTGCCGCTTCGCGGGGTATATATTTATATATAAATTAAAAAAGGGGGGGGGGTACCGCTCCTCTCACCAAATTTTAATTTTCTTACTTTATTAGAGAGAGAATATTTTTCTGGTTTTTTTATTCGTTTTCTTTTTCTCTGTTTAATTTTAGTTAATCATGAAATTTATAACTCTCTCTATGTTCTGCCTGGTGAATAAGGGTAGAACATTTGGTAAACTTAACTTATATATTGGTTTATTTATGTTAGTTGGTGAGAGTCGTAATCTCAAATAAAGGGTAGTGTGCTTGCCCCTCACTCAATTTATTCCTTTAACTAAATAAAAATTTCTGTATAAGTTGGGAGTCCACTTAAGTATTATCTTACTTTTTATTTTATCATTCAGTTTTTATATTGATTGCGCTTCGCGCAGTAAGAGTAAGATTTTCCATCTCTCTAAATATGATTATAATGAGTTATTTATATGAAGCCTTTAATAGTTGTTTGGGATCGAGGGGTTCTGGGCTTGAATATGATAGGTGATTGAAATTAAAATTTATTTTAATGAACTAATCCATAACGTTCCTTGATCATATTTTATATTGACTGGTGGTGTAGGAAGAAAATCCCTATAGCTTTACCGACTACTAGGTAATGGTTTTTGTAACAGAAAATCTATTATATTAATTTATTATATTGAGTTACTTATTGATATAGGACACTTTGGTTTACTTCTAGTTTACTTTTCGTCTTATTAATTATTACTGCAACAAATACAAATTTTTTTATTATATTTAAGAACTATTAATTATTCTTCTTTTCCTTGTCTTTTAAGTCATACACAGATGATAACTAAGTCAGGTTCAGGTTATTTTAATAATATCCTGAATAATAATTATATTCCTTTTTCTTCTCTTTCTTTGCCTCAGACTTTGAATAGTTCTAGATCTTTTTCTAGTTCTTCCATTTGTTCCCTTGCTTCAGATAAGGATTTACTTGGTTTAATTGATTCTAATTCTCTGGGGTCACATAGTAATCTCTTAGCTAATATAAATAGTTCTAGTTTAGATTTATTAAAAATTCAGGAAAAAACAAATATAAATTTTAGTTTAAAAAGTTACTACTTAGCTTATCCTTTCTCATTACATGTTTTTATTAAGTTGTTAGTTTTAAATTTAAATCTTAATTCTAATTATACAATATTGTTCCAATATCATTCATATCAATTGAATTTAAATTATATGATTACTAGACAATGTGGTTTAATCGTAAAAGACTCTCATGATATTAATTATTATATTGATTTATATAATTTTTTTATTGAAAATTTAGAAATGTTAACTGATCTTTATCAAATTCAATTACCTGATATTATAATAATTAATATTAAACAAATTATTTTAAATAAAGAGTTCTTATTGGATGATATTAAAAATATTAGTTTAAATAAGAGTATAACTAAACTCGTTGAAACTAAATCATTTTTTAGAAAACAAATTATTCCTTTAACTTATAAAGAAGAATATTTAGGTAATTTATTAGTTGATGAAATTAGATTAGAATATTTAAACAAATTAATCGATTTAATAAATAATCATCAAATTGTGATTCCTAATAAGAATAAATATAATGAATTAAATGATTCACAAAGTCAAAATAATTACTTAAATAAAGTAAAAGGTGCTAGTGAATATAAAGTATTCTTAAGTAAAGATACTAAACATTTAATTATTAGTAATTCAGTTTCAGAAAATAATCTTATTTTTAGATAAGTTTTTAATATTAAAATAGGTCAATATCTATATAGAATTATGGATACTTTATCTACAAATGATAATTTAAATTATTTTTCTCATGCAGACATTGACTCAAAATTAGGTGTGGTTTTTGGTCCAGAAGATAAATTAATGGTTAGAAGTATTAGAAATACTTCTTTAATTATAGAACTAATAAAATAGAAGGGTTTAAACAATCTATAAAATTAGATGCAATTAAATATATTGAACACAAAAAATTTATTCTTGAGAACAAAGGTATAAAAATATTTGAAAATTCACCTACAGCTAATAAAGCCTTTGGTACATTTGATTTAGAAACATTGATAATTAAAGGTGAAAATAATATCAATAGTTCAGTAGTATATTCTGTCGGGTTTAAAACAAATTTAGATCAAATTAATTCAAATAAGTTTTATTACACTGATCATTTTAAGGATATAAATCTGGATAATTTTGATTTATTAGTAATAAAATGTTTAGATAGTATGATTGTTCCTAAATATAATAAATTTATATTTTATGTTCCTAATATGGGTGGTTATGATTCAGTTTTTATTCTAAAAATTTTATTAAAATATAATGAAATTAACGGAGAAACTTATTTAATTGAACCTTTCTATAGAGATAATAGAATGCTAAAATTAACTTTAAGAAATAAAAATAATTTAAAAGTTAAAATAATGTTGGTAGATTCTTATAATTTACTTTCCAATAGTTTAGATAAATTAGCTAAAGATTTGGATGTTGACACTTTAAAAGGAATATTCCCTTATCTTTTTCCTAATTTATTTAATTTAGACTATGTTGGTCCTATGCCTGAAATTTCTTATTATAATTCTAATGTAACTACAAAATTATATGATAGTTTATATCAAGAAAAATGGTCTTTAAGGGATGAAACTCTAAAGTATTTAGATAAGGATTTAAGTGCTCTACTAGAAATTTTAAATGAGTTCCAAGATGATTTATTTATAAATCACAATTTAGAATTAACTAGTAGTTTAACTATTTCTAATTTAGCATTAACTAAATTCTTAAAATATTATCTGAATGAGAGTAAATTACCTTTAATTACTAAATCTAGTATATATGAATTTTGTGCTAATGCTTATTATGGAGGAAGAACTGAAGTTTTTAATCCATATGGTGAAAATTTTAATTTTTTAGATGTTAATTCTTTATATCCTTTTGCTGCTCTAAACCCTATGCCGGGTACAGAATGTATATGGCTAGAATCTTACAATGACAAAGGTCTTAATTTAGACCAATTATTTGGATTCTTTTATGCTGAAGTAGTTACTAATAATCAATATTTTGGATTGTTACCGCTGCAAACTAAAGAGGGTTTAATCTTCCCGCGCTGCGCGCGGTAAATTTTCTGGTATTTGGACTTCAGTTGAATTACAATTTGCTCAAAAACACGGATATAAAATAAAAATTATTAAAGGTTATCAATTTAATAAGCAAAATAATGTATTTAATAAGTATGTATTAGAAAATGCAGATATGAAAGATAGATCTGTAGGAACAGCTAGACATGTTATAAAAAGTCTTCAAAATAATTTAATCGGTCGATTTGGAATAAACCCTATTAAACCTGTTTCAAAAGTAGTGAATCAAAAAACTTTTGATAGTATAGCATCCACATGTGAGATTAAAAGTTTTAACGTTTTAAATGACCTAAAATATTTAGTAACTTATAATCCTTTAATCAGTAAAATTATTTGTGAAGAAAATAATTTAGATTATACAAAAGTAATCTTAAATAATAAAAATAAAAATATTACTAATAATTTAGATGTGTTTAAAGATTGCTCAGTGGTGATAGCAGCTTTTGTAAATAGCTATGCTAGAATTCATATGCTGAAGATATTATTAAAAATACATGAACATGGTGGTATTATTTATTATATGGATACTGATAGTATAGCTACAAATTTATCTTTAGATAATATATATCAAATATTAGGAAATAATATTGGTAATAAATTAGGTCAATTAAAATTTGAATATACAGGATTAAAGGGAATTTACATAACTAATAAAACCTATGGGGTATTATTAGAAAATGGTAAAGAGAAAATTAAATCCAAAGGAGTTCTTTCTAATTCTATAAAATTTAAAGACATTGAAACTATGTATTTAGAATCTAAAAATATTAAAGCCACTAAAGTTTATAGTAATATAAATGTAGAAAAAGGGTATGTTTTAATAGAATCTAAAAAGGTAGAATTAAATTGGGATAGTTATAAAAAAAGAATCAAATTATATGACTCAGTAAGTAATTTATGGGTAAATACTAAACCTATCTATATAGATAATTTAACCAAAAGTTTAACATTATTTGAATCTAAAAATATAATTGTTTACAAACCTTAAAAAGTTTCTATCATTCATTTTTAATCTAGAAATATAATTGTTAAAAATCCCCTGGCCGGCGTAGCAGTATGTCGTCCTTTTCTGTCTTAAAGAAAAACCAAAATAAAAACTTTCTATAACTTTATTTTAACCGGTTATTTAAAATAAAGAAAAAAAAAAACAAAAAGCTCAAACTAGCTTTTTTTTCCAAATATCATCTTAAACTATTAGGGGGATACTTGGTTTTTTGTAATAATTAAATAAAAACAAAAAACTCAATCAGCTCCTATTTTGGAAATTTGGAAATAATTGAGAAAAAAAATTAATTTAAATTTATAACTTTAATTGGTTAGCGTTGCTTCTTTTTCTTAGCGAAGCAGAATAAACACTAGAAATAAAATCTATATTTTTTTGGGTTTTTTTTTATTACTTATAAAATATAAATTGCGAAATTTATAGAGAATAGCATATGAGAGAAATAAATTTTAGTATGAAAGTATTGAAAGAGATTTTAAAATTTTAGCTATAATATAATATGTACTACTATCTAATTTTAAGCCCAAAAGTTAAAAGGGCTAGATGCTAAGTAATTGGATTATTGGGGATAAAAAAGCTTAAGTAAGAGTTAAAATAGAGGAAAAGTGAGTGAAAAGCAAGATTGTTAACCAGTAACTAATTAATTCTGAAAAACCGTACTATGTACGATAATAATTTAAAATTTTATTAATAACAATATAAAATATATAATTGATTAAGTCTTAAATTAATATTATATCATTTAAAATTTATTATTATTATTATTATTATTATTATTATTATTATTAATTTAATTATAATAAGGTTATTTTATAATTAAATTAGAAAAGCCGCGATTAAAGAAATTTTAACTAATAAAAAGTAAATTTATAATTATCAAATAAAAACAAGATACACCCATAAAAAAAGTATTACAAAATGAATAATCATATTTTTAAAACTAACGTTAATCATAAATTGTTTAAGGGTTGGCGATTTGCTGAAATCATTGAAACTATCTATATCTTCTTTTATTATTTTAGGTAAATACTTAGGAACAATTTTAAATTCTATTTCATAAAAATATTTATATTTTATATATGTTAATAACACATAAATACAACCAAATAAACCCCATACAAATATACCTCATTTTATATAAAATATATAATAAACTAAAAAATTATTTATAGAATATATTGTAATTAAAATATAATTATCAGTATCCTCAATCTTAAAGATATATTTTAAGACTAAACAAATAAAAATAAAAATATAAATAGAATATTTAAATAATTTGCATCCATTAATATTATTATTAGACTTACTACTATCCTTACTATCATTACTGTTAGTTATCTTATTTTTTAAAAATAATAAAGATTTTGATATATCTGATGTATCAATATTACTATGATTTGTGTCACTAGTTTGATGTATAAATTCAATAGTATGTCTAGATGGATATTTGTGACTTATAACAAATAAACCACCTAAAATAAAAGGTGCCGCTCATAAACTAAACTTTCTAACCTGCTTAGCACGGTCTAATACTGCCTTTAATCTGTCTTTTTCCGGTAAATAACTAAAATTATCTCTTCCATAAAGAGCATGTGCATAACTTTTAATTAAAACTCTATAAGATAAAGTTATACTAATAAAACTAACAACACCAAAACCTAAATTAGTGTATATATTATTATTTTTAAATATATCAATACTTTTTTTAGAGTATTCTAAAAATAAGTCAATATTTTCAGCTAAATTAGTTTTATTAATTTTTATATAGTTCTCTTCATTTTTTTTAATTAAATTTAATAGTTGTGTATTTTTTAAATTATTAGCTAAATAAAGATCTAAATTATTAATAACTCTATTTAAACGATCCTTGTCTGGATTTAAAATTAATTCTGGATTTTTTCTTATAATATCCATACCTTCAAGTAATCCATTTCTTTCTAAAATTTCATTCAAATTAGTTTCATTATTTTCACTCTCTCTTTGTAAATTAAATGCTTTTTTGATTTTTTCTCTATTTGCTTTGTTAAAAATACCCACAGTTTCATCTCCATATCTAGGGAATGCTTCTTCAAAACTAGTGGAAATTTCACTTATATGTTCACTAAGAGTCTTATCTTCACTAGCACTTATTTCTTCATTTTGTTTGTTTAATTGTAATAATTCAGATAAACCACTTTTTAATCTTTTAACATCAGCATCGGTTAACTGTATAGAATCTTTTTCATTCCCCATATTTTTGTTTTTATTTTATTTTTATTATTGTTTTTTAATTAGTACTACCTATTAAGTAGTAACGAAGACACTGTTGAAATTTTGAAAAAATTAATGTTCTAGGGGTAGAGGGGAATATATAGCAGTACTGTTTTCTGATCTATGTATTTGTATTTTTTTTTTATTTAGGGTTTTTTTTATAAAAAAATTATTTTTTTTTCATTCCTTTGCATATAGTAATATATGCTTCTGTTAGAATTAGGTTCCAAAACAGATCTATGTCAATATGTTATTTATAATTAAAATAGTCTAAAAGTATTATCTTTATTTTTTTCTATAAACGGAGATAACTTAAATTTAATTATAAAAACTAAAAGAAAACCGAAATTTTCAATGTGGGTATTAATATAATTATATAATATTGTGTGTTCTTATTTTTTGTTTTATCACACAACTAAAATCTTTTCTTTAGTCGCCTAAAAATGTTAATAATTTAATATTTTAATAATAAGAGCGTTAATTAATTCTTTAATTAACTCTCTTCAATAGATAAAGTGCACCATGGGTAGCTAATGCATAAGTATTATGCATACATCAATGTATAAAAATTTACGTAAATACTTAAAATTAAAGCTATTAATATAAATAATGAATTAATAAAAATATAATAGTGTTGTAATTTAATTCTTAGCTTGATAATTCCGCTTAATTTAGGTCATTTTTTCTCTAATGACAATTTGTCAATTAAATAGTTACCGTAAAAAGCAAATAATATACTAATTAAACATGTTAGAATAAATATACATATTAGTATATTTATTAAAATACACAATTCATGAATAGACAATGTATCCAAATAAGTTTTATAACAACTAATAATTTCAGAAATTGAATTATCTTCAAGTAATTTAGATTCTAAATTATTAAAATATTTTCCAAGTTCTTCCGTACGAGTGATAATACTTTTTATAACAGTCCCCATTTCTGTACTTAAATGGTTTAGTTTTTCCCCAATCTCACTTTGTTGTTCAGGAGCTAAATAGTTATCAAGTAATTTTTCTGAATTATCTTTAATCTTATCAGAATATGTTTCCATTTTTCCTATTTCTTCTTTTATTTTTCCATTATCTTCTGTAAAATATTTTTTAATATTTATGTCTATAATACCATTAATTTGTTTTGGAACATCATCTACACCCTTCTTAATATAATCATTAGAATTACAATTAGAATTAGAATTAGAATTAGAATTAGAATTAAAATTAGTTAAAAAAATTTTAGTTATTGTTCTATTTTTAATTTTAGCAAAGAATGGATAAACAGTCCCAAGATTATTAGCAATATTTTTTTTTTTTTAAATAAGAGCTTAATTTCATATAAATAAATAATTAATAAAAACAATTAATCAATTGTTTTTCAAGTTAACACTGAAGCAGGGGGGGGGGGTAAGGGCGGACCCTATTTTCTCACACTTTTCTATATTCCTTTCCAATTTTGTCGTTTTTTTAATTAATTCTGAAAAGATAGACATATATTATTATTAATTTATAATAATAATAGCGATATATATATTCCTAACCAATAATAAATTTAGAACCCATTTATAAGTGTGATACTATATATTCTTTTATACCCTAGAATATTTTTAGAACTATTATAAGTTTGAGAATATATATTCTTATAAAGAATAATTTTAGAACCATTATAATTTTTAAAAGCGCTGCGCGCGGGGATCAATGTGTTGAGAATAAAATTAAGAATACTGAGTTTTATGTATTGTTATTGAGGTGATAAAAAAACAAAAACCGCGCGCAGCGCTATGAAAAATGAATTTAAACTAATATTGAATGTAAAATGTCTATATTTATATTTATATTCTAAACGACTAAAAGGTAAAATTAAAAAATGATAAATATAAATTATATTATACTGATACTGATAAAAGTAAATAATTTAACCCGCGCGCAGCGCTTTTAAAACAAAAATGAAGCGCATTCATAAAAAACAAAAATGGGGCGCGCTAGAACTAATGAGAGTAAATTCCGTTTAGATGGATTTTTAGTGAGGGCCCGCGTTCAAAATTAACAGATGAAAATGAACCGCGCTACGCGCCTTAAACATATTATGAGAAATTTTAGAATAAAACTCAACAAGACTTAATATATATGTACAGATATAAAACGGATTGAAAATTAAGAAGTAAATTAAGCAATATTACCTAATAAACTGTTATTAGAATTAGATCCTGAATTTAGTAATAGGTGCAGTTAAATTAGCCGAAATTAATTTGGGATATAAAGTATTATTAATAGATAAAAAGGCTAAAGCTTTGGATATTGAGTCTCCTGGGCATAAAATTACAGACTTCCTAAATAATTTTTATTACCAATTTTAACCCTCTCTTATATTTTAGCTAACTTAATATTACTTTATTTCCCATAAATTTTAGTACACGCTTCGCGCTATAGTACAGTTACCCTTAGATAAAATTAGTAGAATAAATAATACAATACGACCCCTTCCAGATTCGAACTGAGACCCACCTAAATGACAATCAGGTACTCTACCAATTAAGCTAAGGGGCCAAATTATACTTAAACTAAATAAAATAAATAGAATAACATTAATTATACTTAGTACTCTTTTAATAACCATAAAAGAAAAAATAGGCGCTCCGCGCAGTATCTATCAGAAAAACTGTTTGAAAATCACTAGAGGAATAAATAAATTTATTTTTATAAATATATATATGTAATTGTTTGAGGTATTATATAAATATAATAAGGCTAAAAGGAAAGTAAAATTAGAATTATAAAAATAAGCAAAGATACAACCAAGATAAAGTAATTACAAAATAAATAATCATATTTTGAAAACTAATGTTCAATAGAGGAATATATAGCAGTACTGTTTTCTGATCTATGTATTTTATTCTTATTTTATATAATATTATTTTTTTTTTTTATTTTTTTACTCTAAATATTTTTTATTTATTTTTTTTTTTCATTTTTCATTTATCAAATATATAAGAATATATATTTTTGTTTTTAATCTCACTAGTTAATTCTATTCTTTAATCACCTAAAAATGTTAATAATTTAATATTTTAATAATAAGAGCATCATCTCCTTAATTAACTTTCTTCAATAGGTAAGTGCACCGTTATTAATAAAACTATGTAATATTCTGTGTTTTTCTTGTGTATTCTTTTTATTTTTGATTGTTATTATTGGTTTTGGTTTTGTTGTTTTTGTTTTTGATTTTAAAGAAAGGTATATATATACATATACATATATCTAATATATATTATATAACATATACCTCTCTTAATATTATATTATATGTAATAATTATTAAATACAAATAATACTAATAATACTAAACTACAATACTAATAATAATATATATAATATAGATAAGCGCTACGCGCGGGGATAAAAAGATTAAAAATTAATCAATAATAGAATAACCACTTGTAACTGTTACACTATAAGCACCTCTTCTACTTTTCCCATGAATTCTAGATAAATTTACTAATTTAGCATTATTTCTTGTTAAAGATCCTCTTTGAATTTCTCTATTTCTAACTCTTTGATAGTATCTTTGATTCATAAATCTACCAGCTAATCTTAATTTAATTCCAGTAAGTACTGAAGGTATAATAGGATTCATTTTTCTAGTTCTAATTTTTAATTTAGTAGCATTAATAGTATAACCAATACGGAATATAATTTGTCTAATTAATTTATATTTAGTATAATTAACAATAAATCCAATAAGATTAACAAAAACAGTACTATCCAATTGAGGTGCATATAATCTTATTAATTCTAATTCTACCGGTTGTTTTAAATACTTACTTAAGCTTTTACCTAAATTACTTAATTGTTCATTATTTAATAATAAAAATTTAGAATAAAATTTAGACTTTAAAATTCTTTTTCTAACATCCGGAGATCAAAAAAACCAAACTTGAATTTTTATTTTTTTATGAGAAATAAGGAAAATAGGTGTACTAATAGAACCACACATTTTATGAAAGGAATAATGTAACAGAGAATAAATATTTTGAATTTTAAAAAAATTATTTTTTTTTTTATTAAAACTATATACAACATTAGTATTTTCAGCTAAGTTACTACTATATCTAGTTACTGATTTTATATAATTATGTGTTTTAAATATTATTTCTCTTTTGACTTCTTGAACTGTAGGCTGTACTCAACTCGGTAGAATATAATTAAAAATTTTTTTTTTATTATTTAATATTTTATTCTTTTCTTCAAAAATAAAATTATCAATAGTATCCCCTAATCTTTTTAATACAGGGATTTTAATATGCGCTGCGCGCGGTAAATTGTTATCACTATCCTTTTTTAATGCTAATATTTTATCTTCTTTAGTTAAAATTATTTTTTTAAATTTAATTTTTTTATTAAAAAATTTGGATAAATCTTTTACATAGTATCCGTAATACTCTAAACCTTTTACCTGTCTAGCCATATCCTTTTCGGCTCTTATATTAATCATTTTCTGTATATTTATTATAGTATCTATTTTAAAATCGGGTAAATTTCCTAAAGGAAATTCTTTTTTTAATAAAGGAAGTGCTATTAAACGACTTATTTTATCATTACTTTCTGCAGTTATTTTTGTATTCTTGTAGCTATTAATCATAATTCAGTATAAAAAATTTTTTTATTTTAATATTAATATGTGACAAAACTAAATAATAATTTATTTATTAAATTTAGTAATTATTATCAATTCAATTATTATTTGTACCTAATTAAATTATATTATATAAAAATTATATATAAAAATATCTAATTATTTGAATAATCAATTATTTTTAACAGTATAATAATTTTTTATAATTAATTTTTTTATTAAATTATTATTATAGTTGTAATTGTAAGAATTGTTACAGATAGATAATTTGTTCCTATTTTATCTTCTTCTTTTATTTTCCTTTTATAAATAGATCTTAACTAATTAAATATTAACTAATATATATACTAAATAAAGATTAAGAATTTTTAATAAATTATTATATTTATATATTTATATTCTTATTTTATAAGTTTTTTTTTTGTTAAAAAAAATATTCATAAGAATAAATCGTATTTAATTAACAATAGAGGCAAATAAACCCACCGCGCTGCGCGCTAACTAAACCAAAACAAATAGAGACGCGGAGCGCAGTAAAACAATAATTATTCATTCATAATACAAACAAATATATATGCTCAGTTCTGTTTAATCTCTCAACAGAGATAGAATTAGATATATATACAATATAGAATATATAATATATATTATATTATATTCTTTATATAATCAGTTAATTTTTTTAAAAATTAAATATTATTTATAAAATAAAAATCAGTAATAAAAGGTTTAGTTCCAATTAATAATTAATTATTAAATAAGGTGCGAAACGCGGGGATAATAAGGCGCAAAGCGCTTAAAAATAAATTTCTAAATAATAGAGTTTATATACAATTATATATGGATATAATTATATATAACTAAAAAAAACTAATTTTTTATATATTTATATATTTTTGTTTTTAAAAAAATAGTATAGATATATTTAGGTATAAGGTTATTACTAATACCATAATTATTAATAAGACATTTAATATTATATAAGATTGTTTAATTTTGCTACGTAATTCAATAAATTTTGCTATTTTAGGTAATTTTTTTTCTAAATTTAAATAATTTATTAATTTATCTCCATAAATAGTAGTTATAATTGAGAATATACTTATTAAAATAAAGATTGTTCCACTTATATGAACAACTGCCCATTTTTGATTAAAATCTAATGTTTCAAGGAAATGTCAATAATCTGCTATATATTGTGAAATTACCCCACCATCAATACTTCTGTTACTTAAATAATCACATAAATTTTCTCATTTATCATTACTTTCTTTAAGTTTATTAGTTATTTCGGTAGCTTTCTGAATCATATCTTCACCTATATTTATTCGTTCTTCAGCAGTAAGGTTCGGATATTTATTATTAATTAAATCATAACCTAAATTTTCTAAATTATCGGATTCTTCTATTATTTCTGTGAAATCTTTTTTTATTTCCTGAGCTTTTCTTAATATTATTTCAGTATCAATTTCTTGTGCTTTATTTGTTTTAGCTAAAATATTCTCATATTTGTACTCTAAATACCCATTTCTGTCTTGTTCAGTATATCAATCGTGTTGAATATCATTTTCCCTCTCAGTTTGTTCTGCATTATATACGGCCATTAAAAAGGGTCAAATACCTATTCCTTCTATTATTATTCTTGTTAATATTCTTTCCATTGTTATAAAAATTTATTTATTTTTGTTTTTAATATTAATATGTGACAAAACTAAATAATAATTTATTTATTAAATTTAGTAATTATTATCAATTCAATTATTATTTGTACCTAATTAAATTATATTATATAAAAATTATATATAAAAATATCTAATTATTTGAATAATCAATTATTTTTAACAGTATAATAATTTTTTATAATTAATTTTTTTATTAAATTATTATTATAGTTGTAATTGTAAGAATTGTTACAGATAGATAAATTTTCTATTTTTATCTTCTTCTTTTATTATTAAATTTTAAAAAATTATTTTATTTATATAAATATATCTATAAATATATAAAATATACTAAATAAAACTGATTAATTTTTAATTTTTTTTTTAAATTAAAAGCGTAAAATTAATTAAATTATTTAAATTTAATTAATTAAAAATTTTTATCTCAAAAGTAAAAAAAGGATATAACAAATAAACTAATAAATATAAACTATTTAAATAAGGCTTTTACCAGATTCGAACTGACTCTAGCTTCTTGAAGGGGAGCTGTACTACCATTATACTTAAAAACCTATATATTTTATATGACACGCAGCGCTTTTTTTTGTTTGTTTTATTTAAAAGGCACGCAACACGGGGATAAAGTGAAAATTATTTTATTTTATTTAAAAAAGAATTTTTTATTTTAATAAAATTTTTATTATAAATGGCGACTTAGGAATTGAACCTAATCTAACAGTTCATGAGACTGAAGTGCTAACCGTTACACTAAATCGCTTTTCTAACCAAAAACAAACCAATAAATAGAAAACGCGCGCAGCGCTACAAAAAGAATATAAAAACTTATTTTTATAATAATTCAAAGATTGAATTAATTTTTTTTATATTTTATATTTTATATTTTATATTTTATATTTAATATTTTTTTTAATTTATAATTATAAAAATTTTATCGTATATATATATAATATATACTCTTTTAATATTATTTCAGGTTTTTTTATTTAAAACTATTTTTTTTTTAGCCTAAACCAAAAAATAATTTAATTTTAATAAAAGTATAAATAAAATGAATTAATCTGACCCGCCCCATGGAACCAAACCAAAATAAAAATATAACTAATTATGAGTGCCGCGCGCTACATACAATTTTAATAAGGTATCAAGAGGAATTGAACCTCTGAAAAAAGTATTAACAGTACCCCGCATTAACCACTCTGCCATGACACCTGAATATTATATGTATATAATACATGATAGGCGCGATTCGAACACGCTATATATCTCCCACCCAAAGGGAGCGACGAACCAATTTGTCATCTACCATCCAAGTATATATTCTAACTATTCTTATAATTAATTAAATCAATTTAAATTTATATTTCATTAAATATATAAAAACTTATATTAAAAAAATTTTATTTATTTTATTTATTTTATTTTTAAAATTATTTTTTTTATTTATTTATATTTATATATTATTATATAATAATATTTTTTATTTTTATTACTTATATAACTATATATATAGTTTCATTATATAAAAAAGAAAATTAAATTAAATTAGAGAATTAATTACAGAATTAAAAATTTAATTAAACAGTCTAGAAGCGCGTGTTATAGTCCGATCATTAATTATATAAATAATATTTTTTTTTAATTAAGTCCAATTCAATCCAATAATATTTTTATAATTTAAATAAATTTAATTAAATAGAAATAATATTATAATATATATATAAATATATATATATATATTTTAATGAGCAGTAAAGGAATCGAACCTTTTACGGCGTAAACCAATTCTTTTACAGAGAACCACCATTACCAATCGGATCACCTGCCCTAAATTTTTGTTTTATAAGATTATATAATTTAATCTCTTTTATTATAAAAAATAATAAATTATTATAATTAAATTTTAATAATAATTATTATAACTGTTTAACTGTAAATAAAATTATAGTATTATCTATTATAATTATAAATTTATACTAGTACTAGAAATAGTACTAGTACTACTAATAATAGTAATAGTAAAGTTAATATTAATATTAATATTATATTAAAATATATAGTGTCTCAAAACTATATATATAACTATTTATTAATATTTATTTATTTTTAATAAATAAGCTATCAATCATTCTTAAGTTAATAGTTAATAATAAACCAATATTAGATTTGAATAAAAAAAATTTAAAAACTAACCGCGCGGAGCGCAATAAAAATTGTAATTAAATTTAATAAATTATTATTAATTAATATAATAAATTAAAATTTACAGTTATTAATAATTATATAAAAATTTTATTAAATTTAATAAATAAAGTATTTATAATTAAAAATATTAAATTATTAAGCCTTAATTGAAAATAAATTTATCCTAATAAACTAATTAAAATTTTAAAATAAAAATAAAATAATAATTAATATATGAAACAAAATGAAAACACCTGGACTTGAACCAGGACTTTCTCCTTAAAAGGGAGACACTCAACCACTCAAGTTCTGCTTCCTATAAATAACTAAATACCTGAGTTGATCAGATTCGAACTGATATAAGCCATCACCAAAAAATGGTGTTTTTCCAAATTAAACTACAACTCATATTAGTTATCTAAAAATAATAATTATTTTCCTAGCCGAAAACTGGAATCGAACCAATATTTAAGTCTTACAAGGAATTCGTTTTACCAATTAAACTATTCCGGCTATATTAATTTTGTTTTTTATTATTATATATATATATTTTATTTTATTTTATTTTATAAAAATACTATTTTAATTTAATTATTTAATTTTTTCAGAATTGAATAAAATACTATGCCCCGAAATGGAATCGAACCACTAGTCTTTTGATCTTCAAACAAACGCTTTAACCATTAAACTATCGGGGCTTATTATAAATATAATATATTAAATTGGAGAAAGATAGAATCGAACTATCATAAATGTAGTGCAAGTACAACTGATTACCATTATCAGATTTCCCCCTTAATATTTATTTATAATATATATTTTTATAATATAATATTAGTCTCTTTTATAAAATTTATGTAATATAATATTATTATTTAATATAAAAAATAATATTCACAACCCCCCCCGCGCGCAGCGCTTAAAGATTAAATTATTAAATAAAAAAATTATTAATATTAATATTATTATTAATATTATTATTATTATTAATATTATTAAATTTAATATTATTATTAGAATTATTAATATTAATAAATAAATTTAAAAACACAACACTAAAAGCAAAGCATCCAAAAATAAAGCGCTTCGCGCGGGGATTTAATTTAAATTTTTCAAATAAGAAAGTTTAATAGCTCCAGATCCAATTTCTAATATAAAACCTATTGTTAAAACAATAAAGAATAATAAAGCAATAGAGAAACCAAATAAACTAACTTTAAAAATAGTAACAGCTATAGGAAATAATAATAATATTTCCAGATCAAATACTAAGAATAGCATACATACAATATAAAAATGTATTTGAAATTGAGATCGAGTTTGTCCATGAATTTCAGAGAATCCACATTCATAAGGAGATAATTTATTTTCATCTGGTCTATTAGTAGCTAATAAAAAGTTTATACCTAATAAAGCAAAAGCTAAAAAAGGTACAAAAATAAAAAACATAATTAAATTATTCATTTAAAAGTAAAATAAAGATAAAGAAATAATTGTAGTAATATTTAATAAAATAGAAGGTTTAAATACAAAAAATAAAATAGCTAAAGTAAGAGTAGAAATAATAAAACTATGAGTATTAGAAATTCAAAAATAATTATAATTAGTATTAGTATAACTATTACTATTATAACTATTAATAGTAGTTCCTTTAATAAAATTATTATTACTATGTATATAATCAGGCCCCATTAAATTAGTATTATTATTTTCAGTATGTAAAATTTTAATAATTTTTAAATAATAACTAGCACTTATTATACTTACTATTATTCCTAATAAAGACATAAAATAGTAACCATTCTGAAGAGCTGAAGATAAAACAAATTGTTTAGCAAAAAAACCTAATAAAGGAGGTATACCTGCCATAGAAAATAAACAAATAGTTAAACATATACTAATTAAAGGATTAATAAAAAAAATACCTTTAAGTTGAGAAATTAAACTAATATCATTTTCAGACCCTGTATAATTACTTTTATATAAATTATAAGGATAATCTGAATTAAATAAACCTATAGTTATTAATATTAAAAAAATATTTAAATTAGTTATTGAATATTGAATAATATAAAATAATACAGATTCTATAGATTGTTGACTATTTATAGATAAAGCTAATAAAATAAATCCCAGATGTGAAATTGTACTATATGCCAATAATCTTTTTATTTTAGTTTGAGATAAACCAAGTATTGTACCTATTAATAACGACATTAAAGAACTTATTAATAATATATTTTTTAATATAATTGTTAAATCAGTATTTATAATACTATTTTCATTTAATATTATTGATTCTATTAAATTACTATTTATACTTGTAATTGAGCTAACGAAGGCACGAACCGCCATATTATTAATTAATACTCCTAATTTACTTTGTAATTCTATTAAGAATATTAATATAGCTATTTTAGGCATAATAGTTAATCAAATAGTGACTATAGTCGGACTATTATCATATACATCCGGTGCTCAATTATGTAAAGGTGCAGCTCCTATTTTTATTAATAAACCGATAATAATAAAAATTATACCTAAATATACCCCTCATAAAATAGTATTTTCGCTATTAACTGAAATTATATTATATATTGAATCTAATTGAGTTAAACCACTATAACTATATATTAAACAACAACCAAATAAAATTATACATGAAGATAATCCTCCTAATAAATAATATTTTAATCCTGCTGATATTGCGGATTCTGAATTTCTATATAAAGAAGCTAAAATATACACACCAAAGGATTGTAATTCTATACTTAAATATAAAGAAATTAAATCTGCTGAAGATAATAATAAAATAGAACCTAAAGTAGATATTAATACTATTAATGAATATTCTGTGGAATAATTAGCCATTTTTATTCTTATTAAATTTAAATCTAATTTTTTCAATGTAGGGGAGCTAGCGCACAGCGCCATTATTATTATCGAACCTATTAATAATATTATCTCTTCATATATTTGACTTATTATACTGGTTTGAAATAATCCACTATATATACCTATACCTGATCCAATTGACTGAATATATAAAGCATTTATTGATATTGCTCCGGCATAAATAAATATTATAGCAGATATTCTAGAATAAAAAATAGGAACTATATTTCTATTAATAGAAGGTAGGGCTATTGCCACTATTAAAATTAAGATACTTAAAAAGATCATTACTTATTGATTTTTTTTTTTCAGTTTTTATCATAGCGCGGTAGTTAGACGTCATACATAAATATTTTACACTAAAATTAAGAAATTAATTTATATATATTTAATTATATATTGATTATAAATACAGCCGAAGGCACGCCAAAGCCTAATATTAAATACATTTATATATATTAATTTAAAATTTATAATTCTTATAGTATAATTTATTAATAATAATTTAACCATATAATATTATATTATATTAATTTATATACATATTATATATATAAATATAATTATATATAGTTTTAAATTTTAATATTTATTATTAATATATTGATATTAATATAATTAATATATTTATTACTTATCCAGCTTAGTAGTATAACTAAAATTTACCCTTTAATTATAATTAACTAAAAAAATAAATTACTATTAATTAATAATTATAATACTTATAAATATGGTTATTGTTATATAATAATTATAGCTTGTAAAATTAATTAATTTATAATATTTATTATTTAATAATATTTTACTTAATTAATTTAATTAATTATTATTAAATTTTATTTTATATTATTATTTAATTATTTATATATTATTATATAATATTATTATTAATATAATATTATTATAAAATGAATTTATAATTTATATAATTATTTATTATTATAAATTTAAATAATTTAGTTATTAATAATAGAATTATTTAATACAATAACAGAAGTTAATAAACTTTAAATTATTTTATTTTATTAAATATTAATAAATATAGTATATTTATATAGTAAAAATTAAATAAATAATTTTGTAGCGCTGCGCGCGTTTTTTATTTTTTAATATAATATTACTAAATAAATAATTGCAAAATAACAAATTTTAAATAAAAATTATTGAATCAATTTCAGCTAATTAAAAATTATTACTACGCCAATAAAAAATCATTTATATAATAAATAATTTAAGAAATTAAAAAATTAAAATTATAAAATAATTATTTTCAAAGGTTCATAATTATAGTTTCTGATATAGATTTATTATTTGTAATTTTTTAATTTAACTGTTTAATCTTAATTTCAAATTTAATTAAAATTATAATTAATTACAGACTTTAATTTTATAAATATTATATAAACAAAAATAAATGAGAATCTTAATATTATTTAATAGAATAATTGAAAAAAAAAAAACAAATATGAGAATATTATTATAATAGGGACGAATAAAATGGAATATTAAATTTATTTTAATTTATAACCGCGCGCAGCGCTAAAAATATAATTTAATAAATAAAAGTATAATAACTAATAATAACAAATAAAATTAACAATACAGATTTTAATTATTTATTCTAATCTTAGAATATTATTTATTTAATTACTACCTAATAAAACCGCGCGCAGCGCTATATTAAAAATAAAGATATATATATAATATCCCGGCGCGAAGCGCTTTAGAAGTTAAGCAAATTTAGGCCTCAGTCTAATTTTAATAAATTATTTATTTATTTACCCCGCGAAGCGGGCGCGGTAGTACTTAATATAGAAACTAATCTGTTAAAATACATAACAAGATAAATGATGGCTCTAATTTTATTGTATACTGTCACTTTACTCCATTTTGACCGCGCGGAGCGCAATAGCACTTAAGTTTAATTTTTAAATTTAAACGTAAACTGAAAATTTAAATTTAAACTTAAACTCAAACTTAATTGAGAAATTAATTATTTTATTGGCTCTATATATATTTTATTTAAATTTGTATTGTTTGGAGCGAGTGAAAATTATAGAATTTAATTCTTTATTTCCTACTTTCACTTTGTTCCTTATTTAACTACCCGCGCGCAGCGCTTAAAAATTCTTCACTTTTTTATTTTAATTTGTTCACTAGTAAAGTTCATTTTTTATTAATTAATTATTGAAATTATTCAGGGGCGATAAATTGTTAAAATATTAATTAACTTCTGTTTTTTGTTTTTGTTAATGAAATCAGATTTAATTACTGGAACTGTTTATTTTATCCTGTTTTAAGTTTAGCGCTGCGCGCAGGTATTTTTATATTTATATTTATATCGGCGCACAGCGCCTGTATAAAACCTTTGCTATAACTCTGAGTGACCGTTTCATAGAAAATAAAATAAAGTCAAAATGAAAATTTAAAAAAAAAACAAAACAAAACAAACAAACAAAAACAAACGTGGTATATAAATTCTATTCATTATTTTTTTTAGTACTTTTGGATTGTTTATTTAATTAGTACTACTATTTAGTAAATAACAACGGGCCTTTAAAAGGGAATTTTTTTTATTCCTGTTCATACAGACTAAACTAACTAGAGCTAATAATTGAAGTTTAAATTTATATTTAACCACGCGAAGCGGCCAGCGCTTAATATTTTATCCGCGCGCAGCGCTTTAATTTTAATCTAATTTTGTATATATGTCTCTTTATACATATATTCTTATAGTAATAAATATCTAAAATAGATATATTATTATATTTATATATATGATATTTTATAAATTAACTAACAAACATTAATATTAGGTTCCATACTGTATTAAATTATAACTGATTAAAATAGAAAATTAATTTTGTTTTTTATTTTTAATTTTATATCTATATAGCGCTCCCCATTTTTGTTTTTAAATGAATGCGCTTCATTTTTGTTTTTTAAAAAAGCGCTGCGCGCGGGTCCTTTTTTAACTGGATTCAAGAAATTGAATAATTTTTAAATTAGATATTATTTTTGTCATATAAAATTAGATTAAATAAATTTTTAATAAGTAAATTAGTTAATAATCTGTTAATAAAATTAATTTTAAAGTTATTAATTTGTATTTTAATTTTAATTTTTTTTTATTTTATTTTATTTTATTTTATTTTATTTTTGGTTTTTGTTTGATTGCGCTTCGCGCAGTTTCAGTCTCAGTTTAAGTTTAAATTTAAATTTTCAGTTTTTTTGGTTTATATGATTATATCTTCTGATATTTTCTACAGATAGGCCCTGAAAATAATTGCGCATAAATTTTATTTAATTTAGTTTAATTTAGTTAAATTAGTATAGTTTTATAAAAATAATTTATATTGCTAATATAAAATATATATTAATATTGATATAGTTATTATATCAAGCGCTCCGCGCGGGGATTAAAGTTTGGATAAAAAAAAACAATTACAATTCCAATTACAATTGCAATTTTGGTTGGTTTATACTATATATTAAAAAATTCAATAATAAATTATTTTTTAATATTATTTATTAAATCTAAATAATGTGTACTAATATATTCTAAATGAGTAATATAAAGATTTAAAAAATATATACTCATAATTAAAGTAACTACCATTACTAATATAATAAGAATAATATTTACTGTGACAGATTTACTATATATATTAATTATATATTTAATATAATTTTTTATTTTAATTACATAATTTTCGGAAAAAAATTTATTTAGAAAACTTAATTTCAATTCTTTATTAACAAGGAAATTAGAACCTAAACATAATATTAACACTATAACTAAAAATAAAGTTATTATATTTAAACCTAATATACAACTTATCAATACTTCTACAGGATTATCACTAAAAATCAAAGATATCAAATTTTTTTCATTAGGAGATAATATTCAATATTTATCTATTGGTATTATAGATTCAATGCTTGAAGGAATGAAATTATAATCCAAATTATCAAAAATTGTATTTTGATAGTCAGTATCAGTGTTACTTTAAAATTTTACAATAGAATTATTATCAATATTATTATTTCCAGTATTTGTATTTAAATTATTACTATTAGTATTAGTAATTGTTCCAGTATTCTCTCAGTTTGAGTTTGAACTATTAGTATTAGTAGTTGTTCCACTATTTCCAGTATTTGTACTTGAACCGCTAGTATTAGTAGTTGTTCCACTATTTCCAGTATTTGTACTTGAACTATTACTTTTAGATACTGATTCTATAATCATATTACCTCCTTCTGGACCTGTTTTTTTACCAATAACACCTACAGCAGCACTGGCTCCTAAAACAGCAATTTTAGCTCCAATAGGTAGACTCTTAGGTATAAGCTTCGTAGAAGCTTTAATAGCAGCACCCGCAGCCATACCAGCACCAAACGAATTTGCTGCTTGACTAATTGCTTCTAGACCTTTTTTTAAAAAGTTTATATGAGGCTCTTCATTTCCATCACTTAAATAAATAGTGCCAGTATATAAATATATACTTAATAAAATTATTATAATTAAAATAAATATTAATTTTTGGCAGATATTCATGTATTTATTGGCAGAAAACTGTAATCCGTCCTCAATATAAGAGATAATAGGATAAGAAATTAAAAAAGAAAATAGGCTGAATAAAAAAGAATGATTTGAAAAAGATTCCAATAAGGATATAAAAGATTTTAATCTATTAATCTCAACTTGAGAAAGTTTGTTACTTAGAATTGCTGTTCAAAAGGTATTGATGTGTGTGTTATGAATAAGAATAGAGATTACTATAAATAAAGAAAAAATTACAATTAATATTATTGTAATTTTTAAAATGAAAGTTCACTGAGGACTTATTAAAATTTAATTTTAGGCCGAGAAACGTCTGCAATATATGCAAATAAAGTATTTTTTATTTTATTTTTAGCAGGTTGAGGGGAATCAACTATGTATGAATTTAATAGTCTAAATAGTACATTTTGTTTTAAAAATCTCATATGTGTTTAGTTTGGTTTGTATAATGGGTATTGTGTTTTTATCTTTTTTATTAAAAATTTAAATTAATTATTTTATAAATATATTATATAACAATTTAGTATAGTATATAATATTATCGCCTAGTAATTAATTAAACTTTTTATCTTGTATTTTTTGTTTTAAGTTTTATAGGAGTTAATTATTTAAACATTAAAATTTAATAAAATTACACTGTATCAATTTCTTAATTATCGGCTATATAACCCCTGAATCACTTTTGTGGCGCGCAGCGCTATTTATATTTATTTAAAAATATATATATAAATATTTAATAAATATAAGGGCACCCAAAACTCTTAGAAAGCGCAGCGCGCGGTTAAATAAAATAATTTTTTTAAGAATATTTTATTAAATTTAAATTTAATTTTAATTTATTAAAATAAATAAATTATTAAGCCCAAGAAGATTTGAACTTCTATAAATTTCTCATCAAGAAATCATTCTACCATTAAATTATAGGCTTGTATCTTAACTCTTTTAGACTAATAATAATTATTTCTTTTATTTATATTAATAATTCTGTTATATTTAATTTGTATAGAAAAAAAATTCAGTTAATTAAATAATATTTAATTAAGTTAATCTACTTTAATTTAATTTAAGTAAAGTTAAATTAATTTTTTTTTTTATTAAAAAAAAATTTTATATAATAATTATCTCTTATATATAAATTATATATGGATCCATATACTTTAAGTATTAATTATACTTTAATTTAAGAAATTAAATATGAAAATTATTTAATAACTAATATATATATATATAATTTATATAAACTTTCTAATGTATATTATTATATATATGTAATATATATATATCTATATACATTAATAATAATTAAATAATCAATATACTATTAATATAAATTTAATATAATATATTTTAATAATAAAATATATAATATAGAATATATATATTATTAAATAATAATCATTATTATATATAATATATAGTAATATTAAATTAGAATATTTAGTATCTAAAGAAATACAAGGATAAATATTAATTTTATATTAAATAATTTACAATATTAAAATATTATATAATAAAATTTTTAATATAAATATAAATTTGAATATTTACTTAAATATAAAATTTAATATAATTTATATTAATAAAAATATTCCTATATATAAAAATAAAAATATAGGGATATATATATAAATGTAAGTATAGACGTATATATATATATAAATATAAATATAAAAAATATATTACAGGATGGGGGGTTTAAAAAAAAAATAAAATTAATAATATTAATAAGGTTAATAATATTAATAAGATTAATAAGATTAATAAGATTAATTAAAATTAATAAGATTAATTAAATTAATAAGGAGCGATATCAAAAGCTATTAAAATACTAGGTACTAATATAATAAATGCTACTGCTACAGGTAATAAATTTAATCAACATAAGTCCATTAATTGATCTCATCTTAATCTTGGTAAAGTGGCTCTAAATCAAACAAAGATAAAACAGAAAATACATGTTTTAAATCCAAGAATTGCTGATTGTAAATTTATAATTGAATCATTAACAAATAATTCAGGCATATGATATCCACCTAAAAATAAAATAGAAGTAATTGCACTAAATAATATTATTGAAGAATATTCAGCTAAAAAAAAGAAAACAAAAGGAACACTAGAATGTTCAGTAAAGAAACCAGCCACTAATTCAGATTCCTAATGAAAGATTAGATTTGAAAAATAAAAATATCTTATCTAATATAATGTATTAATTTAATTATTTAATTATTTATTTAATGTTAATCATTAATTTCTTTAATATAGAATTTACCCCGCGAAGCGGCCAGCGCTAGGGTTTAATTTTCCAGGTTTACTTATTAAACTTAAAGTTATTTTATTATGACTTTTTCCAAACATAGGATGATTAATTTTATTTAAAAATCTTGATTTCATTTTTTCTATTGCTTGTTTTGTGTGTTTATACCCCAACATGGATTTAGCTTCTGTTTAAAATTAAATAAAGAAGAAAAAGGGAAAGCAGATATTACAGTAGTTTCGATATCTGTTAACAATACAGCAGGATCTGTATGAAAATAATATATTACTATATTAAATTTGTTTAAACCTTATTTTTTTATAGATCTTTGTAATCTTAAGTTGGAATCTCTACCTTTAATGTGGACCATTAATCTAGAATATAAATTTAAACTAGAACCAATATACTGTTTAGAAGATTTATTGTGTATTAAACCATAAACTCCGCCTAAATTTCCTAAATCTGTCTTTAATAATTTAATCTCAGAAAGCTTACTATAAGTTTTTAAGGATTTAATAGGTATAACCTTAAAAACGGATTTTGTTTAAAAAAATAGGAAAAAAATTATCGTATTGAAGTTTATCATAATAACTTTGATAAATTAAAAACAGTAAAATAAATAATAATAATTTCAATATCATAATTTATCCAGAATCTTTCAATAATGGTAGGACTATATCATATTTCATTTAGTTATTAGAAATTATCGCGTGTAGTCTCTGAGGAACCTACTTATAGTAAAATTTTGTGGCGCGCAGCGCTATTAATTTAAAACTATTAATGTTACTATGTTGGTTTCCTGCTGATTGTCCATTGTAATATCTTTAAGATTTTTACTATCTATTATAAATTAGATGAGTACTTAAAGCTTTAGAAGTTTCCAGCTTATAGCTATATTTATAGAGGCTAAATCGATTAGTCTTAAGGCTTAGCCTCTTGAAGATCAAAAGGTGTTCGACTAGTTTCAGCTAATATAGAAATAAAATAAACTATAAATACAGGGAATAAAGGAACAATATATCAAATAGCTTGTTGTCTTTCAATAATAGTAGTAAAATTAAAAGATCCTGTTAATATAATTATTATTAATATAGCTGAACTTAATATTAATTCGTAACTAATCATAGCAGCAGTACTTCTTAGTGCTATAATATTATATAATATAATATAATATTTGGACCATATCTTTATCTATAATTAACGCGAACAGTAAAAATATATACAGATATACATACATAATATTAATAGATAGAAAATTAAAAAACGCGCGCAGCGCTACAAAAACAAAAAACGCGCGCAGCGCTACAAAAATTTTTTTCAAGAACTCCAAATATACCCTTTTTTTGTTAGAAATATATCCCTTTTAATTTGGTTGAATTTTTATCTATCTATATATACTGCACCGCCAATAATCTAAAATTAAAGGTTGTAAAATCTCACTAGTTTGTTAGTTAAAATAATAGCTAGCTGTCTATTAGCAATATTCAAACTTATACTGCGCGAAGCGCACTGCATCGAGGCTTCGCCCCTTTCCTCTGTGAATTTAGAAATAAGAGTTATTCCCTATTTTAAGCAATTTTATTTATTTATTTTTTGTTTTTTTATTATTTGCATAAATTTATAAGGCGCGAAGCGCTCTAATTTCACCATTTACATCCTTCACTAAAGCTAAGAAGGCGCTTCGCGCCTTATAACAGTAGTATCTGGAGGCGCTACGCGCCATTAAGAGATTGTTTAGGGGCGCGGGGCACCTATAAACATTTTTAATTAAATTATATCTGATGCAAGGCGCTTCGCGCCTTATATCCATTGTAATTTCTAAGCTAATTTAACCTTTTTTAGAGAAGATAAATAAAAACTACCGCGCTGCGCGCCCATCTATTAAACCAGCGCGCGAAGCGCCATTGATTTCAATTTTACTGCGCGAAGCGCCCTTTGGGTATTCCGAATGGATTACTCGGATATAAGGATCTATAACCTTTAATTTTGGTAACTTAACATAGATAACAAACGTATGGCCTCTGAAGTTCCTACTGACGAATTACACGCTGTGGTTACTGGCGAATTATTCAACTTTAAAAGAGTTTTTACTTTAGAACCCTGAATAATTCAACAAAGGGCGGCGTGCAGCCCGATAAAGTATCTAGTAAAGGTAAGCATTATGCGCGCTTTATGAATTCCTCGCTTATAGTTTGTTTTAAATAAAGACTCACATCTATATTGGGCCACTGTTCGGCGACCCTAAAAAAGCATATTTAGAATTAGCCGATCAACCAGCAAATAATACACCATACACTCCTAATGAAGATAAAGCTAAGGTATATAAAGCTCCTAATGAAAAATCTGATATTGTTAAACCTTGCCCAAAAGGAATTATTCCTCATCCTAATAAACTAAATATTAAAGTAAATATAGGAGATAAATAAAATAATATTTTATTAGATTGAGAAGGTATAACTGTTTCTTTAACTATTAATTTTAAAGCATCACTAAACGGTTGTAATATACCATAATATCCTGTGGTATTAGGTCCTACTCTTCGTTGATGAGCTGCTAATTGTTTTCTTTCTATTATAGTCATAAAAGCAACAGATAATAAAATAGGTAATAGTACTAATAGTACATCTATTATATTTATTAAAATACTTAAAATTGTTATTATAAAATTATTTGAAATCATTGGTTTTTAGTTTTAAATTTAATGTGTATATATATATTATACATATATTTAATATATTCTATATGATATTAATTTTACTATTCTAATTTTAGAAAAGTGATTAATATAATATAAAAATTTATATTAGTATACATATATTTGTGTGACGCCTTAGAGAATTTGTACTTATAATTTAATCTAATTTGAAATTTTTTAAAAGATTGTGTATATAATATATAATATAAAAAATTTTATTTTTTTTTTATTTATTTTTAATTTTTTTAAAAATTTATTTATTTTTTATATTTTTTATTACATAAAATTGAAGAATATTTTATTACTTTTAAGAAATTATTATTTTATTTATTTTTATATAAAATAATATACACTGTAACAATTAGTTTTTTTTGAAATTTGAAATTTAGAATTAATTTAGTCTTATATATTTAAATATATATAAAGATATAAATATATATATATATATATACATATATAAAGAGAGGGCTTCGCCCTATATAAAGAGATCTGTGTGTATTTATTTATTATATTTTTTCTTAATTAAAAAAAATTAAATACTTATTTTGAAATTAAAAATATTAGAACAATACTAATATTCAATTAAATTTCATTCTCTTTTGGACTCGAACCAAAATTAACATTTTAGAAGAATACTGTTCTACCATTAAACTAAGAGAATTGGAGTGGCGCTTCGCGCCTTATATAATTTCTTAACTCAAAAAAATAAAATTATATATAAAATATAACTGTTTATTAAAGATAAAACCGCGCGAAGCGCATTATAATTATAAAAATAAACAAAAAATAATTTATCTTTTATTTTATTAGTTATATATTTAACAAAATAATAAAAATTTAATAGTTGAAAGTAGAGTTAAGAGGGAATTGAACCCTTTAATTATAAACTTTGCAGGTTTACTACAGAACCTTCTGTATACTTAACCCTCTAGTATTAATATTTTTTATTCTTAAACTTCCCTTTTATTTATTATATTTTTGTTTTTAATATTATTAATTAATTAAACAAAAGATTATTATATATATAATATTTTATATTTGATTAAATAGTTATTATCAATTTAATAAACTAAAAAATATAATAATCAAACTATTATTATTTATAATTATTTTATTTATATAAATAAGAATATTATTAACTATTTAGTTACTTATACTATACTATTTTTTTTAATTTAATTTAATTTAATTTAATTTATTTATTGCGCTTCGCGCGCTTTTTATTTTAGTTATTTTTATACTAAGGCGCCCTCCTCCAATAAAAATCTTTGTAATTATACACTATCTAGGAAAGATTTTAATTATTAATAGCATAAAACTATTAATAATTAGTGTAGTGTATTTTTTTTTTTTTTCTTGCTAATTTTTATTACCCTATTTGTATAATGCGCTTCGCGCGGGGGTATTTAAATATCTTTTAGGTTTCTTACTTTTTTTGTATAAAATTTTTTTTTAATATATATAATATATATAAATTCAAAAGTATATTTTATAAATTAGAAAATATAATTTGTTAAAAACAGAAACATTTTATTTTAATAATTAAAATAAAAGATGTAATTATAAATTATAAAATATAAAATATAATTTATAAATTATGAATATAATATTAAGAAAGAAATCATTAAAGCAAATAATCCAGTAGCTTCAGCTAAAGCGAAACCTAGTATAGCATAACTAAATAATTGATTTCTTAATTGAGGGTTTCTAGATGTGGCTTCAATTAAAGAAGAGAAAATTAAACCGATACCGGCACCAGCACCAATCAATCCAGAACAAGCTATTCCAGCTCCAATATATTTTGCTGCAGTTAACATAAGACATTTAAATACTTATCGATAGCGTCTAGCATATATTATAATTTAAATGATATACTCTTTTATCCCTTTTTTATTTAAGTACCAATAATATAATAGTATTATTAGGGCGCGGAGCGCTAATTTTTATAATTCATAATATTAACTAATATTAAATTAACTAATATTAAATTAAATTATATTTAACTATTATTTTCATTAGTATAAATATTAAAATTGTCAATTTTGGAAAATTTAGAATTAAAAATTAATTTTATATATATATATAAAAAATTTTTATTTTTATTTTTATTTTTATTTTTATTTTTATTTTTATTTTTATTTTTATTTTTATTTTTATTTTTATTTTTTTTATAACTGAATTCTTAAAATATATATTATTATAATAATAATAACAGCAACTAAACTTATCCTGCGCGAAGCGCACAACTTAATTAGAACAAAATAAAATTGGTAGGATAATGTAAATATTATATATATGTTATATATATAAAAATCTACAATTAAAATACTAATAACAAATACTAGTATAATATAATATAATTATCTATATAAAACTATATTAATTATAATTAAATTAAAATTAAAAATAGGACATAATAATATGAATAATCAGACTTGAACTGATAACATCTATTTGGAAGACAGGAATTATACCATTTAACTATACTCATCAAATTAATTTTTTTTTATAATTATATTTAGCGCTGCGCGCCATCTTTTTAATAATAATTACATCTAAATTTTATTAGTCAAAAAAAATTTGTCATTAATTAATTTAATATATTCAATTGATTTTAAATAATTAATATTAATTATTAAATAATAATTATTTAATAAAACTACCGCGCTGCGCGCTAACAAGAACAAAAAAGAATAAATTAACCGCCCGCAGCGCTTTAAAAAACAAACGCGCGCAGCGCTACAAAAAACAAACAACAAAAACAAACAAAACAAAACAAAACAAACAAAAACAAAACAAAAACAAAACAAAACAAAAAATTTTGAAATTTTTTAATTATAATATTCTGTAATTTTTAAAATGAAAATAAAATAGGCGCGTAGCGCGTTTTCAAAAAATACGAACAAAGAGATTCGAACTCTTAAGGAATAACTTCCACTTCTACTTAAGAGAAGATTGTTTACCAAATTTCAACATGTTCGTTTTAAAAAAATTTAAATTTAATTACAAAAAATAAAAAAATATTCTAATTAAGGGCGCGTAGCGCATTAGAAAAAATTTTATAAAATTAGTTATTATAAAAGATGAGCATAAAATATAAGCTAGAATGGCGCGCAGCGCCTTACTTAATACTTTTTAATATATAAATTTTAGAATTAATTAATTAATTAAAATTAATTTTATTTTATAATCATTATTTATTTAATTTAAAATAATATTAAATAATTTAATTTAATTAACGCGCGCAGCGCTAAAATAAATTTATTTTTCTTTATATTTAATATACTATTAAATTTAATTTAGCGCTGCGCGCCATTAATCTTTAGTTATAATATTTATAATATTAATTAAATTTAAAGTTAAATTTATTAATTTTTATTAAAAATAAAAATAATTATTCTGTGTATATTTTTTTTTTAATTCCAACTATATTCTAAATATCCCGTTTTAGTATAGAACTTAAAATTCTAATAAAAACTCCTTATATACATATATAATATATATGTATATATATATATATATTAAAAATAATTTATATTTTATAATTACCCCGCGAAGCGGCCGAAGCGGCCGCGCTTCTATAATTTTATAATAATCAAAATTTTTAGTACATCTTATTGGATTCGAACCAATAATCCTTTGCTTCGAAGGCAACAGCTGTCACCAATTCAGCTAAAGATGATTATTGTGGCCCGCGCTTTTTTTGTTATATATTTTTTTATTTTATATAATATATGGCGCGCAGCGCTTTTTTTTTGTTTATTTTTATTTATATATATAAATAAAAAGGGATAAAATTAATCGCGCGTAGCGCATTACGAGCAAAGAGACTTGAACTCTTACGATAACATAAATACCTAAAATCTACCCGGCTACCATTTTCGGCATACTCGTTAAATTAATATTTATAAATCATATTTTTTTAATATAAAAATATTTGCTTAATAAATTATATATATAATAATTTTAATTAATAATTTAACTTTTAACGCGCGCAGCGCTAAAAACGAAAAAAATAAAAAAAAAGATTAAAAAAAACAAAAAATTAATTAAAAATTAATTAAATAATTATAGTATAGGGAAAAAATAATATTATTATATTATTAAACTATAATATAAATTATAATAAATATATTTAATAATATGAAATAAGGAGTAGAGTAATCGAAACTCTGTCTGTAATGTGTAAAATTACTGCTAAACCACTCAGCTAACCCCTTTCCAAAAAGAATTTTTTTATTTAAAAACTATTTTATAAATTAATTATTTTATATTATAACTGCTTATATTAATATTTAATTAATTAAATTTAATAAATTTAATTAATTAAATAAATTTTATACTGCGCGAAGCGCACTTTTTTGTTAATTGTTAATTTTTATTTTAAAATAAAAATAAAAGAATTATTTTTTTGGCTTTTTAAATGATTCAGATTGTAATAAGAAAAGAATTAATATAAAATTCTATACTGCGCGAAGCGCACAATTACTGAACTAATTTAATTTCTAAATTAATATTTATATTTATAAAAATAAAATTTATTATTGTTCAATAAAATAAAAATAAATAATGGCTTCTACAAATATAAATAAAAATAAAATAAAAAGAGGGCTTCGCCCTAGAAATACAACAAGAGCTAAAATAATATAAAGCGCTTGGCGCGGGGGTAATTATGTGTTTTTTATTTTCCAGCAGCACTTTCCAGTACGGCTACCTTGCTATGACTTTTGAGATGTTACTCGAGAGGGTTTAATTAAAACTAATTAACTTATCAATGAGGTTTAAAATTAAAATAATTAAATTATAAACTACCATAAATAAAGACTAAAATTAATTACTCTGTAATTATGGAGCCATTGAAAAAGTATTAATACAGCTCAAATTTCCACCTTCTTAAGCTTCTTCCCAGCGACAGACGGTTAGTTCATTACGAATATATATTTCACCGTTGCGCCTAGTGATCAACGATTACTCGAAATTCCAACTTCATGTTCCCGAGTTGCAGAGAACAATCATACTCAGTTAGTTATTATAGTTAACTTTTTTTAATGATTAGCTCCTCCTTAATTTCCCACTATTTTAATATTAATAAATATTACTATTTAATATATTAAAATATAACTGTATTATAAACTCTCTTAAATTATTTTTTAAATAAATATAAGAAATAAATACAGAAAATAAGGAAAGGTATTGCGTCACTTTGTTAAGTTTTTGCAGCACGTCTATAGCCCAGGGCATTAGGGCCATAAAGACTTGTCTTAGCCCCTAATGGTCTCCTCTAAGATTCATTAATTGTTAAGTTATTTAATATATATCTCTATAAATTATAACTAGCTAAATAAAGCAGTTAAATATGAATTAACAATAGGGATTGCGTCCGTTAGCGGAATTAACCTCACTTCTCACGATACGGACTGAAGACAGCCATGCAACACCTGTACTGAGCGTTTTATATTCTTAATATTAAATATTAATAGTGTTTTATACTACTAATATTTAATAGATATAAATCCATCTCCTTCAGCCTTTCTGTAATTTTCCGAACCCGGTATTACAAAATCTTTGAAGTTAGCATACAAGCCCTGGTAAGGTTTTACGCGCATTTTCGTATTAAATAACATGCCTCACTTCGTTTGCTTCGAAACCGACTAATTTTTTTGTTTTTAACTTTGCAGTCTTACTCACAAGGCGGAATGGTTAGCGTGTTAACATCGCCACTAATAACTTATACTAATGACCACCATTCATCGTTGACAGAGAGGGGTATTCTGGGTATCTATTTGGAATAGGTAGGCTTTCACAAGCTTTCCCCTCCTAAGAACCGGACAAGCAACTTTCATCGCATACGGCTCAAGCAGTACTTACAATTTTAAAAACATATCTATTATATTTTTTTTCTTATAATTTAAATTTTTTCTTCCATTCTTTATACTGTACTAATTTATATCCCATTAAACTATTCATTTCATCTAAAAATTTTACAATTGTATATAAATTTAGATTACTACTTATTACTAAAACATAAGTTGTTTTACGCGTATCTCTACTTCTACTAAAAATGTTATTACTAATATTAAAACGTTCTTTTATTAACTTAATAACTGTTTCATCTGTATGTTCTAAATAAATTATCGGTATCTCTCTCTTATTCTTTGTAATTGAATTTGTAAATGAGACCTCACCGTTTAAAAATCCAACTATTCAGTTATCTATATAAAACGTAGATAAACTAGCAATATTCGTTTTTATAATTTCATCCGTTACTAATATTCTATGAAAATTTTCTGCTAAATCTAAACGAGTTAAATCGTTCCTTACTCCAATTTTCAATTGTTCATATCTAATTAATTGTCCTTTAGTTAATAAAGTATTATTATTAAAAATATTTTCAATTAATCAATTTAAATCTGATTTTTTGAATATAGCTAAATGAGATTCTTTTTTATTAGAATATTCGTATATTTTACCTTTATTCTGTAATTTAGATTGAATAAATTCTAACAATAATTTATCTCTTTCATGAAGTCCAATATGGAATGAATATTTTAAACCAATACTAGTTATCTCTCCATTTTTATTTATTCTATTAACCTTTGTAGTTTGAAAATTAGATTCAGCGTCACAAAATCCAGCAAATCAAGATAAAAAAACATTATTATTCATATTCATATTCATCATTATTAAGTTTTATAAAATATTTAATTATATTCAGTTAACAACAAAAAAAATATATTGGAACTGCGCGGAGCGCTAGCTTGTTCATATTTTAATTAAAATTGGAGTGGTACGCCGCCATAAAGAATATTTATTAAGAACTAATATTAGTAACTTTTTAATATAAGTCGCGATGCGCATTTAAAGGATAAAAATAGAAAAGTTAAAAAATTTTATAAGTAAATATTTTAAATATAAAGAATTATATTGTAAATAGCACCTTCAAAAAGTGGGCACCCTTTCAGGTAGGTTTAATTATTTAACCTTATCCAATTTATTAATAATTGGCATTCGCTTTTTTCTGAATCATTTTACCTCTAACCAAATACTTTAATTTGCATTAAAGCTAGCAATATTATATTGCAAGTTATAGGCATTACCTTGTCCCTAAATATGTACGTTAGATTCCCTTAGGTTCTTACTTTGCTCTATTAATTAACTCTGTTCGTCTACAATTAACTAGGACAATTAATTGTCTAATTAATAAACTTTAATTACATAAGTTCGGTTTCCCTAACCTTAGGAATCAGCCTTCGTTAAATTATAAAAATAAAAATAAAAATAAAAATTTATTTTAAATTAATAACAAGAGAGATACCTCTTTAATAACTTTATCCCAGAGCTTCACACAAGACCATTACTGGTAACTATTATATAATATTATAATAATATATAAATATTAATTAATATTTCTTGCATGTCCAGGTTGGCTATTACCAGACGAATGATAATATACTTTAAGTACTATACAATATTTAGATTTTGCAAGTCGCACATCCTATTTCCTTTCCTCACCTTCGTTTCTCAGCGTCAATCTTTAATGGTAAAACAGCCTTCGCCTCTAATATTCTCCTTAATCTATATGGATATCAGCCCTAAACTAAAAATTATTTTATATAACCCCTATTAGATTCTAGCTTTTATTTTTTTTTTATTTATATTATAGAATAAAAATTTTTAAAGCCGCCTACAAACCCTTTACGCCTGTTAAAGATGACTAACGTTCGCGTCTCCGGCCTTACCGAGTCTTCTGGCACCAGGTTTGGACGACACTAATTGTAAGAGACTATCATTATTTTCTTCTTACATTATCAATCAAATATTTGGTATATGTTTTGAATTGATTTCAGTTAGCTAGTTCACTCTTGCGAGCATTGACTAATATTCTTGACTGCTGGTAGCTAATACTACTTGGTACATTTCATTTCCAATGTGGTCAGAGGATCTTGCAACCATGACTTTCGATCGTCGGCTTGGGAGGCTGTTATCCTGCCAACTACCTAATCTGAGTAAATAGAATCATATAGCGGATAAAATCCTTTTGTATAAAAATAATATTTTTATTTTCTGTAATTAATTTTATAATTTAATTTATAATTTTAAGTTAAAGAAATATCCCCTATTTACGAAGACTATAAGGTATCTTATTTACCATACTCACCTTTACACCTTATTTTGTCAATGCATTTATTTTTTAATTATTAATTTAATTAATAAATTTAATTAAGAATTTAATTAAGAATTAAATTAAAAATAAATGAATATATAAAAACAATGATTCGCATGTCTTAAACTACTGAACAACGTTAAATCGGAACCAAAATTAAATTCTTACTTATGTTTAGATTAATAAATTTGTAATTTTATTATCGTATTATATATGCTTATATGCAATAGTTATTAACTCTTTTATATTCTAATAAATTTTTAGATTTATCATTAAATAAAATTAGGCGCGCAGCGCTATAATACACAAAACTATATAGTTTTCTTTTATATAAATTACTATTTGTATTTGTATTTGTATTGTATTTTGTATTGTATTTGTATTTTGTATTTGTATTTAATTATTTATATTTATAATTATATTTAACTTTATATTTAAATATATAATTATATATATATATATTAATATTCTATTAAAATTTATATTTATATTAAACTTTATATTTATATTAAACTTTATATATGTATTAATATTTATATTAAAATTAATATTTATATTAAAATTTATTTTAATAAAAAAATTTATAGTGTATTTATAGTTTTATAATTATATTATATATGTATTAATATTAAAATTTTATAACTAAAATAGTGAACAAACAAAAACAAAATAAATAGAACTATAATTAATATAATGATAATTAAAAAACAAGCGCTGCGCGCGGGGATAAAATAAATTTAATTAATAAAAAAGAATAATTAAGCAGCATCTAATCAAGCTAAATAATCTTGAACAGATACAGCTTCTACAACAATAGGCATAAATCCGTGTCAAACTCCACAGATTTCAGAACATTGACCATAGAAAGTTCCTGTTCTTTCAGCTAAGAAAGAAGATTGATTTAATCTACCAGGTACAGCATCCATTTTAAGTCCTAAAGAAGGAACAGCAAAAGAATGAATAACATCAGCCAAGTATTTATTATTAATATCTATTTAAGATTAAGTTTTTACCCCCGCGTTTCGTGCGGGGCGCGCACATATATGGTTTTACTGCGCTCCGCGCCTTAATTTAGGGCGCGAAGCGCCTCTGGTAAACTATAAGCGCTGCGCGCGGTCTTTGATTTTAAATACCTTGAATAGTAGAATTAATGTTCTAATTAATTTTTAGTACATTCATTAATTTTACTACTTCTTGTAAAGTAAAACTATCTGTACATAAGACTAATCCTTTGTTTAAATTTGCTCCCTCTCCCCCGCGAAGCGGCAAGCGCTCCAATTCGCTAAAGCTATATGAGTGACTAAATTATAGATACTCTCAGAAACTACTGCGCTTCGCGCCCTTATCTTTATAAAATAAATCATATAGTTCATTAAAATAAGGGGTACTAAAAACTAATCCATAATGAATATTACCTGCGCTTCGCGAGCTTAGATTTCATTATATATGGGAGATTAGAACAATAATGAAAAAGAACCCTAAATGAATAAAGAACATAATCAGCTCGAGTAATAGATTGTTTAAATTTAAAACTTGGATTATAATTTAAATTTTATTTGACTAATCAGCGTCTGAAAATAATTTCTCCACTATCATTGAATAAGGCGCTTGCCGCTTCGCGGGTCGGTACAGAATTTAATTTTTGTAAACTTACAGGAGCGCTTCGCGCCCTTTATTAAGCGTGGTTCCTAATTTGGATCCCTACAGAACTAAACTTGTATAATTACTAAATCCAAATTTATTAATTTTAGGAAGTTTATTTACATCTGTAGTTTTAGTTCGTTTAATCAAATGATTAAATCCTTTATATCTTGGTTTAATCACTGAATTTGTTCACATCATAATCTTAATGTATATATTAATAATTTATACTTGGACTTTATCTTAATCTAAATAGACTTCTTGCGTATAGTCTCTGATGATCCTACTAAGAATATTTTTATTATTCTATTAGTTTCCTGCTGATTGCTCATTGTTTCATATTAATCATTATTACAATGTATGTAGATTAATTGTTAGAGGTTTCCAGCATATAGCAAGATTCGAATTCTATTAAACGATAATGTTTAATATTAATAAGGGCAAGAAGGATTTACCAGTAATAATTAATCTAATATGACAATCTACAGGGATAATCATTTTATTATCTACATCTAATAATCTGAATTGGCCTAATTCTAAATCTGAATCTGGTATCATATATGAATCGAATTCAATAGATTCTCCTTTTTCTGTAATATAATCAGAATATTCATAACTTCAATATCATTGATGACCTACTACTTTTATAGTCATTGTAGGTGATATTACTTCATCTAATAAATATAATAACCGGAAACTAGGAAACGCAATGGCTATTAAAATTAAAGCAGGTGTTATTGTTCATATTAATTCAATTAATGTACCATGATTCAGATATTTATGAACAATAGGAGATTTATTAAAATTAAAATAATAGATAACTGAACCTAATATTCAAAATACACCTACACATATTACAATTAAATAAAAAAAAAGTGTATTATGTAATTCTATAATTCCTGTAAATCCTGGAGCGGCACTATCTTGGAAACCAATATCTCATGGTTGGGGAGCATCATTAAATATAGTATTTAAAAAAGTAAAATTTGTAATCATTGTAAAAAAAAAAAAAATATAAAATCTTAGTTTACTAATTTATATATATTAAAACAAAAAAATAAATATTTTTCTATATTAAAATTTATATATATATAAAAAAGTTAATACCTTGTAATTTTACCAATTACATCATTACTATTAATATAAAATTAAAATTTAATACACGTAATAGGTATCCTAAGATTAACCTGAATCATTTATTCTATTATTAAATATATAAATATAATATAATATATATATTTATATATTATTAATAATAAAATCTTAGGGGCCGAGCCCAATATTTTATAAATTAAGATTAAATAATATTATACTACTACTCTGTGTAATTAAAATTATCAGAAATTAAAAACAAAATAAGTATAATATATTATATATTAATTTAATGCGCTTCGCGCGGGAGGACCCCCTCTAAAAAGTTATTTAAATTAATAAGTATAAAATTAAGGCGCAGAGCGCGGTGAATAATACTTTACTTATTATTTTAAATTTAAATTTAATTAAAATTAAAGTAGATTAAATTAAATTCACTTAAATTTAAGTGAATTTAATTAACTTTAACTATATGGCGCATCACGCCATATATTAATTAATTATAAGTTAGAACTTTTATTCTAAGCTTATTTATTTTGGTTGTAATATAAGTTTTAAAAATAAATAAAAAAAAAACTAATATAAATAAAAGCAGTAAAATTAAAAATTAAAAATAAAAAAATCCGTACAAAAGGGCGCAGTCCCCCATTAATAATAAATTTAATTCTTTATTAATACTTATTTTATAATATTTCAAAATAGTAAAATTTAATTCATAAATAACTTTTAATTTTTAAAGTGATCTAAAAATATAAATAAAACAATCAAACTAATTCAATTAATACATAATAACAGTTAATAATTGTATTATAGTATCATTATTTTCAATTTGTATTTTTGATATTAATTTAATTTAATTTAATTATATTCAAAAAATATTAATATTAAGTATAATATTTTTACTTAATAAATTATTATAATTATAATATTGAATTAAATTTTAATTTAATAATTATGGCGCGCAGCGCTTATAAATATTTTTTTTAATTATTAAACAAATTTAAATAGGCGCTCCGCGCAGTAATAACAGAATTATATTATTTAATATTTAATATAAAATTAAAAGCGCTGCGCGCCATATATTTGTATATTTGAATCTGAGTATTGGTTAGCTAATCAAAAATAGTTAATTGAAAAACTATTTCAACCTCATAACTATAAGCGCTGGCCGCTTCGCGGGGTCATATCTAAGCTCAATTAACTTCAGTAATAATTTAATAATTGTTTTTTTTAGATGTATTAATTTAAAAATACTAAACTAGTAGGGACGGAGCGAAGCACGCGCAGCGCTGCGCGCCATTTTTCTAAAAGCTAAATTAAGAAAAAAGAAATAATATTAAAACTAGTATAATTTTTATAAGGCGCGCATTTTAAATAATAAAGAGATATTTTGTCTGGAATATATAATTATAAATTTTTTTATAAATAAAAATATAAATATAAATATTTATATATAAATAAGCGCAGCGCGCGGGGATATTAAAATAATATAATTTAATATTTATTTTATATGCTAAATTTAATGAAATAGAATCAAAAAATAATAGCTTTAAATATCAAATATAAGAAATATACAAATTAAGATTGTACAGGAAGCATTGTATATGCATGAACTGGTATTGGACTAGCCAGAGTTCATTCTAAAGTGGGTGCACTTTGTGTTTCATTAAAGAATATTAATAATGAAGTGAAGAAAGAAGGTATTGCTCAAGGGTTATTATCCACTGTATCTCCTTTAACAAAAATATCATATATAATATAACCAAATAAAACAGTAGCTAATATAGAAATAAATGAACCAAAACTAGACACAGCATTTCAACCACTAAATGCATCAGGATAATCTGGTATTCTTCTTGGCATCAATTTTTGTTATCATAGAGTAATTTAAACTCTATTTTCCTAATATTACTATCAGGTTCAGACTATGTCATCAATTATTTGAATTTTGTAATAATTGTTGGGCACTTGTATCAGGATTATTGTGGATAATACTCACCTGTTAGTCGTTGAACTTGCTTATTACTTATTATGCTATTTACATATTATTATATCGTAATAAGATAAGCTGCAAATTAACCCTGGTTTTATTAGGATTTTCTTGCATTTCACCCAATTTTACAAATAAAATAGAATTAACCCAACTAGAATTATAATATAATATTGGGGCATTTATTTTAACTACTCTAATGAAGTTTTTAAAACTGAATATTCTAAATGGGGAAGGAAAGCCCAGCGCCATTATTTATATATTTTGTTAAGGGCGCCAAGCGCACCATATTGTAAAGTTACTGTACTGTGTCTTAAAGTAGAGTGACCTAAAGCGTGCCAAGCAATAAAGACATAATTGCAAAATTATAAACGTATACTATAAAATAAATTAGCTATTGTAGAAGAAGTAGGCGCTTCGCGCCGTTATTTCTTTTTTTTTTTCTAGCGCTGCGCGCGTTTTGTTTATTGTTAACACCATATAATAGATTATTAATACCATTTTTTCTCGCGATTTTGTATCTCGCGCCTTCTATTTAAGGCGTTCATACATTAGATTTAAAGTACCTAATCTGTTTAATCAAAAATCTTAAGGATGGTAGCTACGTCCACTTTTGTAGTATCTTTTTTTGGGGGCAAGTTAATTGCTTGATGTGGGTAATTTTTAAATAATAAATCTAAATAGTGTTGTTCTCGAGAGAGTATAAACTCTTTAGTGACAGAATCTGTCACACCTAAATCCTCTATAATAGCTAAAGCAAAATTAAATATACCATAATAATTAATATTATAATAAATAGCAAAATTTCTACGTAACAGGCTAGGGGTTCAATAACTTAATAATATAGAAGCACCATTTCAAGCACTTCCAATATATATTTTTCCTGTAATAAGATTAGTTCATTGATATATAATAGCTCGATTTTTATTCTCAGAACGTATTAATTTTTTATTTAAATTATTATTCTCATATATTCGTATAGGGCGCGAAGCGCTTAATCATTTGGGTTGAATATGTGGACCAAAAGGAAACTTACAAATTTCCATTCTGCTAAGTCTGGTAGATACAACACCAGACAAATTATTCATTATTAAAAAACTTATGGGGGGGCGCTCCGCGCCCATTATATATTGAATATTTTCAGTTTGAATAAAAAGAAATAAAAATATTACATTAATAAATAAAATTTGTCTAATTATATAACTATTTGTATTTGTTCCATTAAAGTATTGAAAATAAAATTTACCCGCTAAACCTAAAAAATGTTGCTTTTTCTATTATTTTATTTTATTTTTGTATTGGAAGTGTTTTACTAAAACTGTAAATTTTATTATTATAAGGCTTATTTGTTTTAAGCAGATTTTTCATGGTATAAAAATTTACTTTAGCATAATTAAATGCCTCGGTAATACTCTTCAACTCAATGATTAGATTTAATGTTAAACTATCAAAAACAAAAACTTTTTTCCGAAATAAAACTTCTTTAATAACAAGAGTGTAATCTTGATAAGCACCTTTAGCTATAGCAGTTCGAGCTAATTTTAAATCGATTTTGAAATGTCTTGCCATTTCTCTTGCCGAATTAAATTCAAAAACAGGTTCTAAATCATCATTAAAAACAATTACATTCTTCCTTAACAGGTGATCACTATATGGTTTGTAATTATAAGCTGTAAAATTCTCTATTGACAAAGGCTCAAAAGATAAAATAAAGTTATCTTTAAAAATATACTTATTAGTTACATATTCCATTAATGAACCATAAGAAATTAATAATGATTTTAATGATTTATTTATTGAAGAATATACAATAGGTTCTTTAGCCGGTAGGTTTTTATCATAGACAAACACTAGTGTTGTGTAGTGTTTATTATCTATATTTTCACTGTCAAATTTTAACTCCTTGGCTATTGTAAAAGCTTTAAGAAAAATTTTAAATCTAATAAAACCGCGCGCAGCGCTACCTTTCATCAAATAAAGATAAAAACATTTCAATTTTTTGAATAGCAAGATCTAAATCACCTCATTGCAAATTAATTTTAGGTACAACACTAAAATATTTATTAATAGTAGGTTCAAATTTAATTAAAGCATACTGTTCATGAATAAGATAAAGTTGCGGAGAAGTTATGTTTAAAATAACTAAAATCCAATCAGAAGCTGAACTTTTTTAAATTTCTAGTTCTGAAGTTGATTGAGGAATTCGAATACCGTTTGTTAAATTGACATATTCAGATAAACGGCGTGCCAAATTAACGGAACGCGCTTCGCGCAATATAAAACCGTTTAGTGTTTCGTTTATTAATTAATTTGTAAACTCCTGCTACACCTAATAACGAAAATTTTATTTGCTCATAACCTAATTCTAAAGAATCAAAATAATAGTCATTACTATTATTAAATATAATATTAGAACTATAAGTTGACATAGGGCGCGCGAAGCGCGCCCCATCTTTTGTAAGGTATCTTCGCAACCCCTACTGTTCTTTTCATTAATCTGGAAGAAAGTGTTTTTGTTTTTTTAAATTGAGTGTTGTTTGTTATCCCCTTTCTAATATACTTCCACTACAAAATAATAGATAATAGATCCTATCATTATCCTTATTTTTTCTTAATTAATAGCATGCTTACTTACCTTAATAAATTAAAATTTTAACTCAAAAACAATATTATATTGAGTTTCTCTTTAATCTAGTAAAACTGTTGCCATTGCTCCTGACGCCCCGAGGTGGAAGGGATAAATACTACATAAACAAATTAAGGATATTCGGCGTATGATCGTTGAGGTGTACTTCATTTTTATATATACTAGGCGCGCTGCGCCTTAAATGACAGACTTTCCTGCTGATTGTACAAAATGTTAGATTGTTACCTAATTTTTAAAATTAATTAAGGTACTAACATTTATTAGTACTTTCCAGCAAACAGCCAAAATACTTTTATACAATTATTAATTGCATTTAAGTTGCAATGTAAAAATAATAGTCATCACAGTATTACTACTATGAGCCCCCAATCTACTGTTAAGATAAAGGGAAAAAGGTTAAATTACAAAAATTAGAGAATGCAAACATTCTAACTAAATTTGGACTATCTCTTAACTTATATTATTGAATAAAAAGTTTATTTCATTTAGTCTCTGAGGATCTTATGCTATTATTTAATATTTTATGCGCTTCGCGCGGGGGGCTTCGCCCCCTCTATTAATAGGCTAGTTTCCTGCTGATTGTCTAGATATACCTAAGATTTTTACTATAAATTCACGAATTAATTTTAAATGGGCTGCGCCCACTATAGTTAAAATATAGAAATAAATGAAAAGACGCGAAGCGCTTTATAGTACTTAAGCCTTAAAGAGTTTCCAGCATATAGAAATATTGAGTGGAGCTAATAATAAACATTTTACCTTAGATTCTAGGTTTTGATTGTAATAATCATTCTTCACCTTGTATAATTACCCAATTATTTAAATCTAAATTTTTTTTAATAGTGCGCTGCGCGCCATCTAACTTTGAAATATCTTCTAGCACCATTTATAGATGGCGCGCAGCGCAATTAATTCTGCACCTTTTTTATTATAACAAAAAACAAATTGACCACCTATACCTTATTGTGGAGAGTTAATTCCTTTTTTTCCACGCGCCTTATGTTCATGATTACGGTAAAAATTTTTAATACCTTCACTAATAGCTTTTTTTGTTTCAAAAGAGGTCTTATATCCAAATTTAGGGTGATTTTCATTTTTAAATAATAATTTTAACTTATTAATAGTCTCGATAGAATGCCGAAAACCGGAAGAACTTCCTACAATTTTTAAAACATTATAACTCGGTTTATAATAATCTATCCATTTTTTTTCTAATTCAGAACAAACAATAATATTTGAATCACAAAATTCTAAAATAGCCAAAGAAAAATTTTCTAATTTATATTTTTTCATAGCTCTATATAATATAATATTTGTATCCTTTTTAGATATTGCTTGATAAAAATGAACAGCCATTCTTTTTTTTAAATTAAGACTACTACCGCGCGCAGCGCTATAAATTTTTAGTTACCTTATTAATAAAAAGATATACTCCCGATTTATTTTTTAATTTTGTATATATATTTCTTTTGCTAGATTTAACATTTTCAAAAAACATTACTCAGGGTTCGTGTGGAGGTAAATTGAAATTATGGTGAGTTATTAAATTAGATCCCGGTTTCGCCACATTAGAAATAGATTTGTTGTTAATAAAATTTGTAACTATTAAATAAAAAAAAGGCGCCAAGCGCCATGGTTAAGGCAAAAGATTTATATTTTTTACCTCTTATTAAATTAACCCCAACAAATAAAGTTCAGAAATGAATTTTTCCTAATAATTCATTATAAGATTTACCTGTAATTTTAGGAGTTCAATAATAGAATCCCGCGAAAATTGCAAATACTGCACCCATAGATAAAACATAATGGAAATGTGCGACTACGTAATATGTGATTAATGTTAGCTTAAACTTACGTTTAAGATCGGACTATATCTTATTATTATTAATTAAATATTATTTATCCAGAATGGCTTTTATCTATTATTTTAATAATAACTATCGCGTATAGTCTCTACGGATCCTACTGTTAATCTATAAAATTGTATATTTTTGTTTTTATTTTATATTTTAATTTGGTTTCCACGGTATTGTCTCTATACAAATTTAAATATTTAAGCTCTTAAAGAATAAAATATAAAGAGTTCACCGTTAGCAAAATTATAAAATTTTACCGTTTATAATAAATATAATTATAAACACAGCGATATGACCACACAACACATATATATAATTATAGTGCTCCGTGCGAGGACGAAACACTAGTCGACCAAATATTAAAAGAAATTTTTTTATTACCAATTAAAGGGAAATTATTAAGATGATTTTTTAATAAATTTAAACAAGGTTTACCAGAAAGAGATATTCTATAATGTATATTAGAAGATCTTAAATCTGTATGAATACCTATTTTATGGTTAGAATTAAAATAAGTTTTAATGGCATTTAAAATATAGAAATCATTATTTTGGCAAATATAAAAAGATGTAGCTTTATTATTTCTAAACCGAAAACAACCCTCAGCTTCTATAAATCCACTCAATCAACAATTAAAATAAGTAGGTAAAACAAAAGAATTATTATAAGAATTAATAGTATTTATTTGTGAATCATATTTATTATTTCTAAATTTTAAATGATAATTTCAATCATTAATTTCAATACATTTTTTTAAATGTTCTAATTGACAAATTTTGTTACTAGTTAATAAAGGATATTTAGAGAGAATATTTAAACAATTATTTACATCTTTTTTAGATACAGCTAATCATTTTACTTTTATTATTTCTTTGTTTTTTCTTTCATAATAAATTTTACCTCCTACATATTTTGAAATTAAATTTAACATTTCTTCATTTTCTTTCAAATATTTTAAAGCAATTTCAAATGATCCATAGATTTTATTTATTCTATTTTTTCTAATTATTATACTACCATCACCTTCTAATAAACCAACTCAAAATTTGTCTATGTAATTTTTTAAATCTTCTCCCTCCGCGCGCAGCGCTAATAAATTTAATAAAATTTGATTTTCTATTATATTATATTGTACATCGTGAAGAGCTAAATCTAAGGAAGCATTAGCTAATATAACTCCAGTTAATCCTCCTATTGTAAATAGAGCTAAAAACCCTATTGTGAAAATTAATGGAGTAGTAAATCTTAAGCTCCCTCCATAAAGAGTAGCAATTCAAGAAAAAATTTTTATACCTGTTGGAACCGCAATTACCATAGTAGCAGCAGTAAAGTATGCTCTTGTCAACAATATAACTTTATCTCTATTTTTAAGTTAGAAATATTTTCTAGCCAATTTATTTTTTATTTTTTATTTTTAATTAGGCGCGCGGAGCGCAGTGAATAAAATAAAAAGGTTAAAGTTAATTAAGTTTGGACTATATCTTCATCCAAATGTGTTATATTTGGAGTTTGGCGTATTAGTCTCTGAGATTCTCCTGAAGTTTTCGAATTTTAGTCAAGCCTTCAAATGTTAAATGTTCCTTACGTTGAATAATACGGTAAACTTTACGTCATTTTAAATAATTAATAAATTTACTAGCATTTAATAAATGAAAATTATCAAAATAGTTAGCAACATTATAAGCATTTTTAAAATTAATTGAAGAATAAGAATAAATATTCTCATTAAATTTATACACCTTGCCGCCTAAAGATTTTGCTACTAAATTTAATAATTCAGGCGCGGCACGCGCTTTTTGTTTAATTCTAAAAGGCAATGTAATATTAAATCCAGTTTTATGTGTTTTACTCTTAGTAATAAAAATACCCCGCGAAGCGGCCATCAGCATCTGCAAATCCAGCTAATCAATGATTACTTAGAAGATCAAAATTAGCTTTAGGTAAAATAGGCCGGCTATACCGCTCATCATATTTATTTTTAATTAATTGATCTATTTTAGGCTGACCTAATAATTTACCATTAATTAAATTAAATATTTTTTCCAATCCGACAGAATGACGTAAAACATATCTAACTGAATTTGTTCCTTTTAAAAATAAAACACTTCCATATCCTATTCTTTTTTTAATATAATAAGCAGAACTTATATCAGCCATGTGAAAAGCGACTTCAATTCTACGATCTCCGATTCAACCATCACCTTCTATTAAACCAGCCAAATAATAACCAAATTCTATATCATTTTGGGGTTTAATATGTTTTTTTAAATGATCTGAAATAAGGGGCACGAAGCGCCCCACATCATCAAAGTTGAATATAACTTCAGTCTCCTCATTTTTAGAGTAGACCAATGGATTATCTGCTGATTTTTTCTCATTTAATCGTAATATATAATATAATTTATTATTGATTAAATTAGAGTTAAAGATTTTTCCTACTATGCTAAACATAGGTGGACTCACTCTTTGAAGAAAGTTCTCAGCAAATAGCCAAATAATAATAAAATATGTTACCATATATAACGACACAAGAAAAGTATCCACCATTAATTTGGAGTTTCCTATAAACTTTGCCTTAAAACATAAAGCAAAGGATATAATTAAAAAACAAATTAGGACTATGTCTTAACCCTGTATAAATATTCTAGTATTATAAGCGCTGCGCGCCTGTTTATTTAGAAATTAAAGCTAGTGGTGTGGTTCACTAACCGTTTAATAAAAAAAGTACTGTTGTACTTTATAATTACAGGGTTTTTCTTTATAGTCTCTGAGGTATTATAAAAATAAATATAAAATAAAATATATCTGTTTTTTAAACCTGCAAGTCTTATAATGACTAGATATTATTACGTACAATATTATATCGTAATCTAGTTTTTAAATATTTTCTCGCATATAGGCAAATTATGCTCCATATTGTTACCAATTATGGACGACGTGTTTATTTTTTTTATCTAGATTCCCAACTTGTATAACAGAGATTGATGCATATAAGGAAGAATAATCGCTCTTAAGAATGGAACAGATTTAGCTAAAATATATATTCGATATCTACCATTAACACTGTGTATCGAACAACTAATTTTGTATCTATTACTTATATAATCTACAAGAAGTTTAACATCTTTTTGTGTAAAACTATCTGTACAAATATATAATCCTTTACTAGTTCCACGAGAACCATCTGGCATAATCCAATGGGCTAATGCAAGAGGTGAAAGTAGGCGGCTGCGCCGCAGTTCATTTTTATTAGGAACTACTTTAACTTTATTAATATAAAAAATATTATAAAATTCAGTTAATATAGATACAGATTTAGTCCAAAAATTAAGTGATTTATAATAAGCGCTGCGCGCCTGTTCTTATGTCAAAATAAGTATGCTCTCTGTATTTAGCAGAGCATAACAAAGAGAATTCATTAAATAAAAACAAGAAATACTCTTTATTTTTTTCCCCTTGAATGAAACCAAATCTAGGGTTAATAGCTCTAGGTCCCATTTCCAGTTTACCATCCCCTAATAAAGAACCAAATAATATTTCTGTAATTTTATTATTATTTTCTATACTAACTAAAGTTGACTTCTCTGATAGCTGAGTTATTCCTCGCTTCTGTACATAAAAAATCAAGTTGAAAAAAAAGAATAAAAATGACAATTCATCTAAACCTACACTGAACATATGATGCAAATTTTACATAAAGAGCAAAGCTCTGTGTAAATTGGACTTTTTCTTTATCTCTTAACTTATATACTTTTTATTATAAAACAAGTCTTCATATATATTTTCACCTAATTGCTTGCTTACAGACGCCCGCGCCCTACCGTCTAGAGGGCGGTTAAATTTTTAATTTTTAATTTTTAATTTTTAATTAAAACAAAAATTAAGAATTGATATTAGATTTATCATTTACTAATTTAGCCAATAATTTTATTTTAGCTAAACCTTCTACATCTAAATGCTTCTTAGCTAATATCAAAGAATGAATTTGAGATCATTTAATAAACGCTTGAGATTTAATAGTCTTAAGAGGGAATAAATCAAAATAAGATAAAATTGGTTCTAAATTAATATATCCGTCCACAGTATATCGAAAAGTAGTTAAGTTTTCAGTTCTCTTTGAAACTGGACCCCGCGAAGCGGCCAGCGCTTAAATAAATCTCGAATAATAGATAAAGCTATTTTATCTTTCTGATCTAGTAAGAACCGAATTCTAGGTTTTAAACCTAGTTTATACCGCGCTGCGCGCCTTTATAAATATTTACATTAAAAGGGCTGCGCCCCTTCAGCATCGGTAAAACCAGATATTCAAGCATCAGTAAAGGAAATAGAATTATTTCTATTATTAAATATTATAAAATAAGATTTAGAATTTAATATTTTAATTCATTCTTGCAATTGATTTATTCTATGTAACAAAAAGAGAGGCGCTCCGCGCCCATTAAAAAGAAGGGCTAATTTATATAAGCGCCCTAATTTATCTTTAATGTGGTATAGTATTTTAGATTCATTTTGTGTAATAACAAAACTTATGTAATCATTTTTATCTGTAAAAATACCACCATCACCCTCTGCAAAACCTATAAATCATTGTAACCAATTAGGATCAATATAAAAATGTTGGTTGTAGAAAGCAGTATTGTATTTAAAATCAAAAGACACTCCACGTAAAGTCTCTGGAGCTGTTGAAAAATTTTTAAATTTTAATACTCAGAAATAAAAGCGCTGCGCGCAGATAATAATAAGAAATAAAAATTAATATACAGCTTGCTGTTTTAATTATAATCTTAAATCCTGATATCAATATTATATATTTAAAGTCTTGTACATATAATATATAGCTGACAAGAATATAAATAATAATAAAAATAAGAATATATAAATTATTATAATTAACTACACACAACAAATAGATGTATAGCATATAGTGGAGTTTAATTACCTTTTTATTACTAAAAAGGAAAGCCACTTTTAATTTAATAAGTGCTTCATACTAAGAATCCTAAGATTCCGATTGAGAACATAGCGTAACAAATTAAATGTAAAATATATAAATTTAAAATAATAAAGAATAATTTAGTAAGTGGGCGAAGCCCGCGCGAAGCGCCCTAAGTTTTAGCTATAAAAGGAGGCGCCCAAAATAATTTAGTAGGCGGCTGCGCCGCAGTTAATGTTAATTTAATCAGTTAGAATTCATTTCTAAACTTAATTTTTTAATTTTTTCTAAACCTTCTGTAGTTAAATGTTTATTTAACTTTATTAAGTTCATACTTTCTTTAAAATTATAAAAATCTGTTTGTTTTAAATTAGACAAAGGATAAGAATCAAAATGAGGTATAATTTTTTCTACTAAAGAACTAGCATCTTGAACAATATAATCACATCTAGGTGTAACTAAATTAGATCTTACGTGAACAACACCACAATTGAAAAATTTAATAAACAATTTCATAACATCTAAATCTGTACTATGCTGTGTAATATAAAATCTATAAGTTAATCTTTCTCTTAAATAATTAATTTTAGAAAGTTTGTGAATATAAACAGCGCGAAGCGCAACCTCCATCTCCAGCCACAAAACCAGATACTCAAAAAGGATCTAATTCGAGAGGTAAATTAAAGCGCGCCCGCTTCGCGTGGTCTATCCAAAGGTTTAATATCTGGAAAGAAGCTTAAAACTTTTTTAGAAGCACCTCTATTTATAGAAGCATAATAATTCAGAATAATTAAAAACCCAGGCGCGGCACGCGCTTTTAGATGTTCTTTATTTAAAACTAAATTTACAACCTTAGACCACGCGAAGCGGGCGCGCTAAAAAATCTACATATTTTTTACTAATAAGAGTATATTTATTAAAATGCGGTATTATAACTTCACTTAATTCGTTCACATTTGATACCCTATAAACAGCTAATTTTCTATCTGGTCTAGTATAAATAGAACCTACTGAATTAAAAAAAGATTGTATTTTGTATAAAATATTTATGTCTTTTTCGTGCAAGTTAATTTCAAAAGAAGTTCTAACTTTCCATTTTAATGGATTTGTAATTTCTATTATAATTGTAAAAGGGCTGCGCCCCCTCAGCATCAGTAAATCCTGTTATTCAAAGAGGATTAATTAACTTATCTTTATTATTCTTCTTTCCCGTGTTGTAGCTTTTGAAATTAGCTCTTATTTTTGTTTGCTTTTGTTCTGGTTGAAAATTGCTAAAGTATTTTTTATTAAATTTTATTAACATTAATTTTTAATTCTACTTTTTGAATAGTTAAAATTAAACTTCTAAATTTATATAATTTACACTAATTAGGACTATCTCTTAATCAACTCTACAGCTGATTCTCCACGTATAGTCTCTGAGGAACTGAATTATTTTACTTTATAGTTCCTGCTGATTATTCCTTTTTCGCTAAACTAGATAAACTAACTATATTTTACTAAATGAAAATTTTAGTTAGACTCCAGTATTAGGAATTTCCAGCATATAGTGGAGTTTCACTTAATCTCAACCCCGCGAAGCGGGCGCGCTAAAAAAATAAAATAAAAAACAAAAAAAAGTGATAAAATTTGGGGGCCGAAGCCCCGGTTTCGATCTACACAGACTTCTGTTGTTTTTATTCTTTATTGTCTCGAAAACAGAGTCCTATTCTTAATAAAGGTAGGATTAAGAAGGCCTAACGACCATCCCAAGATACTATTTACAATTTTGAATTTTGTAATTTGGACCATCTCTTTATTTTTCAAATTTATTTCATTTTAATAAAAATTTTTTTCAAGTTTTACCTAGTATAGAGTTATTGCGCGCAGCGCGCTAAATGTGCTTTTAATTCTCTAAGTTCCAGGTATCTTTTAATAGCTTTTAAACGGTTAATTTTAGCACTTCTAGATGGACAGAATTTAAAATATTCTAATATTTTAATAATTTCTGCTTTTTTAAATACCATTCATTTAAAACTCTCTTTTTGAATATAAATACTTCCACCATATAAAAAAATTAATTTCTCTAATAGGAATCTATTTTTCTGTGAAGCAGTAATAAACATTTGAGAAGATAATAAATTTAAATAAACTGAACCATCGCTATCAAAGAAGCCAGAAAATCAACCATTGTAATAAGTTAATTCAGAAGGATTTATTAATGTAATATTATATTTCTCACAAATTTTATTTAATTGAAGTAATCTAACAGGATTTCTTATTTCACCATTAACTGCTCTAATTAAATCTAATAAACCTTTCTTATGATGTAATCTATATCTCAATCAATTAACTCCTGATCGTAATTTAACTGAACCTCCAAATTTTTGTTTTATTAAATATAAACAATGTTTGTCTCTTGTTTCCATTACTATTTCTAGACTGGCATATCCTTTTTTACTTAATTGAAAACACCCGCGCTGCGCGCCCATCAATAAGACCAGCGCGCGAAGCGCCATTGATTAAATATTATATTACTATCTTTAAATTCTAAATTAATTAATTTCTTATTATTAATATTAGTATTAGTATTAGTATTAGTATTAGTATTAGTATTACTATTAGTATTTAAGAATGAAGAATATTTATTTTTAAAATAAATATAAATTTTGAAAAACAGCACACGTATGGCCTCTGAAATTCCTACTAGCATGCTTAATCCTTTATTCAATGTAATATTGGATTTGTATATGTCTAATATACGTGCGTTGGTTATTTGCGGATTGTAAGAATAAACAAAAATTTTTACCAACACTAACTCAATAGTGAAGACTACTATAATTAAATAAGTAGATATACAGGCACTTATATTTGCATAAAAATAATTTAAAAAACAATTAAAATTGTGACTTACTAGTATAGTATTTTGTTTATAAAAAGTACTTAGTTTCCTGCATATAGTGTACTTCGAAATATCATAATGATATTTAGGGCCATCTTGACCAAATATTGGTTTACCTGAAAAGGTTGATACTATGTGACTTACTATCCCAAAGCCGGGTATAATTAATATATAACAATAATTTTGATTAATATAATAGTCGCATTGCTCTAAAGCTATGGATCTATTAAAATTAATACTCAAGAGCTTACACCCTTGTTAGGACTATATCTTACATTGATTCTAAAGAAATATCTAATGTTTCTTTGGAATAACTATTCATAGAATATTTTAATTTTAAAATCTTATCCACTCCTTCTGGAGTAAGGTGTTTTTTAGTCTGAACTAAGATATAAGCCTTTCTCCATTTTATATAATTTAAATACTTACTTGATAGCATATGATAGCGATCTAGATATTTTATTACCCTTTTAGCAGAACCAAAACTAGTTGAATTATAATAGTAAGTATCTGGACTTTTTCTGTAACCAATGTTCCCACCTAACTTATCTTTAATCAGATCTAATAATAGACGACTTTTTTGATCCAGTTGTAAGTATAATCTAATTTCAATACGTGTACTACCTTTAGGTTTTATTCTATTTAATACTTTTATTTGGAAACTACCGTCTGCATCTATAAAACCAGCTAACCAATAGTTATTCAAATCTGAGGAAGTATTTATGTGAAGTGTATCTGTTATTGCTAAAGGACTGTTAGAAATTTTTTGTATATGTGTGCCTATAGCCTCAATTTTGTATTGAATTCTTAGTTTACCATTTACTAGATTTATAACTTTCTCTAATCCTTCACGTTTAGTTAATATAAAAAGGACAGCATTTTTAGATTTTACTTTCTTTACTGAACCATAACCCAATCTTCTTTTAATGTAATAAGCCAATGAAGCATCTAAAGCATTAAATGCTATAACCAAACTACGTTTTACAAATGAACCATCACCATCAATTAGACCAGCTAAATAATGACTAAAATTTTCGTCTGTTAAAGGCTTAATATGAGTGGGAACATGATTAGAAATTAACTTAATATTTTCACTTATGTTAGGGCTTATAAAATCCGAGGGTTTACCTGCTAAATTAATTAAAGAGTTATTATTATTAGATACTTCAATAGTTTTAGTACGGTCGGTACCTTCAATGTTTTTGCTTGTAGTCTCTGAGGAACCAATTAATAACGAATTGTTACCTGCTGATTGACCTAAGTTTAATATTGTTACCTTTTTAATAAATATAAAACTTTTAATGGGGTAATTAAACCTTTTCTCTATATATAAATTAAAGTAGGTTATTCCAGCACACAGCAAAATTAAGAAGCTTATACTGTAAATTACTTCTGGATGCGTTCCTTTAAGGAAAGGACTATATATTCATCGCTTTGATTAGGCGCTTCGCGTGTTTCATTTATGGTTAAAGTAAATTCAACCTTTGTGTAATATTGTATTTTCTGGTGCTTTCTGAGCTTTAAGGGCTATAAGTTGATAATACTCTTTATTCCAGAATAAACGATTTCGTTTAATAGATTGAATTGGACATATCTTGGTATATTCAAGAAAAATAGTTAAATTCTTCTCTGATTGAATACTTCAATTATAATAACCATTTTGAGCTTTATCATAGTAAATATTACCTTCGAAAAAATTAAAAAATGTACTACATCCACATATCGTTTATTAGTTACACTTAACTTTAAGTGTGGTTGGGAGCTTGGACCTTTTAAGTAATAACCCCGCGAAGCGGCCATCACTATCAAAGAAACCAGCAAATCAACCATGTTTATTATGTAAAGTATCTGGACTCAAAAGGGGCATATTTAATACTGCACACACAAGATTCAGTTGAGCTAATCGACTACTGTGTCGAATATAACCATTTATCCGTTTAACTAAAGCTAACATACCTGACCGATTGTTTAATCGCCAACGAATAGCTTTTACTCCAGAACGAGGTTTGATAGCTCCACCCAATTTATTTTGAATAATACGTAACATACGTTCATCAACCTGATCCACAGTAATATCACAACTAGAATAACCAGCTTTGCTAACTAGCAAACACCCGCGCTGCGCGCCCATCAATAAGACCAGCGCGCGAAGCGCCATTGATTGAAACGGCGCGTTGCGCCTTCTGGCTCAAAGAATGTTACGCGTGTAGTCTCTGAGGTTCCTACTAGATGAGAAGATTAACTTCTATCGTTGGTTACCGGCTGATTCCATTTACGGAACTGCGAGATTTTGACCCTAGTGGCTAAGATTGAAATTAGACTTACACTATTAGTACTCATAGTTCCTAGAGGGTCCCAGCATAAAGCGTAATTCAAATTTAAGATTTCTCTTAAATAGGGCCATTTTTGACCAAAAAATCCATTAATCTCTAAACTTAAATTTATAACGTATTAAAGTTCCTTAACTAAACTAAAAAATAGTTTATAAAATTGATTTGTTAAAACAAAATTAATTAAAATAATTTCTCACAGATAATTATTAGGAGTTTAATAGTTTAGAGAAATCGACTGTACATTAAGCATCTTTTCAGATACCCACCAGTGACCCAGTCTGTAGCGATTTATTAGACAACCGACGGTCTTTAGAATAAAAACAAAAATTAATATTCTATTAACCGTTAACACTAGTGTAGCCACATAAGTATAGAGATTATTATATAATTTATACTTATACATTATCCTTGGCAGGAGAATTAATCATTTATAATAATAAATAAATTATTACAATCTAATTTCTTATAATAGTTACTTAGATTATATGATTATGACTAGATAGTAGCTTCTTAAGAAAGAAATAATAATATAGTCTTTTTGATATATAATATCATAAAATGATCATTAATTAATATTTAAAAATTGATCCAACATCTGCTAATATTATCTTTATAATACCTTACTAATTATTAGAATCTAAAAATTAAAACAAAAAAGGAATAATAATTGAAAACCTTAGATCCTCCCGTTTTTGTTATATTAATAGAAAAATGAAGGCGCGCAGCGCGGTATTATTTAGTTTTTACAAACTAACTACTATCTGCACTTTTCCCATTTATCGGTTTTAATCTTAATAATTATTTACAGTTTTAGATAAATTAATCAATTTATGTCTTTTTAAGGGGTCTAAATGTTCTAGAGTTTGAATTTGTGTATGAATAATTTTCCATAGTAAATAACTATTATATTTCTTCGTAAGGAAAGTATAGTTAAATTTATCAAAATAATCCATAATAACTTTTGAATTAGATAAACCATTAACTCTAAAACTCCAATTATCTTCGTGAAAATGTTTATTAACGGTCCCTACTCCAAATAGTGAGACTAATTTTTGTAATATTACTTCCTTATTCTCTGCTCCTTTGGGGGCTAAATCGAATAAAATTTTGAATGAACTTTTATTTTTTTCCGAAAACGACACATGAAAACATCCCTCTGCATCTACAAAACCTATTAATCAATTGTCAGTTAATGTTAGATCTTTTGGTTTATCATAAGATTTAATTTCTTCGAAAAAGTTATCTTTATTATTAAATCCGAATTCTTTAAGTTTTCGTGAATTAACTAAACGAATATTCTTATTATTTAAACTATTTAGAAACTCATTAAATGATTTTAGTTTACTAGGTGTTCGTATTTCACCGTTAAAAATTAAGGCTATTAGATATAGGCCTAATTTATCTTGGATTATAAAACGAGAAGTAGTTTTTCCTTGAGTTATAACTGTACCCATATTTAATTGTTTTTGGATATACTCTAATACTTGTTTATCCCGAGTGTCTTGAGTTATTACAAAATATAAATCCCCTCTGGAAGCTTTAGTAAATGAACCATCACCCTCTGCAAAACCTATAAGTCAAGTTAAGAATTCAGGTGTAGGTTGGTTATTTTTTCCATAAAATTTAGAATTAATTTGATAATATTTACTAAAGGGTACTGTAGAATAACTTGTGATTATATTATTTAATTTTGAGAAAAGATGTTGGTACAGAATTGGATCACCACCCCCTGCTGGGTCATAAAAACTGGTATTGAAATTTCTATCTGTTAATAACATAGTTATTCCCCGAAGTAGTAATTTGTATTTGTATTTTGTATTTGTATTTTGTAATTTGTATTTTTTATTTTATCTTTTTTATTTGTATCCGTATCTAATTAAATATTATAGGATGTACAATTAAATAATGTAAAGCATATAATATGCTACCTAAAGTTCATAAAATAAAAAAACCTAATACGAAAATATCTACTTTAGATTTAAATATTACATATTTAGCATACATTAATATATATTTATTATTAATTTTATTTAAGAAATAATCTTTATTAAATAAAATTAATAAGTTAATGAATAAATAAATGGATAATAATAATAAACTTAAAACTAAAACAAATATAATTAGAATATAAATAAAATGAATGTTAATCAAGGTCTCTAATGGAATATTATGATCTACAGGTGAAAAGAAATCTCTAATAAATTCAAAAACTGATTCTGAATTATTTGTAGAAGTTTCTGAACTATTATTTAAACTTAAACTGGTTTCTGAATTTGAATTGGAAGTTAAATTTGATGCATTCGTTGAATCTGATGCATTAGTTGAATTTGATGCATTCGTTGAATCTGATGCATTCGTTGAATTTGATGCATTCGTTGAATCTGATGCATTCGTTGAATTTGATGCATTCGTTGAATTTGATGCATTAGTTGGATTTGATGCATTCGTTGAATTTGATGCATTAGTTGGATTGCTTTCATCTGAAGGAGCTTCAAATGGGTTAGTTCCTCTATCTCTCTCAAAAGGACCAAATCCAGCTTGGCCTCCTCGTAATCTACCATATTGTCTATAGTGATTATATTGATCAATTCAATAATTTGCTCTTTCTTCATTTGATGCTACATCTATTAAAACGTTCGTAACATTTGTTACAAAAAAACTGGTTAATCGTCCAGCTGGTCTTCTAGCAGCTAAAGCTGCTATATTCCCTACCAGATATCTAATCAATCTAGCAGGATCCGTATTGTTAATATTACGAGGAATATTATCATAAGGTAATTGATTATTATTATTACTATTAGTATTAGTATTATTAGTATTATTAGTATTAGTATTAGTATTATTATCATTCATATGCTTTATATAATCTGAATTAAATTCAGGTCCTACGAATGTAGAGGATATAAAATCTAAGCTAATATCTAAAAGTAAACCAAAATGGTAAATTAAAATTATAATCAATAAAATTTCCATAATATTAAGACGAATTAATTTATAATAGAACAATAACATATAAATTATTAAACCTATAACATAAGGTTTAAATAAATAAATACTTATTATTGATATTAATAAAGTAAAATTATTCAATACTTCTATACTATTAATGGAAATAATTCTCATTGTTATTTAATTTTTTTTTGTAATTAAGATTATTTATTTAAAACTATTATGTTAAAACTTAAAAACCTAAAAAAAATTATGGTTTCACGGCCCACGTCTCAAGGCGCTGCGCGCCTTAAATTAAATTAACGAAATTAATTTGATACTAATCTCGATTTATAAAACTTAACTTAAAACTTAAAAAATTAGAAGACTCTGGGGCCAACCAAGTGGGGACTCTCTCTTATTTATCCAATTTGTAAAAATTTTTTTAATAAACCCGCTAAATTTTATCGTTTATAATTCATACCTGATTTAATTACAAATATATCAGTACCTATCTTATTTTTTTTTGCTTAGAAAGAATTTTTTAATTTTAATTTAAAATTTTAAGAGTATCTTTTGATTTGAAACAATTGCTAACCGCCAAAGAACAATTTAATAATAACTATTTAATATAAAGTTTGTTTGTTCGAACTCGATCTATTGGTTTAATTTTATAGCGCAGCGCGCGGGTTTATAAAAAAAAATACAAAACGATTTAACTTGAGTTTATAAAAAACCGAGCACTATTAAATAATAATTAATAGTTATCCTAACCATTCAGATCGGGCGGCGGCACGCCGCCTCACTTATTTTATACTGTTAAACTGTTACTATTTAAACTAATAATTCGATTTGAAAAATTTCATTTAAATATAATAAAGCTATAAAATCAAGCATTATAAAATTAGAATTAAACCATTCTATTAAAATAAGGCGCAACGCGCCACAAATTTATATAGGCCCTTAAATTAAAAGCTTGTTAATTAATTTATAATAAATATTTTCCTTTACATTTTATTTTAGCGCTGCGCGCGGGGTTAGCCACCCGCCTTAGTCTATTTATTTTGAATTAACATAAAAATAATAAATTAAAATTTTAAATAGAAAGAGAATTTAATTTTCTAAAATTAGATTTGAATGGCGCTTCGCCCGGGCTTCGCCCCATATACTCTCACTTTCACTTACATTTTTTTTTCAAATAAAAAACGCGCGCAGCGCTACAAAACAAAATTTAAATAAAAATTAAAATAAACTTTTAAAATAAATATAAGTTAATCTATAAATTACATTTGTGTCAAATTTTCATCATTTATTCTAATTATCTGTAAATAAAATAGGAATATTAAAATTAACAATACAAAAGATAAATTCTGGCGTAGAGTCTCTAAGAATGCCTAATTAATTAAAAAATAATTAAAATTAATAAAATTAATAAGGTTTTCTGCTGATTGTCTTAATAAAAAAGATTAATTCTGTTAATTAAGAGTTTCCAGCATATAGCCAGATTTTAAGCCGGCAGAATACTATGAAATTTACCGGCTAAAACAGGTAAAGCTAATAATAATAATATAGCAGTTACAAATACACTTCAAACAAATAAAGGTAATTTATGTAAACTCATACCATTAGTTTTCATGTTTAAAACAGTGGTAATGAAATTAATAGCTCCTAATAAAGAAGAAACTCCCGAAAGGTGTAAACTGAAGATAGCTAAATCCACAGATGCACCTGAGTGAGATTGTATTCCCGATAAAGGAGGATAACATTTTGTGTTGGTAATCTCATATTAAAAAATTAAATAAAAATTCAATAAATTTAATACTATCATTACACTCTCTAATTCTCACTAGAGTTCGGACTATTCCTTCATCTTATTTAATAAATTTAAGGTTTGATATCTAGTTTTCATAATTCTAACATTAGTCCTAATTTTATTTAAATTTGTAAAATCTCCTTTATGTTTAACATAAGATCGCGATCAAATTCTATATTTTACGGATTTCAAGCCCTTCATCGTAATTTTGAAATATCTAAGAATATTTTTAATAGCACGTGAATTAGTGCGCGGAGCGCGATAAAGAATAATAGCCTGCTTTTTTAAATTGAATTTTAGTTTTAATATCTAGTAAATGTTTAATACAAAGTAATACAATCTCATCAAGTTTTTGATTTACTTCAAAACCATGGACAAGTCTAGATTTATCCTTTTGAACTAAATAAAACTACCCGCGCGGGTAGTTTCTATAAAACCTATTAATCATCTTTTACTCAGAATTTTATTAGCTATTTCAAAATTTAAATTTGTAATGTTAAAGCCGCGGACCGCCGCTTCGCGCGAAAAAGCACGTGCAATATAATTTAAAGGTATATTTGCATTTTTTAATTCACTAATAAGTGTTTCTTTGTCTAATTTAGTTAAGGAGTTATTAGTTAAAATAATATGAGCTTTTTTTTTTTAAAATAGTATAATTAAAAGATTTACTTGTTAGAAGTGAATATTTATCAAATTTAGATATTATTATTTTAGTTATTGTACTTAATTATCTAATTATAAAATCAGCAACTGTACCGTTTTTCCTATCTAAATTATTCCTACTGCGAGAAGCACATTGTGTTTTAATAAAATGTAAAATCCTTAAATTATATGTGCTCTGTCCTAATTTATAAATTAAAGACCCCGCGCGCAGCGCTATTTTGTCTGACAACCGTCTGTGAACCTTACTAATCATTCATAAAACATTTCTTTATTTTCAGAGAATGAATTTTTATTAATGTTAAAAGTTGAAAAATTATAAATAAGATGCCTTACGTTTAGTCTCTGATAGGAAACTTTTTTTGCAACCAAAAATTAGACTAATATAAAATAAGTCTATTCTCTGTATTTCCTAGGCGAGTAGTCTCCCTGTCAGTAAAATTTTTTCTCGCTTGTAACTTAAAGGCTGAGCATTTACTTCCGATTTGAAGAACTTTCTCGCATCGAGTAAGGTTTTCTAAAATTATATTTCTATAATATAACAGCTTATCTAAAGTAACTAAATTCTCACAAAGAATTAGTAATAAAATCCCCACTGTTCATCCTGTACCAGCTCCACTTTCTACTAAAGCACTAAGCAATAATAAAATTAATGAAGGTGGTAACAATCAAAATGAAACATTATTTAATCTTGGAAATCAAATTTACATAAGTAATTTCTTACTTAATTGGACTATGTCTTCATCCAACTGTTATTATATAATATTCTAAGTATCTAATTTACTTAAAATTAAGTTGGAGCTTAGCGTATTAATGTATAAATAATTACACATTTCTAATATATTAATTAACTAGCTACTAATATATTAAAGTCTCTGAGGATCCTACTAGGAAAATGATTAATTTATCATTCTCTCTTGGTTTCCTGCATATTCTCCCCTTACGCTTAAATGAATTAAGCTTTGTATATAAAAATTTTTACAATTAAAAAGTAATAAAAAGAATTAAAATTATTAGTCCTATGAAAGATATTAATAGTATTTTATATCTGTGCTCTTCGTTAAAACAAATGCTTAGAGGAATTCTATGCATATAGCTAAGTGCTTAAAAATCAAATCTTATTACTAAAATTTTAGGCATTTTAAAAAAATTAAATGATCCCAATTAAAAGAATTTATCTTATTATTTATATTATTGCGCGCAGCGCGCTAAATATAGTCTCTTCTACTTACTCTTATTCAAATTTTATCTAAAACCGCGCGCAGCGCTTTCGCTTTCATTCTAAAAAATCTAAATACTTACTACTTAATAAAGAATAACTATCTAAATAATTTATTAATTTTTTTATTGAAGCGCTGCGTGCGCTTTTTACTCTTATTTTATAATAAGAATTCCTTTGAAAGAATTTTACATTTAAAAAGAAGCATTTAAAATTAGATTATAATTTTGGTTCTAAACTAAAATTAAAAATTAATTGTTTTAAAGAATATCTAATATAAAAATAAGCGCTTCGCGCCGTCTATAAAACCAGTTAACCTACTATTTTTCTGTAAAGGTGAAGTATTTATACCCCGCGAAGCGGCAAGCGCTTTAGGTTGAGAATTACCACGCGCATTTTTATTCATTCAATTTATTAATTTATATTATTGATCTATTGCGCGCAATAAAGCGCGGTGTTATCATTAATAAGAAATATAGCAGCGCGGTGTAATATTTGTACGGTTGAAATTATTAATAGCGCGGTTTTAGAGTTTCTGTTAACAATAGTACCGCGCGAAGCGCCCTAAATATTTCAATACTGCTAAAGGTTTATCTTTAATATTATAAGTTATACCCCGCGAAGCGGACGCGCTATTATTCTATTTTGATTAGTAATACTAATATAACCGCGCGCAGCGCCCTTCTATTTAACCAAATAAATATTATCCGCGCGCAGCGCTTTTAAATCTGTATGTTTACTATTTTTAGTTTAAGTAGAGTAATAAAAAACGCGCGCAGCGCTACAAAAACAAAACGCGCGCAGCGCTATTTAGCCGAAGCTTCTTTTAAAGGTAGAGCTATTAGACCCTGACCACTCAACCCTTTTCAAGGTAATTTAAGTTAGGAGTTTTTAAAAATTTTCCGTTTTTTTGCCATCAATTATGTTATCATAAGGCTCTCTAACCTTATTTCCTAATATCACTATTAGGTTCAGACTATGTCATCAATTATATAATTTTATACAATTGTCGGGTTTTCGTGGAAAAATTATTGTTTACATTACTCATTTTCTAGTCGTTGAACGGTTTAATTTCTTTATTCTAAATTTAACTTTAGATAGTTGTATGCTAAATTAAACTTCGCTGCAAATTGTCTTATTACTTATTAATATTCAGATTTCTTTACAATTTACCCGATTATAATTATAGGATTACTATAAAAAGGACTACTGTACATTATTTGGCGCCCTGAGCGTATAAATTACCCCCGCGAAGCGGACAGCGCTAAATTTTGCACGTTTTTTATTCATATTCGATTTTATCTGTTTAATTAATAATTTGCCATCTTCAGTTAAATGTTTTTTTATCTATCATTAAATGATAAATCTTTAACCACGCGAAGCGGACAGCGCTAAAATCATTTCGGTTAGCTGTTAATAAAGGATAATTATTTAAATATTGAATAAGAAGATTTAATTTATTTAAACTAGTAACCTCTATTATCCAATAAGTTTTATCTATATTATGTTTTGAAACTCTTAATTCAGTAATAAGATTAAAAAAAGATTGTATTTTAAGCATTATTGGTTTATAAGATTGATTATTGCGCGGCCGCTTCGCGGGGTAAATATTGTCTGTGTTCTAAAGCAAAACGTACTTCTATTCTTTCCTTAGTTAAAACTTTATTACTATTTTCATCTATCCGTTTTTCTGTATAACGAATTTTAAAAGGGCTGCGCCCCATCAGCATCTATATAACCAGCTAATCAACCATTAGTATTTAAATCGCTAGTATCTTGGGAATAAACAGGAATATCGGAATGATATTTGTCATTTAAACAGGTAATTAAGTCATTAAATTGACTTATTTTAGGTGTTCTTAAATTACCATTCATTAAAGTTATTAAATTTATTAATTCTTTTTGAATGCTTATTATCCAAACTATAGCATTTTCTTTATTTTTAAACCTTATTATACCACGCGAAGCGGCCGCGCAATAATTCTATAAATTTATTTACTAAAGGGAAATCTTTTTTAAAAAAAGTTATAGCAATATAATAATAGCTTATTTTACCTTTGGTATTCATTTTTTTAGATAAAATAATAGGACCGCGCGCAGCGCCCTTCAAATAATCAAGCTAAGTATGGACCGATAGAATTAAAATTATAAATATTAGCTTTAATATTAGACAAATCAGAAGGCGCTACGCGCGCTGGCGCTTCGCGCCGATGATTGTAATTATTAATAGAATAAACTGAGGTGACTGGCGCTTCGCGCCCACAGTATAAATTATACGCCCTGACTAGCAAATTTGTATTTTTAAACTAATCCGGTGCTCCAATATGAATAGGTAAGAAATAATTACCAAATCCTCCGATTAAAGCAGGCATAACCATAAAGAATAACATTAATAACGCGTGAGCTGTTATTATAAGTGAAGTGGGTAATTAGGCCATAGATTATTGAATCTTTAGGTCCAAAGACCTCATCCCAAACCGTACGTGATACTTTCGCATCATACGGCTCTCACGGGTATTAAACTAGGAATCTGAATCTGATTGTGTACTATTATTGCTATTAAAAAGTAAGATTTCCCCTTTATGGTATTTTATATGGCAAGATTTACAGATTGAAATCTGTTTTCTATTCATTCGCGCCATCATACTAGTCATGTAGTCCAATTTTATGGCTCTGCTGGAATCTCTTAAGCGCTGCGCGCCGTACATGATGCATTTCTATATTTTCTAGAGAGCCGAAAACCGTACAAGGGTTGCTTAGAGCTGATTTAGATCTGAACGTGGCTCTAGCCAATTTTTCCAGACGAGCTATTGGGTGTATGTCGGATATTTTGGTGAGGTTAAACTTTTTAGGTTTCGTTAAGGAAGCTTGGGGAAAAGTCGCTATTATGTGGTTGTCTCGATCTCGAATTGAGAGGTCTGTTCCGAATTTGGTGAATACCTTCTTGGCTGTCTTCAGTTTCAATTTGGAAGCTAAAGTCAGCACACAAGAGTATTTTAAAATATAGTGTATTCTACCTAGCGAACCGTAGTTATCAGCGAAGGAATAGTACAAGCTTAATCCCAACCAGATTTGCTTAAAATGATTTACGATTTGATGATTTTCAAAATGTAAGAATCTAGCGGATCGAGTAGGGTTACCTCCAGCTCTAGCGAATCCTTTTTCTGTTAGTTTGTTCACTAATTTCTTGATAGGAGCCATTAGAAGTGGTCTTGTATTAGATCTCATTCGGTAAGTAGAATTTCCTCTACTAACGAGCCGTAGTGGTCTGTTATCTAGAGGAGTAATACTTATATCAGTTCCTAGGAAATGTGCTACGTCCTCTCTTGCGTTAGTAATCTTTGTTTTATCAAGGTTAAGCTCTAATTTCAGATCCTTAACCAAAAAGTCGTGTATCTTTTCTCTAACCATTAAGCAATCCGCTTTGCTACCTATGATCCCAATTAGGAAATCATCTGCATATCTAACGTATTTTAGCCTTTTATAATTAGGGTCACTATGAATTCGAGAACTGATGTTTCTGTCGTGTACTTCCTTGATTCGGCCGGCTCGAGTCAGTTTGGTCCAAAGTGGATTAGTCTTTCGTCGAGTTCCTATCTCAAAGTCTTTCTGGAGATTTAGTACAAAATTGTCTAGTCCATGTAGAAGAATGTTGCATAATATAGGACTTACAATAGATCCTTGAGGAGTTCCAATATTTGGAGAGAAAAATTTTCCTTGGTACATGTAGCCTGCTTTAAGAGCTTTATGAAGAAGATCTATAAAACCTTTATCTGTTATTCTCTGGGAAATAAGGTGCACTAGTAATTTATGGTCGAAAGTATCGAAACATTTACTAATATCTCCTTCTATGATCCAGTTAACCGAGGAAAATGTTCCTTTTACCTCTTTCAAAGCCGTATGGCATCCTTTACCCGGCCTAAACCCATGTGCATGTGTAAGGAAAGTGGGTTCGAATATTGCTTCAAGAATTAAAAGCATTGTTCCTTGTACAATTTTGTCTCTAGGAGATGCGATACCCAAAGGTCGTGTTCCTTTACCGTTAGGTTTAGGTATTTCTAATCTTCGGGCGGGTCTAAATTGGAAGGCGTTAGTTCTAAGCTCTTTTTTTAGATTTTCAAACCAGGACATATTAATACCATCCAAGGTTTCTGAGTCCGTTCCAGGAGTCATGTTCCCTGGGGAGGATTTAAGTTTAGTGTAGGCCGCTATTAAAACGTCCGTGTCACTTAATAAATCTAATGTTTTTGTGTTAATGAAAGTAGTGTCTTTAGTATTCAAAACTCTTAGGTTCCCCAATTTTTCAAAGCCCGCAGGAAGTGAAACCTTGGTTGAAATACCCCTAGACCCCTTCACTAGTATTGACTGTAGCGATTTGCTTTGGACCTTTCTAGTTACTATGAGTCCTCCGTCACCCCGAGGCTTTAGCCCGTCGGGTGATCCCGAATTCCAGTATTGTTCGCCAATTGATTCCCTTAGGTGTCTCCCCTCCTTGGGGTTGCTTACGGCAACCTGACCATCTGACCAAATCAAGCCCTTAATCTTAACGTAAAATAGAGGGCCCAAAAGATGGTAGCACCTTAGCAGATTAAATTTTAATCTAGGTATTGTGCCTGGAACTAGGACCAGCGTGAAAGGTTGTAGAGATTTGTTATCCTCACCATAGGAACCGTAGCTCGCTGATATTCTTTCAAACAGCTTTTCAACCATGCTATTTTCACCGCCCGGTTGGCCCGGGCTGGCTAGGGTTGATGCTTTAAGGCTCAAAGATTCTGGAAGAGTCAATGGATTTGGTTGACCCTGTGATGTTAAGAGTTTATCTTTATCACAACGGACAATACTGTTAGGCGGCGCACCGTTAAATAGTTGATGATCCCCTTGTAAAAATTGAACACCTGGAGCAGATAATTCTAATCTTATAAGTACAGAGAAAGCTGTAGCTATCATACCAGCAAATATAGCAAAGACTAAATAAAGAGTCCCAATTTCCTTGGCATTAGTTGAATAAAGACGCCAATCCAAAAATAAATTTAAAAAAAAATAAAAACAATAAATTTGTTTATTCAAGTTAACACTGAAGGGGGGGGAGGGGCGAACCCCATTTTGTCAGACTTTTATTTTAATAATTTAATTATTAAATTATTATTATCATTACTAATTAATTTTGTACCTTTTTTTTTAATATTCTATTATGGAATAGAGGTGATTCGAACACCTAAGGATTTTAACCCGAACAATTAGCAATCGCCTTAACTTACCAATGAAAACTATTCCTTAAATAAATTATTAATAATAACAAACAAAAAATATTAATATAATTATAAATATAAATATAAATATATATATATATATATATAATTATATATAGATTTAAAGAAAGAATTCTGAATCTTCCTTTTTAGTCAATTGACTAGTATTGATTATTTAGCAATTTATACGGCGCGCAGCGCTTTGTATATTTTTAAATTTAAATTAAAAAAGTGTATTGTTTGTATATACTGATATATAAGCATTTACTTAAATTAACTCAATAATTTATAAGTTATTAATTTATATTTACTTAAATATATATATAAAATTTGAATTTTGTTTTTTGTTTTTTTTAATAATTAAATAATTTTATTTTTATTAATAAGAATTTATAATAAAAAAAAAGGAATAAATTGAGGATATATATATATATATAATACATATATTTTAATTATATAAATATAACTTATTAATATATAAAAATAAGGGGATTAATAAAGATATAGATATATAACTGTATAAATAAAAATAAATTTTTAGTAATTAATAATACTTATATTTTTTAATTTTAATTTGAATTTAAAATTTGAATTTGAATAAAAGTTTTGTCTTTTTTTTAATAAAATTATATAAAATATTATATACTAATATAAAAATTAGCGCTCCGCGCAGTGTAAATATACTAACACAAAAGATAATTAAATTAAATTCTTATGTAATTATAAATATATATAGAATATATATTTAAAAAACAAAATTAAGAAATATAATGAGAAAAATTAATGTAAATAAATAGCATCTTTAATATAAGACATAACTAATAATACAAATACATAAGCTTGTATTATAGATACAGCTACTTCTAATCCACATAATGCAAGGAATAGAGCAAAAGGTAATAGAGTTAATAGAGAAATAATATAACTACTACTAAACATTTGATATAAGAAAGAAGATAAAATTTTTAATAAGGAGTGTCCAGCAACCATATTAGCAAATAATCTTATTCCTAAAGAAAGAGCTCTAGCTAAATAAGAAACAGTTTCAATAATAACAAGTAAAGGTACCAAGGCTAAGGGAGTTCCAGAAGGTAAAAAATATGAAAAAAAATTAAATTGATGTAAATATAAACCTAAAATTGTAACACCAGTAAGTATAGTAAAAGATAATCCTATTGTTACTATTACTGAAGTTGTTATTGTATATGAATAAGGAATATTACCTATTAAATTTACTATTAATATATAAAAAAATAATGAATAAATAAAGGGTAAATAAATTTCTTTTCCTAATTGTTCTTTTACCATTGAATTTATTGTTATAAATATACTTTCTAACCCTATACTTCATTTAGAGGGTAAAATTTTAGTTTCATTATTAGCCATAAAATGTATTCCTATTATTAATATAAATACTATTATTGAATATAAGGCTAAATTACTTAAAGTTATATTTAAATAACCAAATAAAGGTGCATTTATACTTATTAAATTACTTACTTCAAATTGTTCTAAAGGTGAATTTATTAAATTAATATTAGATATATTATATATATTATTTATCATTATTATTTTTGTTTTTATTTTTTATTGTTGTTTTTTAATTAGTACTACCTATTAAGTAGTAACGAAGACACTGTTGAAATTTTGAAAATTAATGTTCAATAATAAATATATATAAAACAGAACTGTTTTAAAAGAAATTATAACTATAGAGACTAGGAGGGCTACGCCCCATCACAAAGGAATCTGTCCTGTATGGAATAGAGAATTATACTCATTGATTTGATTATGATTTAACTAGTGCTTACATTTCTATTTTATACAACGCGGGACACACGCGCGAAGCGCTTCAAAAGGATGTACGGGCGCTTCGCGCGGGAGATTCTGTGGTTGACGCTATGCTAGCCACGCCTCGAATCGAGTTATTGAATAAGGCGCGGAGCGCGATGGGGATAATTATGAAATAATATAGTATAATATATAATACTATAATGATTAGTATATATAATATAATTTAAATATAAAATATTTTAATAATTTATAATTAAAACTACTTATAATATTCTTTAATAAAGGCGCTGCGCGCCCTAACATTTAAATACTATTAATAATAATAATTAACTAAAAAAACAAAAAAATCAATTAATCCTTCTATTACTATTATAAACTATTGTAATTTTTCAAATTAAATAATTATTATTTTTAATTTAGAAAAATAAATTTTTTTCTTTATATTAATTTTTGATTATAAAATAATTGCTGTTAAATATCCAATTACAGTTATAAAACTGAACAAATTATAAACAATATAAAAATACCCCGCGAAGCGGGCGCGCTCTGCCTCCTCAGGTATATTAATATCTAAAGAATTTAATATTTAGTCTAAACTAAAGGCTACTCTAAATTTAGTATAGTGAGAAATTTTTTTTTAGTTTTATTTATTTTATTTTTTAAATATTATTTTATTTTCAAATTAAAAAAAACAAACAAACAAATATATTACTTAAAAGTAAATATATTTATTTCTAACCCGCTGTATTATTTTATTTTTTTTTTTACTTTATTTGAACTAATTTATTTTTTTAATTGTACTAGATTCAGAGGTTTATGCGCGAAGCGCTGTAGTTGTACTAGATTCAGAACAGTTGTTATGCGCGAAGCGCTGTATTAGAATTATTTTTATGATCTTTAAATCTGTATATTTATCTCGCTCTTTTATTTTTATCGCGCTCCGCGCACTTTATCTTTATCGCGCTCCGCGCTATCTTTTTTATTCTCAGAACTATTGCCCCCCGCGCCCTTTAGCTATTCTATCCGCTATTGTAATAATAACTGTAACAGCTGCTACTAATTTTACACTATTCCCACAGATTTTTTGTACTCTACCTGCTATATAAACAGTTTCTATTAGAATTAATATTATGATACTATATAAGATATAATTGGATTAATAACTTAAAATTGTAATTAATCAGGCGCGTAGCGCCTTTATTAAATTACATACTTCAATTTGTTCTAAGGTTAGATTAATTAAATTAATATTAAATATAAAATAAATTAAAATTATGCGCGAAGCGCCTTCATTATAGCGCTGCGCGCGGTTTTTGTTTTGTTTTTTTGTTTTTGTTTTTTGTTTGTTATTTTTAATTAGTACTACTATTAAGTAGTAACGACGCTGCGCGCCTTTTCCTTTTTAAATCTACTAGCTTATAGTTCAATGTATATGTAAATATAAAAAAAATAAATTTTTATTATATGTATTTATACATATAATATTAATATATTTACTATTATGACATTTTTTTGTATTTATACATATAATATTAAAATATTTACTATTATGAGCGCGGAGCGCTTTAAATCAATAGGGTGGCGCGGAGCGCTTTAAACAAATAATAGTTATTATTGGGGCTGCGCCCGTATTATTATTAAAAAACAATATATTTATTGAAATATAATTAATTAAAAAATAAAACGATAATCAATATAATATATTATTACATAAAATATTGAATAATAATAATTATTTAAAAAGTAAAAATATACAAAAAATTTAATATTAATAATATAAAAATTTTACCTTCTAGCGTGCGCTTCGCGCCATAAAAGTTAAAAAGATTAAAAGAATTAATAATTTTTTATTAAGAACTGAACTATATATAAACGGCGCGAAGCGCCTCCATACTTTTTAGTCTATTAAATAATATATAAATAATTATAGAAAATATTTTTATTTTTTTTAGTACGCTGCTTGGTCCTAAGCGCATCGCGCCCCTAGTAATGTTTAATAATATTATATATTGTTTAATAATCAGTATCAAATACAAATTAAAATTAAAACTAAAACAAACAAAATTAATTATATATTATATAATTTATTCTGAAAAATAAGATTAAATTACGTAAAAGGCAGAAAAACTTTTTTTTATTAAAAGCTTATTCTTTTCAAGACGGGGGGCTACGCCACACCACGCAAAACGTATTTGTTAAAATAAATAACTCTAATAATGAAAATACAGAACTCAATACTGTAATATTAGAATATTTATAATAATTTAATAATAGATTATTACTCCTTAAATTAATATAAATTAGAATACTCTCTTAATTATATTCAATTTAAATAATTATTCATTTTTTATTTTTAATAAGATTTAATTATTAATAAGGCGCGCAGCGCTCTAATAAAAAGAAATTTTATTAAATAAACAACAAAACAACAAAACAAAACAAAACAAAACAAAAACAACAAAACAAATTTAGAATAAAAAAGATTGTGATTGTTTTTATAGGCGCGCAGCGCTCTAGTTATAGTGAAACTTTCAGTTTAAGTTAAAGTTAAAGTTTAAGTCTAAGTTTAAGTTTAAGTTTAAAAAGGACAATTTATAACATCAAGTCTAATAAATAAATTAGTAATGCTAAACTAAATACTTTACAGTAATTTCATTTGCATCCTATCTAGAAATGTTCTATTTCTTATAATATCAGATATTTTTATCGCGCTCTGCGCTAAATAATTCTGAGATAGTATCTAGGGGGTAATTTCACGCTTGATATACATTCAGCACTTAAATATAATGTTTGTGGCTACCCAACTATGCCTATTAAATATTTTATATAAATAAAATAATTTTTCAACAATTGGTACACTAGAGAAACATAACCAATGGATCCTTTCGTACTGTTAGGTCGATCCCTTTTTACTATTTATTCCTCCAGAAGATAGGGACCATACTGACTCCTATTAATTAAATTAAATTATAAATTAATAATAATTTAAATATTATTGCAGGCATGCCGCCTTCTAAATATAATTCAATTTAGTTTGGACTATATCTTATCCTATTAAGGATGGAAACGTATAGTCTCTGAGGATTCTACTAAGTATATTTTCATTATACTGTTCATTTCCTGCTGATTGACCAATTCTCAATGGATTATTACTATATTCTTCATTAAGCAAGAAAAGTACCAAGAGTTCTAAGGAATTTCCAGCATAAAGTTTCCTTTGACGACGCAAGTCAGTCTATCTTCTGTTATTTTTAAGAGATTATTAAAATTCTACTTAATTATGCGCTACGCGCCATTAATCTACGTCGTATTAAACCCAACTCGCGTACCCTTTTAATCGGCGAACAGCCGAACCCTTCCAAGATTTTTCACCCAGAGGATAGGATGAGTCGACATCGAGGTGTCAAACAGCTGGCACAATGTGTACTCTCACCAGCTATTAACCTGTTCAAATTTTGTTAATATAAAGGGCGCCCAGCGCCTTTATTCCCACTATTCACACAGTGGTTCAGACTATGTCATCATCTATTTGTATTTTATTCTTATTATTTATACTGCGCTTCGCGCGGGGGTCTAAGGGAATTTATAAGCCATTTCTGGTAATACGTAAGGATCTACTAGTTTTCTAAATAAAGGATAACTGACAGAATTTATTACGATTATTTTTCTACCTTTGTTTGAACGAACTTCACATTTAAAATGAAATTTACTAGCTAATTCTGTAGCTAAGTTTATTACTTCTAATTCTGAAAAGCCTTGAGTATTTAAAACTACACTTTTATTTTTTGAATTTTTATTATAATCTAATTTACCACCGCGCTGCGCGCTCCATAAATCAATAAGCTAAACCTCTATCAGTTAAATGATCTTTAATCAGTAATTCAGGTATAACTTTTGTACCTTTTAGTAAAAATAATTTAGCTAAAGGATTAAAAGCTTTATGACTTATTGTTTGGAAACCTCAAGTTATTACAAGATTTCCTTTGGGACTTATTCTGGTTTTTTTGTGTGGTGTAGATAATACTCATTCATCAAACAAGTGATAAACATGAGTTAAATAAGTTTTATTTTTATCTCCTCATTCAAATTTTAATCTATAAGTTTTACCTTTATTTTGAGTGTTTAAACTGCCATCTCCTAACATAAGACCTATTGAAGCTTCTCACTGTGTTTTATTTAAACAAACTAAAGACTATTTATAAATTTTAAGTAATTTACTATTTGGGCTTTTACCAATTAATAATTGTTTATTTATATTATTCATTATATAGTATTTAGTGGTTTAATTCCTTTTGGAACCTGTATTGAAATAAGAATAATTAATTAAATTAATTATTATAATTAATTTAATTAATCTAATTAAGAAAAAAAGATGCTGGTCGCTCTTGGAAAGATTATTGTATAGCATTACTCACTTTCTAGTCGTTGAACGTTCTTATCTTTCTATTAAATTTAATATTAACGATGCTAAGATAAACTTCGCTACAAATTAACTTAATTTAAAAGTATTTTTTGTATTTCAACCAGTTTAACTTCAATTTTATGATTGAAGGGGACAACTGTTATTTTATCCCTAGCGTAACTTTTATCGATTGATCCCCGTCTATCCCATACTATGTCGAGGGGTCACTATGCCCTACTTACGTATCTTGTAGACTTCTAAGTCTTTCAGTTTGGCATGCTTTCCGCCATTACACTTTTCACAACCCTTCACCGGTTGATTGATATCCATTCAACTACTAGCTCTACCTTATTCAAATAAAAAAATTAAAAAAAAAATGACATGAATAGTTAAATGAGAAAATATTATCTGTTTATGTGAGTATAGCAAATATACTAAATACTTGCTATTTTTATTATTTTTAAAGTTGGATGTACTTTGCTACTATTTTAAAGACGACCGCCCCAGTCAAACTGCCAATTAGTCAACTATCCCTCTAATATTAATTATGAGGTAAACAAGGATTGATTCTAATTTTAAGGTTTCCACTATCTGTCTATCGACACGCCTATTCACTATTAATTAGATATTACAACCAAAGTGATAACTAATTACAGTAAAGCTGCATAGGGTCTGTTGAGGCTTCATCATATTTTACAATATAGATATCCTCTAAGAACTGCACGTGCGATTTTCATCGCATACAGCTCAAGCATTAAGTTTATAAGTTTATTATTATTTATAATAAAATTAATTATTCAGTTAAATTAGAATCACGTTTAGAATTAACATTATTTAATATATTTTTAATGCGCGCAGCGCGTTAAACCTTCTAAAGTTTTATGACTTCCGCGTGCCTTTAATTCTACTATTCTTTTTCAATCTAAATAATCTAATTGTTTTCTAGTTAACATAGGATATTGATCAACAAATTTAATAATAGTGTCACTATTTCTAAAAACATATCTATTAACGCGCTGCGCGCCGTGAATTTTTGCATTCAGAAAGATTATCATAATTATACTTAGGTTTTATATAACCTCCCGCGCGCAGCGCTGAATTTTTTTAAACATAATAAAATAGCAATATCATGACTGTTTTGTCCTACTTCCAAAGAAGAATCACAACCAATATAAGTGCTGCGCTTCGCGCCCTCCTCTATTTTTCTTTTCAGATACATAGGTATAAAACACTGATTCACCAGCTAAAAAAGTTTGAACTCATTGAGCTGGTAATTCATATTCGGTATTAAATTCTCCATTAGAGAATAAACTTAACCATAAAGAAGATTTACAGTAATTATAAGCGCGGAGCGCCTTCAAATGATCGTTTTGTATTCATTTCAGAAGCTAAAAGTAAAATTTCTTCCATTCCTTTAATTGTTTTATGCTCTTTATTTTTCATAATAAATGCTATTTTTTTAAAAGCTTTAAAGTTCAAAAATTTAGAAGGCGCTGCGCGCTCAAGGATAATTTTCAAAATGAGGTATAATTTTAGCTAAAATATCAGATAAAGCATTAATAGGATACTTTTTTGTATCCGATATTCTATTATCAATTACTACACTCCCACATCCAAAATAATTTTGAAGGCGCTGCGCGCTATAAAACACCTTCTGAATGTGTTTTTTGTGTTACTTTAAATTCTAATTTCACACTATTATTTATTAAGTTATTTTCGTTGCATAAAATAGAACAGTTAAATCCACCGCGCTGCGCGCCCGTCAACTAAACCAGTTACTTGTCAAGGTAGTAAAACTTCATTATATCTAGGTTTAGTAAAATCTGTATTTATTAATTTGTTTTTCATATTTATAAAATTTATTATTTAATCATATTTAATTATATTATATTAACTGCGCGGAGCGCTAAACAAAATATATTGGAACTGCGCGGAGCGCTTGCTTGTTCATTTATTATATTCATATATAATTTATTTTTGATTAATTTTAATTAAGAATTTAATAGTTATCCAATATAACTAATAATTAATTTTGAATAAAATAACTTCTATTCAGGGCGAGCCCCAAAATAAAATAATAGCTACTTAACACTAATTCAAAGTCAGCATCCTTTCAGATTAGTTAAATTAACCTATTCTTATCATTATAATAAGACTTTCGCTTTTTTGAATTTCCTCTACCCACTAACAGTTAGTATCCTCACAGATAAACCTCCAATAAGTTAATTATTAAAAATACAAAATTGGTTATTAATGGGCTTACCTAGTTTTTACTATAATACAATAATGATACTGTTAGAATTTCACTATACGTAAATAGATATTAAGACCCATAAAGAAATAAAACGGGAAATTTTTTCTACACTCAATATTTACGCTTCATACATGAATTTACATCAAATTATTCTTAAGTATCTAGCTCTATATAAATTTATTAATCTATTATTAATATAAATATAAAACAGGCTTCATGCTTGAAATTACTTTTTAGCATGCTGTTTTGAGCTCAAATAATGGATTATTAGGTGGATTCACACCACATTATTATAGTAAACTTTCTAGTCGCAATTTATATTCAACTCCAAGAGAATTTAAGTTTCCCGTCCCCCTGGAGGCAGCGGGCATCTGCACCCGCAATTCAATTTCACTGAGCAAGTTGTAGAGACAGTGAGACCATCGTTACCCTTGGGCTTAGTGTCTCTATATTTAGATTTATCATTAATTTTCGATTAATTTAAATAAAACACAATAATTTTGGGACTATTTCTTTACTAATTTTATTTTTTATTAAAAAATTAGATGTAATCCGTATAGTCTCTAAGCATTTAATTTAAAATTTATTCATTTCATTTTCTATAACCCCTTTATTAGGGCGCGAAGCGCTTTTTAACTCTGTTTATTTTTATTATATTATTTGCGCGGTCTTTTATTAGTGGTTTCAGATAATATACTTTTTAATTCATTAATATGAGTATTTAGTAAAGGTTTATTTGTAATACAAATTTCTAATCCTTTTTTAAAGCGTAAAAAAGAGTATTTTTTAATTGTTTGTAATTTATTAAGTTCAAAGAAGGGGATTATTTTGTTTACTAAATCTTTTTTATTTTTAATGCTAAAACGCCCTCCCTCTCTATTATCTACATATACATTCCCACAACCAAAAAATCGTTTCAAATTGTTTAAAAGCGCTTCGCGCCCTCTGAACTTTCTTGAGTTATAGTAAAATTAAATATTACACCTGTATAATTAGATTCTAATTTAGGTGGTACGATTGTAAATGAAAAGTGACCTTCTGCATCTGTAAAACCAGTTACTCGTTCAGCATTTAAAGATTTATTACTATTAGGTAATTTTTGTTTATTTTCAAAACTTAATTTACTTGATAGTCTTGCTGCAATATTAGCTAATTCACCTTGACCATCAATAGTAGTATGTTTTTTATCTGTAACTAATAAACAAGCATGAACAAATAATTTAATATCGTGTTCTCGTTTGTTAAGCATCATAGATTGTGATTGTAACAGAGGTAATAAATTATTCAGAATATCCGTTTGAGTAGATATTCTTAATCTATACACCCAAGTGTCAGGAGCACCTACTTTTCTTCCTATTTCAACTTTACCACAATCTAAGAAAATAGAAATAGCTTTTAATAAATCTACATCAATAACATGTTGGTGAATTTCAAAAATTAACACTACTTGTGCGCGAAGCGCCTGTTTTATGAGATATATTAGGTTTAAGTTGTATAGTTACTGAACCATCACCTTCAAAAAGGCCAAAAATATATTCTAAAGATAATATGTAAATTTTATTATCAATAGTTATTTTTTTAACATTATTAATCATTTTTTAATTTTATTATTTTTTACGATAGCGTCTAACCCCAGGCCGTGATTTAAACCCCTGGGACAGTATATCTCTTTTCACCCCGCGAAGCGGCCAGTGCTTAAGTTGTTACCATAAATAGCGCGCAGCGCTCTATTTAAATTTTTAAATTTAAGGCGCGAAGCGCGTATAAAGTTCAAGCTCAAGAGAAACCGCGCGATACACTACACTATCTTTGAAAGATTGAAATTTTTAGAGAGTAATAATTTGAAAATAAATTATAAATTAATTTTGCTGTTGGTTTACCCCGGCGCCCAGCGCCGGTATAAAATTGTTACTTTAAAATATAAAGTATTTATAAATATAAAAGTGTTTCCAACATATAGGATTATTTTACAATAGCATAACGATTCAATGTCTACTATTGATACCGGACCACATTTAATGGCCAATTTATTTTGCTACCTTAGGATCCTCATAGTTAAGCAACTAGTAAAAAAAAAGTAATTTATATTAATTAAAGCTACCGCGCGGAGCGCCACACCTAATTTAATATTCTCCCTCCTCTAAGATTGGAAAGGCGCGTTTATACTCAGGGCGCGAAGCGCTTTGTTTAGAATATGAAAAAAAGGGGATGAATGCATGGAAAAATATGCTATAAAATTAAAGCGTCTCTTAATTAGTATCTTTAACGCGCTGCGCGCATTAAAAAACGCGCTGCGCGCTTTCAATACTCTATTTCCAGAAGGGTCTTGTTTTAGTACATTAAATACTGTTTTATTTTTTACATAATTACGTAAAGTTAAACGAGTAATATTAAGAGCTGAGGCAGCTTCACTAATAGAGAGATATTCAGTAGAGAGATTAGTATTGATGTTTGTAACTAATACTTTTTTACCTTTGATTGGGCTTCTATTTTTTCTGTGTAAATCTTTTTCTGTTACTTCCTTAGATTTAAATTTTCTATCAGCCCAAACTTCTTTCATTTTAATTAAAGCTTCAATAGAATGCTTTTTATTTAGTTGATCTTTTCTTAATTTAGCTAATGTTTCTAGTGTATGTTTATATCCTAAAGCATTTTTGCGACCTTTCATTTTAGCCAGTGTCTTACTTGTATGTTTGTAGCCAGAAAGTGAATCAGCTTTTTCTAAAACATTATAATAAAAATCAAAATGATCTAAATAATATTGCTCCCTTTTGATTGTATCAATAGCTTCACAATATTCGATTATATCAAAAATAAAATTAGAATGTCCATATTTTAAAATTGCTTTATAAATAGGCATATTCGCTGATTGTAAGCTTTTTATATTAAAATATATAAATAATCTTCGTTTAGCATTAGTTGTACTACCTAAATACTCTTTTCCGTTAACTTTATTAGTTCATCTATATACAAAAGATTTATTCTGATTTTCTTTGAAAATTAAACTTTTTTGTTCTTGTGCATTATTATAACTAACTACCGGTGTGTGAGTTAATTTAGGGCGCAAAGCGCCCTCTGGAAATATTTCTAGTAAAAAGAATATTTACAGTTAGCATAAATTTAAATTTTTTGCTGCTCAATTTAGAAATTAAATTTTTGCTGGCGCGGTTTATTATAAAAAATGTTTTTGTAGCTTTCTTTAATTAATATTAAATTTATATTATTGTAGGTTTTGTAGGTTATTTTTTGTTCACTATTTTAACCAGGGCTGGGGGGGCTAGCCCTCCCTAGTGACTGTGGGCTAAACTGCCGAGCTAAACCAATAAACTCTCTAGTTAATTAAATAGTAACCAAAAGGAATACTAACCTTAAGATACCGTTCCTTTCTCGATATTACTTTTTTTTATACATTAGACTATATCTTTTTACTTCACATGTAGTCGTTGAGGTACTTCCTAATTTATTTAAGTTTATAGTACCTGCTGGTTGCCTTTATTAATCGTAACTTATATTTTTACTTTACGCGCGCAGCGCACTCTCTAAAAAAAGATAAATTTTGTTTTATGTTTTATAAAAACCATAGGATATCTTGAGGTCTTTATTAGTAATAAGTTATTTAAAGGGGTTCAAGCATATAGTGAATAGTGTTATTACAGCTTCCGTTATCAGGATGTGTAAACACACGGCCTTAACAGACCGCTATTAACCAGACTTTCGATTAGTAACAATAACCATTACCTTTCTTATATTAATGGCATTGAGCAAATTTCATTCAGAATACTATGATATTAATCATTGCTCTGAATTGTGTTTTTATTAAACAGTCGGGGCCTCCGATTTTATTATTCCGTATAACAATTAAAATTATTGGCATAATTAAAATTATATATACTGGCTTCTCTTATCGTCTAACTTTTGAGAAAAACTTGCCGAGTTCCTTAACAACTTTTAGCTCTACGCCTTAGTATTCTCTACCTACGAACCTGTGTCGGTTTAGGGTACGGTAGTCTTAATTAATTATATTAATACATAATATTAATATAATAAAATTTTATACTTATTTTCCTGGTCAATTAAATTAATACCATTATGACTTTCAGTATAATACTCATCAGCCAAATACATTGGTATTGAACCTTAGAGGCCGCATTAACATAAGGTGGTTTAACCTTTCCTTATAACCCTTTCGTATTCGGCGAGAAGTATTATAACTTCTTTTTACGTTACTCATGTCAGCATTATCTCTTCAGTTACTTCCAAACAATGAAACACTGTTTTTCAATAGTTATACTGAATGTTCTACTACCTAAATTTAGAATATAATAAATTAAATATTCAAAATTAACAGGATATCGGTTGATTATTTTAGACCCGTTAAATTTTTGGAGTCAAAGTCTAATGGCTGCTGCGTTGTTACATTACGTTCTCTAAAAGATAGCTACTACCAGGCTCACTTAACAGACTGTTTTCAATCAGTAACTGCCTTATTTTCACTTTATAATCATTAGGGACCTTGATCCCTGTTCTCGGCTGTTTCCGTCTTGACTTACTCAACTTAGCATGAGCAGTCTGAATATCTATCATCAATTTATGTAATTCCGAGATTCCTTTCCATTGGCAAGATTTTCGAGGTCCCCTCAACCTAAACTGTTTATTAAAAACAAAAACAAAAAACTTAAAAAGGCAATTTATTTTTAATTTTTAACAGTTGGGAATTAACGTGCTGTACCTCCATAAATTTTGTATAGATGTCATACTTACATATGTTTCGTAGAAAACCAGCTATCACCAGTTCAGATTGGCATTTCACCGCTTTCCAAAACTCTTCGGAGAATTATGCAACATTCAACCGTTCGATCCATTATAATCTGGTTTTGGAAAGATCAACTGGCTTCCATGGAGATCAAAATTTATCATGCAATCTTATTTATTTTTCTCTCCCTTTATTCATTCCTGATTTTATTGTTCTAATTAAATTAAATCCCTCTTGTGTTAGATGTGCCTTATTATTCATTAGTTTAGCAACAGTACACCAATCTAAAAAATCATTTTTTTTTACGCCTACTAAAGGATATGACTCAAAGAAAGGTATAATTTTGTCAGTTACAGTTGTAAATTTAGTTATTACTAATGTTACGGCAGGATGTCTTGTATGTTTTTCTACTGAACCAGATCCAAAAGATTTTTGTATTACCTCGATTAACTTAGAATCTCTGTCATGCTGTGGTATTCTAAATCTTAATTGTACAGAAAACCCTACATTAGTTTTTGAACTATAAATTTTAATATAAAATGTTCCCTCACCGTCGACAAATCCTGTAATCCAATAAGGATCAGGTATTACTTCAGTTTGGATTAGAGCTCTGTCAACTGGAATAACATTTGTAAACTCAGATTTAAATGATTCAGATAAACCTAAATTTATAGCTGCTTTAATGTGGATTATTTTATTAAACCCTTCAATAGTGAGGTGGGCTTTATTCTCCATTAATTCAACTATTTGTTTAAAAAGTATAAAATCCGCTCCCTTTTGAGTTAACAAAGGATATTTTAAAAAATGAGGAATGATAATTTTTACTAAATCTTTAACACTAGATACAGAATAAAAAGCCAAGTCTCCACTAACACTAACAGAACCGATTCCTAAAAAAAAGGGCTGAATTTTTAATAATAAAAATCTCTGACAGGAAGACAAATTTGAAATTTTGATTGAATTCTCCAACCTAATTTTCGTTTTGTGAGTTTGTCTATAACAACAGTAAATGTGCCTTCTGCGTCAGTAAATCCTGTAACCCAATAAGGGTTTAATTGAACATTTTTATTAGAATGTAAAGTAGAAAAAGAAAATTTAGATTGTTTAGAAGGGTTATTGATTTGATAACTTCTTTCGAAGCCCATTAGAGTACACCTTAAGCTTCTAGCCTGTGGAGCTAAAAACCAACTACCGTCTACTCGTTGCTCTTTTACAGAAATTCTATTTGGACTTGGGTGTCGATTTTCTGATTTAGATCCGCGATAGCCCATTTCGTTTTCACTCATCTTATGACTTATTACCATACCCAGGGGATTATTCTGGCCACTTATAACCTTTCGATTATAGCTTGGTATCATAAGCTTTAGGGTGTCCCCGGAGTTTGATAGTTTGACCCAAAATAGTGCCTTCCCAGAGCACACGTCGGGTCTAATAGAAGTAACTATTCCCAACACTAATAATCAAGTAAATAATACACTTTTTTAAAACTTAAATTTTAAGTAATTAATTAAGGGTACTATTATATTTCTATTGAAATTTTATATCTAAATAAAACATCAAATCAAAATATTAAAAAAAGGCGCGAAGCGCTTAAATTTTAGCTTTTTTATACCCTATAGTCTAGTCGCTTTCGCTAAGGCTTTAAACCTTGCTACTCCTATTAACTTGCTGCATTAATACTAATATTTTCATATTAGATTAGACTATACCTTCAACTCAAAAAAATGTTAGGCTTTCTATACACAGGACACTATTACAGAAATGGCGCCTGACCTCTCTTACGGAGACCTTATCAACTTAAGCCTTATCAAGCTATTTCTTAAACTATTCATTTAAAAAAGGGGGATTAAAAGAGAAATTTAAGATATCTTACTTTAATTAATTTTTAAAGCAACTCCAGGGGCTATGCCCCCTGGGTATCTGTTTGCACGACACTCATTGAACTTTCTAAAAGCTTATTACCAAATTTATAATGGAAATGCTTTAAAATATAAGGGCTAGTTAGCTTTATTAATCTATCTACAGAAGTACTCAAAATATATAATCTATAACCATTAGTATGCTTATGATAACTGCAATCTAAATTAAAATTAGACTTTAAGAGATCAACTAAAAAAACGTGTTCAGTTAAAGTAAAGGGCGCTTCGCGCAGTACTTATATAAAATCCCTTACCTGAACGATAACCGCGCTGCGCGCTCCATTATCCAGTAAGCCAAACCTCGTGGACTTAATAATTCTCCTAGATTAGAAGGTACTATTTTTATTCCGTCTGAGTTATAAAACATTTATCTAAATGGATTAAAACAAGGTAAGCTTAGAGTCTGAAATTTTATAGCATGATATTCTTTAAATTTTGTGGCTCTACTGTCAAATTTAGAAAGAATTTTCGGTTCAGAACCACAAAACTCTTCGAAAAGAGAATAAAGATAACGGATATAAACTTCATTAATAGTGGATTGTTTAAATTGCAATCTAGTGTTTGAGTTTAAATTTTTTCTTTCCAAATCCCCGCGCGCAGCGCAGTGAACCTACTATTATTTCTGTCAAGCGCTGCGCGCGGAGATAATTGTAAATGAGCTTTAGGAGAAGTTCTATAGTTTCGAACAGGCTTATAGAAAGTTATAAGGTTTCGAACAGACATATTTAATAAAAACTTTTTATCATTATTGTAGCGTTTATTAATATAACCGCGCGCAGCGCTAATTTTAATTTTTTGGCCGTCTTCGACGAGACGTAAAAAATACGTAGTATCTTTTTTAAATAGGTTAGGGCTCTAAGTGGAACTGGACTCACTAGTAGATCAGGCTAACCAAACCCACCATATTTAAAGGGCCCCGATTTAGAGTAATAAAAATGTGTCAGTATAGAAGCCATAATTTTGCGGAATACTTGAGTGCTGACGTGTTACAGATTATTTTCTGTCTCTCTCTTTCAAGATCAGTCGTTACAGGGCTAAATAAAAAGGAGTAATTTATTTACTCTTAAGAGTCAAATGGCTTAATGAAGATATTAAAACAATTGATTTCTTTTCATTCCTACGATTTATCAGCTTCCCACGGTATTTCCATAGGCGCGAAGCGCCCTTAGGGGTCCACCGTTAGCATTATTTCGCTCTTAATTTTTTAATTTTTAAGAAAAACAATACCGACCTTACGGTCATGAGTCAGTGTTATTATGAATTTTACAATTCAGATGGGCAAGCAATTCACCCATTATGCAAAAGGTACGCCGTCATTTAAAAAAAACTTCGACTGCTTATAAAGTTACTAATTCAAGAGCTATTTCATTAAGTTATATAACTTACTATTTCAATACTTTCCTTTACAGTACTGTTCACTATCGCTAAATTTATATACTTAGCCTTAGAGGATGGTTCCCCTATATTCCAACAAGTTTTCTCTCATTGTACTTTCTGTTATTAAATTTATTTTTATCTACAGGACTGATTACCTTCTATGGTTAATATTATTTTCTCTCTATTTGGTACTTTTTTCTCTCCTATTTTTATTTTATTAAATATTATTTTGTTTCGTTTTATTATATAATTTGAAGGCTAATCCGATTTCACTCACCATTACTTTCGGAGTCTCGGTTGATTTCCTTTCCTTTCCCTAATAAAATGTTTTACTTCAGGAAGTGTATATTTGTAAGATTTTCCTTAGGATCGCCACATTCTGTAATAATAATTATTATATTTATATAATTAATTTAATAATTATATAAATCAAATTATTATTTATGTGGCTTTTGGTTTAATACCTCCTTTTTGTATAAATTTGCTAGTTATCCTTAATAACTCCTTTAAAATACTTTGATGTTAAAACAAAATTGTCATCGATACTTTTAAGACTAAAGAATTTTTTAGTTTTATCAACTTTAAATTTAGTATAAAAAAATTTTGTTTTGTTTTGTTTTGTTTTGTTTTGTTTTGTTTTTAATAAAAGAGATAGAATTAGTTTAATGGTAAAATAATGTCTTGTGGCGACAATGTTCAGAGTTCGAGTCTCCGATTCTATCTTTAGTTTTTTTAAGACAACTAAAAATTAATTAAAAATAAAAATTTATATTTATATAAAATAAAAAACAAAAATGAAAAGTTAAGATATCTAACACTGAAATAAAGCTTATATATATTATATATTAAATTAAATTAAATTTAATTAAAAAAATAATATAAGCTAATGAGTCCAGCTACTAAACCAATATATATTATATCTGTTAAGAATAAAATGATTTATGGTAAAATAAGAGAAATTTCCAATTTTTATAAAATAAAAAAATTATATCAAACACTTAAGTTTTCTGTTTAGTAAAATTTAATTTAAAAAATATGAAATATTGTACCTATAATAGGTTTAAGAATATTTAGAAAATATCAGAAAAGTAAATTTCAAATTCAATTGAGTAATAGATATAATACTATTATTATTTTATTAGTAATATATTTATTTTATAATATAATTACTAATTCGAATTTAGAAAATTAAATTACTATTAATAAAAAAATAATTAATATTTAAATTAATATTTTTATTTATTTTTAAACAAAATTAGTCTTATAGATAATAAATCTAACTTAATTTTTGTTTTTTATTATATATATAATCAATTATTATTTTTAACTTAATTATTAATATATAATATTTATTAAGTATAAATTTTTATAATTTATATAAACATAGATATTATATATTTGCTGATATAGTTTAATTGGTTAAAACATGCCATTCATGACGGTAAAAAAAAGGTTCAATCCCTTTTTTCAGCTTTCTAATTAAAATTAAAAAACACACACGGCGCCACCAAGGTGATTTAAATATTATTTTTTTAATTTTATTACAATTATATCTAATGTAAATGGATTAGGAAGACTAAATATTATAGGCGCCATTATTAATAATACTACAATTTAACGCGCGGCACGCGCTAATAATAATATCCTCATTAACTACATTTTATTTTATTTTGTTTTGTTTTTTTATATGCGCGCACAGCGCTAAATTCCATTTAAATTATTTAAATTACATAATCTAATATTTTCATAATATTAGTACAGTTGGCAATAAACAATAAGGCAGCGAAACACGGAACCCGCGTTAAATTATAAATAATTTTAGATAAATTATAAAGGCGCTGCGCGCGTAAAATATAAAATTAATGTAGCTAGCGCTCCGCGCTGGTTATATTACAGAATATAATCTTAATATTTATATTTTTTTGTTACTATCTATAAGATTTAAAAATTTGTTTTGTTTTGAGCGCTGCGCGCGTTTTTTATTAAAATTAGGTTTTGTTTTTTTATAAGTAAGAATAATTCAATACTTTATAATAATATCTCTTTTTAACTATATTTAATAGTAGTTGTACTTTACCTATATATATCTTTTATATATTAATAAAACTAATAAGTAGTTAAAAAAAAAAAAAACCTAACATAACAATTGCTTATTTATAAAATATACAATAGTATGTTAGGATTATAAACAAAACTAATTTAATAGTTTTTTTTTTAATATAGACTTGTCAAATATCTCTTCCGCTTACAAAAATAAGATATTATTTTTAGCGCTTGTGCTATAATAGTTATTATAGCGACTTAATTAATTATTTTAGTATAATATTTTTATACGTGAAATAAGATAAGACAGTTAACTAAATAGGGCTAAGAATTTAGGTAATAGAATATGAACATATACAAAAAAGCGCTGCGCGCGGGAAAATTCCTATAAATATTCAAACAAAACAAATTTTTAAATAATAATTTTGTAGTTTTCTTCGAACTTCTATAAATTTAGCTAATTTAGGATATTTGTGTTCTAAATCAAATCGTTTAATTAAGTAATCACCATATAACACTAAAATTATACTTACGACATAACTTAATACTAAACTATTTAATAATAAACCACTAAAAGCTAATAATTCCTCTTTTTTTAATGAATCTACAAAACTTTGTAAATCAAATGAATTTAAACTTTGTAATAAAATTTTTAATTGTTCTAATATCTTCATCACCCTTAATATATAACTAAAATATTAATACAAATTCCTACGAAACATACTATAAATAAAACAAAAATATTCCAAATTAAATAATATCTTTGAAATTTAGATCGTAACATAAAAAAAGTAGCTAGTGAGGGGAACTTATTTTCTAAGTTAAAGTATTTAATTATCTCATTACCAAAGAATATAGCTAATATATTAAAAACACTAATCATTAAAACACAAAACAGAAGTATATGCAAGAAAGCAGATTCTTCCAAAAGTGATAAACTATCCAGATAATTATAGATATTTTTTAATTCCGAAACAAAATTTTTCCCACCTTTGACTCATGTCTCAATTTGATTTTTAAGATCTTCAGTATTATTTATCATTTTTGATAAATTTTCACTTAAAGAGACTTTATTTTGATCACTTAAATTACTGTTATTTAAACCCTCTTGTAATCGTGCACCATATTCCATAGTTTCATTTATTTTAGCTGTAAATTCTTTACCCGCTTCTTCTGAAACATTTTGAACTGGATTGATTTCCTTACACCGATTTAAAACAGTTTCCATATTACTTTTTAAGATATCAACGCCATTCTGAATTGAATCCAATTTGTCGTCTCTTATATTTTGTTGCATTGTCTCTGTTAAATTTTCCTGTCGATCTAACAATTTTCCTGCATAATGATGTGTTACTACACCACCTAAAAACACACCAAGATTTTGTAAATGTTTAACTAATTTATGCATATTATTATATTTGTATTATATTAATTTTAGAAGAGGAAGATTAAATATATACATGTGTATATTTATGTATAATAATATAAAGTAGTTCCTCTTAACGTACTAAATAAAATGAGATATAAATTTTATACTGCCATATCTTAAAACAGTAATAGGATATAAATAAATAATTAAAATTAATTATATAAGTGATTTAAGAAATCAATTCAAATACTATCAATCCTTATCGGAGTATAAATATGATTTATTTTATACCGAAGAAACACATATCAATTTTAGCTTGAATGGAGCAATCTGATAGTACTCAAAATTTGATCGGAAATCAAAAATCGGTATCCTATCATAGATGTAAGTTTTATTTTAGAATCAGCAGTACTCTCCCCCCC